>Ga0187850_10002212_pt1 | contig 18428 bp, 31 predicted proteins | sample June2016WEW_4_15_FD_132436 | JGI IMG/M metagenome (GOLD analysis project Ga0187850, IMG submission 132436) | Peatland microbial communities from SPRUCE experiment site at the Marcell Experimental Forest, Minnesota, USA - June2016WEW_4_150 | ecosystem: Environmental > Terrestrial > Soil >... | reverse complement strand
TTCTCTGGTGTTCTGGACGGTCTGAAGTGTGGAGCGTGCGCGCTATGAAGACTTACAGCTACGATCTTTATAACATTGACACTGAAGAAGTGGAAGCTACAGAGTACCTGACGCCGGATGAAGTGGACGACCGCAATGACATTCTGCGAACCAATGGCGAACCCCAGCGCTGGGTTGCAACACCGTGGGTAAATCACTGATGAAACCCGGACGTTTGGTCATGATCGCCGTTGCCCTGCTCATCTGGTGGAACTGGTGGGACATCACCGAAAGCCGGGAAGTGCAGCACCTGCGCACGCAATGCCGGGCACAGTGGGAGCTGGCGGTTTCCACGGTCCACCAGTTTGAAGAGAAGCTTGAAGCCGCTGGAAGAACAGGGGGTCACCGATGACGAACGCGATGGTGGTTGTTGACTCCTGGCGGTACACGCCACTGGATCTCGCCATGCGGTCCTGGGCAACGCCACCGCCCGGCATGGTCCCCTTCTTTCACGTTGCCGCCGGCAAACACTGGTGCGAACGCCACGCCGCCGGGGCCTGTTCGTTTCTGGCGTATCATCAGACCTTCGGACCGCCTCTGGCGTGCGGCTGGACACCTGGCACCGGTCAGGTGGAATTACTCGAATTACAAGGAGAATTGCTGTGAACTGGATTGGAACGCTGGAACTCGCCGGGCTGCTTATTGCCGCCATTGGCATCGTTGATCTGCTGAAACGTATCGCCCGGGAGCGCCGCGCCAGAGTGGGCCGATTGATCGCCACGCGGGTACTGCGCGCCTCAATACGCGAAGTCGAGGATGACTGGGACTTCGGTTCCCGGTGGGATTGAGATGTTGGCGCTTTTCTGGGCAGTTGAGAAAGGTCTGGACGAAGGAGCGTGCGCGCTATGAAGGAACCGAGGGTACTCAAACTGCTGGTGGCAGACCGCAGGCCGTGGGGATACGAGATTGGGGTGCGATGGACCGCCCTGTGCGTGATCGTTGGGATCCTTATCGCATGGGGCTTTGCAGTTCATGTTGCCGACCGACTTATCTTTGGATGAATACACCATGTTCACAATGGAAGAGATCGGAGAGCGAATCCGCACTCAGGACAACCGGATCACGGCCGAGCCGATGTTTCTGGTTCAGGAGCTGAGGCGCGTCTACGGCATCGATACCGACTACGATCCCAAGATCGCATGGCTGTACGCAGACGAATCGGTTGAGGTGGATGCTGACGAGGCCGCACGCCTTGAGGCCACATTTCAACAAGACGGGAATGATTCGCCGGAAGGATTCCAGCGCGCCGGGTATCACGAGACATGGGAGTTTGTCACCTGCATGTTCACCGAAGGTGCAGCCGACCTGTACATCGCCCAGATGAAGCATCGGCATTCCGGGCCACTACGAACCTTCGTCGATTGTGCCTATCGCAACCATGAGTGGAACGCGGTCCGGGACTTTCTGGCCGCGTTGCCCCGTAGCGCGAACGCAGAACAGGACGATGCGTCCACCGACGCCGAGAAGAGCGCCAACAACAAAGAGCGGGGGCCATCCGCTGAGTAACACAGGTTTTTCACAAGGAGAGGGAAATGGCGAGCACCGAAACGAGCAGATCCACAGAGGCGAATCGCAGGACGGACGGCCCGGCCCCCACATGCTGGGGACGGACGCTGCACTCCGTCCCCGCACACGCAACACACGAACGAGTATGCGGCGAGTGTATCATCAGTCCCGAGTCGGGTCAAGGGGTACTCCACACCCGCTACTCGGCCACCATGGCGGGATGCCTGATCGCAGCCATCGACGCCGTGCGCACGGCCGCGGACTACGCAAAGACGAAGCGGGTCGGCATCGCGTTCGACGCCGGCAATGTGCAGGCGCTGGCCAGCACGATCTACATTCAGCATGAGCGGAAAGGAGGCGGACGATGAGCTACCAGCGGATGGATCACGCCGAATGGATGCGCAGCAATAACCACGCCATCAACCGAAGGCGCGCGCGGCAGAGCAAACCGCCGTTGCCGGAAGAATTCACCGAGTTTCAAACCAAAGTGATAGACATTGTGGGTATGGTTGGCGGGGGCATCTACAACGCTCCAATCTGCGGCCCGGAGTCCATCGACTGGGAGTACGGCGGCACCGGGGTGTCTCTTACCTGGAGCCGTGAAATGGCCACTTTCGACTTCGTTCAACTGACGATGCTTGTATTTCTGTGTCATGAAGCGAGGATCAGGGTACAGATAGAGGGTGTGGCGCCTCATCGGCTGAGGCTCTCGTTCTGGCAGCGGGTATCCAAGGAAGAAAACGACAACACCGCATGCTGGCACCCGAACCTTGACGAAGCTGTGGCCATGTTTCGGAAGTACTTGCCGGCGGACCACCGCATCGTCTACAGGCCGTCGCCAGCCCAGAGCGCGAACGCTCCCGAGCCCGGCTCGTCCGATTCAGCCGAGAGGAGCGCCAACGAATGAGTTACGTTTCGCGTCCCTATGTGAATCCTCCTCCACAGGTTCGAAAGTCCCGGAAGAAGTCCTGCGGACGATGGCTGTGCGAGAACTGTCTGAAGAAGCACGGAGTGATCCGCTACTTCCGGGGCACGGCAATCCCGCGGCATCAGGAGATTTGCAAGTGAAGATCGTTTTGCGGATTCGGCCGACATCATGGTTCATAGCTATCGCCTCGCTGCTTTTCGGCATCGCATGGGGCTTGCTGATCGGAGCTTCCCAATGAGCGAGAACAAGTTGAAACGCCTGCGCAGGGCTACCGATGATGCGATCGGCGCAGTCGAGATGAGCGGTCTGCAGATTCATGGCGCCGTGAACTGGGCCGATCTGCACTGCCTTCAGGCGGCATGGGTTTCTACCGACGATGGCTATTCGTATGCCGAGGTGACCATCGAAGAAGCATCCCCTGACGCCGTTGAGTTTCAGCACGCTGTCGAAATGGAATTGGCTCGGCGTGGATGGCCGGACATTCATGTGGTGACGGAATGGTAGGCACTTTGCGCAATTCCACCCTTCGTCGCTTCACCCCGCTGAAGCGCAGCACGAAGCCCATCCCTCGCTTCCGATCCCGGCCCCGCCGCGGCGTCTTTCGCGATCCCGATTATCGGCGCTGGGTTCGGACTCAGGCATGCTGCTGTTGCGGCCGGCGCCCGTGCGATCCGGCTCACACCGGTTTGGAAGTGGGGACGTCCCAGAAGGCCGACGACCGGACCATCGTGCCGCTGTGCGTTTGGAATTGTCATCCGCGATATCATTCGAAGGACGGGGAGCGGGGCAGGGCACTGGAGAGGGAGTACGGGGTTTCCTTCGGTGAAGTGGCCCGTCAGATGTGGAACACGTACTGTGGTTTGAAGAAGGCGGCTTGATGTTGGCGCTTTTCTCGGGGTTGGTGAAAAGGTTGAACGAAGGAGTGTGCGCGCTATGAAATGTCCCATATGTGAAACTGAGGGCCGTTTGAGTAAGCTCAGAATTTACCATTGTCCAGTGACGGACGCGTGCACCCATGAGTTCTACGATCCGAATGGCGACTACCATTGGCATAATCCGAACAGCCGTGCACGGGTGCTGACTTGTTCGAATGGTCACAAAACCATTCATGTATCCAGCACCAAATGCGATGTGGAGGGCTGCACTTTTGGAGAAGCTGAATCAATCGGACCGTACCCGCCGGATTCGTAGCGCGAACGCCGCCAGCCCCAACCCGTCCGCAACCGGCGAGAAGAGCGCCAACGACTACTTCCGGGTAGAAAAGTACCACACCGCCGCCACCCCGCCGGCAAGCAGAATCCATGTTGGAATCCCGAACATCGTCCCGCTGAACAAAGACGTGATACTGGACGGGATCAGGCTGCTGAAGTCGGACGTACCGCTCGAGGTTGCGACGGCTGTCTGTGTGGTGGCGCCTGAAGTCTGCGGAACCAGAGCCAGAGCGGTCGTGGTGCTCGGCGATGCTGCAGCCTGCTGGGCCGATGCCGTTGCCGAGGTAGCAGCGGTGGACGTATCCGCAACCGGCGAGATCTGGAACCCGGACGGTATGGGCGCACCGCCGACGCTGAACTGCTGGCGGAACTGGATCTGTCCGTTAACGGCCACAATCAGCGTGTAGACGCCGGCCGCGGCAGGTGCGAAGACGCCACGTTGCCAGCATCCGGTACCGTAGATGTTGCGGACGGCCGCGTTGGCATTGAACTGCGCTGCGGTCCAGCCTTTGCCGGCCGATGCGGCGATTTGCGAGAGATCAGGACGACTTGAAAACTGCGGAGTCCAGTTCTCCGGGTAGGCCGAGTCGGACACGCCGACCGAGTCCATGTTGACCCAGTTGGTTTCGACCCAGTCCGTCTTCTGGTTCAGCCCGCACACGTTCACGAAGAACTGCGCGTTCGGCCGGAAGGACGAGTATGGGCCCTGGGTTCCATTGGGATCCGTTCCGATGCCCAGCTTCAGAGAGTAGTTGCCATTCAGGGAGCCCAGCCCTCCACTGGATGCGGCCATGCTCCGCTGCCATGCGTACAGGGCGGCCAGCGCGCCGCCGGCTACCACCAGAGCGACGGTATCCTTGTCCCATTCGGATGCGTTCAGCCAGTCGGTCATAACGGATATACCTTTCCCGGCGATGCGTACGTCGGAACTCCCAGAATCGACACCGGCAGACTATCCGGATTGCTCCCCTGGTAGAGGGCGACGGTGGTCAGGGCGCCGTACTTCTGCCGCAATGTCACGTAATCGCAGGCGGTCATCAGGGCGGCCATCTCGGCGGCTGTAGCCAGTCCCGAGATGCCGGTCTGAAGAAGGGTGCTCCCCATGAGAGCGTCCCACTGAGTGCCGGTGAGGAGCGTGGCGCCGGTCCCGCCAGCAGCCTGCAGCAGAGCGTATGCCATCGACGGATAAGCCGGGCTGCACGCAATTGCCGGCGTGGCGATGCCGACCGGATAGGGAGCCTGCTGGGTTGAAGTCAGGCTTCCCGGCGTGATCACACTCGATGTCGGTGTAGTCCCGGTGACTGGCGTGGTTCCGCTGGTCGACGTCGTGGATGCGCTCTGGTTTTTGTACCAGAGGTAGAGCCCCAGCCCGGCCGCAATCAAAAGGATGATCGTGTTTTCGTCCATCGTCAGGTTCTCGCTTTGGCATTCTCAACGTTGAGCCGCTCGCACAGGTATCGCGCTTCCAATTCTGCGGTTAGCAGGTGAATCGAAAACTCGGCTATTTCCTGTTCCCATGCTTCATGCGGGCCTTGACTAACCTTCTGTATCACCCGCCATCCAGACACACCAGGTTTTGGTCGCACGACTTCATACTCCATAGTGCCAGCGTCCATCTTTCACCCTAACCGGGGAGCCGGGTAAATTCCGCCGTTCCCGCGTTTCCAGCGCAGTGGCACATTCACAGCACCGATGCCCGAGAGTCCGGTGTTGGCGTTGTACTGCGCCCGAAATGCCATGTAACTGCACACGTCCATCTGCTGGGACGCAACGTCCGAGCTCCAGCCGTTCACGGCCGCGCCGCCCATGTCGTTGACGACGTGCCAGTCCCACTGCCAGCCGTTCATCTTGCCGCCGACCATCGCGGAATCGCTTTGCGCATGCGCGAACAAGGCGGCTGCCATCGCATTCCAGGCTGCGGTGTTGCAGGAGATCGAGGTACTCGCCTGAGCCGTGATCTGGAAGGTTGCCGAAACGGTCCCTGCCGAAGTCGTGATGGTCAGCGTGTTCGAGCCGACCTGGCCGAGTCCCTGCAGGTTGATGTTCATCTGGGTCGGCCCGGGCGCGCCCGTTGCCGTGGCGGCGCTGAGCGTAATCGCCGAGGAGGGGACCGTCTGGCCGTTGATCTGCACTGCGGGAGCCGGGCTTACCGGGAAGGTGCCCCAGACGACCAGATACGTGTTCTGCAGAGCCAGGCCCTGGGAATAGTTGTTGTTCGCCGGGTTGAACCCGTCCAGCATGTTGATCGCGGGGCCGACGGGCTGGGTAGTCTGGGCCGGCGGGGAAATGATGGTCGCCGGTGGGGGCTGACTGGTCACTGCCGTCGTATAGGGAGGCGCAGCGGTCCCGATCGGCACAGTGCTGGTGCTCGTACCTGCCGGTGGTGTGGTGCTTCCCGCCGCTGGTGTTGTCGAGGCTGCGGCGGTCTGACTGGTCCACCAGTTATACAAAAGGTATCCGCCAATCCCGAGAATTGCGATCATCCCGATGCCGGGTCCGCCACTCTGTGCCATGCTTCAACCTCCCTGATTTGATACGTTGGCGCTCTTCTTGGCTGTTACGTTGGCGCTCTTCTCAACTAAATTGGACGCGTCGGACTGTTGAGCGTTCGCGCTATCATTGTTGAGATAGGGCAGTCCGAATACGACGTGATCATCGACTATGACGACGGATGGATGCTTGCAGTTTTCGCACAGCATCTCAAACACATTCGCATCGATATGCCTGACAACCTCCGTGGCCTCTCCGCACATCGGACAAAAGGATGGTGGCGTATACTTCATAGCGCGCACGCTCCTTGCTTCAGACCGTAATCACGAGTTGAGAAAAGCGTCAACACAATCAGCTCCCCTGTGAAATCGGCCCTGTGAACGCCGGCAGACTTGCCGCCATGCCGACATCCGAGTACTGCGGAAACGCTGCCATGTACGCCGCCTGTGCAGCCGGATCGTAGACGGGCACGCCACCCGGCCCGAGTGCAACGGTTGAAGGAGACGCGGAAGCCACGGTCCCGGTTGCCCCCACGGTTGTCTGCTGGCTCTGATACCACTGCCACAGCAGGTAAGCTCCTACTGCCACGGCGATCCAGATGATCGTGTTGTCGTCTTTGCCCATTGCCTTTAATCCCGTGCCGCCATCCAGACCAGACCGACTCCCACCAGAGCAGCACCGACACCTAACAATGTGGGGTCCACTCCCCACGAATCCGCCAGAGACTGCCACCAGTTTCCCAGACCGCTCAAATCAAGGCCGGCCGTCGATACCGTGCTCAAGTCCGGAGTCATGTCCGTTGCGACCGTCGGGACATTCCCGGCCACGATATCCGCCACGCTCTGATTCGGATCGGCCCCGGTCCAGTTCGATACGTTCGCGATGTAGGCCGCCGTGTTGTTTTCGGAGCTGGGCGCGTACTTCGCAATGAACTGGCTCAGGCTCAGGTCGGCGTTGGCCGAGATGTCCTTGTCCAGAGCCGTCCAGCCCGCGTCCGCACTCGAGAAGACAGCGAAGCCTTTGGAGTCCACGCCCACCTGTCCCGCCCATGTTCCGCCTGGAGGCGACATCAGGTTGCCGGGGTTGTTGTTCCGCTGCGCTACGCTCCCCGATACTCCGTAGCCTTCCTGGCGGGCCATCGCCGTTGCTAGGATTGAGGGCATCGTCTTCAGCCGTTGGCGCTCCTCTCAATCGTCGTGGACGGTTTGGGCTGTTCGGCGTTCGCGCTCTGAGTCATATGCGGTTAGTCCCCTTCGGCGTCGGCGCGATCCAGCCCTGAATCGTGCAGATCACGTAGCCGCCGGGCGCCACGGCGGGATTGTCCAGAGTAGCGAACCACTGGATGTACTGGTTCGAAATGAGGGGAAGCCCACCCTCGATCGACCACAGCCCCGCCGTGCGCGAACCCAGCGTTACGGCGATGTTGCCGTATCCGTAGTAGAAGTAGTTCTGGATTCCCAGCGAAAACACCAGATTTCCCGAGCCTTCCGCGAAGCCCCCGCCCGAGTACTCGCAGGCGACGTAGTTGATCCAGCCGTAGTAGCCCGCCGGCACTCGCCAGGGCCCGTTGATGCCAGTGAAGGGGACCGGAAAGGTTGTCGGGAGAGCCACCAGCATGGCCGGGGTGACCAGCAGAGTCGCCACCCGGTTGAGGCGCGTGCCTTCGCTGGGCATCCGCGAGGGCTCCGGGGCGGCGTTCTTGCGCATCTGGCGAATGACCTTCTGCGCGTCGACGAAGTCCTTGTACAGCGCCATGGTCTTCGGGCACCATACATTTTCATGGTCCTTCACCATGGAATCCAATGTTGGCGTCAAACGTGCATTGGTCAGGGCCGCTGGCGGCTGAAGGGCCGGGTTGAAATCGGGGATGGTGATGCACTGGGACATGTTTCAGCTTCCTGTGGTGGCGCTTTTCTCGGCCTTGCTGGACGGATTCACACTGGCAGCGTTCGCGCTACGAAGTAGCCTGCGATAGCGGATGACTTCGAGTTGGAGCAAAGCACAATTGTTATTCATACTCAGGAAATTGCGCAACATCACTTCCACTGGTTCCATTCTGTGCGTCTGTGCGTAATGCCGTAATGCTCTTCGGCAGTAGCCCCTGTCGGTTGCCACACGCTTCAAAAGATATGTCCGAATCGACAGGGTGTCGCTATAACTCATGTCGATTAGTCGCAACCTGTTGGGTTGAACAGATGCGTTCTCGATATTCCGCTGGTTTCGCTTCAGGTTGTCCGCACGACGAACTGATTTGTCAATGTTCATAGCGCGCACGCTCCACACTTCAGTGCGTCCGACCAAACCGAGAAAAGCGCCAACGCAGCAATCAGGGCTTCGGACATTGCTCGCTCCTGTCGGTCGGTTCGGCGCACATCAGCACAAGCTGAAGGGGAAGCACGGCACTGGAACGGGCGCCGTTCCCCTTGTAGATCTCGATATTCAGTTCTCCGGTGGAAGCCACCACGAAGGGCTCAAGCAGCATGGTGAGCCGCGGTCCCATAACGGCCGTTCCCACGGTCCGCAGCGGATTGCAGGGCTCCGAGAAGAGTTTCCTGCCTCTGGTCTCCGAAATCTGAAACACCTCGTCGTAACTCGCTTCCGCGTCCCAGAACAGCAAACCCCAGAGAATCGTACCCAGGGGCATGCGGACCTGAAAGTAGGCCGCGTCCGCGTTCGGGATGGGCGTCTGGTTCCTCTGCGGTGTGACGTACTGCCGCGGCACGAATGCCTGAGCCTGACGCAGAGTGTCCAAACGGTAGATCGCAAAGGGTCTCACATCCGGCGACTGGTAGAGGATCGAACCGTCTACCGTGAAGGCGTCGATCACGCTGACGGTGTTCATGTCGCCCACCTTCTCCTTCCGATGAAAAGCATCAGGATCGCGTGGCTCGCCACGTTGTTCCGGTTCAGCATGCTGTACACGTCCACGGCGATGTTACTCCGGTTCGGATAAATGATCGACGGGCACAGTGCACCCGAGCCGGCGAACACGCCCGGCGCGTACAGACCACCCGTCGGTGACATGTTCAAAACGGAATTGATGGCGTTCAGGTTCACCGGCGCATTCATCAAAGCCGTGAGCGACCAGTCGTACAGAACCACTCTGGCGCACTCGGGTGCCGCGAAGCCGCTGCAGATCACCGGCGAAAAGTTGAAGTAGCTGCGAATTTCCAGAAGCTCGAAATCCCAGTTCTGGACGTTCACATAAAACCGTCTCGGTTCGCTCTGGCCGTTCGCCGCAAGCCCGCCCTGCCAGTAAGGCCAGTCGATCGTGATGGGGAGCGGATACACATAGTACCGCTCTTCCCATCCCTTCTGAAGCGGACGGTTATCCGGTGCCGGATTCAGGAATCGGCGAACGCCCTGGAACAGCAGTTGGGACAGCGGAACCGTGTTGGGGTCGGTGGCGGGCACCTGCTGATTGAAGCGCAGTTTGATGCCGTACAGGCTGAACAGCATCTGGCTGTTCACCGGCCAGGCCATCTCGGGGGCCATGGGCAGGTCGCAGTTCATGGGATAACCGGTAATGTCGAACGAGGTCGCTGTGAGAGGCCGCGGGTCGGAAAACCGGTCCCGGTTCAGCGCATCGCGCAGTTTGAGTCCGCCCGGCGGATCGGAGACCAGTTGCGGCCCGATGGACAGAAACGAAGGATTGACCCGCCGAAGAATGAACTGTTCGCCATAAAGCAGTCTGACGCTTTGATTGGTAACCGGCTGGGTGCAGACGAGTTGATCGTTGCCGTCGGCGACGAACGGGAACAGGTTCCTGAGCGTGTTGGGATCGTACACATAGATGAATGGCGTGTCGCGATACCCGGCTGGCGTCTGGTACTCGGCGAACGTCACAAGACACCTCCCTTCTGCATCCGCTTCAGACCGCGTAACACGATGGCGAAGTTGGCGTAATCGGTCTGGCTGTCCAGACTGGTCACCACGATCCGCAACAGGGTTCCGGGCGCCAGATAGCGAACCGGGAATACCGGGATGGGGCTCGACTGATTCGACCATGCGCTTGCGGTGTCCAGATCGCCGATGGACATCGCTTCGTCATTGACGTAGAGCTGCACTGTCGCGTTGTACCCGTAGAGTCCCACTACGTCGGACCAGCGGGGCAGCTCGAATCCGTAGCACAGAAAGGCCGAGCCCTGATCAGTGAAGGTTTCGAGCGTCACCGACTGCCCGGCCGGCAAAGCCACGCCGTTCACCACCGGAAGATTGAAGACGTAGTCGAACGAGAGATCGTCGAATCCCGGCGGGGGCTTGTAGGGGATGCCGTTCAGCGCGTAAGTTCCGTAGCTATTCCACATGGCTTGTTCCGCCTGATGTGTTGGCGCTCTTCTCGGCAGTCATCAGACCACTCAGCAGTTGATCGTTCGCGCTCTGAGCCAACAGCCTAACAATGCGCGGGTCCAGCACTTGTTCCAAATGTCTTAACACTGCATCTCTTCCCCATGGCACACGCCCAACGGGGCAGACCTGAACTTCCCCAATTCGGCCACCACAGTGGAGAGCGTCATTGATGTTGTCAGCAAGATGTAGATAGTCCTTGTCTGCCTGATCACATTGTCCTGCCGCGTCAAACACGATCCGAGGTTCACCCCTCCGTCTGCTGATTCGGGCTCGTTTGCTGCAATTCATAGCGCGCACGCTCCACACTTCATACCGTTCGACCAGCCGAGACAAGCGCCAACGCCAAAGAGCTATTCCACACGGTATCTGTTAACCCCCACAAACAGAATCTGCACGGGGTTGTTTGGCGATCCCGACGTGTCCTGCACGTTCACCAGAATCCGCGAATGAGGAGGATAAGCGATCTGCGGCTTGTACGCGCGCCCGAAAAAGACCGCGGGAACGGGTACGTCCTGCACGAAGATGCCGTTGGGATCGGCGAACTGGACCGAGACCGCGCCGCCGATCACCATCACCTGCCGGAGCATGAACTCGCAGCCCTCGTCGATATCCACCACCTGATTTTCGAGGATCTGATTGGCGTTCGGAATGATCGTTTTCAGAAAGTATATCTTCGGGTCTTCCTGGCAGCGGCCTTCGAGAAACCGGTAGCCCGTTTTGCGGGCGTCCATGCGCACCCTCCCGCGAAACAGTAGTTGCGGAGTCAGTGGCGCAGGGGAAAGGTTTTGCAGGTTCACCAGAATGATGGCGCCGCGCGGGTACTGCATCGCCGGATCGATGACGTAATCGTCGGGAGGGATCAGGCCGGCCTGAAAGGGAATACGGGCCACGTCGGACACCTGAAAACGATAATCGGTCAGCGCACAGACGATCTCGTCCAGCGCGAAATCCCCGTCTTCCAGCAGTTGTTTGGACAGATTGTTGTAGAGCTGTCCCGATGCAAGAGACGGACCGGTGAACAGGTACTCCCGCGGAAGTTCGAAACAGCCCTGATTTGTTTGTGCCATAAACTGTTACCCGGTAACAACACCTTCCCCGAGGGCCTCCAGTACGGTCGTTCGCACGTCGGCTGGAGCCTTTACGGCCTCGGGACATCTGATGATGGTCACGGGGCCGTTGTTGATGGTCAGGGTTTGCCGTGGCCATCCCCGATCTCTGGCCGTGTTCCACTGCTCCACGCTGAACATCGGCATGTGTCGAGCTTTGGCGTAATACTCGCGCTTGCGCAGCACCCGTGTCTGGCCGATCCACGCGAAATGCCAGACCGGTGGAGTAATCAGCAACGTGTTGATGCGATCTCCCCAGACGCGACCGTCGGTCGAGACGAACGCGGGGCGCACATGGCGGACCGTACAGCCCGGATGCACCTTCATGAGGCGAATCGGGTAGAACCATAATGCCGCCGAACTCAGGGCACCAGTGCCCGGGACATCGCAGGGCCGTGCGGTGAGGTGGTCGCAATCGCCGAAGAACATGGCGTGCCACATCCCCAGCCGATCCAGATCGTTCTCGATCAGATGAGCGACCGCCCGCTTGAAGGTGTCCAGTGGCCAGAACTCGTCCGCGTCAAGCTGCAACAGGATATCGGCCTTGAGATCGTGCGTGGCTACCTGCGTCATGATCTCTTTGGACAGCCAGGCGGTCTCGGAAACGACCAGACGAATCTTGTGCTGTGGATCGGGAATACGTCGTATGATCTCTGCCGACTCATGGTCCGGAAAAGCATGATAATGCGCTCCGACGTTTGCCGGCCCGATGACCACCCGGAATTCGTCGATCAGATCGTACATCCGCCGGATGTTGGCGGCGAGCAGCGCGCCCTCCATGTAGCACAGGGAGTAGGCGGCGATGTGCGGTCTGGTCTGAGTGTCGCTCATTGTATTGTCCTGAGGCGTCGTCTGCCGATGCGTCTCATGGTCTGGATGCCCTTTCGACGGCCGCGCGGTGGATAGAACGGTCGCTTGTGTTTTGGCCTGCCCACGGTAGCCGTGAAATGATCGACTTCACGAACCGGAGGCAGCGGAACCGGCGGATGTTTCCAGTCGATCCTGTTCATAGCGCGCACGCTCGACCGCTCATACTATCACACGGCTTAGAAAAGCGCCAACATCAAGAAACGTTACCCGGTAACAACTCCCCATTTCGAACAGGGGAGCACCGGAGACCGGACCAGGAAGCCAGCCTCCGGTGCACGCAACCGCACGCGAAGCGAAACCGCCCGATTCTACTGGACGGCGCGAGCGTGCAATCCGACCAGTTCGCAGAGGAACAGGAGGCCGGTACCCGCCGCGTTCAGCACCAGCGGGTTATTGGCGACGAGCTGGCCGTAGAAGCTCAGCAGGTTGGTGATCACCAGCGGCAACTGCAGAAGATGCCCGGAGCTGAGGCTCGGGAAGCCGTTGGTGTACCACGATTCGGACGAGCGGGTGGTGACCGCGTAAGTCCCCATCCCGGCGGCGTAATGCCGGATGTTTCCGGTGTTGTACGCCTTCTGGTTCAGCCAGAACTGGAATACCTGGGTGTTGAGCAGGGCTTCCCAGTCCGACCCGAGAATGTTCTCGTTGGGCACCAGCCGGATGCCGAAGCAGGCGAAGGCCTCGGGAACCGGGAGCTGGCGCGGCTGCTGCATGTTGGTATCGGCGAGGCCCTTGTTGGGGGTGGCGTTGACGCCGACGTTGGTGAACCACGCCGACAGCAACTGGTTGACAGTGCCGCCGGGGGCGAACGAGGTCCGGTCGTAGATCGGTTCGTCCTGAATGTCGAGCTGGTCGACGATGTACGGCTGGCCGCGGAAGGCCGAATAGACGAACGCCTGCTGGTCGCCCATCGTGGCGTACGAGGTGTTGACGTTGCCGGCGGCCTGCTGGGCTGCGATGGTCTGGGCTACATTGCCTGATTGTGCCATGTTTTCATTTCCTCCTGAACAGATAGTCATAGCCGGTTACCCCGCTACGCAGCCCTCCGGGTGTAGGGTCCGCCGTAGACGCGCGTCGGCAGTCCCAGTCCACCCCCGGCGGGAATCAGAATGGGATTCTGCGGCTCGTTGAACTGAGCCGGGACGTACGTCCCCAGCCCGCTCAGACCGGTGTACTGGCTGATGGGCAGGAAGTTGTTGAGGCCGATGGAGGCCGCTTCGGCGAGCCCGCCGACGAGCACCGATCCGCCGAGATCCGGCGAGACCTTGCCCAGCGCCCATCCGGCGGCAACCGCCACGGCCACGGCCGAGGCGAACTTGAAGATGGGGGAACTGGTGACGGTGGTCGGCAGCATGGGCACGGCCATCTTGACGACACCCACGCCGACGATCACGCCGGCGACGACCTTGGTCAGCCTGGCGGCGTTCATGGTCTGTCCCAGCACCATGGGGTTCCTGCTGACCCGGCGGCGATGGTTCCTCATGTGGCGGCGCGGGATCACCATGATCCGCGTCGGATTCCTGCGCCGGTTCTTCGCGGAAGAGCGGCGGCGGCGGTTACCAGCGACGGCGCGACGAGTGTGCGAGACTGCCCGCCGTTTGTGTTTGGGCATATTCGTACTCCTTTTTCTGGGGTTCAAAGTGGCCAGTTTCCCCAGCGTCAAAAGCGCCGGATTACTGGTATGCCTGGGACGCGTACGGCCGTGCACCGCCCTGCGGGCGTGTGCAACGGCCTTACGGCGTCTGGCGGAAGATCGCCCGGAGATCCGGGCGACCGGAGAGCGGGTCCGGGGGTTGCCCACCACCCGGCGTTTGGTCAAAGTGATCACGATGGCTGTACCTCCCCGGTTATGGATTGTCGATGATCGAGTGCGGCTTGAGCAGCGTCACCACGATCTGATTGCCTGCGGCGCCGCTGCTTCCCGTGGTCGCCTTGGTGAGCGTGATGGTGTTCCCGTCCGTCCACGCGGCGGCCCAGGCGGACAGATTGGCCGCCGCCAGGTTCGCCGTCAGCTTGGAGATGATCACGAACGGGTGATAGTTGGCGAGCTGCGCGGCGCTCAGGCCCCAGTTGTGGGTGATCACCGCCGTGGTGTCCGAATCGGCGGTCGCGGAGACGGCGGCGACCAGATTGTTCGCGCTCGCCATCTGCGCGGCGGTTGGCGGCGTGGGTCCGGTGAGGCCGGCCGGATTGATGTAGGTGATTACAACCGACATATGTTCTTCTCCTTTTCAGTTGATGATGCCCGGTCTCTTCAGCCGGTATTGCCCGCCACTAACCTCCATGGTTTCCGAGCGGGGATGGTAGATCAGAACCGGCTGCATGCCGGTCTCCTCACCCAGCTTGTGGGTGTAGTTGGTCAGTTCGAATTCGTCGAATCCCTTGCGCGTCTGGTAGACGATGCCGCGCAGTACTCCAATCAGCATGTTGTCGCGGATATCGGCTTTGGTCATGCCGAGCGATTTCAGATCGAGCGACTGGTCGCCGGAGACGAAGAATAATTGGGTTCCGTCTTCGTTCGCCGCCACCACGATGCGTTCCGAGATGGAGAGTTGCGACGGGTCGGGGTACTTGTCCCCCTTCGGAATGGGCGCCACGCCCAGTTCTTTCTTCTCGCCGTAGATGGTGATGATCTTCAGACAGGCGAGGTCCCCAACGCACCACAGCACGAAGTGTTTGTGCTCGGGCGTCTCGTACTCGACGATGTTCTCGGCCCTCTTGCCGTGGAACAGCTCGTACATGCGCTCGGCGGCTTCGTCGGGATTATGGCGTGATTTCTTCCCTTTCGGATTCGTCAGGAAGTGAGCGGCGAGCGGTCCCGCCGGCCCTGCCAGAGCGCTGGCCAGCATGATCTTACTGGAATTGCCGCCCTGCTTTGCGTTGCGCTTCGCCGGCTTCAGCTTGTCGTGCGCTGTCAGCCGACGGATGACCTTCGCCCCCTTGCGGGAGACCTTTACTGTGCGGAAGCCGATCTTCACTTTGGGATTGGCTCGCTTCTTTGCGGCTCTCTTCTTCCCGGCGATGGAGGCTCTGGTCAGCGCCTTCTGGCCATAGGTGCGCCGTTCCTGGGCCGCGCAGACCGCTTTGGGATCGTAAGCGCCGCCCTTCGCTTTCACCGCCTCGACACACCGCTGGAACTTCCCGGTCAGTCCGGGGTTGCGCCGCGGGTTGCGGTGGGCCTTCACGGCGCCGAGTTCCGCCCGATACCCGGCAATTACATCGCGAGCTTCCTGCTTCTGTTCGGGCGTACCGCTTCTCAAAAGCTTGCCGATCTGCCGCTGCGCGTCGGCCAGATTCGCCTCGGCCTGTTTGACGGCGCTCTGATACTGCTTGTCGCGGTCCTTCTGTTCGGGCGTGTTACCCGGTAACACGGCGCGCTTCCGGCCGGTTCCGTGAGTTCGCGAACGTGCCGGCGCGCGGACCGGAATGTGCCGGATGCGGTAGGTGGTCTTCTTCTTCGTCAGCCACCCGAACAGATTCTTCTTCGTCTTCGGCATATCAGTGCTTCGGCGTTTTCATGTCGGCCGCCGGAACTCCTGCCTCACCATGTTGTCCAGAAACTCTTTCGCATACGGGCAATAGCCTCTTTCGATCGTGGTTTCCAGAATGGTCAAAGCTTTCGTGTTCTCCTCCACGATGGCTCGAAACTCGCTGGCAATGTGGCTGAATTTCTCTTCCGACTGGAGGCGGCTTTCCGTCAGCCGTTTTTCGGCTTCCTCGCGATCCTCGCGAAATCGCCGCCCCCAGGTTCTGTTGTCGTTACGCCACAGGAGGATCACGAACACGCACAGCACGCTGCCCACTCCGAAATTGGCGACAGCCAGAGCTTCCGCGATCATCGAAGGTATCCCTCCCGTAGCGTCGAGTAAAGCGAACATAAAAAACAAGCAAAACTCCTCAATCGTTGATCTTGTACGACACCATCACCAGAAAATGCTCACGTTCGAACATCAGTACCGCAGGCCTCCCAAAAGCCACACAATCAGCACGATCACCAAGATAGTTCCTACTCCGACGCCAACGCCGGGAGCGGGACCCCAGCGCTGATTTCCCAGGTACCCCCCGCCAAATCCGAAGATCAGCAACAACAGGATCAATAGAAGCAGCATGTTCTTCTCCTAATCGTTGATCTTGTACGACACCATCACCAGAAAATTGCTTGCCGTGTCGCAGGCAGTCCCGGTCTTGTACACCTGGATTCCTTTGCCCGCAGTGAGCGGCACGCCAAACGCACCAAGCGTGACGCCGGTGCTGGTTTCATCGATAGCTACCCCCGCGAGCAGACTGGTCTGCAGTGTGGTCGTCACGACCACTGCGCTGGTGTCCGCAATGCGCACATCCGTACAGGTGCCCACGGCGCCACCCTGAGCCTTCAGCACGTCGTAGGTGATGCCCGTCCCCTGCGCTGCGGTCCATGAGATGTGCTCGTAATTGCTTCCGCTCAGCGTGCCGTTCAGATTGGCCGCGCACGCCGGCGTCGAATTGATGGACCCGTTAACGAAGTTTGTCACCACCCAGTAACAGGCCAGCACTGCGCCGGGTGTCCCGATGGGCACGGCCTGCACATTCGCCGCGGGCTGGGGCGGCCCCGCCGTCATGTTGGCGTTCTGCTGTCCGAACGAGAGCACCGAGCCGAGAAGAACGAGACTGAGAAAACGTGACATGGTAGTCCTTTATGCTCTTTCTCCTCCTAGCTGTTGATCTTGTACAGCACGATCACGAACACGCTCGTGGCGGTAACGCACGCCGATCCCGTCGAGCGAATCTGGAGTCCCTTGCCCGCAGTCAGCGGAACCCCGAAGCCCGCGTCTACTGTCACCCCGGCGTTGGCTTCGTCCAGAATCGTCCCGGAAACCAGACTGGCCGCAACGGTAGTCGTCACGTCCACCGGACTGGAATTGGTGTCGGAAATCCGAATGTCCGTACAGGTCCCGACCGTCCCCCCTACGGCCTGCTCCAGAACGTGCACAACTTTGAGAGTCCGGCCCGTGACTGCAGGCACAAGTGTGAGCCCGGCATTGACCGAAGCGATGGGGACACTGGCCTCCACCGAGTACACGAGTCCTTCTCTCGCACCGGCGGAATCGGCAAGCTGCTGACCGTTCCAGATGAGCGGGCCCGTTCCCTTCCCCAGCAGTTCAATGCCGATATTGGCGCCTTGTCCATGGGCCTGCAGACCGAGATTGCCGTCGCCAAGAGCCACCTGAGTCAGAAACGCCTGAAAGTTCTGCAAACACTCGATGGCCGGCAGGGGCGTGAAGTCCCAGTTGTTCACCCGGCAGAACCCCGCAGCATTCTGGTACGGGAATCCGGGTATCGTGTACGGAGAGAGCGCGCCGCCCTGATCGTTGTAGGTCGTTACGGTCAGTCCGGTGGCAATGGCATCCGTGGCACCCTGAACCGGGAACGTCTTATTTGCAGTCTTCAGCACGTCGTAGGTGATGCCAAACCCGACTGCCGGCGCCCAGGTCACATGCTCGTAATTGCTCCCGTTCAGCGTGCCGTTCAGATTCGATGCGCACGCCGGCGTGTAATTGATGATCGACCCGGCGATGAAGTTGGTCACGACCCAGTAACAGGCGGAAACCCCACCGGTTGTTCCGACGGGCGCTACCGAGACGTTTGCCCCGGGCTGAGGCGGCCCCGCGGTCATGTTGGCGTTCTGCTGTCCGAACGAGAGAACCGAACCGAGAAGAATGAGAGTGAGAAAGCGTGACATGGTTACTCCTTTATGCGGCGGCCCTCGCGAGAGCCTTCCGGGCCCTGGCCGTCAGACCGGGGTACTGATCCTGAATACTTGACAATTTGCGCTGGTAGGCTGCTTTTGCCTGATACTGTGCAGCCTTGCGGTAAGTCCGTGTCTTTCCGCCGGCGTTCATCAGCAGGAGCAGCGCGCCGCCGGCGAGTGCGATGTAGACCACCGGAATT
>Ga0187850_10002199_pt1 | contig 18521 bp, 13 predicted proteins | sample June2016WEW_4_15_FD_132436 | JGI IMG/M metagenome (GOLD analysis project Ga0187850, IMG submission 132436) | Peatland microbial communities from SPRUCE experiment site at the Marcell Experimental Forest, Minnesota, USA - June2016WEW_4_150 | ecosystem: Environmental > Terrestrial > Soil >... | reverse complement strand
GCAGTCGGCAAAGGCTTGGAGAATCTGTTCAAGCTTCTTGCGGCCGGACACATGAAAACGCCAGTCCGGGAAGTTATTCCCACTCATGATGGCGAAACCGCTGCCGCCGCCGCAACAGTAATTGTCGACGCCGTGCGGCTCCATTTCTCGAAACCGCGGACATATCTTGCGTACGATCTCGCGTTGAGGTTCGACGACTCCCATCAAACGCACCATGTTGCATGGATCGTGGAGTGTGACCGGAAAGTCATTTCGACTGGGATCCAGTCGGAGCCGGCCGCTCATAACAATGTCACGCAGGAGGGTCATGGAGCTTTCCCGAGGTATGTTGAGATCGCCGCTCAAGATGCGATCCGCCACGACCGAAAGCGATTTGTGAGCATGACCGCATTCTCCCAGCACGATCTTCTTAACCCGCAGCTTTCTTGCCGCTTCCGCGTGCTTGATGGCGACCCGGGCAAACTGCGCGTCGTCGTACCAGAGCCCGTAATTGATGGAGTCATAGCCCGCAAGATCGGAGGAGAGGGTCCATGAAATTCCCGCCGCGTTCAAGATGACGGCAAAGGCGCCCGGATTCTCAGGCCAGGCCAAAATCTCGCCGGCATTATGAATCAACAGTACATCGGCGCCCTCCACATCCCAGGGGGTCTCCACTGTGATTCCGGTTTTTTCCGTCATCTCCTCGTCGATGAAACGGATGTTGTCCTTGGCCACGATGGAGTTCATGCCTGTGGAGGATCCCACCTTGAGCTGCAGCATCGAGCCGCGGTCGTGCAGCTCCTTGGGCGCGATGCCCATCTCCTGGCTGAAGAGTTTTCTCAATTCGTGCGCCACCAATCCGTTGTCCGCGCCAATGGGACAGGTCTGGGCGCATCTGCGGCACAGATTACAGCGATAGGCGAGTTCGATCAGTCTGGCGATCAGTGGCCAGTTGATTTGGATATCGCCGTGCTGCCATGCCGAGACCAGACCGCCCTTCTTTACGAACTTGAAGTAGAGCCTTCGCAGAATCTCCGAGCGATATGTGGGCCGATAAATCTCGCTGCCGCCGGTCGCTTCAAAAATGTGACATGACTGCGAGCAGGTCTGGCAGCGTGCGCAGTGCTCCATCGTGAGGAGAAGCGGCTGCAGAAAGGTCCAGTTGTTCTCCTTTGTGAAGAGCTTTTCCAGCCCGGACAGAAAACTAATGACCAGGTTCTTTTCTTCCTGCCTGGTTTTCGGACGCGGCACATTCACCGCGCAGGTGTCGTCCACGAGGCACTCATAGTTCTCCCTGATCTGCGCCGTCAGAGGCGTCCATGCCGGATCGCACGCGGGATCCGCTAAGGGCCCGGGAAGCGCCATCAAGTCGGAGTTCTCAAGGTGCAGAAGCGGTCTGCCATCCGTTCGTGCCATGTCGCCAGGCTTGATCTTCCCGCTCATTTTCTGCCTTCCTGTGCCGGATTGTGAGCGGCTACCTCAGCCCATGTCTTTCGGCCGTCCGCAGCCAGGTGCGCCGCGGACCACGTGGGACGGTAGGTCAGATATTCCGCCATTCTTGCTTCGAGCTTTCCACCTCTGCGGCTCGGCGCATCATCCCAGCGCACCGAATGATAGGTGAAAAACTTCGCAATGAAATGCGACATGTGTGTGAGCGGGACATATGCTGCCAGCAACGCAATGAGCAAAACTCCTGCTGCCAAAGGCAAGGGAAGCTCCAAATTCCTGTCGAATGTGATGAGTCCCTTTGCGAATGCCAGCAAGTCAGGCGCCGACGGACCGCGAGAGATGTAGCCGGCAGAGAATACCAGAAGGGCAACCGAAAAGAATGCCAGGTTGAAGAGGTCGCCGGCTGTAGTGTAGATCCTCAGGGAAGGGTCACGGAGGCGATGCCGGGCGAGCGCCAGAGAGCCGAGGATGACGAGCAGAGACCCAGCCGCCCCGGTAATTCCATACAAGATTTGGAAGAAGCGGCCCCAGCCGGCCGCCATCCAATTCGGAGCCAGAACACTAAGAAGCGCTCCTGCGGCGACGAATCCGATCGTGCCGATCAACAGATAGAGGCCGAAATGGAACGCAAAACTCCGGTACCACAGCTTGCGGTTGAACTCCCAAAGCCCCTTCAGGAAGAGCATCTCGGGAATCATAAAACGGAGCTCGCCCAGGAGAGAGACCCGCCGCGGCGCCTTCCACCAGTTGCTGGTCTCGAAATAAGATCCTCCGTGCTTCACCCTCTCGCGTTCCTCGTGGGGAACCGGGTAGAGTTCCCAGCGCAGATGAATCGGCGTGCGCGCATAACGTAGGATTCGGAACAGGCAGGCACATGCGAAAACCGATGCCGCAGCGTATATGGTCAGATAAAGTAAAAGGGTCATTCTTGCCCTCTGGATGAATCTCTTGATTCTGCCTGCGGCAGCCCAGAAATCAAACCATAAAACATGAGAAGATCAAAGCACGGTGTGAATGGAGGCTCCCACATCCATTAAGGGGGAACCGAATTTATGAGCTCACGCGTCGCGTTGCATATTTCCTCGCCGCTTGGAGCAGACCCCGCGCCCATTCCGGTGTCCCGAGCGCGTGCAGATGCGTGTACGACGCCCACACGCTCTCCCTGATAACTCCATCGCGCCCGTCTCCGCATCCTGTGCCGCGCAGCACACTGCAGGCCGTATCTATCGAGGATGGACGGCTGACGATTCCAGAGTAATGAAACTCGTGTCCCCGGAGCGAGGTTCCGGGAGGGAAAAACGGGTTGGCCCGATCAACGAGCAGTTCCACATAACCATGACCCTGGGGTGAAGAGAACACCTCGACCTCGAACGGAAAGAACCCTGCCATGGGATAGTGCTGCGCCTTCCACCGGATTGCCTCCGACAGCAGCATGAGCCCGCCGCATTCGGCATACATCGGCAGTCCGGCCTGGGCCGCGGTTTTCAGGGCCGTCAGGAAACGGCGGTTCGAGGACAGAGCCGCGCCGTGAGTCTCGGGGAACCCGCCCCCGATGTAAAGCGCATCGAGATTCTGCGGCAAGTCGGCTGCGGTCAAAGGTGAAATCGGCAGCAGCGTGGCGCCTGATCGTTGGAGGGCTTCCAGGTTTTCAGGGTAATAGAAACTCAGCGCGGAATCGCTCAGAAACCCGATGCACAATCCATGCGCATCGGCTAATTCATCATCGATTTCAATGGGTTTGGGAAGAAATGCTACGTTCTGACCAATGGAGACAATTTGATCGATATCAAGACGGCTTGCGACCAATTCCTTCACATTGTTCTTCAACTCATCGATGCGGGAATGTTCCTCGGGCATGACCAGGCCGAGATGTCGCGCCGGTAGAAGCCCGGATCCCGAAACTCTCGGCAAGGCGCCCAGGATCGGAATCCGGCATTCTTTCTCGACCGCAGTGCGGACGATCTGTTCGTGGCGATTGCCGTTGACCTGATTCAAAATGGCTCCGGCAATCCAAAGGCGGGGGTCAAGCTTCTGGCAGCCGAGGACGCAGGCAGCCACGGTTCTGGATGCCTTGGTGGCGTTGAGGACGAGAATCACGGGAGCATCGAGGAGTTTTGCCAGCGCGGCCGTACTGTGCGTTCCCTCCGCATCCGAACCGTCAAACAGACCGCGGTTGCCTTCGATCAAGTTGAGCGCGGAGGCGGAAGCGGAGCGAAGAAACGATGTGGCGCAAACGGGGAACCCCATGAGGAAGGTGTCCAGATTGCGAGCGGGATGTCCGGAAGCCCAGGACAGCCATGCGGCGTCGACGTAATCGGGGCCCTTCTTGAAGGCGCGCACTGCAAGGCCGCACTCTTGCACCTTGAGGATGATTCCCAGCGACACCAGTGTTTTCCCAGAGTCGCCAGACATCCCCGCTATGACCAGCCGGGGGAACCTATCAAGACTTTTCACGCCGACTTTCATTTCCCCGGTCAAAGCATTGAGGAGGGATCTTCCTTGGGGGGGAGTTGGACATAGGAGCCGCCAAGATAGCTGTAAACGCAGCGGCCAGAGTCCATGAGCAGGCGAAGCGCCTGCTTGCAGTCTTCCTTAGTACAGGCTTCGGCACCATGATTGGCAATCATGGCCTTGGTTAGATCCCCGGGTTTGAGGTTCTTCTTGCCGGCACATTCCGCGACTATGTTGAACATCTCATCGGCCAGAGTTTCGATGGGAACGGTCCCCAATGTGCACCTCCTGTGGTCTATCCCAAACGCAGCAACGACGGGAGCGAAGTGATTCTAAAACGAGGGCCTGTGCGGGTCAAGAAGACATCCGTTCGCCCCTTTCCGGAATGCTCACGCTCCACTATAATTCGGCTGGATTTTGCGGCATAGTCATCACCACAGGAAGGCGCGTATGAGTAAGGCTTCGCCGGATCTGGCGATTCGGTGTCGTGATTTGCACAAGATATATAAGACCCGAAACGGCAGTGTTCACGCCGTAAAGGGGCTAAACCTTGAAGTGTTTCCAGGCGAATGCTTTGGTCTCCTGGGGCCAAACGGCGCAGGCAAGACAACTACGATCGAAATCCTTGAAGGGCTGCTGGAAGCAAGTGCTGGTGAAGTGGAGATCCTTGGCTTGCGCTGGGGTCAGGACGACGACCGGCTCCGCCAGCGCATGGGGATCTCGCTTCAGGAGACGCGATTCGGCGAAAAGCTCTCTGTCGTGGAAACGCTGATCCTGTTCCGCAGTTTCTATCGCACCGGCAATGACCCCTTGGTTGTTCTGAAGGAAGTGGGACTGACGGAGAAGGCGCATGCCTGGGTGGGGAAGCTCTCCGGCGGGCAGCGCCAGCGCCTGGCGGTGGCCTGCGCCTTGGTTGGCGATCCCGAGGTGCTGTTTTTGGATGAGCCCACGACAGGCCTGGATCCGCAATCGCGCCGCCAGCTATGGGACACGATTCGCAGACTCGGCGAGCGAGGCAAGACGACGCTCCTCACGACACACTACATGGATGAAGCAGAAAGACTGTGCAGCCGCGTCGCCGTGGTCGATCATGGGGAAGTGATCGCACTGGGTTCTCCGGCCGAGCTTGTTGCCAGCCTGGGCGGTGCACATGTTGTCGAGTTTGCGTTGTCCAATGGCTCTACCATACCGGACGCGGATCTCCGTGGTCTGCCTGCCGTGCTGGAGGTGAGGAAGGAGGCTGGCGGCGTTGCGCTTACAGTGAGCGAAGCGCACATAGCCATTCCCGCGTTGCTTGAAACGACACGGCGCCTGGGACTCGATCTGATTCGGCTGAGCACCCGGCACGCGAGCCTCGAGGATGTTTTTGTTCACCTGACAGGAAGGCGCTTGCGCGACGATGACATACCATCCGCTTAAAGAACTGATGCTGGCGAGAGTTCGAGAATTCATCCGGGAACCGGAAGCCATATTCTGGGTGTATGGGTTTCCGTTGCTCCTGGCGCTAGGGCTCGGGATCGCCTTCCGCAACCAACCTGCAGAAAAAGTGTATGTGGACGTGCAACAAAGCCCGGGTGCGGTGGCGGTCGCACAAACTTTGAAAAGCAACCAGGGCATGGTGGTGGAGGTCCATTCTCCCGACGAGTCTCGCAACCGGCTGCGCCTCGGAAAATCGTCGGTGGTGGTGATCCCGGGGAATCCTGCCGCTTTTCTGTTCGATCCCGCTCGATCGGAAAGTGTCCTTGCGCGCCAGCGTGTGGATGATGTTCTGCAGCGCGCGGCAGGAAGGCAGGATCCGATCGCAACCAAGGACGTGGCAATGACGGAGCCGGGTGCGCGTTATATTGATTTTCTCGTGCCGGGCCTGCTGGGAATGAACCTGATGGGGAGCGGAATGTGGGGCGTAGGCTTTGTGATCGTGGACATGAGAGTGCGCAAGCTGCTGAAGAGATTTGTGGCGACACCGATGAAGCGAGCCGATTTCCTCTGGTCTATGATCGGCGGGCGTCTCGTGTTCATGATTCCCGAACTGGTGATCGTGCTGGGCACAGGAGTTCTTTTTTTCGGCATCGTAATTAAGGGAAGCCTGTTTGCAATCCTCGTTTTTTCTTTGGCCGGAGCAATCTCTTTTTCCGGCCTGGGCTTGCTGGTTGCGAGCCGCGCCCAGCGCATCGAGACGGTTTCCGGTCTGATGAATCTGGTTCAGCTGCCGATGTGGCTTTTTTCGGGAATCTTTTTCTCCTCCGACAGATTTCCAGGGATGCTGCAGCCCTTCGTGCAAAGCCTTCCGCTTACCCAGCTCAACAACGCGCTCCGCGCGGTGATTTTGGAGGGCGCACCTCTGCATTCCCAGATGTTCAGATTTGCAGTCCTGGCTGCCTGGGGCCTCATCCCCTTTCTCGTCGCCCTCCGCTGGTTCCGCTGGAATTAAAAATCAAAAATTGGTGCAAATCCGACGGTGTGTCTTGCGTAGCGGCGGGCGCGGGTGTCTAATTCAATCGCAGCATCGAGCAAGGCAACACCGCGATTGACCCAAGCGGCGCCTATGAGGCATGCAGCTTGGTTGAGAAGAAGTAGTGCGCATCGCATCTCTCAGCGGAGACGCTTCAGTTCCGCCTCCGACGCTCGATACCCCCATGCCGGGGTGTAATGACTCGCGATTGCCCTCTCGAAGTACTCACGGGCCCGCGCCTGGCGGCCACTCAGCAAGTGCCATAGTCCGATGGTGTAGCCTACAGTCGATTCGGACAGGCCCCCTTCCGCCGACATGGTTTTGGCGACCTCATCCTCGCTCTTTATGCCTTTGAACAGCAGCAGGCGATCGAGGTAATTTCCCGGGTGCCCCGGGAGCGAGGTGATTTGGACGCTGTCGAGGAGCTTACCGGCCTCCGACTCGCGTCCGGCGCGACGCAGGCTTGGATACAACCAGGCAATGCATTCCACCCTGGTTGCATCGTCCGTAGAGTTGGCCAGGCAACCCTCGTAAGCCTTCGCGGAGTTCGCAAAATCGCCTTTCAGGTAGTATGCCATTCCAAGGTGGTAATAAATTCCGCGGTCATCCTTCTTCAGGGACACGGCCTTTTTGAGATCAGTCATCCCCAGATCGATCTTGCCCAGATTCAAGTAATAGTGGCCACGGTCCCGCAGTGCTTCGGTATTGTTGGGTTTCAGCCGCAGAGACTCCGTGCACGCGGGGATTGCCTCATCCTGGCGCCGCAACGCGGCCAAGGCGCGGCATTTTTGCAGATGGGATTCCGCGTTCTTGGGGTCGAGGGCGACGGCCCGCTCAAATGCCGCCAGCGCCTTTTCATTGTCGTTGTTTTTAAGGTATTCCGTTCCCTCGGCCAAGGCCTGTGCGGCCGATGTCGCGGGCGGTGGAGCCTGTTGTCCTTGTGCTGCACCCTGCAAGGTGAGAACCAGAATCAAGCTTATGAGTGTCATGGCTTGCGCTCCCGGTGGAGAATCATGATTGTTCCTTGTGGCTGCGCATTCTGTTATCGCAGACGCTGAAAGGCATACATAAAGTCGGCACGAAGCGCAGCCGGCAAATCGCCGGCGCGGGACACTTCCAGATGCTCCGATCGAGCCACAAGCATCATTGAGCGGCAGTCCCCGAAAACTCAGCGTCCCGTCCCGAGCGCACGATCCAGTTCGGCGCGAACCCCCTCGAGCTCCTTTCGCAACGCTTCATACCGCTCGATCGCATCTTTTCCGATTTTCTGATCCACGCCATTCGTCATGCCGGCGAGATACTGAATATGCGCCTGCAGTCCGGGTTTTCCATAGCGGACGGGTTCCGTGAGGAGCTTCGAGGCGATGGCCTCGATGCGCCGTGCGGTCTCCGCATCTGGTCCGGTCGCGTTGCGCAGTTTTGCCTGTGCATCGCGGACCCGTGCGACGAGCTGGTTAACTCCCAGGACGAGTTCGCGCACGCGCATGTTGTGATCAAATTGCTCCTGCAGATCTGCAACCGTGACGCCCTCGGCGGCTATGCGTGGATCGATCAGCACAGTGAAGGGCTGAACCAGTGTGGTGCTGTCGACCTTGAGCCGTACCTGGTATTCACCCGGGGGCGCGCCCAGACCAGACTGATGCTGGGTGTTCCACACGAAACGATTGAGTCCTGCCATCTTGGTGACGCGCGGGGGCACGCCTCCGCCTCGACCACCGCGACCTACCATCATTTGTGCTTCCGGATCATCTGACATCCCTACGGGTGCCGAGATCCCTGCGCCGCCTCGACTGCCGCGCCCGGCGCCGGCAGCCGCAGCGGCATTGCTGTCATACGAATTTATGACCTTGCCCGTGCGGTCGAGAATCTCGATGGTCACCGTTCCGGCCGGCGTGGCGGGCAGGTAGTAGTCAATCGTCGGTCCCAGGATGTTTGCTCCTGCACGAGTGCGATAGCCATCCCGAGGCTTGAACAGGATCGGCTGTGACACGGTCATCTGCGGTGTGAGCTGGTGAAGCAAGGTGATGTCGTCCAGAATCCAGAACGCGCGTCCCTGCGTCGCTACGATCAGGTCCTTGTTGTGGACCTTGATGTCCGTGATGGGAACGTTCGGCAGGTTGAATTGAAAAGGCTGCCAGTGAGCGCCGTTGTCGAAGGAGATGAACAGCCCGAACTCCGTCCCTGCATAGAGGAGTCCTTCACGATCCGGATCTTCGCGCACGACACGCGTCGGCCAATCGGCCGGAATGCCGTTCTTGCCGTCGGTCAACCGCGTCCACGTCTTGCCATAGTCATCGGTCCGGTAGATGTAAGGCTCGTAGTCGCCGAGCAAATACCGGTAGACGGCATAGTATGCCGAGCCCCTGCGGTGCGGCGACGCCTCGATGTACTGGACACGGCCGCCCGGCTGGAGATCCTTTGGCGTGACGTTGGTCCAGTTCTTGCCGTTGTCGCGTGTCACATAAAAGGGGCCGTCATTGGCGCCGGTCCAGATTACGCCGCGCTCGGTAGGTGACTCCGTGATCGCATAGATCGTGCTGTAAAACTCTTCGCCCGTAACATCGCGCGTAATGGGTTCGCCGCTGACTCCCTGGCAGCACTCCGGTCTTGCGGTGAGGTCAGGCGAGATCTTCTCCCAAGTCACTCCCTTGTCCCGCGTGCGATGGAGGTACTGGGATCCGTAGTAGACGACCTCCGAATCGTGCGGCGAAGTGGCCATCGGCGACACCCGCTGCATTCGATAAATCAGATCGCTTGCGGGGTTCCCATAGAGTGACTGAGCGCCGATCCAGTAGTTCTTTTCCTGGCCGGTCTTCAGGTCCATCACGCTGAATTGGCCCTTGCACGACCCATAAACTATATCGGGGTTCGACGGGTGGGGCATGATCGGACCGGTCTCGCAGCCCGGCCCTGTGCGCCAATCCTCGTGCGCATAAGGATCAGCAACACTGGAGATGATGACTGTATTGCTGTCCTGCTGGGCTCCGTAGAGCTTGTATGGAAACTGGTTGTCAACCCACACGCCGTAGATCTCTGCGGTCGGCTGATTCAACTGAGAAGACCATGTGCGTCCCCCGTCGAACGAGGCGTTTGCACCGCCGTCATTCGACTGGATCATCGTGTTGCCGTCCTTCGGGTTGATCCAGATGTCGTGGTTGTCTCCGTGCGGCGTGCGCATCGTCGTGAACGTGCGTCCGCCGTCCACCGACTTGAAGAAGCTTTCCGCGCCGGCATACACGACGTCGGCGTTGGTAGGATCAGCGCCGAGCGTCGTGTAGTAGAACGGGCGCTGAATGAGCGCGCCCTGCGAATTCATGAGACTCCAGGTCTGGCCTGCGTCATCCGACCGATAGAACCCGCCGCCGGGCTTTGCCTCGATGAGGGCATAGACGCGGTTCGGGTTTGCCGCCGTGACTGCGAGGTTGCCTTTGCCGATCAGCTCATTTGGCAGGCCGGCGTTGATCTTCGTGAAGGTCTCGCCGCCATCGGTGCTCTTGTAGAAGCCGCCCTCGCGGGATCCACTGATAATGGTCCAGGGCTTCCGCTCCAGACGCGACATCCAGGCATAAACGACATTGGGATTTCCGGGCTGCAGTTCCACGTCCATGGCGCCGACGCTGTCGGAAACAAACAGCACGCGCTTCCAAGTCTTGCCGCCGTCTGTGGTCTTGAAAATGCCACGCTCAGGATTGGACTTGAAAGCATCGCCCATTGCGGAGACCCAGACGATATTGGGGTTGGCCGGATGGATGCGAACGGCGCCGATCTGCCCAGCATTGTATAGACCGGCGAACTGCCAGGTGGCGCCGCCATCCGTGGTCTTGTACACCCCGCGGCCCGTGGACACGTTGCTGCGCACTCCGTCGGAGCCGGTGCCAAGATAGATCGTATTAGGATCCGAATCTGCGACCGTGATGCAGCCCGTCGACCCGAGCGGCACCTTTCCGTCGGTGATGGGCGTCCAGGTGGTGCCGCCGTCCATGGTTCTGAATACTCCGCCGCTTGCGACGCCCATGTAGAACGTGCGCGGCTGCGATGGAACGCCGGTTACGGTGGTCACGCGACCACCACGGGAAGGCCCGACGAGCCGATAATGCAGACCGTTTAAGAGCGCAGGATCCGCGCCGGACATCCTCTGCGGCCCACCGGCAGGAGATTGAGCCTCGAGCGACGCCAACGCGAGCGCAACAAAAGCGGACAGCTTCAGTAAGCCACGAATCATAAATACCCCCTGACTACTAAAAATCGCCTTTTGACATTGCCTGGAGGATATCATCAGTGGTTGGGGTAAGGAAACGAGGTCGTATTTGAAAAATCAAAGCTCGGGGCAAAATTGGTGATCCGGGTCATGCTCGCCGTCGTATTGTATCGGTGATGGATCAGCCGAACCTGGATGCTTTAGACAATCCCTGGTCATCCCCTGTGCTATTAAGCCGCGAATTTTTTGCGAGAAGGCAAAGACTTTTGGCAGCCAAGTTGAAGCCAGATTCGAGATTCGAAATTCGAGATTCGAGATTCGAGATTCAATACTCTCAATCTCGAATCTCGAATCAGGAATCAGGAATCAGGCTCGGTCGATCACAATTGGTTGCGGCCTACTGGCCGCGCTAGGTATTAGGAGGGACAAAGCAATGTTGTGGAAGGATCTTGCCTACGCGGCGCGGGTGTTACGAAACAATCCCGTGTTTGCCATCCCGGCGGTGGTTACACTGGCGCTCGGCGTCGGCGCCACCACAGCGATATTCGGCGTGACCCACGCTGTGTTGCTGTGGCCACTCCCCTACAAGGATCCGGATCGGCTCGTGTTGGCATGCGGCGACATGCGAAAACGCGATGTGAAGGACTTTCCCTTTTCCAATGCCGAATTCTTCGATTTGCGTGACCAGGCGAAGAGCAGCTTTGGGGAATTCGGCGCCGTCAGGACGGGCCGCAACATTTTGCCCAGGGAAGATGGCGCTCCGGAACAGATCCGCTTCGCTCAGGTCACCACGAACTTTTTCCGCATGATGGGTGCTCGTATTCAATTTGGCCGCGATTTTGTGGAATCGGACGGCCAACCGCCGCCTCCACCTCCGCAAGTTCCAGCTCCGAACGCGCAACCCCAGCAACCTCCGACGGCCATGGCGATTCTGAGTTATGAATATTTCGAGCGTCGCTATGGAGGAAACACCGCGATCCTCGGCCACCGCATGCTGAACGGCGGCACCGGTGGGGCTCAAGTCGTAGGCGGAAGCCGACGCATTTTCCGCAGCTCAACAGCGGCAATACACGATTCAGAGGACCGTGGATTTTCATGTCCGTCTGGAGCCGATGCAGCAGCATCTGGTGAACGCGGTCCGTCCTGCCATTCTCGCGCTGATGGGAGCGGTGATCTTTCTTTGGCTGATCGCGTGCGCGAACGTCGCCAATCTCATGCTCGTGCGCGTGTCCCTGCGTGAACGCGAACTTGTCGTGCGCACGGCCCTGGGCGCGCACCGGCGGGACTTTGTGCGTCAGATGTTGACGGAAGCCCTGCTGCTCGCCGGCATTGGCGCGCTTCTGGGCTTGGGACTGGCCTGGTTCGGCATCCGGCAACTGCGGGTCGTTGCGCCGGCCAATCTTCCGCGCCTCGACTCAGTCGCAATCGATGGTACGGTGCTGGCGTTCGCAGCCATTGCTGGCCTGTTGGCGGCGGCTCTCTTTGGGATCGTCCCGGCGCTGCGGGCTGCGCGGCCCGATGTGATGCAGGTCCTGCGCGCGAGCGGCCGCACGTCGAGCCTGGGAGGCAGCCGGATGTTGCGCAATAGTCTTGTCATTGTGGAGGTAGCGCTCTCGTTCGTCCTGCTTATCGGATCGGGCTTAATGTTTCGCAGCTATCAGAAATTGCAGCGCATCGACCCCGGGTTTGATCCTCGCGGGCTGATAGCCTTCCAGTTGCTCGGGCCCGCTGGAACCAATCCGCAGGAGCGTGCGACATTCATGCGCCAGATTCACGACCGGCTTCAGGCTCTGCCCGGTGTTCAAAGCGCAACCGCCTCCTTTCCTTTCCCGCTCACGGGCGAATTCACTCCTATTCGCTGGGGCAGAGAATCGGCGCTTGCTGACCCGAGCAAATTCCAGGCCGTTGAGTAGCAGATCGTGCTGCCCGGCTACTTCGACACGCTGCGCACGCCGGAGCCGGAATGGGTTGAGGTGATCGGCGTTGTAGCTCACCAGCGCCAAACCTCACTTGCCGAACCGGGGCGCGAGCAGATCTATTTCACAGACGGCTTTGCGAATCATGGATTTGCCAATCGGTGGGCTGTCCGGACGGCGGGCCATCCCGCTCAGTTTGCAGGCGAGATTCGGGCCGAGATCGCAGCGACACTCGCGGGTGTGGGGCTTTATGGCGTGCTGTCAACCGTCGTGCGGCAGCGCACATCCGAAATCGGCGTGCGCATGGCCTTTGGTGCCGCGCCGGCCAGCATTTTCCAGCTCGTTGTCGGACAAGGACTCCGTCTCAGCGCTGCCGGCATCGGGTCTCGACCCAACGGAATCATTGCGGGAGGAATGAGACCATTTTTGATAAAGCGCCACGGTTTGGCGCATGTTCGCCTCGGCGCGTGAGTGACTGCTTCGAAAACAGCTCCTAGTATCCGGCGGATTGGGAGGCGATACGATATCCCGTCCGGGCGCGAACCTTCGTACCTGGCCGATCGACAGTCACCCTGATGCGTCGAAATGAGGAGTCGACACCCTGATTGGAAGGGTAGTAGCAGATTGTGTACTGATGCAGCAACTCATCGGCGATGCCTGCGAAAGCAGCCGAAAGGTTTGAAGTGGAAGAGGCAATGAAGAGCCGGCCGCCGCTGTTTTCGCTGAGTCCCTTAAGATATCGGGAAGCGGGAGCGGCCGACGCTGTCTTGAATTGCACTCCGTAGACGAGCGCATCCGATTCCTCCACCTTTTCATGGTACTCCCCAAGAGGGGCAAGCCAGCTTTGAGTGTCGACCCCGTCTGTAAACAGCACGATCGCCTTTCGGCCCACGATCCGATCGAGGCACTCTGTCAAGACGAGATCCAGCGCGTCGTACAACCTGGTGCCGGCGCCTGTGTCAGTGTGCAGGATTGCGCGGCGCAGGGCAGCCCGGTCCCTCGTGAAGACAGAGTCGAGATAGATATAAGAATCAAATGAAATCACCATGATCCGATCTTCCGGTCGCAGAGCTTCCACGAAAAGTAGAGCCGCATCCTGTATCTCTGAATGATGGAGAATCGTGCTTCCGGATGTATCCAACATCAGAACCACATTGAATGGTGCAACCTCAGGGACAACGCGGTCGATTGTCTGTTCAATTCCGTTTTCAAAAAGGTGGAAGTCTATTGTGGACAAATCCGGAACGTTTCGATCGTCCGTGTCACTCACCACCGTCGGCACCGTGACGAGCGACACGCTGAGTTTGACGATGGGGTCCGAAACCGAAGCCTTCGCGACGTTTCGGGATGAAACCGGCAAGCCTGCATTCCCGTCTTTTTGCTCGGGCTTTGATCGCGGCATTCCCTGACCGTCCACTGACGGGGCCAATATCCCGGGGGCGCAGAGTGAAGGGAAGCTTGATTTCTGATCCCTGTGATCGGCGAACTGCCCCACCAGCCGTTCCAGAGACACCGGGGCCGATGCTGGTTGCCGGTCGATTTCGGGTGGATTCGACTTCCACGCTTCCGAACCTTCCCAGATCTTCCCAGCAAGAAGTGCCTCGCTTTCCGCGGGATCCCTGAGGTAAACGTCGGCGGGTATGACAATCGCCATGACCAGCGCCAGCATGGGACGGCCTGTCGATCTGTATCGGCCTGGCTGCGCGCCAATGAAACCGGAATTCTGGTCGGCGTCGAACCCCTCAGCCAAAAAAACCAGATCGGCCTGGGCGGCTGAATCCACAAGGCGATAATCGTCTCGCTTGGAGAATTCTATTTCGATCCCCTTCTTGAGATCCGAATCAATTCTCCCTGAGGGAGACAACCCTGGCGTTTTTCCTATCTGGTTCCACCAACCGCCCCTCGAGCGGTCCAGAACCGGCCGATCGATTTGGATGAGATGTTGTGGCACAGCCAGGCGCGGGCCGTACGGATTCCGGACGATCTCCAGATTTTGGGTGCGGGTTGGATATTTCCATTCCTTGATGAGATTGGGTGAGGGACACATGGTGAAGAGGCCGGAATCATTGACAGCGATGACGCAAATGCGTGCCACGCCGGATCTCGAGCTCGAAGCCGTGGCGCAAATGACAACCGACATTGCCAGGGCTTGCAGACAACCTTTTGCGAGAACTCGCCGTGACACATGTCTCCCATCTTTGCCGGCATAGCGACTCGAAACAAATGTCGCATCTAACACACATTTATTAAAACGCTTACCAGGCACGGGTATTTCGATCTTCTTTTCCAGTTCTACCGGATCTGATTCAGCCGGCACGTCTTCGGGATCAAGTTGGGTGCTAACCCGGACAGTGTCTCTGAAGGGGTGTTCCGCCCCATCTTCTTCTGCCTATTATTCTTTTCGGCGCGGCACCCGCGATTCACACGTCCGGAATTGCCGGCAGGTTGAAAACGATTGTTGAAGTCATGGCGCAAGCGTGATACACAAATGGCCTCCATTTTGGTCATGCTGGACGGACGCGCCGGAAACAGGACGTGTCAGGGGTTTTTATGGAAGCCGGAAAAGTGTATCTGGTTGGGGCCGGTCCCGGCGACCCGGAACTACTGACCGTCAAGGCTGTGAGGTTGCTGCAGGGCGCCGACGTGGTCATCTATGACCGGCTCATTCAAGAGGGAGTCTTGGCCCTCGCAAGTCCGTCGGCAGAACAGATCTACATGGGCAAGCCGGTCGGCCAGCATGACTCCCGCCAGGACGAGATCCATTCCCTGCTTTTGCTGAAGGCACGAGAAGGGAAGAGAGTCGTCAGGCTCAAGGGAGGCGATCCGTTTTTGTTTGGCCGGGGTGGTGAGGAAGTGGAGTATCTGGCCGAACATGGGATTCCTTTTGAAGTGATCCCGGGAGTCAGTGCTGCGCTGGCTGCGCCGCTAGCAGCCGGGATTGCCATCACGCACCGCGATGCAGCCTCTGCCGTGGCGATTGTCACCGGTCATGAATGCAAGGGAGAGCCCAGCCTGCTGCCTTGGGGGGCACTTGCAAAGTTGGACAGCCTGGTGTTTCTCATGGGGGTGCACAACGTCCGGAAGATCAGCCGCAACTTGATCGAAAATGGCAAGAAGCCCGATACTCCGGCTGCCATGATTCAGATGGCGTTTTGGCCGGGAGAACAGGTAGTCACCGGAACGCTAGAGAACATCGCCGACGAGGTTGCGCGCGCCGGTATCCAGCCTCCGGCTACATTGGTCGTTGGGGAAGTGGTGAATCTTCGGAAAAAACTCGCCCTCGCGATGATGGCTGCCGTGCGAACTGTGTGACCTGAGATGGTCGGGCCACTGCCTCGCGTTCCGGTGGTGATTCAGTTCAGTTTTTGGGGAGATGACAAATGGCGAAGGATGAAAAAAAGAAGACCGATCTCTTGGACCAGCTAGAAGATGGCCCATGGCCCAGTTTTGTGAGAGAAATCAAGAGGGCGACAGAGGGCAGCCCGGTATGTGACGATCTTCTAGGGCAACTGGAGCTTTCCTACAGAGAGAAAAAGGGGCACTGGAAACACGGAGGTATTGTGGGCGTCCGCGGATATGGCGGGGGCGTAATCGGGCGCTACAGCGATGTGCCTGAGCAGTTTCCCAACGTGGCGCACTTTCATACTTTGCGCATAAACCAGCCTTCCGGGTGGTTTTATACGAGCGACGCCATACGGACTTTGTGCGACATATGGGAGCGGCATGGATCGGGCCTGACGAATATGCATGGAGCCACGGGTGACATCGTTTTCCTGGGCACCAAGACCGATGAGCTCGAACCCACATTCAAGGAGCTGACCGAAGCAGGATTCGATCTTGGAGGATCCGGCTCGTCGATGCGCACTCCTTCCTGCTGCGTGGGCCAGGCGCGCTGCGAATGGGCATGCTTCGATACGATGAGACTCTGCAACGATCTCACCCAGGCCTATCAGGACGAAATTCACCGGCCGCCGTTTCCCTACAAATTCAAGCTGAAGTTCTCCGGTTGTCCCAACGACTGCGTCGCTTCCATCGCGCGCGCGGATTTGTCGGTCATTGGCATCTGGAAAGATGACATCCGGCAGGATGACGTTGCGGTGACGGAATATGCCTCGGGCGGTCTCGACATTCAAAAAGACGTCTGCGAGCGCTGCCCGAGCCGCTGCATGGACTGGGATGGACAGAAACTGATGATCAGGAACGGAGAGTGCGTGCGCTGCATGCACTGCATCAACGTGATGCCGAAGGCACTGCGGCCAGGGAAAGAGAAAGGCGCTACGGTTCTCATCGGGGCGAAGGCGCCCATCGTCCAAGGCGCGCTGCTTTCATCGGTCTTGGTTCCGTTCGTGGCTGCCGAAGAGCTTGAAGAAACGCTGAAGGAACTGATTTCTCGGGTATGGGAGTTTTGGGACGAGTACGGCAAAAGCCGCGAACGCATCGGCGAATTGATCCAGCGCGTGGGCATGGCGAACTTCCTCGATGCAATCGGCTTGGAACCGGTGCCGGAAATGATCTCGGCGCCCCGCGACAACCCATACATCTTTTTGCAGAGCGCCGAGGAGGAGAAATAGTATGCGGATGGCGCTCCTGAGAGATGTAGAAAACACTCTTGAACCCTAGGAGTTATGAAGATGGCAACCGAATCTGCAAAGAGAATCACCGACATTGGGCCGCCGCACTATGAGAGATTTCTCCCGCCATTGATAAAGCGGAATTACGGGGAATGGAAGTATCACGAATCGATCGCACCCGGGGTGCTTTGCCATGTGGCGGAGTCGGGGGAGAGGATCTACACCGTCCGTGCCGCATCGCCGCGCCTTCTGAGCATTCAGACTCTGCGGCTCTTCGCGGATCTTGCCGACAAATACTGCGGCGGGTTCCTGCGCTTTACCAGCCGTAACAATGTCGAGTTTCTACTTGACGACCCGGGCAACATCGAGCCGCTCAAAAAGGAACTGGCAGCGGCTGGATTTCCGATCGGCGGCACGAACAACTCCATCAGCAATGTCGTTCACACGCAGGGGTGGATTCACTGCCATTCCTCCGCGACCGACGCATCGGGCATCGTCAAGAACGTCATGGACGCCCTCTGCGATCACTTTACCCATGAAGATCTACCCGCCAAATTGCGCATTGCGTTGGCGTGCTGCCTCAACATGTGCGGCGCGGTGCATTGCTCGGACATTGCGATTCTGGGAGTTCATCGCAAGCCTCCCAAGATCCGGCACGATGTACTGTCGCGGGTGTGCGAAGTGCCCACGTTGATAGCATCCTGCCCGACCGGAGCGATCAGGCCGGCGAGCGTGGAGGGTAAACAGTCGGTTGAGGTGGTGGAAGAACAGTGCATGTATTGCGGCAACTGTTACACGGTGTGTCCGGCGATGACGATGAACGATCCGGAAAACGACGGCATTTCCATATGGGTAGGAGGAAAGGTGAGCAATGCGCGCTGCGCTCCGAAATTCTCCAAGCTCGCCATTCCGTTTCTGCCGAACAATCCACCGCACTGGCCCGAGGTTGTCGACGCAGTGACCAACATCGTGCGCGTGTATGCGGAGCACGCCCGGAAGTACGAGCGCATCGGTGAGTGGATCGAGCGGATTGGATGGCCGAAGTTTTTTCAACTGACCGGGATCCCATTCACTCGTTACCACATCGATGATTTTAAGAACGCCGGACTGACCTACGCGCGCTCCACGCACCTGCGCTTTTAAGTCCATATGCCCTAGGGAACAAGCCGATCAAACTGCCGCTGCCAATATCCGCGGGGCACTTCCGGCTTAAGTTCAAGGCTGGAGCATGGGGTTATTTAAGGAAGTCAAGAAACCGATTATTAAGGCAACTGCTTCCGCCGGCGGGCAAATCAGCCCGCTGCGTCCAAGGTATATGCCCAAGACGCCGCCGTGCGCCGGCAATTGTCCGAATGGCGCTGATGTCCGCGGCTGGCTGACGACGATTGCTCAGGCGGAATCATATGGCCGCACAGAGGAGCAGGCATACGAGCTTGCGTGGAAGCTGATTACGGAACGCAACCCTTTTCCCTCCATCTGCGGGCGCGTTTGCCCGCATCCGTGTG
>Ga0187850_10002197_pt1 | contig 18536 bp, 13 predicted proteins | sample June2016WEW_4_15_FD_132436 | JGI IMG/M metagenome (GOLD analysis project Ga0187850, IMG submission 132436) | Peatland microbial communities from SPRUCE experiment site at the Marcell Experimental Forest, Minnesota, USA - June2016WEW_4_150 | ecosystem: Environmental > Terrestrial > Soil >... | reverse complement strand
TGGCTGCAACAGCCTCACCAGCGTCACGATCCCGAACAGCGTCACCAACATCGGGGTCGCTGCGTTCGAGGACTGCACCAGCCTGACAGCGATAACGGTCGATGCGCTCAACTCTTTCTACAGCAGTGTGGATGGGGTCTTGTTCAACAAGAGCCAGACGACGCTCATCCAATGTCCGGGGGGCAAAGCCGGAAGCTACACGGTCCCCAACAGCGTTACCAACATCGCGGACTTGGCGTTCTTTTACTGCACCAACCTGACCAGCGTCATAATCCCCAACAGCGTCACCAACATCGGAGACCAGGCGTTCTATTGCTGCTTCAGCCTGACCAGCGTCATAATCCCCAACAGCGTCACCAGCATCGGGTGGGGGGCGTTCGAGGGCTGCATCAGCCTGACCAGCGTGACGATAGGCAACGGCGTCATCAGCATCGAATACGCTGCGTTCTCTCTCTGCACCAGCCTGACCAGCGTCACAGTAGGAAACGGTGTCACCGACATCGGGGCCTGCGCGTTCGAGGGCTGCACCAACCTGACCAACGTCATAATCCCCAACAGCGTCACCAACATCGAAAACTATGCGTTCGATAACTGCACCAGCCTGACCAGCGTCACGATAGGCAACAGCGTCACCAGCATCGGGGCCTTTGCGTTCGAGGGCTGCACCAGCCTGACCAGCGTCATAATCCCCAACGGCGTCACCAGCATCGGAGGCGAGGCGTTCTATTACTGCACCAGCCTGACCAGCGTCACGATAGGCAACAGCGTCACCAGCATCGGGTGGGGGGCGTTCGTATTCTGCAACAGCCTCACCAGCGTCACGATCCCGAACAGCGTCACCAACATCGGGGTCGCTGCGTTCGAGGACTGCACCAGCCTGACAGCGATAACGGTCGATGCGCTCAACTCTTTCTATAGCAGTGTGGATGGGGTCTTGTTCAACAAGAGCCAGACCACGCTCATTCAATATCCGGGGGGCAAAGCTGGAAGTTACACGATTGCCAACAGCGTCACCAGCATCGGGTCTGCCTTTTATTCCTGCACCAGCCTGACCAGCGTCACGATAGGCAACAGCGTCACCAACATCGGGAGCGGGGCGTTCGAAGGCTGCACCAGCCTGACCAGCGTCACGATAGGCAACAGCGTCACCAACATCGGGAGCGGGGCGTTCGAGGGCTGCACCAACCTGACGGGGGTCTATTTCAAGGGTAACGCCCCCAGCGTTGGCTCGGTTCCGTTCTACGGTGACAACAACGCGACCGTCTATTACTTGCCTGGGACCACGGGCTGGAGTTCCCCTTTCGCCGGTCTCCCAGCCTTGCTGTGGAACCCCCAGGTGCAAACCAGCGACCCCAACTTTGGTGTGCGGACCAATCAATTTGGGTTCAATATTACCGGCACCTCCGATCTCGTCGTCGTGGTGGAGGCCAGCACGAATCTCGCCAATCCCACCTGGTATCCGCTGGCCACGAACACCCTCACCGGCGACTCGTTCTATTTCAGCGATCCCCAGTGGACGCATTATCCTGGCCGTTTCTACCGCCTGCGCTGGCCGTGAGGCGGGGGCAGGCATCAACCAGGCTCAAGCATGGCCGATAACCGAACTGGCCTGCCTGCCGACAGGCAGGCGTCGTAGCGGGCGTCGCGCTGCTTGAAATCGCCGCAGGAAAAATGAGTTGGGAAATGCCGGAATTGGCGGAGTTAACTCGCCCGGCGGGCAGGAAGCGCAAGAAGCACTGGGCTGTTACCAGTGGCAAAACCCTGCATCCGTCAAAGCCATTATTCCAATCCCATTCTTTTACGTTTCCGGTAGAGCGTGGCTTGATCAATCCCCAGGACCTGAGCCGCTTCGGCCAGGTTGGAGGTTCGTTCCAGCACTTTGCGCAGGTGCGCTTCCTCCAATTGCTCCATGGAAACCAACGCGCCAACCTGCAAGGCGGCAGCGCTGCCATTGGCTCCGGCAACTGTCTGGCCGCGCAATTCCGCGGGGAGGTCTTCCAGGTTAATCTTGTTTCCTTTGACCATAATCACAGCGCGTTCGATGGCGTTGCGCAACTCACGGAGGTTGCCCGGCCAGGAGTAGGCACGGATGGCGGCAGAAGCCTCTTCGGAAAAACCATCCAGACGGCGCCCACAGAGAGCGGCAAAATGCTTGAAGTAATGCCCGGCAAAGCGAATGAGGTCGCCTTGGCGCTGGCGGAGGGGAGGCATTTCCGCCGTGATAACATTGAGCCGAAAATACAGGTCTTCCCGGAAGGCGCCCTCGGCGACGCGCCGCTTAAGATCGCGGCTGGTGGCGGCGATGATGCGCACCTCGGCCTGGCGCGTGACATTCTCGCCCACCCGCTCGTATTCACGTTCTTGAAGAAGGCGAAGCAACTTGGGCTGGATTTCCATCGGCAGGTCGCCGATCTCGTCGAGGAAAAGGGTCCCGCCCGCGACGGCTTTGACTTTGCCCCAATGGTCCCGCAGGGCGCCGGTGAACGCGCCTTTGACGTGGCCGAACAGTTCGCTTTCCAGCAGTTCCTTGGACAGACTCGGACAGCTCACGGTAATAAAAGGCCGATCCGCCAGATGGCTTTGCTGGTGCACGGCGCGGGCCATCACGCTCTTGCCGGTGCCGCTTTCGCCCAGGATCAGAATTGAGGCCGGTGTTTTCGCCGCTCGCAGCAGGGCGTCCATCACCTCTTTCATCAGTGGCAGGCTGGAATCCAAAAGAATCTCAGGACTCTGAGCGTTGCTGTCCTTAATTTCCCGTTCCAACCGCTCGATGTTCTGGTTGAGCTCGTGGAAGCGCTGCACCCGGGCGAGCACCAGATGAAACTGTTCGCGGGTGAACGGCTTTTCCAAAAAATCCACCGCGCCGCGCCGCATGGCCTCCACCGCGTTTTTCACGCTGCCCTGCGCGGTGAACATCACCACCGGCAGGTTGGGCTGCCGCTTGAGAATCTGCTCAAGGATGTCGAGGCCTTTTTCCGGCCCAAGATTAAGATCCAGAAGGACCGCATCGAATTTCCCTTCCTTTAATTCCGTGAGGCCCAACTCTCCAGAGCAGGCGGCTTCCGCGTAATGGCCTTCGCCGTCGATGAGCAAGCACGTCGCGTCCCGGAACGTCTTGTCGTCGTCGATCACCAGGAAGTCCATAGGCTCAAGCAAGTCCTGCTCCTGGCGCCGCCTTCATCCCCACAGCGCAGATTTCTCCCGCTTCCGAAGCGGGAGAAATCTGCGCTGCATCATTGGCATCCGGCGCTGGGGTTTTGAGTTTGCTCATAGGATTGCAGATCACTGCGGGGTGACAGCGCGTGGCAAGCGGAAGGCGAACGTAGCGCCGTTGCCCGGCGTGCTTTCGCAAGCCAATTCACCATGCATCGCCAGCACGAGCTTCTTGACGATGCTCAGTCCCAGGCCGGTGGAAGGCTCGCCTCCCGTGGGCCGCGCCGAAAGGCGGCCATAGCGGCGAAACATCCGCACCTTATCGTTTTCGCTGAACCCGGGCCCTTCATCCTGAACCTGGCATTCCACGTACCTGGCACCCGGCGGGCAGACCGTGAGGCGAATCTGCTTGCCGGGCGGAGAAAACTTGATGGCGTTGGACAGGAGATTATCGAGCACTTGGTTGAGGGCGGCGCCATCGGCCTGCACGAGCACGCCGTTGGGCGGGAGAACGACCTTAAAAACGAGTTGCTTGCCCTTAGCCGCCTCCTGGTGTTGTTGGACCGCGCGAGCGGCCGCAGCCGATAGATTGACCGGCTCGGTCTTGAGGTTCAGGCCGTGGTCCGCCGAAGCATTGGCTAAAAACTCTTTCACGAAGGCGAGCATCTGGCTGCTCGAATGCGAGATATTCTCCGCCATCAGCCGCAATTTGGGGTCCGCCATCGCCTCGGTACGGTCACGGAGCAATTGGGCGCTCATGTCCATGCCGCCCAGATGGTTCTTGAGGTCGTGGGTAAGGATGCCGAGCAATTCATCCCGGTCCTCGGCGAGTTGCTTCAACTCGTCGCGGGCCTTTTTGAGCGCCAGGTGGGTGCGGACGCGCGTCACCAATTCGGCGTGGTTGAAGGGCTTGGTGATGTAGTCCACGCCGCCGCTTTCCAGCGCCCGAACGATCAGGCCCTTGTCGTCCGCCGAAGAAAGGAAAATGATGGGAATCTCAGCCCAATCCACGTTCTCGCGAATTCGGCGGCAAACCTCGAATCCGTCGATGTCCGGCATTAGCAGATCGAGCAGGATGAGGTCGGGTCGCCGGACCGCCAACCGCTGGAAGGCCTGCGCTCCGCCGGTCGCCGGCAGAATCTCGAACCCAAGCTGGCCCAGGGCAGCGCCGATGACCTGGATGTTGAGCTCCTGGTCATCGACGACGAGCAGGCAGCCAGTGTTCGTTTCTATGATGGGAGCATTCATTTGGAACTCTGCGCCAGGCACAGGCGGCTTCCTCTCATACTGGTTGCAGTTGGGCCTGGGCCAAAGAGCTTTCTATGGACTCGACCAGTTTGGGGAACGCAGCCAGATGACGTTCCATTTGGCCGATGGCGTAGGCGTCGGCCAGCGTCGTGAGCGTGGCGGCATAAGTGGCCAGTGGACCACATTGCGCCGCCTGGCCGAGGAGAAAGAGCTTGTGCGCAAAGGCCCGCGTCTCATTAACCGCCAGGCTCTCCCGCAACGTCGGCCATTCGGTTGCCTCCTGGCGGCGCAGTTCCAGAGCCAGTTCCTGCCACTGAGCGGCCTGGTCGGACGAAGGGATGGGAATACTCTGGAGGGTTTCCCCGAGATTCTGACTCTCCAGTCCATTGCCGGGCGAGGCCCTTTGGAGAAACTGAGCCAGCGCTACAAAGAGCGTTTGGCGCGAGAAGGGCTTGCGAATGTAGCCGCTGAACTGGCGCTGCAGCTCCGTCTCTTCGCCGGCCCTGCTCGAGGCAGTGACCGCGATGACCGGCAGCGACACCAGACTCGCTTGCTTGCGAATCTCCGCCAGGGTCGTCCGCCCGTCCATCACCGGCATTCGGATATCCAGCAATACCACATCGGGCTTTGCCTTCCCCAGACACTCCAACGCTTCCTGACCGTTGTTGGCAAAATGGACTTGGTGATGGGTCTTCTCAAATATCCCAGCCATCAAGGCTCGATTGGTCTTGTTGTCATCCACCATCAGCAGCGTGGCCGGCGCGAAGTCATTGAAGTCCACCGCTCCGCCCGGTTCGGCGTGATCTCCCACCGGCAACCGCCCCGAGACGGGAACATTCGCGAAACGCAAGTGGAAGACCGTGCCTTGGCCAACCGCGCTCTTGACAGCCAGGCTGCCCCCCATCAACTCGGTGAGGCGCTTGACGATAGTCAGCCCAATGCCGGTTCCTTCCTTTTCCGCCGTTCGCAGAGAGTCCGCCTGAACAAAAGGTTTGAAAACTTCCTCCAGTTCCTCAGCCGGGATTCCGATGCCGGTGTCCTCCACGTCGATCAACAGCGTCCCGCTGCGGCTGTCTCCCTGGCTTTCCCAGGAGACTCGCGTCTTAACGCAACCCCGGTCGGTGAACTTAATGGCATTGCTGAGCAAGTTCACCAGCACCTGGCGCAACCGCAGGCGATCCAGCAACAACGCACGGGGCAGGTTGGGTGAGAGCTCGAACTGAAGTTGGAGCGATTTCATTACGGCCTGCTGCCCGAAAACGGTGCGCAGAAACTCGCACGAATCCCGCATATCCGTGGGATCGGGGTGCAGTTCCAACTTGCCCGCCTCGAGCTTGGACAGGTCCAGAATGTCGTTGATCAGATGCAGCAACGCCGCGCCGCTGTCGCGAATGGCCCGCACATATTGCGATTGCTTCGGCGTCAGCCCCTCCGGCTCCAACAGTTCGCTGAAACCGAGAATCGCGTTCATGGGGCTGCGAATCTCATGGCTCATGTTGGCCAGGAAGGCGCTCTTCTCCCGGACCGCTTGCTCCGCGTGCAGCTTCTCTTCCAGCAACTCCCGCCGCGCTCGCTCCTGGTAATAATCGATCCGGTAAAAATACAGCGCGAACAACCCCGCCCCAATCCCGAGCAACCCGGCCATCCAGGTCATTTGGTGGACCAATTTCATTTCGTGGCGGGTGGCCTCGCCGGCGGCGGACAGGAAATCCAGCCGATTATCGTGCCGCCGTTTGATGATCTCACGGATGCGGTCCATCGTCGTCCTGGTTTGCTCGGCACTGGCGGCCACCTCTGACCCTGCGGGATCTTTCTCGGCGCGCCGCGCGATGGCTTGGCTCAGGTCCGCCAGTTCGAGGTCAACCAGACGACGCAGCTCGATTAAGTCCGTTTGCCCCGCCGGGTCGTGCCTCGCGGACGCAGCCAGCCGCTCGAATGCCTCAGGGAAAGTACGGGCCAGGTTCGTGAAGGCTTCACGGTAAGCCCCGTTCCCCGTCAGTAGGTAACCTCGCTGGCTGGCCTCGGCGTCCTGCAAAACCGAGAAGAGTTGATTCATCGACTCGCGAAACTGCTCGGCCTCAGCCGATGCGTCGATGCTGCGGGAAAAGCGGTTCCAGGCCACCGCTCCCATCACCACGCTGGCTACCGTGACGATCAGCCAAAAGATGGCTAACGGCCCGATAATCCCGTGTCGAAATCGATAAATCATGCGCTTCCCTGCGTCGAGTCGAGCGCACACGCGTCCGGCCAATGAGGGACGCATTAACATATCATGCAAAATGCACGGTGTCTAGACCTTATTTTTCTCCAGGCTAATCCGCACACCACGGTCTTCGTATCGGCAGAGGAGCGGCCGCGTCCAGCAGCGTACGAACCTTGTCGAGCAGTTCATTGAGCTGGAACGGCTTTGCCAGCAACGTCTTGGTCGGCTCGGATATTCTCGCTGAACATGGAAATGCAGAGGGCGGTTCCGAATACGTCAAATCGCTCTGCGGGTAGTCAGAATCCAAGGATTTCACGTTGGCTTTGCTGAGTTTTCCCTTGCCGTCTTAGCTAGCGGAGAGCCAACTTCCCGCGGCTTTCTGCAACCTGTTGGTTCAAAGCCAGTTAGAGTCTCTTGAATGGACTTTAGCACGGCCGAGCGGAACATAATGCTCGTGCAGTTTGCACGAGCGCCGATCAACGAACCGTGCGTATTGCGCTATCGAGGCCGCTTCGTCTTGCATTTTGCAGACGCAACCGAGGTCTGGCGGAGTCGGGGCTTTTGACCCGGCCCGGTATTTTCCGTTCCTGGCTCAATCGAAAGTGCGAGGCAAGTGGTTGCCGGCAGGGCGGTTGCGAGTTTTACAGTAGCGACCACCCCGAACTGAACTTGCTGTCCCGCCCAGCGCGGAGCACCCCTGGCACACCACACGCTAAAGGATGCCGCACAGACATGAACCCGCACCCAAAGAAAGAACACATAAGGAAGAACAGGTAAAATTATGTCGTTAATTACAATTGTCATCACTCTCATCGTTGTCGGAGTCCTGCTCTGGCTCGTCAACACCTACATCCCCATGGATGGCAAGATCAAAAAGATCCTCAATATCGTGGTGGTGGTGGTCGTAGTCCTTTGGCTGCTGCACGTGTTCGGAATATTGGACCACCTCCGCAACGTTCGGGTCTCAATCCCATCGCCGTCCCTCGGCACGTCCACCTGCAGTATGGTTTCGCAGCCAGGCGTGGCGGCGAGTCCGGGGGTCCCGACTCCGTCTTGAAGATCAGTATTGTGAGGCCTGAGCGAGAGGAGTCTTTCGTCAAGTTCTGGGCAGGCCACTCCCCACCATGGAGAGCCACAGACGAGGCCACTTTTTCGCCCGACTGTCATGAGTTTATCAAAGCATAAGGTGCAAACGATCCTGAAGCAATCGGTTAACACCCTGTTGGGCCAACAGGACAGCCAAGGCTGCTGGAGTTTTCCCGCCCACCTGGGGTCCCATTATATTTCGCTCTATGCGCTGTTTCTGGAATGGCTCCGGTTCCGGGGATTCTCCTCCCGGCTGGACTTAAACCGCCTGGCCGGAATCCTTCTGAAAGCCCAATTGCCGGACGGCTCCTGGAGGCAGGCCCGGGACCCGGCGCTTCCTTCGGGTGACATCAATGCGACCCTGCTCAACTATGCCGCGCTTAAGTTGTTCAGAACCTCGATCTCGACCGCAAACGTAGAACCGGCGATCCATTCGGCCAGAAAATTCATCCTGGATGCCGGGGGGATCGATTCCGCCAATCAGTTCACCAAAACCTTCCTGGCGCTCTTCGGAGTGCGGGGATGGGAGGACATCTGCGAAATCCCCTACCTGATTTTCCTGGAGGCGCTGCCGCTGAACTACCGGGAGTTTTCCCAGTGGGTCATTCCCCACCTGATCCCCATGGCCTACCTCCGGCATAATCGCGTTTCCAGGAAGGTCCGCGGCACGTTTGGGCCGGAATTTGACTTGAGCGAGCTTTATGCCAGAAATCCGTGGCAGCCCAGCCAAGGAGAAGCGCAACCCTCTGCCTGGTATGACGGATTCATGGTCAAAAAAATCCTCCGGCAGCAGCGGAAACATGGAAGCTGGGGCGGCTACACGGTCTCGACCCTGTTCAGCGTCGCCGCGCTGGACCATTTTTACCGGAAGCATCCCGGGCGTTTTCCCGCCATCCCGTCAGCAATAAAGCGGGGATTAGAGTTCGTGGATGGGCTGTATTTCGACCATGGCAAGGGTAACTACCTCGGCTGCCTGATGGACGGCGGTGTCTGGGATACCATCCTTTCGGCCCAGGCCCTGGCCCAGGCCGGCGAAACGAGCACTCCGCTGGTGCAGGCCGCCGAGAATCTCTATGAACTGCAGACTGCTGAAGGCGGCTTCCCCTACGGCCGGGACTTCGAGCAATACCCGGACGTCGATGACACGTCCAGGGCGCTGGTGTTCCTGGAGAAGATGGCGCGATTCACCCGCAGAACAGGCGCGGCGGACTCCCGGAAAAAGGGACTGCAGTGGCTTTTGGACCGGCAAAACTCCGACGGCGGCTGGGGAGCCTTTGACAAGAACAACGTCGGAAGCCGGATGGTGAAGCTGTTCACCAAGGAGCTAAGCGATTCGGTGAAATTGTTTGATGACAGCTCGGCGGATAACACGGGCCATGTGCTGGCAGCACTGGGCGCTTATGGATTGACCTTGGATGGCTCCCGAGCGGTCAGGCGGGCGGCCCGCTTTCTACGTCGGACCCAGGATTCCGGCACGGGCCTTTGGGAAGGCCGCTGGGGGATCAACACCCTCTACGGGACCACCCAGGCCGGCACCGGGCTGCTGCGGGCCGGAGAATCCCCGCAAGCGCCCTACCTCCAGAGGGCCGCCCGGACGCTCATGAGTTTTCAGAATGCCGATGGCGGATTCGGCGAATCGACGCTGTCCTACCTTGATGATGGGCATCGGGGCCGAGGGGCCAGCACCCCGACGCAAACCGCGTGGGTGCTGGAGTTTCTCTGCCAGATGGGCCTGCAACATACCGATACTGTCCCCAAGGTCGTCCATTACCTCCTCGAAACCCGGGACGAGTCGGAATCCTGGCGGGATGGCTCCGTGGTCGGGACTGGACATCCCGGCATTTTGTACATGGAATACCCGGCGTATCCCAAGACCTTTCCAGTGATGGCTTTGGCCAATTACTTGAATCCTCGGGCGGCGAACGGAATGGGCCGTTCACTGTAACAGGCGAGACTTCAAATCAGGCAACGAATTTGGCGATGAGATAGGCCACCGCCGCCGCCAGGCTGCCAACCAGGGCCGTCTGCAGCGCTCCCTTCAGCTTGGGAACGCCGGTGAAGTGGCCTTTCACAAAGCCAAACACCGCCAGGGCCAGCAGCGTGATGGCGGCCGAGACCCCCAGCGCCCGCCCGGAATCGTGCATCAGCATGTAAGGCGCCAGCGGCACCAGACCGCCGACGATGTAAGACCCCCCGATGGTGAGGGCGCTGCGAATGGCCCGTTTGGGGTTCGGCTCTTCCAAACCCAACTCGAAGCGCATCATAAAATCCCGCCACGCTTCGGGCTTCCGTTCGAGCGCGGTGACGATGGATGCGCATTCCTCTGCCGTCACCCCATACTGCTGGAAGATGTCCACGATTCCCTGCTTTTCGACGTCCGCTTTCTCCACAATCTCTTGTTCTTCGCGCCGTCGCTCGTTGAAGAAGTGCTCCAGGTCGCTCCTGGCTGCCAGGTAGCCGCCCAGTCCCATCGCGATGGAGCCCGCGGCAATCTCCGCCAGCCCGGCCGTGACGACAATGTGCGTGGAGGTCAACGCGCCGGAGATGCCCGCAGCCAAGGCGAACGGCACCGTCAACCCATCCGCCATGCCAATCACCACGTCGCGGACGGCATCGCTCCCGGAGAAATGTTGTTCGATGTGTTGCATACCTTCGGCCGGTTGATGCTTGAGCTCACGAGTGATGTCGCCCCTTGGACAATTCCTTCAGCAACTTAAGCCTCAGAAATTCCGTTGGCTCGTGGTCGAAGGCCTTGCCGCGGCGGTTGGTGGCCTTGAGCAATTTGGCAAAAGCCTCCGCGAACTGCTTCACGCCGTCCTCCAGCAGCTTATCGGTGAGTTCCTTGAAGGGCAGGCCGGCGTGTCCGACGAAAGCCATGATGCGGATCGCTTCTTCGACGTTCTCCGTCAGGGTGGGCCGGGCACGCCCGTGATCGCGGAACGCCTCGAGCGTGGCTGGCGGCATGGTGTTGACCGTGTCGGGGCCGATGAGTTCCTCGACGTAAAGGAGGTCGCAATAGTTGGGGTTTTTCATGGTTCTTTCTTTCTCTTCCCCACAGGTGTCTCAATCGTGATTTTCATGGCTTGGTCTTTTCCGTGGTTGTTTTGCCAGGGGTCTTAGTTTCCATCGGCAAGTCCGCCGCGACCGCTTTGCTCACCTCGCGCGTCAATGGCTGATGACATCCAGGACTCCGCTCCGCAGGGCGAACCAAGCAAATTGCAGAAACTCCTCGTCCGGTCCTCTCGTGTAGTTTACCTCCCCCTCCTTCATCGAGCCCGATGCGTCCGGAGCGTTGGCATTCCGGATTTTAAACACGTTCGCTAAGAACGAGGTGACGCGATTGCCCAATCCCTTTTCGCTGCCGGTTTGTTTGCCGAGCACAGCGATCTCCAAATCCCGGTAGATCGCGCGCACACGGCCGCGAGCCTGGCCCGCGGTCACATCGATTTCGAACGCCGCCTCTTGCGCGCTGCCGGACTTAATCCGGGTGTGTTCCGCAATATCAAGGAACGCATCAAGGCGGGTCAGGTCCATCGCGCTGAGCGAACCGGAATAGTGGAGCGAGAAGTCCCGTGAAGTGACCGGAATCGTCATCAGCACCTTCATCGTTCCGGCGTTCATGAGGTCGCCCTGCGCCCGGAGTTGGATGGCGGCAGCCGCTCCGCCCCGGTTGGCGATGCCCGCGGCGGACAGACTCACTGCCCCGAACGTCAGCACGGCGGGGTCGGCTCCAACGGCCACCCGCTCGCAGTATCTAAGGTGGCCGTTGGTGATACTGAGGCTATCGACCTGCAGCGGTTGCCGGATGGCGGCCAGCGCCTCGTGCACCATGAGCGGACGCTGCACGAACGGCTCCGCCGGCTTGTCACGATTGACCAACGCATCGAAGGTGGGCCGGGAAAAGTGGACCGACCTGGCTCGGTACGACTTTCCCTGGAGCAGTTCGCCATACGCCAGACCCAACACTCGGCACTCAGGCACGACCACATGAAACCGCGTCGTTCGAAATTCGTGCGCGGCAAAAAATTCTTCGTCTCCGACCAACGGCCGCAGCTCGGTCCCTTCGCCGATCAGTTCCGAACCCGGCACCGACGCTCGCAGCCGCGCGCAGCGCAGCCCGTAGTGCGCCTGGGGGAATTCCACATCCAGATTCGTCGCCTCGAGACTGGCCTTGGCGAGGACATCAGCCAGAGCAGCCGTTCCCCAAAGAAGCCGCGCCCAGCGCACGCCCGTCAGCGAAATCCCGCCGGCCTTGAGGCTCGTGTTGGTTGCACTCAGTGTCACAGATTGAGCGACCAGGCGATTGGCGCCCACCGCGTAATCCAGTTTGCCGATCCGCAACGCCTGCCCTGGATGCGCTTGGGCAAACGCTCGCTCTGCCTTCCTTTTGCCATACCCGTTGAGGATCGCACCACCGAACCCAAGGATGAGCACCGCCACGGCCAGGACCAGCGCACCAAGGCAAGCCCCCACGTAGGCCGACAGCCTCCCCAGCGACAGCCTCCGGCTATGCTTCACCGCTCGTTCGTGAACCCTGTCCTTTGGCAAACCACGGTTGCTCATGAGGGGGGCGTCAGTCGCGCGCGAAGTCGATGAAACCGCGCTCGACGTCGGTGTGGACCAGCTTGACGCGGACGTGGTCGCCCACGTCGAGACCCTGGCACCCGCGCTCCAGCCTCCCTTCCGCCGGTGGCTGGAAGAGCCGCACCCACGTTCCCTTCGGCGAGGCGCCGGTGACGATGGCGTCGAATGCCTCCCCTATCCTGCCGGACAGGAGCAGCGCCGCTGCCGACTTCCGGACCCGCCGCTCGACTTTCGTCGCGGCGTCCTCCCGATCGGTGCAGTGCTTGGCGAGTTCCACCAACTCCGGAATGGTGTAGGGCAGCGGCGCTCCCGCCAGCGCCGCCTTCAGGAGCCGTTGCGTGATGAGATCGGGGAAGCGCCGGTTCGGCGCAGTGGAGTGCGTGTAATCCTTCACCGCCAGCCCGAAGTGTCCGGGCGGCTCCCCGCCGGGTAGATCGAGCGCGTACTCTCCTCTCCCGATGAGCTTGACCACGGCCAGGGAGAGGTCGGGGAACTTCTCCGGGGCCGCCTGGCGTCGCCGCGCCAGGAAGGCTTCCAGGGCCACGGCATCCGGCTCCTTGGGGAGCCGGTCCCCGAAGCCGGACGCGAGCTGCGCGATGCGGTCCCAACGTTCCGGAGACCTCAGGACCCGTCGGAGGGAAGGGAATCTCTTCGATTCGAGGTAGGTCGCGGTCACTCCGTTCGCCGCAATCATGAAGTCCTCGATCAACTGCGTCGCCCGGTTCTTTCGATCCAGCTCCAGGTCGGAAAGGACATCGCCCTCGAAGACGGCCTTCGCCTCGATCGTCTCGAGGCTGAGCGCGCCGTGGCGGTGCCGCAGTTCCACCAGCCGATGCGCGACGCGGTCCTGGATGCGGAGGTTCTCGTCAAGGCCCGGGACCTCCAGGATTCGCGGGGGCGCCGCGCCCTGGCCATCCAGCCACGCCGCGACGCTTCGGTAAGCCAGTTTCCCGCGGTTTCGGACGCGCGCCCGGTAGAGGTCCGACGCGGCGAGCGAACCCTCTGCCTCGAACACCATGTCCGCCACCACGGCAATCCGGTCTTGGTTCTCGTTCAACGACGTCAGACCGGTGGACAGCGCCTTGGGGAGCATGGGGAAGATCGCGGCGGGCGTATAGACGGAGGTCGTGTTATGCGACGCATGGCCGTCGATCGCCGAGCCTTTTCGCACCAGTGCGTCCACGTCCGCCACCGCCACGAGGATTCTGACCCGCCCGCCCGCGAGCGGCTCGGCCACCGTAACCTGGTCGAGGTCGAGGGAGTCGTCGTTGTCAATGGACGCCCAAAGCCGATCGCGCATGTCGCGCGCGTCGTCGCTCGCGCCGGCAGGCGCGCCGATGGCCGCCAACTCTTGCAGCGCCGCCGGCGGGAAGTCCGGCTCCAGGTTGCGCTCAATCATTGCCTGGCGCGCGATTGCCGCCAGAGTGGCTCGGTCGCCTGCTGAGTCCGGGTTTGGCCGGGTTTTCTCAACGAATCCAGGGGCGGGCGCTGCCGGGCGCTTCGCTGTCGAGTTGTGGAATGGGTTTGTTTTCATCGGTGATGTCATTGCGAACCGGTTGGCTGCGGTCGAATTCGGTGGGCGTAGTTGGAGGCGTGCATGCGGCCGGCGACGCAGTCGCGGGCGTAGCTGATGAGATGGTAGGCGACCATGGCGATCTGGAAGATGTTCTCGATCCGACCCTGGCGCAATTGGGTCCAGAACATGGACCAAAACTCGGCGCGGTAATCGGCCTGGAGGCCGGCACGCCAGATCAGCCGGGTGAGGATTGAGAATGCGCGGCGGAGGTTGCGCGGCGTGGCTTGGAGGAGTGGGTGCCTGGGGCGACGACGGTGGGGGTAGGTTTTTTCGGCCTGTGTGGCGTAACGCTGGTAAAGGGCCTTGGGCTCGTAAGCCTCGGCGATAACCCGCCGCCAGTTGGCCACCACTTGCTCATAGGGCTGAAGGAATTGGATGTTGGAGTCGCGGTGGTCGTCCAAAACGATCCGCCCGGCCTCCTGCAGGCGCTCGTAGAGCGGGGTCTTGGGCAGCGCGTAGAGGATGTTGACGGCCTGGATGGGCGCCCGGGAGGCGCGGATAAACTCGGCGATGGCCAGTGGGGTTTGCTCAGTGTCGGTGTCCAACCCCATGATCAGGCCCACGGCCACCTCCATCCCGTAGCCGTTGAGCGCGTCGATGACATCCAGGATCGGCTTTTGGAGGTTGACGGTTTTCTTAATCGCGCGCAGGGCGCCGGATTCGGGCGTTTCCACGCCGCAAAACACGTTGGTGAAAAAGGCCTCCCTCATCTGCGCCAGGATATCCGGGTACTCCGCCAAGCGCAGCGTCGCCTCACAGGACAGGCGCACCTGGCCGTCCCATTTATCCTGCCAGGCCACCAAGCGCTCGAGCAATTCGCGGGTGGCCTGCGGGTCGCCGATGAAATTGTCGTCCACAAAATAAATCGAGGGCGTGCCGGCGGCGGCCAGGAAATCCAGTTCGCGGATGATTTGCGCCGGGTTCTTATGCCGGGGGCGGCGCCCGTAGAGGGCGGGGATGTCGCAGTAGTCGCAGCTATGGGGGCAACCGCTGGAGAACTGCACCGTGCACAGGAGGTAGTTGCGGGTGTTGATCAGGTGATAGGCGGGCATCGGCAACTCGGTCATCGGCACGCGTTCAACGGTGCGGAGGATGAGCTGTCGCGGCAAGCGCTCGGAGGCGTGGTCGATGAGCTCGAACAGCCGCCGGGTGGCGTCACCCACTTCCCCGCAGTGGATGATGTCGGCCTCGGGATACCATTCCGGCGCGGAGGACGCCGACGGGCCGCCCAGCACCACCAACCTGCCCGCCCGGTGCGCGCGGACGATGACCTCCTGAATTTGTTCCCGTTGGAGGTGCATGCCGGTGGTGAACACCACCTCGGCCCAGCGCAGGTCCTCCTCCGTGGCGGGCCGGACGTTCTCGTCGATGAACCTGATTTCCCAGCGGGCCGGTGCCAGCGCGGCGATGAGCAGGATGCCCTGCGGAGGCATGAACGCCTTGACCGAGCCCATCAGTGGGAAAGCGTAGTTGAACGTGGCAAACGACCAGCCGTACGCCGGGAAGAGGCACAGGACCCGGCGCCTATGCTGGGCCGTGAACTGAAAAGTGGAATCCGGCGGCGTCATTTCACTCTGGTTGTTGCCGAGCCGTTTCATGTCTCGCCGACGGCCCATACTTCCTTCTCCCCCGGCAGAGCGCCCAGGGTGTGCACAACAAAATCCGTCAGCACCTCGTTGAACTGGCCGAGCAGACCCCGGTCTGAGCCGAAAACGATCGCCCCAATCGCTCCCGCCGCCCGCCCTTGCCTCTCGGCGAAGGCCGCGGCCCGATCCTGACTGACGCAGGCGACCAATCCCAGCTCCACCGTGCGATAATAGTCACCTAACGATCGGGCCGGGCGCTGGGTGGGGGTCAGCGCAATCCCGCGCACGCGATGCGCGTCGAGTTGTGCCGAAACCTCGATGGCAATTCGGCCCTCCTCGCCCGCCCGCAGCAAGGAGTAGATGGGCGGCAAATGCTCATCGAACCCTATATCCACGACACTGCCGCGCACCGAGACGACCGCACCGAGATTCGATAAACTGGCTTTGTCTTCCATGATTGCTCCGGCTGATCCACCACCCGTTTAGTTCAGGCACACGCCTTGGTCCTGCTCATGTCCTTTCCATCGCGGCATTGTAATCTCCGCGCAGGACGAAACATTGTGTCAATACTACGGACTGACATTTTACATTGAGGCTGCGCCGATGACCTACGCGGCCCTTTGCTTCCAGTCTTGATTGCCCTCATCGCACCGCAACTGGGTACCCAGTAGTTGGAACTAAGAGTTACTCACCAACGGTCCAGCGACCATTCCGATGAACGTACCTATTCCCATTAACACTGCATACCGCGCCTTCCTCAAAGGCAACATCCATCGCTGGTAGTCTCAATGTCATGAGGCCAGATTTGAGCTTCACCGGCAATAATTTCGTTGAGGGCGGCGTTACCGTGATGATGTCACTCCACTCGTCCATATCCATATACACCAAGGTGTCATTGCCTTCCTGACGAGTACCGATGTGATCGAGACGCCCCGCTGAATGGATCTTGCAGGTCTGTGGATCTAGTTCATACTTAGAGAACAATGCGTCGCGCGTCTTCGACAGAATGTCGTCGAATTTACCAGCCCACGATGGGGGCCGCATAATGATACTGCCATTCGGCTGGAGATCTGCACTGGCGATCCCTGGCGTCCGAGGCGCCATCGCCAAGCCTATAAGTTTAATCCGGGTCGCGTCTTGAATTATTTCAATGTCCCGGCTAGGATTGTCGCTAGGCTTTGCGCCGGCGAGATCGCTTGTCGCCGAATGCTGGCCTGTTCCGCTTCGGGTGCCGCTACCAGCTATCGCTTGCTGGTTGCTTAGACGTGAGAGGGTCGCGGTTGATGACTCGGTTGTTTTTCCGGGATCAACCATTTTCCCGGTGGGAAGTGCGACTTTGCCTTTGCCCCGGAGATAGACGAAACCGTCGGAAGTTAAAAGGAATGTGAGCGGGTACAATACATCGTTCTCGCCGATGAAAACGTACTTTCCGACGGTGATTTCGCCCACGAAACGGATGATGCTTCCAGTTGTTCCGGCGGGAAAGTGCACTATCTGCTCTCCCGCTTTCAGATAGTCAAACATGAGATTTCCGTCGCCGTCATATAGACCTCCGAGGCGGACGCCCGGCACGAACGCAACACCATTGAGTGGATCGATCCGGTCTTTGTCGACCAGATTAGGAATGCGCTCCCATAACGCGCCGACCGAATACGTCGGGCTATAGTCGAGTTGCTGGTTCCGTAACAACATGCCGGACTTGCCCTTTTCGGCGTTTACCTCTGCTCCCCGTTGCACAGGATGAATCCATTCTAGTATCACACCTTCGCCAAGTCTCTCCGCTGTGTCTTTGGAGAGTGGCAGACTCCCTTTGCCGGCGATGCAGATCGTGCCTTTTATAGTGCCAGTTCCGGCCGGTCGTATTTGTTGAATCAGGAAACGGTCTTTTGCCCCCTCCGTTGCTATGGACTCAACCAACTTCTGTTCGATTTTAGGCACATCCTTCACTGATTGGACTTCGGCGGCAGTCGCTTGTTGCGTAACCAGATTGTTTAAAGCGAGCCAGGTTATGAACACATGACCAATGGGGTAGCTTGACGACTGTGTTTTCGACTTCATGATTCATCTCCTTTCATTTCTATTCCTAGTTTCGATTTGCGTTTATTTCTGCGCCAGTTCACGGCTTCGGTGTCGTGAGCGGCGAAGTCGGCGGTGTCGGCGGTGTGCTGTTGCCGCTGGCGGGTGGAAAGGTGTTCAGCCGGAATTGATCGCGGACGCCGGCGTTGGCGGGGTCGGTCGCCGGCCATTGCAGGTCGGCAGCGTTTTGAATAGTCAGCAGCCGTTCGTATAAATCGGCGGCGTCGGTGTTCTTCGCGGTGGTGGTCACTTTCGCCCCGCCTTTGGCGGCTTGTTGCGCCGCTTCGACGGTGCCGAAATTCCCGCGCGCGGCGACGGCGGGGTTGGCCACCGCGGCGTCGGTGATCAGTTTGCCGTTGTGCGTGAGGATGCCAATCGGGAAGTGCGGGATGTGGTTGCTCATATTTTTCGGGTAGCATTTTTCAAGGCGCGTGTCAAACTAATATGAGCGGGTTTGGAGTGCGCGGACAAGTCCGCGCTTTGAAACGCCGCGACATGGCGCGGCGCTGAAAGCGGTGTCAGGCCAGAGAAAATTATTTCCGCACGTTCCGGCTGGTTTTTGAAGCGGCATTCACTTTGGGTTGCTCCACTTCCAGTTGCGGATTTCCGGCAGGTCCTCGCCGTATTTGGCGATGTATTGCTTGTGCTCGATCAGCTTGTCCCTGAGCTGCTGCTTCAGGTAGATGCCTTTGGCGCCGGTCTGCGGCACGCGGTCGATGGTGTCCATCACGAGGTGGAAGCGGTCCAGATCGTTCAGCACCGCCATGTCGAAGGCCGTGGTGATGGTGCCCTCTTCCTTGTAGCCGCGGACGTGGATGTTGTCGTGGTTGGTGCGGCGGTAAGTCAGCCGGTGGATCAACCACGGGTAGGCATGGAAGGCAAAAATGACCGGCTTGTCCTTGGTGAAGAGGTCGTCGAAATCCAGGTCGCTCAACCCGTGCGGGTGCTCGGTTTGCGGCTGCAGCTTCATGAGGTCGACGACGTTGACCACCCGGATTTTCAGGTCGGGCAGATGCTCGCGCAT
>Ga0187850_10002190_pt1 | contig 18609 bp, 14 predicted proteins | sample June2016WEW_4_15_FD_132436 | JGI IMG/M metagenome (GOLD analysis project Ga0187850, IMG submission 132436) | Peatland microbial communities from SPRUCE experiment site at the Marcell Experimental Forest, Minnesota, USA - June2016WEW_4_150 | ecosystem: Environmental > Terrestrial > Soil >... | reverse complement strand
CACGCACGGGCGCTCGCGGTGGGGCGCGACCAATTTGCTGCTGGCTCACAGCGACCGGCCGTTCGGCGCCGACCAGTTCTACGGCAACTTCAACTCCTGGGAACGCACCCGCACCTGGTTCGCGGCGGCGCGGCAGGAGCTGGGTGAGCGTACCGAAGTGTCGTTCGCTTACCGGCGCCACACGGACCTGTTCGTCCTGTACCGCGACCGCCCGCAGGTGTACACGAACCGTCACGCAGTGGAGAGCGAGGAGGCGAGCCTGAGGCGGCACGAACCGCTGGCGCGGAACGTCACGCTCAGCTTTGGAGGCGAGGCGACTCGCGACGCCATCCAGAGCTCGAACCTCGGGGATCACGCGCGCAACCAGGGAGCTGTCTACGTGGCACTGGACGTGCGGGCGTTGGGGCGGTTTTCTTTTTCGGCGGGCGGCCGCGAGGAATTCTTCAGCGGCGCGGGACGCCAGTTCAGCCCCACGGTGAATGCGGGGCTGTGGGCCTCCTCCCACGTCCGGCTGCGCGCCGGCGCCAGCCACGCCTTTCGTTTGCCCAGCTACACCGAGCTGTACTATCACGATCCCGCCAACGTCGGTTCGCCCGACTTGCGGCCGGAGAAGGCCTGGAGCTACGAAGCGGGTCTGGATTGGAACGCCGGCGCCCGCGTGCGCGGCGACGTGACCGTATTCGAGCGCCGGGAGCGCGACGGCATCGACTACATCCGCCGGTCGCCGGACGACATCTGGCGCGCCGCCAACTTCGAGCGCCTCAATTTCACCGGCGTGGAGGCCTCGATCACGCTGCGGCCGGCGCGCGGGCAGCAGTTGGATTTGCGCTACACCGTGCTCGGTGGCACGCAGGAGGTGGGCGCGGGGATTTTCTCGAAGTACGTTTTCAATTACCCAAGGCACAACGGCCTCGTCGCATGGCAGGGCGCGCTGGGCCGCGGCCTGGTTGCCCGCGCGCGCCTCGGCGCACTGGACCGGCGGGCCCGCGATCCCTACGCCGTCTGGGATGCCGGCATCGCGTACGCCCGCGGGCGCCTGCGTCCGTTCCTCCAGCTTACGAACCTCACCGGCACGAGGTACCAGGAGATTCTGGGAGTGCCGATGCCGGGGCGCGGGATTGTGGGCGGCGTGGAACTGGTGATTCTCGGGGTCAATTGAGGAACAGCCGCCGGTACAGGGTGTCGCGCTGCTTAGGCACGAAACCGGCGTCGCGGATGATGCGCCGCAGCTCTTCTTCCGAGGCGCGGTGGTGCGTGCCCGCGGCCGAGACGACGTTCTCCTCGATCATGATGCTGCCCACGTCGTTGCCGCCGAAGCGCAGCCCGAGCTGGCAGGTCTTCAGTCCCTGCGTCACCCAGGAGGCCTGGACGTTTTCGATGTTGTCGAGGTACAGCCGCGAGATCGCCAGGGTCTTCAAGTACTCCACGGCGGTGGCTTCGTCCTTCACCGAATGGGCGAGCGAGGTGTGGGCGCGCTGGAAGGTCCAGGGAATGAAGGCCGTGAACCCGCCGGTCTCCTCCTGAATGCGGCGAACGACCTCGAAATGATTCAGGCGCTCCTCGATGGTCTCGCCGCAACCGAACATCATGGTGGCGGTGGTGCGCATCCCCAGATGGTGCGCGATCCGGTGCACGTCCACCCATTCCTGGGTCGAGCACTTCAGCCGGCTGATGCGGCGCCGCACGGCGTCGTCGAGGATCTCGGCGCCGCCGCCGGGAATGGAATCCAGGCCGGCGTCCTGCAAGCGGACGATGGTATCGCGGAGCGTGAGGCCGCTCACCTCGGCGATATTGAGGATCTCGGGCGAGGAGAAGCAGTGCAGGTGAATCCGGAAGCGCTGCTTGATCGATCGCAGCAGGTCCTCGTACCACTCGATCTTCAGGTCCGGGTGGAGGCCGCCCTGCATGAGCACGCCCGTGCCGCCCAGATCGATGGTCTCCTGGATCTTCCGGAAGACCACCTCCTTGGGGAGCACATACCCCTCGGCGTGCCCCATCGGGCGATAGAACGCGCAGAAGGTACAGTACTCGGTGCAGAAGTTGGTGTAGTTGATGTTGCGGTCGATGATATAGGTTACGACCCCCTCGGGGTGGAGCTTGCGGCGCAGGGCGTCGGCGGCCACGCCGATCCCGATGAGGTCCGGGCTGCGAAACAGGTCCAAGGCTTCCTGGCGGGTCATGGTTCCAGCGCGCGCGCGTAGCGGAGAAACAGGCGCATCCCCTCGTACTCATTCTCACCCAGTTCGTTGACGATGTGGTGGCTCAGGTACTCGAGGGCCAGCGCCTCGCTCAACTGCCGGGGCGGTCCCTCGCGGCGCGCGATCTCCGCAAGATGCTGGCGGCCGAAGCGGCAGGAGGCGGCGAAAGCCGGCGCCAGCAGCGGCGATGACGCTTCCCGGCGGCAGCCCCAGACGGCGAACACCATCGGCAATCCGGTCATGGCCATCCATTCCTCGCCCAGATCGAGGACGGCGAACGGCAGGTGCGCGGCGCCCGCGCGCAGGGCGGGGTCGCCGATGAGCAGTGCGGCGTCGGCGGCCTGGAGCATCGAGGGCAGATCCGGCGGGAACGAATCCACGCTGGGTGCGACCCCATACCGGCGCGCCAGAACGATCCGCGCCAGCTCGACCGAGGTGCGCGAACTGGAATCCGCCGCCAAAGTCCGGATCTCCTCCGGCTTCACCTTCGTGAACAGCAGGATGCTGCGCACCGCTCCGCGGCAGGCGATGCCCGCCCCGGGGATCAATTCCAGCCCCAGCCGCTCGAGTTCGATCGAGGGCACGATGCCGATGTCGGCCGCGCCGCCAGCCAGCCGGTCCGCGCATTCCGAGGGCAGACAGAACTCGAGATCGAAGTTGTGGCGCTCGGCTCCGTGGAGCATGCCCCAGACCAGCGGAACAGTATTAAGGTAATTGACCGCGCAGACTCGGGGCTTCTGGGACTGTGGCAGCCGGGGATTCAAGGGTTCAGAATAACATGGCCGCGCGGGGTTCCGTCGTACACTGAGTCCTCGGCGTGTCATTCCTAAACGGATTCGTCCCCGCGTCCGGGGGGAAGGAAATGTGGCCGCCACGCCCGCTCTTTACGCGAGCGATACGGGGAACGACCGCGTGCTCGGATGGCAAAACGCCGCGAGCTTCTTGAATGGGGCGGCGGCCGACAATGTGGTGGGCCAGCCAGTGCCCGACAACGCGGCCCCCGGAGCCGTGGGGATCGCTCTTTGCTACGGCAATGTCACCAGTAGCATCCAGGACATCCCATCCACCGTGATTCTGGTGCAGTAGGGGGCAGGTGGGGTGGGTCTGAGACCCCGCCCCTACAACACCTTGATATTCACCAGGTTGCTGCGTTTGCCGCCGATTTCGATGGAGAGTGTCCCGACGCCGGCCGGGGCGCCGGCGGGAATGCGGGCGTTGATCTGGTACAGGCCGGTGTAGCCGGGCACCAGGCCGCAATACGGCACGTCCATGATCTGCTGGGCTCCGAGAAAGACCTTCACGGGCTGGTTGGTCTCCTCGAGCCCCACGGAAGAAAGATGGACCGGCCCGAGGCCCGTAACGTAGATTTCGACGTAATCGCCGGGCGTGGCCGGGTGCACATTGGTCCACTGCCCGGTCCAGGCCACCTGAATGGCGCCGAAATTCGTAGCCGCATCCCTGAAGATCGCCGGCGCCACGGCGGAAACGGGAACCTCGACGGGCGCGGAGTCGGCCACGCTGGTCGAAACCACCACGGTGGCCGTTCCGGGAACCAAGTCGGAGGGAACCACGAGATTGATCTGCCCCTCGCGGACCGCCGTCAACTGCGCTGGCTGGCCGTTCAACAATACCCGAACACCGGCCAGGCTGGTGGGCCAGGGCAGTCCCGGAGCGTCGGCGTCCACCCCGGTCCAGAGATTCTCTCCGAACAAGGCGACGATCGAGCCGGCGCCGATATCGTGAGAAAAGGAGGCGGCGTTGACCACGCCCGCCTGGGTGAACGCAGGCCGGTCCAGCGCCGGGACCATCAGGCTGGGGCCGCCGTCGACCGTCGCCGTGAGATGGTTGAACGACACGGATCCCGGCGTCCACTGGAAGCTAACCGAGCCGGTGGAGTCCGTGACGGCCGCCGGCGGAGTCACCGTGCCGGCGCCGGTGACGGAAACCCGCACCACCAGTCCCGGGTAGGAAACGTTGTTGATATCGGTCACCCGAAAGACAATCGGCTGCGCCAAGGGCACTCCGGGTGATGCCACCTGGCCGCCGCCCGATACCAGCGTCAGCATGAGGCCGGCCGCGCTGGCGGCCACCTGCACGCGCGAGTAGACGCTCTCGTAGGATGCGTCCGCCGGGGTCGCGACCAGGTCCTCGACCCCCGGTTTCACTCCCGTCAGCGTGAAGGAAACGCTGGTCGAGCCTGCGGGGATTACCACCGCGGGCGGAACGCTCGCCAGGCCATTTTGCGTGCTCAGACCGATACTGAGATTCGCCGCCGGCGGCGCCAACACCGAGGCCGTAACCGAAATCGTGCCGCCTTGGAGGACGCCCGCCATCGGGAAAATGGACAGCCGGAGCGCGTGCCGCAGCGTCGTGTCAACGCTTGGCCGCGCGGAAGGGAAGCGGCAGTTGTCGCAGGCCGTTGCCGTCTGGTAGTAGGCCTCGAACATCGTGCGGAAGTTGTTCAGCTTGGCCAACTCCGTCTCGGAAGGTTGCGTGCCCTGCGGAACCACCAACATGAAACCGACGCGGAAGCGCCGCTGGGCAATGGTGTAATCCGGTGTACGGCGCCCGACCGCGGCGATCAGCTCATCGATGGCAACGTCCCGCCGGTCGCCGTTGAAGCCCACCCCGGTCTGCGGGAGCTTGGTCCTGGGGTAGGGCGAATTGGGGACGAAGAACAACTGGTGGAACGGCGGGACGTCCTCGGCGGCGCGGAAGCCCATCAGGTACTGGTCCAGCGGCGAAAAGTGCTGCGCCGCGCCGGTGGTCAGGAAGCGCGGCGAGGCGCCCGCGCCGTTATCCTGGATGCGGTTGCCCTCCAGCAGCGAGGCATCCGAGTTGAAGTTGAAACTCCAGTGCGCGTTCTGTCCCCCCAGCATGGGCGGGCTGTCGGGCGCGCTGGGGTCCGGGATGCTCGCGTAGGCCAAGAACAGGTGCCCCGATTCGTGCGCCAGGATGGTGATCGAGGTGTCCTCGGGCCGCTGCGGCATGGGGGCGTTGAGATTGGCCGGATACTGACTCAGCGGCCCCATGTTGATGACGGATTCGAGGCGGCTCGCCGAGCCAAACCAGGCGCCGAGGTCCACGGGCAGGTCGCCGTTCCCGGTCCAGTGGGTGCGCACCGTGCGTTCCGAAGCCAGCGAAGAGGGACTGTCCGGGATGCCCAGGTTGTTGAAAATCACCAGGTAGTCGTATGAGTCCTCGTGATTCTCGTAGAACTTCTGAGTGGCGGTCAGGGTGTCCAGCTCGAGATCCGTGCCGAAGCGCTCGGCGACCGCCGCCGAGAACTCCTGCGCCTGGGTGGCGGGGTCGATGAAGGAGACCACCGAGCTGGATCCCCGCAATCCACCCGGCGCGATTCCAACTACCGCGGCAGTGGTGAGCACGCCGGCGTAGGCGAACTCGATCCGGCCGCCGGGATACAGCCGGACCTGAAAAGTCTCCGGCGTGCCGGGGCCAAAGAGAGAATACTCAGGCACCGACACCCAGCTCACTACGAACCGGCTGGCGTCGGAGAACACGCTGACGCCGTTGAGGGATTGCGTCGGGTCGAGATCCTCGAACAACGGCGCGATGCGCGGCGGCCCGGCTGTCAGGCGCCCCAGCGACCTCTCGATGAAGGCGCTATCGCCGGAAACGAAGGTGAGGTTCCCGTCCGAGTTGACATAGATCTGCCGGTATGCGGCGCCGAAAAACGGGAAGGAGAACGGGAGCGTGAACTGGCGGGTATCGTCATCGCCGAAGCCGGCGATGAGGGCGCCGGAGTTCGCCGCCGCGGCATCGTAGGACGAGCCGCCGACCTGCACCCTGTAACGCGTGGAGGGAGCATCCGAGGGCGCGAAGGCCAGCGTCTGGCGATCGAGGTTGAAATCGTCGCGGCGCGCGACCACGCCGCCGGTATCCTCGATCACCGCGATATCGCCGGCATCCAGCCGCGCAGCGCTTACCGGCGCGCGCCCCGCCGCCGCGCTCTGTGCCGATCCCGACAGCGGCAGGGCCTCCCGGCGCAGCCTCAGTACTTTCCGGTGAAGCTGGAGGTCTTCCTGGAACCTGTCGCGATAAGTCCCGCAGACGCCCTGGACCTGGCGGGCGTAGCCCGGACCAAGCCACAGCAGTCCCAAAGCCAGGAGGCGAAACGGACGATGCATAGGTGGCAGCTTGTTCCATTGTAAGACATGGGAGGAAGTACGAATTACGAAGTACGAAGTACGAAGTCGGAGACCGCAAGCCTCGGACCGGTGCGCGGCGGCCGGGTTTCACTTCGTACTTCGTACTTCGTAATTCGTACTTTCCTAAAGCTGTTCCCGCAGCCTGCCGATGCTGTGACTGGGCATGAATGCTGGAGACCGCCATCCCAACACGCAGAGGCTGGAGCCGGAGGAGTTCCGGCGGCTGAAGTCCGAGTTTCTGGCGGGCGTCAACGACGAATTCCGGACCCCGCTCACGGGCATTGTCGGCATGACCGACCTGCTGCTGGAGACTCGGCTCGATGCTCGGCAGAGGGACTATGTCCTGGCAGCGCGGAGGTGCGCGGAAGAGACGCTGGAGCATCTCGGCTCGCTGTTGGAATTCGCAGCACTGGTGGCCGGGCACCTGCGGCTCGAAGAGTCGGATTTCGACCTCCAGGAGGTGCTCCAGTCGGTGGTGGCGGACCTGGGGCCAAGCGCTCGGGAAAGGGGCGTCCGGTTGTTCATGACCTTGGCGAGGCCGCTGCCCAACCCGGTGGTCGGCGACGCAGTACGCTTGCGCCAGATCCTGGTGCAGTTGCTCGCTAACGCAATCAAGTTCACTCCCGCAGGGGAAATCGAACTGACGGCGACCTGGACGCGCCTATCGCCGGGAAGCTTCCGCCTGCAGATCGTGCTGCGCGATACAGGGATCGGCATCCCCGCCGACCAGTTGCTGCTCGTGTTCGAGTCCTTTCGCCAGGGCGACAGCGGGTTGACGCGCAAGTATTCGGGTCTCGGCCTGGGGCTGGCGCTGGTGCAGGAACTCGTCCACCTGATGCATGGGGAAGTGACGGCCGAGAGCTCGCCCGGCGAAGGCGCGGTGCTTACCTTCTGGATTCCGCTGCTCCTGTCGGACGCCGGCGACCCACCCGAAACGCGGCCGTGAGCAGGGCGGCAAAACGCTGGGACAGACAGCCAATTTCCAGAAGCAGGAAATTGGTGTCAGTCCCGGTTTTGCCTGACTGAACAGTGTTGGGGCTAGCGGCAATTGGGATCGCACGGGAACGGACCCGGCGGGAGATTGACGCTCCGGGGAGACTCTGCCATGCTTCTTGGGGAGGCAGCATGGATTCCAGGAACTTCTCTGGCATTGCCACGACGTCCTGGGCGCTGACTGCCGCCGCCTGTTCCATGCTGGCAAACTGCGCGGCGCAGAGCACCGGTTTGCCGCGCGAGGTGCTACTGCTCGCCCGCATTCGCCAGAACGTCCAGAGCGAGCTGGCGCACTTGCCGGACTACACCTGCCTCGCAACCATAGAGCGCTCCACGCGCAATGAGGCCTCGCATTCGAAGCAGCGGGTGGACACCGTGCGGGCGGAAGTGGCGCACCTCGGTGACAAGGAGTTGTTTTCCCTGCCGGGCGCAAACCGCTTTGAGGAACAGCTCCCCAGCAACATCGTCGGCAGCGGCCTGGCGACAACCGGGGAGTTTGCTCTCCACCTGCGGTCGGTGTTTGAGGGCGCCGCTGCCATCACCTGGCATGGCGAAGAGGACCTGGATGGGCGGCGGGCGTTGCGCTACGACTTCGGCATTCCGTCCTTCCTCAGCTCCTGGACGATCCGCGTGGGCGGCGCGTCCGGAGTGGTGGGCGCCCGCGGTTCCTTCTGGGCGGATGCGCAGTCGCTCGAGCTCATTCGCCTCGAAATCCACGCCGAGAGGCTTCCGCCCGATCTGCCGGTGCTAGAAGCGGTCAGCCGCATCGACTACGGAAAGGTGCGCATCGGCAGCTCCGACGTGCTACTGCCCCAGACCGCCCAGTTTGTCCTCACCGAGCTCACCGGCTGGCAGCACCAGAACACCGTGGAATTCAGTCACTGCCGCCAGTATTTGGCCGAGTCAGTCATCACCTTTGGCGAGCCCGCCCCGGAGACCTCGACGTCCGTGCGCCGCAGCACCGAGATTCCGATCCCGGCCGGGCTCGGGTTGCGCGCGCAGCTTGAGACTGAAATCGACCTGGCGAAGGCGAAGGTTGGCGATCTCATCGCGGCGCGAGTGTCGGCGGTGGCTGCGAAAAAGGAGATCCGGGTGGTGCCGAACGGCGCCGTACTCAAAGGGCGCATCCGGCGGCTGGAGAAAGGAACCCGTCCGCTCGAGCACATAGTGGTCGGACTGGAGTTCTCCGAGCTCGAGTTCGGCGACAAACGGGGACAGTTCTTCGGGCAGCTCAAGTCCGTCGACAGGTTGCCCGGTCTTGAGAGGCTGGCGAGCTCCTCCACCACCAAGACGTCCGTGAACGCCGCCCGGGCGCTGCTGAGCGTCGCCACGTTCCGGATATCGGGAGGCCACTGGAAGCTGCCGCAAGGATTCGGTATGCTGTGGCAGACTCAAGACCCGAGCCGCTGACCGCTCCTCTAGTTGATAAAATAGAACCAAGCCTCGATCATGTTCGACGCCATCCTCGCGAAGATCTTCGGCACTAAGAACGAGCGGCAGGTCAAGGCAATGCAGCCGCTCGTCGCCGCCATCAACGACTTCGAGCCCGCCATGCAGCGGCTCTCCGACCAGGAACTGGCGCGCAAGACCGTCGAGTTCAAGGAAAGGCTGGCGCAGGGCGCCCCGCTCGACGACCTGCTGGTGGAAGCGTTCGCGGCGGTGCGCGAGGCGGGGCGGCGCGTCCTGAACATGCGCCACTTCGATGTTCAGCTCGTCGGGGGCAACGTTTTGCACCGCGGGAAAATCGCCGAAATGAAGACCGGCGAAGGCAAAACGCTGGTCGCGACGCTGCCCGTGTACCTGAACGCGCTGGGGGGCAAGGGCGTCCACGTGGTGACGGTGAACGACTACCTGGCCCGCCGCGACTCCGAGTGGATGGGCAAGCTGTACAAGTTCCTGGGCCTGTCCGTGGGGGTGATCGTCCACGACCTCGACGACTTCGAGCGGCAGCAGGCCTACGGCTGCGACATCACTTACGGCACCAACAACGAGTTCGGGTTCGACTACCTGCGCGACAACATGAAGTTCCAGGTGGAACAGTGCGTCCAGCGCGGCCACAACTTCGGCATCGTCGACGAGGTGGACTCGATCCTCGTCGACGAGGCGCGCACCCCGCTGATCATCTCCGGCCCGAGCGAAGAATCCACCGACAAATACTTCAAGGTGAACCGGATCATTCCCAAGCTGGTGCGGGGCGAGGTGATCGAGGGCAAGGAGCCCGGGGAGAAATACTACACCGGAGACTACACGGTCGATGAAAAAGGCCGCTCGGCGGCGCTCACCGACGAGGGTTTCGACAAGGCCGCGCGGATGCTCGGCTTGGCCAGTCTGTGGGACATGGCGACCATCGAGTGGAAACACCACGTCGAGCAAGCGCTCAAGGCGCACGTGCTGTTCCACCGCGACAAGGACTACCTGGTCAAAGAGGGCGAGGTCATCATCGTCGACGAGTTCACCGGCCGGCTGATGCCAGGGCGGCGGTGGAGCGACGGCCTGCACCAGGCGGTGGAAGCCAAGGAGAGCGTGAAAGTCCAGCGCGAGAATCAGACGCTGGCCACCATCACCTTCCAGAACTACTTCCGCATGTACAAGAAGCTGGCCGGCATGACCGGAACGGCCGAGACCGAGGCGGCGGAGTTCGACAAGATATACAAGCTGGACGTGGTGGTCGTTCCCACCAACCGCGCGCTGATCCGCATCGAGAACCGGGATATCGTCTACCGCACCGAGGAAGAGAAGTTCCGCAATGCGGCCAAGGAGATCAAGGGGTGCCAGGAGCGCGGCCAGCCGGTGCTGGTGGGCACCATCTCGGTGGAGAAATCCGAGAAGCTGTCCGGCATGCTGCGGCGCATGGGCGTCAAGCACGAAATTCTGAACGCCAAGAATCACGAACACGAAGCCTTCATCGTGGCCCAGGCCGGGCGCAAAGGCGTGGTTACGGTCTCCACCAACATGGCCGGCCGCGGCACCGACATCCTGCTGGGCGGCAATCCCGAGTACCGGGCCAAGGAGTACTTCCGCAAGCAGAACAAGGACCCGGACGCGCTCCTTAAAGAGGAGTGGGAGGCCGCGTTTCGGCGCTACAAGGAGGAGACCGACCGGGAGCACGACGAGGTGGTCGCTCTGGGCGGGTTGCACATTTGCGGAACCGAGCGCCACGAGTCCCGCCGCATCGACAACCAGTTGCGCGGACGCGCCGGCCGCCAGGGCGACCCCGGGAGTTCGCGTTTCTTCCTTTCGCTTCAAGACGATCTGCTTCGCATTTTCGGCGGCGAGCGCATCCAGAACCTCATGCTCCGCCTGGGTATGGAGGAGGACGTCCCCATCGAGTCGCGGCTGATCACCAAGCGGATTGCGGCGGCGCAGAAGGCCGTGGAAGCCCAGAACTTCGCGGCCCGGAAACACCTGCTCGAGTACGACGACGTAATGAACAAGCAGCGGGAGTACATCTACCGTTGGCGCCGGCAGTTGCTCGAGCGGGAAGATCAGAGAGAGTGGGTGCTGGAGACGGTTCGGCGCATCCTGGTCTTCTTCCTCACGGAGCGCCTCCCCCCGAAGACGCACCACACCAACTGGGACTTCATCGGCCTGCAAACGGATGTCAACAGCCAGTTCGGCGTCAAGACCAGCACGGCCGAACTGGCCGAGCTTAGCCGCGAGGAGATCGAAGAGACCGTCTTCGAGCAGCTTTCCGAAAAGTACCGGCAGAAGGAAGAGCGGTTCACGGCGGAGATGATGCGCGAGACCGAGCGCCTCATCATGCTGCACGTCATCGACACCCAGTGGAAAGACCATCTGCTGTCGATGGACCACCTCAAGGAGGGCATCGGGCTGCGCGGCTACGGCCAGAAAGACCCGCTGGTCGAGTACAAGAAGGAGTCCTTCCAACTCTTTCAGGAGCTGGTGGACCGGATCGAGGATGAAGTGGTCCGCTACTTGTTCTTCCTCCAGACCAGCGAGGGCGGACCGCCGGCGCTGCCGTTTGGCGAGGAGGAGGAAGAGGCGCAGGAGGAACCCGAAGCCGAGGCCGTGGCGGCGGCTGCCCAGCAACGGGCCGCGGCCCAGGCCACCATCGAGGATTTCACCCGCAACATCCAGCGGAAGAAGGAGAAGGAGATGGCCCAGCTCCAGTTCATGGGGGGCGATTCCTCCGGCTCGTCGAACAAGACCGTGGTCAAGAACGCCAAAGTGGGCCGCAACGAGCCTTGCCCCTGCGGGAGCGGGAAGAAGTACAAGAAATGCTGCGGAGCCGGGTCATGAGCGCGCGCCGGGCGGTCCTAGGGTTGACCCTGCTGATCGTGGGCCTTCCGGCGTGGGCGGGAATCTGGCCGGACCAGTTGGGGGGCTGTGCGAAGCGCGGCTCGAAGCCCACGGCGCTTGGCGACCGCGCGTTGTGGGACGAGTACGGGCTCTTGCAGGCTGAGCAGGCCGAGTACGCCGGCTGCGCCAACCGATTCCAGGTGGAGGCCTACCGCTTCAAGGACGCTACCGGTGCAATGGCCGCCTTCGAATGGCAGCGTCCCGTTGATGGCCGCCCTTCCAAGCTTGCGCGCCTGTCGGTCGAAACCGGCAACGGCGCTCTGCTGGTTTATAACAACTACCTGCTCCGGTTCACGCGATGGAAGCCGGCAGCAAACGACTTGCCGCCGTTTCTCGAGGCGTTGCGCGACGTGAGCGAGGCGCCGCTGCCGACTTTGCAGGACTATCTTCCCGCCGGCAACCTGGTTCCAGGCTCCGAACGCTACGTCCTGGGGCCGGTCGGTCTGGAGAAGTTTGAATCGCGCGTTCCGCCGTCGGTCGCGGCGTTCCACTTGGGCACCGAGGTTTGCGTCGCCCAGTACCGGACCAAGTCCGAACCGCTCAAGATCGCCATCTTCTCGTATCCGACCCCCCAGATCGCGCGCCAGCGCCTGGCCGAATTCGAGAAGCTCCCCGGGGCCATGGCCAAACGCAGCGGACCGCTGGTGGCCGCGATCCTCTCCCCTTCCGATCCGGATGAGGCCGAGAGGCTGCTCTCCGGAGTGCGCTACCAGACCAACATCACTTTGAGCGAGCGCGTGCCCACCCTGCGCGACAACGTCGGCAATCTGATCATCAACATCTTCATGTTGATTGGCCTTCTGCTAGGGGTGTTCCTGGTGGTCGGGCTGGTGTTTGGGTTCCTGAAGCGCTGGCTGGGCTGGGGAAGCTCGAAGGAGGCGATGATTGTGCTGCACCTCGACGACCGGTGGTGAGTCCCGGGGGTTTTGGCCTTGGCAACCGGTTTATTTTCTATTTCTTAGAGGGAAACCGCGGGTCCGGGGCCAGTCCCTTCCCCCCGGTTTTCCATGGCTCGTTCAAAATCCCAACGTCGGCTAAAGTTCTTGCTTAGAAGGGCTTGGACGGAAAAACCATTCTCCTGCTTTTTTGCTTGATTTACCCGCCCGGGTGAAATAAGATCCAATCACAACGAGTTTTGACGGTTGCGTTTCCGTCGAAACTGATTCTCCCGATGAACATCGCCCTGGTAGAACAGGGTAAACAGATGCCTGCCTCCCCCATGAGGCGGGCATTTCTGTTCTAGCGGGAGTTTCCTGGGAAGGCGCGCGGAACACAGGTAAGTAGCTGAGCTTTGAGGAGTTCTGCGGCAGGACAGCGTATTACCGACTTGGGGTACTACGCAGCGTGTTCCAGCCGAGCGCGTCGGCAAGGCTTTGTTGGGCCAGAGTCTGCTTGGACAGGATGGTGGCTACGCGGTTCGGACCCTTTTCGCCTTGGGGCGGGTAAAGCAGCGCGAACTGCTGGATCTGCCCCAGTTCCTCGATCCACTGTTCCATCGACAGCCCGGGCCAAGCTGCTTCGGCTTTGCTGTGGATGTACTGCAGCAGCGAGATGCCTAGCCCGCCCTCTGTGCCAACATAGCTAAGACACCTTACCCACCCTTAACTACTGCCGAGAGGGCGGGAAAGACAGCGACTCAGAGGACCAGCGGGACACCACTCAAACCGAGATGCCGGTCGGTCGACCAGCAGGTTTCTGTCTTGCGGTCGTGCATAATGGCAATGCCGTGGGCGTCGGCCAGAGTGAGCTTCTGATCGGAGTATTTCTTGACCACCTGGTTCACCTTGGCGAGTTCTCCGGAGCCAAACGGCTGGACTGCGAGGGCCGGCAGGGCGTGGACAAACGCGAGGAATTGCAGAGCCCTGTGCTGATCATAGCGGCGCAAGAACCAGCCGTGTCCCTCGGCAACCACCAAGGCTGAGGTCACCAGGGCGGGCGGCTCCGAGAACAACCTGCGAAACAGCGCGTGGTAGCTGTCGGACCGATCCAGGAAAGCGATCAGCGCCGAGGTGTCGACGTAGCACTCAGTCTTTCGCGCCATAGACGATCTCGTCGATGGACTGGCTCGACCGGGGATCTCCCGACTCAACGAGGCCAGCGTAACGCATCCATGCGCCGCCGCTAGCCGGTGGAAGCACTTCACGCACCGCGCGACGCACGAGTTCGGCAAGGGATATGCCCTGGGCCCGCGCTTCCCTCTTCGCCAGCACATACTCGTGTTCGTCCAGACTCACCTGCGTGCGGATCATGTTATCACCATCTATCAATGATGATAACACAGAAGAACCTGCAAGGGGGTGTCATGAAGCGGACTGGTTGCCTATCGTGGCCCAAGCCGGCCGCGAACACCTGGTTCGATGGCGGGGGAAATCTCGGTGGCGGCTTCCTCGATGCGGCCGGCCGCGGTCGGCTCCTGGACGACTCTGGCTCATGTATGATCGTTGCCAGAGACCTGGCCATGCTCTCCACGATCCGTATCGCAATCCGGACGCTCGCGCGGCGTCCGGCGATCACTCTGGTAGCCGTCCTCTCGCTCGCGGTCGGAATCGGCGTGAACACAGCGGTCTTCAGCCTTGTGGATGCGCTATTCCTGCGCCCGCCCGCGGTCCGGGATCCGTACGCCCTGGCCGAGGTCCACGGCTGGTTCAAGGATAGCGGAATGGCCATACTCGACTGGTCCGATTGCGAGCAGATCGGAGCGCAGGCGGCCGCATTCTCGGAGAGCACGGCCTATATGCGCCGGGGCGGACTCTGGCGCAACGGCGACGAGATGACGCTGCTGCTGGTCACGGTGGTCGCCGACAACTACTTCGACCTGCTGGGCGTGCGGCCCGTAATCGGCCAATTGCCCGACAAGAATCACGACTACAATGCCGATCCCGAGCCGCCGATCCTGCTGGCTCACTGGTTCTGGCAGGAGCGGTTGGGCGCGCGGCCGGACATCATCGGCCACACGATGGAACTTAGCGGTCATCTCTACCGCGTGGCGGCGGTACTGCCGCCGCACTTCCGCGGCTTGGAACCGATGGGCTCGCGCCATATATGGACGCCAGTAGGAAGCTGGGCACGTTACTTCAAGAACGACTTGAATCGCGGAAGCGGTCAGTTCGAGGGTCTGGCGCGCCTGCGCCCGGGTGCTTCGATCGAGCAGGCACAGGCGCAGCTCGACACTCTCTCGAAGCGCATCGAGTCCGCCGATTCGCGCGTGGCCAAAGGGCGGCGGCTGGTCGCCACGTCGCTTGCCGGCGAGATACGGAGCCGCGTTCTTCCCGGCGCGCTCGTGCTGGCGGTGGTAGGGTTGGTGCTGCTGGTCGCGTGCGCGAACGTCGCGACGGCCCTGCTGGCTCATGCCGAGGCGCGGCGGCGGGAGATTGGGGTGCGGTTGGCGCTGGGCGCCGGACGGCTCGCACTCCTGCGCCAGTTTGTCGCGGAAAGCGCGGTTCTGGCCTGCGCTGGCGCGGGCGCGGGACTGCTGCTCGGAAGGTGGCTGATGTCGCTGGCGCCGGCGCTAGCGCCTCCCACCGATTTCCCGCTCTCGTTCGACCTGCGCATGGATGCCAGGCTTCTCGGGTTTACCGCCGCCGCGACGCTCATCACGCTAGCCGTATTCGGGCTTGCACCGCTCGTCTACTCGCTCCGGATATCGCTTCTGGACGCCTTGTCCGGAGCACGGACCGCGGGACGAACGCGCCGGTCGTTCGCCAGGAATGCGTTCGTGACGGCCCAGGTGGCGCTCAGCGTCATTGTGGTGACCGGAGCCGTCGTCTTGTTGCGCGCGCTCGAGGACACGCGGACAATCTATCCTGGCTACGATACATCGCGCCCGCTGGCACTCGTCTGGGCGAACAAACAAGAAGGCGGGAAACCGGAGATCGCAGCCTACGCCGACGCCGTGGACCGAATGTCGGCCGTGGGCGGAGTCGAGGCGGTCAGCTTTGCGCGCCATCTGCCACTGGTCGGGTCCGGGGCCGGCGCGACGATCTCGGTGGTTCCGGAAGGCGCTGCTCCGGACGCCGCACCGAATCGAGTGTACTTCAACCTGGTAGGGCCGCGTTTCTTCGAGGTCACGGGTGCGCGCATCCTGCGTGGGCGCGCGTTCCGGGATTCGGACCATCACGGAGGCGCTCCGGCGGCAATTGTGAATATGGAAGCCGCGAGGAGATTCTGGCCCGGGCGGGAGGCGGTCGGGAAAACGCTGCGCGCCGGAGATCGCACTTACGAGGTGGTCGGTGTCGCCGTGGACGGGCGGATCGGATCGCTGTACGAACCCCCTGCTCCCGCTCTGTTCCTGCCAGCTTCGCGCATGGAATGGGGCGAGACGATTCTCGTCGCGAGCACCAGGGGCGATCCCGCGCGCGTGCTGAAGGAGCTGGCAAAGGCGGCGGGGCGGACCGGCGACCTGCGGGTCTATCAATCGATGACGCTGCGCACGCTCATGCGGCAGGCGCTGTACTCGGATTGGATTCCAACCGTGCTCGGCGGCGCACTGGCCGTGGTGGGTCTCCTGCTCGCCGCGGGCGGGCTCTACGGTGCGGTTTCCTACACCGCGCAACGCCGTGTGCCCGAATTCGGCGTGCGGCTCGCGGTGGGCGCGCGGCCCAGGCAGATCGCAGGACTCGTACTCCGCCAGGGGGCGTTCATTTGCCTGGTCGGCGTGCCTGTCGGGGCAGGCTTATTCCTGGCGGCCTACCGATACTACGGCGGGGCCTTGCTGCGAAACCGTCCGCTGGATCCGGCGGCTCTGGCTGTGGGGGCCGCGCTCAGCGTGGCCGTGGTGCTTGCGGGTGCGCTACTACCGGCGGTCCGCGCGGCGCGCCTGGACCCTTCCGAGGTGCTGAGGTCGGAATAGCGCTGCCTTCAGGGCGATCCCGGCCCCTCGAACTGGACCAGTGGCTTTGAACCGGTTCCGGTCCACGCTGGAACCCTTCGGCTAGCGGCCGAATGCCGCATGCGGTTGAAAACAAGGCGCCGGATCCGGATGGATAGAATCCTCGGAAACGGTGTATAATGTCCGTGGGTACTATCCAATGCCGATTGCCAACTCAGGTCTCGCCAAGGCGCGCCAAGTGTTCACCAGACACAGAGGCATGCTCCGCACCAGCGACGCCATCCGGCTCGGGGTTCACCCCAGGACGCTGTACGCACTTCGCGACAGCGGCGAGATCCAGCAGGTGGGACGGGGTCTCTACCGGCTCTCGACCGCGCCCCCTCTCACCAGTCCCGATCTGGTGCCGGTCGCGATTCGCATACCCCGCGCCGTCATCTGCCTGATCTCGGCACTCGCTCACCATGGCCTGACCACACAGGTTCCCCATGCAGTTGATCTTGCGCTGCCCAGCCACGCCCAAGTTCCTAAGATCGATGGCGTTCCGCTGCGTGTCGTGTGGTTTTCGGAGCCATCCTTCAGCGCCGGAGTCGAGGTGGTTACGATCGACGAGGTTCCTGTCCGAGTGTACTCGCCCGAGAAGACCATCGCCGACTGCTTCAAGTATCGAAACAAGATCGGGCTCGACGTTGCGATTGAAGCCCTCCGGACGTACCGCGAGCGCACACGGAAGCCGGACTATCGGGCGCTGTCCAGGTTTGCCCAGATCGACCGCGTCGAGAAAGTCGTGCGACCGTACCTGGAGGCGATGCTGTGAGTAGTCGCGACCTCGGCGCCTCGGTCCGGCAGCGCCTGCTCAACCAATCTCGCGCGCAAGGGCGGCCTTTCCAGGAACTGCTCCAGTACTTTGCCATGGAGCGGTTCCTCTATCGCCTGGCGAAGTCTCCATTCGCCGATCGGTTTGTTCTGAAGGGCGCGCTCCTGCTGACGGCGTGGCGGGCGCCTCTCTTCCGGCCAACGATGGACATTGATCTGGCTGGCAGGACCAGCAACGAGTTGGAGCACATTCGCTCGCTGGTCGGCGAGGTATGCCGGTGCGCCACTGAACCGGATGGCATCGAATTCGATCCTGCCTCGATGGAGGTCGGCCGCATCAAGGAACACGCGGACTACGAAGGTGTCCGTGTCCGATTCAACGCCACGCTCGCAAGAGCGAGAATCCCGATGCAAATCGATATCGGCTTCGGGGATGTGATTATCCCTCAGCCTACCGAAATCGAATACCCGACGTTGCTCGAGTTCCCGCCGCCGGTTCTCATGGCCTATCCAAAGGAAACGGTGGTGGCCGAAAAACTCGAAACCCTCACCGCCCTTGGGCTTCTCAACAGCCGCATCAAGGACTATTACGATATTGCGCTCCTGGCGCGCCAGTATCCGTTTGAGGGCAACCTTCTGGCAGAGGCGATTCGCTCTACATTTCGGCGCCGCGGGACCGTCATAGAGGAGCTTCCGGTGGGACTGACTGCGGCTTTTAGCTCTGATCCGGCCAGGGCTGTGCAGTTGCGCGCATTCGTTCGCAGGAGCAGATTCGACTCGGAATCCGGTCTGGACGAGTTGGTCGCCCAGGTTCGGAACTTCGCGTCGGCTCCGCTGGCGGCGACCGCGCGGAACGGTTCATTCCGTTCCCAGTGGAAGCCCGGCGGACCGTGGGCATGAGTGCTGAGCACGGGCCTCCGCGCCGCGGCACCTCGATGTGCCCGGCTGCAACTCGTCGAGTGCGTCCCCACAACGCAGCCGAAGGCGCGCCCAGTTGTTAGCGGGACGTGGAGAGCGGCGCAGCTATCGGTTAACGGGCGGAGCTGTGCGTGAGTTTCGCAGCTTCCGCCTTGGCGCGGGCGAAACGGACCGGTTGGCGGTTTCCGCTCAGGTTGCGCCGAAGCACGGCTGGAGGTATGATCATACCTGGAGTATGAAAATGGCTAGCGTCGAACGTGTCACGGTCACCCTGCCCAACGACCTCGTCAGAGACATTGACCGGCGAGAGAAGAACCGCAGCAAGTTCGTCGCGGAGGCCGTCCGCCACGAACTCGATCACCGCCGTCGT
>Ga0187850_10002181_pt1 | contig 18656 bp, 8 predicted proteins | sample June2016WEW_4_15_FD_132436 | JGI IMG/M metagenome (GOLD analysis project Ga0187850, IMG submission 132436) | Peatland microbial communities from SPRUCE experiment site at the Marcell Experimental Forest, Minnesota, USA - June2016WEW_4_150 | ecosystem: Environmental > Terrestrial > Soil >... | reverse complement strand
GTTGCGCAACAAAGCCCAGGGTTGGCGCGCAGAAGGTGTGAAAAAATTGAAAATCGCCGAAATTCGCTGTCGTAAGTCGTTGATTCCCAAGGGGCGTCGTCTGTGTTTTGGCCGGTTTTTTCATTTTTTTCACACCTTCGCAGCGCCTACCCTGGGTAACCGTCCCAAAGCCGGCCCCAACCGCAACGCGGTTGCGCAACAAAGCCCAGGGCAAGGCCCACGGAGAGGCCTCCCGCCTTGGCTCATACCAGCCCAGGGCAAGGCCCGTCCCGCTCTCAGCGGGACCCCGGCGCGCCGGGGCCCTGGGTAAAGTCGAAAAACGGATCACCCCCCCCCTGCGCTCCGAGCGCATGGGAAAGGGGAAGGGCCGTTCGCCGTTCGCCATTCGCCGTTCGCAAACACTCCCATGCGCTCCGAGCGCATGGGAGGGGGGAAGGGGGGAGGGCTTCCGCCCGCGCTCGGGGGCAGTGTCAGGATGCGCCCTCTTCTACCGCATAAAAAGTCATTGAATGCCCTCGAGCTTGTGCTACAAGCTGCCGCGATGAAAGCACGGATATGTCTGAACGCCTTTTGCCTCACGGCCTTGTCCGTCCTGCTCGCTGTCGCTGGCTTGTCGGCCGAGGCACCGAGCGTGCAGGTCACCTATCCGGCCTATCGTTTCGAGCCGGGCGAGGGTTGGCGGAGCATCGCTTCCGGCAACGGGGGCACGACGACACTCGAGGGGCGCGAATGGCGCTTTGATTTCACCCAGGGCGCGGCCTGGGTTGGTCTGGCCCTGCCGGAGCAATCGCTGCTCACCCGCCCCGAGGGTTTCCGCCTGCAAGTGCGTGGGGCGGCCAAGGGCCATCCGGTCCACGTCTTCTTGCACACTCATTTCATGACCTTCCACAAGGTCGTGGGCGAGTTGCCCGCCAGCGGCGAATTGACTTTCGCAGCCCCGCCCGGCGAGGGCTGGCAATGGTTCGGGGGCGAAAACGATGGCAAAATCCACGGCCCGCTCCGGTTGGGCGAAATCCGGCTTGAGGCCAATGGTCGCGCCGACCGGGGCACCCTCGAACTCCGGCGCCTGGCCGTCGAGGGCCAATGCCCCTCCAACAAGTTGTGCGCGATGACCGCCAGCACCGCCGCCTCCGGGGATAGCACGAGCTTTACCGTTTCGATGCAGTCGGTGTCCGACCGGTTGCTGGAAGGGCAGCTCCGCTGGACAGTGCGCGACTGGGACGGCCATGTGTTGGGCGAGGGCCAAAGGTCAGTGGCCTTGCCCCCTGAAGGGGCGACCGCCAGCGTCACGGTGCCGGCGCCCCGGTTGGCAAAGTCACTGCGATTCGCCGAGGCCGAGTTTCGGCTCGAAATTCCCGGCCAGGTCCTCCCAGCGGTGCAGGCGTATTGGCTGGCCTCGGTTGCCGCGCGCGAGCACGCCCCCTTGCAGCCCGAATCGCCTTTCGGCATGGGCGTCTATCTTGGCCGCTTCAGCCCCGAAGGCATGGAGGAGGTCGCGCGCAAGGCCCGCGATGCCGGCGTCAAGTGGTCGCGGGAGGACTTCAGTTGGGAGCGGCTCGAGCCGCGCCCCGGTGAATTCCACTGGGATTTCTACGACCACCTGCTCGACTGCGCCCGGCGCAACGGCATTACGGTCTATGCCATTATCGGTTATTGGACCGCGTGGTCCAAGAGCTACACCGCCGAGGGCCTGGACCAGTATGTCGCTTTCGTGCGCCAACTGATGGGCCGCTACAAGGACCGCATTAAGCAGTGGGAAATCTGGAACGAGCCCAACATCTTCTTCTGGCAGGGACCCAAAGAACTCTATGCGGAAATGCTCAAGCGGAGCTACGCCGCGATCAAGGAAGTGGACCCCACCGCGCAGGTGCTGGGCCTCTCCACCTCAGGCATCGATTTTGACTTCATTGACAAAATGCTCAAGCTCGGCGCCCCCTTCGACATCCTGACCATTCATCCCTACCGCGGGCGCTTGGATGACCTGGCCTTCATCAACGACCTCAAGAAGGTCTCTGACCAGGTCAAACTGGCCGACGGCACCCGCCGGCCGGTGTGGCTGACTGAAATGGGCTGGGCCACGCACGTGCCGCATCACGTGTTGCGGCAGGACTTCGCGCCGGTGACCCAGCGCGTCCAGGCCGAACTCATCGCCCGGGTCTATCTCTGCTCCATCGTCTCGGGCGTCGAACCCCGGACGTTCTGGTACGACTTTCGCAACGACGGCGCCGACCCGGTTTATTTCGAGCACAATATGGGCATTGTCGGGCAGGATGGCCGGCCCAAACCCGCTTACCTCGCCTACGCGGCCCTGGCGGACGTGCTGGACGGACTGAAGTTCGCCGGCCCGATGGAGGCGGGGACCGGCAACTTCGCCTACCGCTTTGCCGCGGCACGCCCCGGCGGGCGCAACGCCGTCGCGCTATGGAATCCGAGGCTCGCCACGACCGCCGAACTCAAGCTCTCAGCCAACCGCGTCCAGCGCGTCAATGCCGTCGGCGAAGTGACCGACCTTGCCACCGAGGTTGTCCCGGGTAACGAAACGACGCGCTTGCTGCGCCTCGAACTCAAAGCCGGCGCTCCCGTCTATGTCCTGGCGGAGTAGAGTCTTTGGTCGCAACATCCACGTTTTTGCGTGAATGTCTTGGCATGTTTCCTTTGGAGGGGCCTGATTCTTCGGCGCGGAGCGCCGCATTTAACGCGGCGGGGGAAGGCCCACGCCGCTCTTCCCACTCAGGAATTGACGCTTCGCTCTTGGTTGCGGCTCCGCCGCGTTAAGATAAGTGCGTGCGCGAAAACAAGGACCGGCTCTCTTCAGCGCGTTTACGAGCGAAATCGTCCCTTTGCCGCTCGTCAAAGGCCCGGACTGGACCTCGCCCTGGACTCCGGGCTGGCTCGATTGGGCGCTGCTGCTCAAGAAGAAGCCTTAGCGCCCGTGCAAATAACAAATTCCGATTTTCTCGCCCGAACTAAAATGCACGGGCCAAACTCCATCAACCCGGAGGGTTGGCAGACAGTAGCCGGTGGTTGTTCAGGGCAGCGGGGGAACGACCACCGGGCACGGCGCCCCCCGGGCGGTCGCACCCCGGAGGGGTGCCAGAGAAAAGGTTGGAGTTGCGCCTCGCTTTCGGAACCTGTTTTTGCATGAAGCCTCAGCCGTAACGATTCCAACGAGAAACCGCTAATAGACGCTAATGGACGCTAAGAAGAGGCCTGCGATCGATGTTCTGACCGGAAGGTTCCGCTCGCCGTGTGGTCCCGCAGGGCGGGACGCCTGGAAGTGCCAGACTCCTTCCTGAAGCCCGTCTTTATTAGCGTTTATTAGCGCAGATTAGCGGTTCAACTGAATCGTTCCATCGGCCGGCCGAAGCCCGTCAGCGCCTGAGCTACGGCGCAATAAAGCAGCCCAGAGAAACACGGCGGCGTCCCGCCCCGGCGAAACCGCAGCCTGGCGGAACACCCCATTGCCCACATCGGCTGGATCGGCCACCTGCATTGCCCACATTGGCTGCATTGGCCACATTGGCCATTTTTTCCAAAAAACTAGCCGGGACGCTCTTGAGCGATGAACGGCTTGAGTGGCGGCGGGGGATGGATTAGGTTGGGGCCATTGACTTGACTGGCGCAGTTACAATGAGAGGCGGCCCGCGCGGGACGCAGTTTTGGCCGTGGGCCGGCAGTTTGCTGTTTTTGGCCTTGGGTTGCGCGGCCGGCGCGGACTTGAAGGAGGCGCAGCAGCGGTTGCTGTCGGGCGATTACGCGGGGTGCCTGGCGCTGGCCAGGCAGGCGCCGCAATCCTCCCTGGATGCCGGAGACTGGCAGTTGCTGCGGTGCCAGGCGCTGCTGGCGACGGGCCAGTACGCGGAGGCGCGCGCTGCGATTACCAATGCCCTGGCGCACGACCGCCGGAATATCCGCTTGTGCTGGCAGGCGCGCGAGGCCTGGCTGAACAACGGGCAGACCAACGCCGCCGCGCAGATGCTGGAAGACATTGTGCGGATGGTTTCGTGGCAGCCGCGGAATTACGGCGACGCGGCCAGCCTGGTGGTGTTCGGGCAGGCGGTGCTGCTCAAAGGGGCCGACCCCAGGCGCGTGCTCAACACGCTCTTCGCCAGCGTCAAGCAGGCCGAGCCGAAGTTGCGGGAGGTCTATCTGGCCAGCGGCACTTTGGGGCTGGAGAAACACGACTTCGCCCTGGCGGCCAGGGAATTCGAGCAGGGGCTCAAACAACTGCCGGATGACGCCGACCTGCACTGCGGGCTGGCGCGGGCCTACGCGCCGAGCGACCCGGCGCTCATGCTGGCGTCGCTCGAGAGCGCGCTCCAGCGCAACAGCAATCACGTGGCCAGCCTGCTGTTGCTGGCCGATCGCTGCATCGACGCGGAGGACTACGCGGAGGCGGAGCGGTTTTTGGCCCGGGTGGTGGCGGTGAATCCGTGGCAGCCGGAGGCCTGGGCTTACCGGGCGGCGCTGGCCTATTTGCGGAACCAGCCGGCGGCAGCGGAGGCGGCGCGGAAAAACGCCCTCAAGTTCTGGCCGGCCAACCCGCGCGTGGAGTATCTCATTGGGCTGAAGCTCTCGCAGAATTACCGGTTTGCCGAGGGCGCCGCGCACCAGCGCCAGGCCCGGCAGTTCGACCCGGACTATCTCCCGGCCAAGGGGCAGCTTGCGCAGGACCTGCTCCGGTTAGGCGAGGAGACCGAGGGCTGGAAACTGGCCGAGGAGGTGCAGCGGCAGGACGGCTATGATGTGGAAGCTTACAACCTGGCCACCTTGCATGAGACGCTGGCGAAGTTCACGACGCTGACGAACCGGGATTTCCTGGTGCGCATGAGCCGGCATGAGGCTGACATTTACGGGGCGCAGGTGCTCGACTTGCTCGGGCAGGCCAGGAGCCAGCTCTGCGCCAAATACGGGCTGGAGCCGAAGTCGCCGACCATTGTCGAGGTCTTCCCCGAGCAAAAGGATTTTGCCGTGCGGACCTTCGGGATGCCGGGCAATCCCGGCTACCTGGGTGTCTGCTTCGGCCACGTGGTCACGGCCAACAGCCCCGCCGCCCATCTGGGGCATCCGGTGAACTGGCAGGCGATGCTCTGGCACGAGTTCTGCCACGTGGTGACGCTCCAGCTCACGCGCAACCGGATGCCGCGCTGGCTGAGCGAAGGCATTTCGGTCTATGAGGAGGGCCAGGCCAACCCGGCCTGGGGGCAGCGCATGAACCCGCGCTACCGGGAGATGGTGCTGGGCGGCGACCTGAGCCCGGTCTCCAAACTCAGCGCGGCGTTCCTGGCGCCGCGTTCCGCACTCCATCTCCAGTTTGCGTACTACCAATCCGCGCTGGTGGTCGAGTTCATGGTCGAACGCTTCGGCCTGGAGCAACTCAAGGCGATTTTGCGGGATTTGGGCAACGGCGCCGAGCTCAACCAGGCCCTGGCGCAGCACACGGCCCCGATGGCGAAGCTCGAGGCGGACTTTGCGGCCTTTGCGCGGCGGCGGGCGCAACAGCTCGCGCCCGGGCTGGATTGGACGAAGCCCGAGTGGGCTGAAGGAACCCCGGCGGCCCGGCTTTTCGAACTGCTCGGCCAAGGGCAGGCCAAGCCCCCGGCGGCGCCACCGCCGGGCTTGACCAATGCGCCCCGGGATTGGCTCTCCCAAACGAACTTCTACGCCCTGACCGAGCAGGCGGCCCGATTGGTCCGGGAAAAGGAATTCCAGGCGGCCAAGGCGCCGCTGCAAAAGCTGCTCGAGCTTTACCCGGGGCAGACGGGCCCCAACAGCCCCGGCGCAATGCTGGCGGAGGTGGAGCGCGCCCTGGGCGAAACCAACGCGGAACGGCAGGTCTTGAGCCGGCTGGCGGAAGACGACGACCAGGCCCTGCCGGCTTACTTGCGGCTGATGGAACTGGGAGCGGCGGCGCAGGACTGGAAGGCGGTGCAGCTCAATGCGCGGCGCTACCTGGCGGTGGACCCGCTGGTCGCCCCGCCGTACCGGTTCCTGGCCCAGGCCAGCGAGCGCCGCGGGGACATTCAGACGGCCATTCAAGCGTATGGAACGTGGCTGGAGCTTGATCCGTTGGACCCGGCCGAGGTGCATTTCCGTATGGCGGCACTCCTGCACCGCGTCGGCGACCCGGCGGCGCGGCTCCATCTGCTCAAGGCCCTGGAGGAGGCGCCGCGCCATCGCGCCGCGCTGCAGTTGCTGTTGGAAATGGACGGGGCGCCGCCGCAGACGCAGACGGACCCCACCGGTGAGGGAGTCGGGCTTGGCTGCAAGAGAAACTCATGAAAGGTCTTTTGACGGCAGCGCACCAACGTCGCCCTGGCAGGGTCCCGCCAGGGGGCCGCTGGCGCGGCCTCGCAGTGCTGTTGCTTTTTGGGGCGGCGGTGGGAGTGGGCCTGGCGCAATGGGGCGGCTGGCGTTGGGGGGCGGGCGGAGGCGACACGGGCATCATCTATACGGACGGGCGCGTGCCGGTCAACGTGGACACGGTGCGCACGGCCCGCGAAGTTCCCTCCCACAGCACCGGGACGCCGAACTGGACCAATGCACCGGGCTTCGAAAAGGACGTGTTCACCTTCGTGCGGGTCATTTACCGCCGCGCGCCGAACGGGTCGGGCATTTCGGCCACGTCGAGCGGCATGGGTTGGATTACCGATTTTCCCGACAGCGACTTGAATCTGTCTTATCGGTTGCAGCAGGTGACTTCCCTGAGGGTGGAGCCGGACGGCCGGGTGCTGCGTTTGAGCGACCCGGCCCTGTTCGATTATCCCTGGATTTACATGGTCGAGCCGGGGGGACTGCAGTTGAAAGACGCGGAAATCCCGATTCTGCGCCGCTACCTGCTCAACGGCGGCGTGCTCATGGCGGATGATTTCTGGGGACAAAAGCAATGGGACAACTTCGAACGGAACATCCGGCGGGTGCTGCCCGAGCGGGAGTTTGTCGAGCTGCCGATGGATGACCCGTTGTTTCATTGTGTCTTCGACCTCAAAGTGGGGAAGGACCAGCTCCAGACGCCCAATATCCGCCAAGGCATCCAGAGCCTGGACCCGAGCCACCCGAACTACGGGATCACCTGGGAATATTACCACGACGATTACGACAATTATGATTACCAGGGGCGCGGGGCCAGGCACGTGCACGTGCGGGCGATCCGGGATGACAAGGGACGCATCATGGTCATCGCGACGCACAACTGCGACAACGGCGACGGCTGGGAACGGGAAGGAGAGGATGACGGCTTCTTCCATGAGTTTTCGGAAAAACGGGCCTACCCGCTGGGCATTAACATCATTTTTTATTTGATGACGCACTGAATTCGGGTTTTGGCCTTGAGACTTCGCATGAATCCCCCATTCCTTGCAGGGATACCACTTCGCATGAAAACGATGCTTTTGTTGTTTGCAACCGGTTACGTGGCTATTCTCGGGCTAACCTCAAAACCTGCCTGCGCGGCGCCGGATCAATGACCAATAACCATTACTCAATACTCAATTCTCAATTAACCCCCCATCCCTTGCAGGGATACCAGTTCGCATGAAAATGACGCTTTCGTTGATTTGCAGCGGGTCACGTGGCTATTTTCGGAGTGACCCGCCCCTTTATGAGCAGCGTTGACATGCCCTCCAATCGCGCCAGCACCCCGCCTACGCCCTACGAGGCGGAGCGCGAGGCCCTGGAACGTTTGGCGGCCGGGCGGGTGCAGATCGAGGCTGAACTGGCCAAGACCATCGTCGGGCAGAAGGAGGTCATCGAGCAAATCCTGATCGCCCTCTTTGCCGGCGGCCACTGCCTGATCACGGGCGCGCCGGGCCTGGCCAAGACCCTGCTGGTCAAATCCATCGCCCAGATCTTTGATTTGAAGTTCCAGCGGATTCAATTCACGCCCGACCTGATGCCGGCCGATATCACGGGCACGGAAATCCTGCAAGAGACCGGCGAGGGGCGGAAAATGGTGTTCGTGCGCGGCCCGGTCTTTGCCAACATGCTCCTGGCGGATGAAATCAACCGCACGCCGCCCAAGACGCAGGCGGCCTTGCTCGAGGCCATGCAGGAGCACCAGGTCACCGCGGCCGGCGTCCGCCACGCGCTGGAGGAACCTTTCTTTGTGCTGGCCACGCAAAACCCCATCGAGATGGAAGGCACCTATCCGCTGCCCGAGGCCCAATTGGATCGGTTCATGTTCAACGTGGTGATGGACTACCTGCCGGAGGAGGAAGAGGTGGCCGTGGTCAGGCGGACGACGGCCGAGACGCCCGCGCGCATGGCGGCCCTGTTCACCGGCCAGGACGTGCTGAGCTTCCATGAACTTGTCCGCAAAGTGCCCATCGCGGAAGAGATGGTGCGTTACGCCGTGAAGCTGGCGGCGGCCTCGCGCCCGCGCCAACTGGGCACGCCCGATTTCATCAATGAGTGGGTCAGTTGGGGCGCGGGCACGCGGGCCGGTCAATTTCTGGTGCTGGGCGCCAAAGCCCGCGCCCTCTTCAAAGGCCGCGTCCATGTCAGCGCCGGGGACCTCCAGAGCCTGGCGTATCCGACCTTGCGCCACCGCATCCTGCTCAACTACCGCGCCGAGGCCGAAGGGATAACGGTGGAGGCAGTGGTTAAGCGGTTGCTCGAGACGGTCGAGCCGCCCATTGGAGTATGAAGAGCCCTTGGCCTTTGCTGCGGCGGCGCCGCTGAGAGCCTATGCGCCCTTTGAATCGTTCCTCCACCTCGGCGTGGCCGGCGGCTTCGCTGGTCGATCCGCGCACGTTGATGAGCATCCGCAATCTGGAACTGCGGGCGCGGGTGGTGGTCGAGGGTTTCTGGACCGGGTTGCATCGCAGCCCGTATCATGGGTTCTCGGTCGAGTTCACTGAGTACCGCCCCTATACGCCGGATGACGACCCGCGCTACCTGGACTGGCGCGTGTTCGCCCGGAGCGACCGCTACTTCATCAAGAAATTCGAGGACGAGACGAACCTGCGCTGCTATCTGCTGGCCGACACGAGCCGTTCGATGGCTTACGGATCGGTGGGCTACACCAAGGCTGAATATGCCGCCACGCTGGCGGCGACGCTGGCCTACTTCGTTTACCTGCAAGGCGACGCGGTGGGCTTGCTGACCTTTGACCAGGAAATCCGCGACTACCTGCCGGCGCGGCATCGGAGCGGGCACTTGCGGCAGGTGATGCTGGCGCTGGAAAAGCCGGCGCTGGGCCGCAGCACCAGCCTAAGCGCCCCCCTGGAGCGGATTGTGGAAATCGTTCGCAAACGCAGCCTGGTGGTGCTGGTTTCCGATTTCCTGGCGCCGCTGGAGCGGCTGGAATCCGACCTGATCGCCCTCTCGGCTTGCGGGCACGAGGTGATCGTCTTCCAGGTGCTGGACCCGGCGGAGCTGGCTTTGGATTTCGAGGCGCCGGCGATGTTCGAGGACGCCGAATCCGGGCGCACGCTCTTCATCGATCCGGGCGCGGCCCGGAAGGAGTACCGGCGCAAACTGGAGGCGCACTGCGAATCGCTGCGGGCAGCCTGCCAGCGGCTGGGCATCGCCTGCCAGCGCCTGGCGACCGACCGGCCGCTGGAACTGGCCCTCTTCGACTTCCTCCGCCAGCGGATGCAGCAGAAGCGCCGGATAAGGAGGGTGGCCCGAACGACCGCAGGAAGGTTTTAGTCCCCTCCAAGAGTATGCTGACGTTGCCGGAAATCCGAATGAAGGCAGGCCCATGAGCTTCCTGGCCCCAGTTTTTTTGGTTGGCGTGCTGGCGGTGGCGCTGCCGGTGCTCTTTCATCTGCTGCGGCGGACCACCCGGCAGCGCACCCTGTTCAGTTCGTTGATGTTCCTGCTGCCGTCACCGCCGCGGCTCACGCGGCGCAACCGGCTGGAGCATATTGTGCTGCTGCTCCTGCGCGGGGCGGTCGTCTGCCTGCTGGCCCTGGCCTTCGCCCGGCCCTTTTTCAGGAAGGCGGCTGCCGGCGCCCCGCCCTCGGCGGCCCGGCGCCTGGTAGTGCTGGTCGATACCAGCGCCAGCATGCGGCGGGCGAATCTTTGGACCGAGGCGCGGGATAAGGTGCAGTCCATTCTGCGGCAAACCGCCCCGGCGGACCAGGCGGCGGTGTTTACGTTTGATCGGCAGATGAACCCGGTGGTGAGTTTCGAGCAGTGGAACGCCGCCGGCCCCGGCGAGCGCGTCGCGCTGGTCACCGGCAAACTGGCTGGGCTTTCGCCCAGTTGGTCGGCCACGCACCTGGGCCGGGCGCTGCTCCAGGCGGCCGAGGCGCTGGCCGAGGCCGCCGGCAAGCCGGCCGCCGCACCGGGCCGGATCGTCCTCATCAGCGACCTGCAGGAAGGCAGCCGCCTGGAATCGCTCCAGGGCTACGAGTGGCCGCGAAACGTCGAGGTATCGGTCGTGGCGCTCAAACCCAGGCCAGGCAACAACGCGGCGCTGGAACTGATCAGCGAGCCGGACGATGCGGCCCCGCAGGCGGCCGCCACTGTCCGCGTGCGGGTGAGCAATGCCGCTGATTCGCGCCGCGACCGGTTCCAGGTCGGCTGGGCCCAGCCGGCCGGACGGAGCTTTGCCGGCACGGCGGTGGAAATCTATGTGCCGCCGGGCCAAAGTCGCGTCCTGCCGGTGCCCTGGCCGGAGACGGGAGTTGGCGCCGAGGTCAGCGTGCCGCCGGGCGTAGTGGGGCCGGCGTCCCGCCTGGCTCACGAGGGGTGGCCGGAGCGCATCCTGTTGCAGGGGGACGACGAGGATTTTGACAATACGGTGTTCGTGGTCCCGCCGGAGACCGAAAGGCTCAGTGTCCTTTATTGCGGCGGCGATTCGGAGAAAGACCCGACGCAGCCGCTTTACTTCCTGCGGCGCGCGTTCCAGGAAACCCGGCGGCAGGCGGTTCAGGTGGTCGTCCGCCAACCCGGCGGGCCGATGCAGGCGGCCGACCTCCAGGCGCCGAGGCTCTTCGTGGTGACCGACCCGCTGCCGGAGACGCTGGCGAGGGCGATGCGCGAGCAGGTCGCCGCCGGCAAGACGCTCCTGTTGGTCCTGAAGAGCGGCGCGCCGGCGCGGGCGCTGGCTGGCTGGCTCGGCCTGGAGGGCCTGGGTCTCGGCGAGGCTTCGCTCAAGAACTACGCCATCCTGGGCGAGATTGACTTCCGCCATCCGCTCTTTGCTCCCTTTGCCGACGCGCGCTTCAGCGACTTCAGCAAAATCCATTTCTGGAAATACCGCACTCTGGACGCGGGGGCGATCCCAGCCGCGCGCGTCGTGGCGAAGTTTGACAGCGGCGATCCGGCCCTGCTCGAGGTCCCAGTCGGCAAAGGCCGGGTGCTGCTTCTGACCTCCGGCTGGCAGCCGGCCGACAGCCAGCTTGCCCTGTCCACCAAGTTCGTCCCTTTGCTCTACGCGATGCTCGAGCACAGCGGCGCGGGCGCGCCCCTGCCAACGCAATACCACGTGGGCGACGTCATCCCGCTCGCCGCGGCTGATGCCGGAACCAAATCGGGTCTGGCCGTCCGTGCCCCGGACGGCTCGCGGGTGGACCTCGCCGCCGGAGAAACCAGTTTCTCCCGGACCCTGACACCGGGCATTTACACGCTCGCCTCAGCCCAACCGCCCAGGCGCTTTGCCGTCAATCTGGATGCCGCGGAGAGCCGCACCGCGCCGTTGCCGGTGGATGAGTTGGAGCGCTTGGGGGTGCCGCTGGCGCGGCAGGAAACCGCGGTGGGGCGGGCAGTGCAACGCAAAGTCCGGCTCCAGGATGCCGAACTGGAAAGCCGCCAAAGGCTCTGGCGCCTGTGCATCCTCGCCACAATCGGGGCGCTTTTGTTTGAAACCTGGCTCGCGGCGAGAACGACTAGAACAGTTACTAACAGCAGATGCCAATCGAACGTCATCTGAAGGCCCGACTGGAGCCGCTGGCGCGGCGGCGGCGGCAGTTGCGGCTCTGGTGGAGGGTGGCCGCCTGCTGGGCCGGCGCTGGCTTGGTTGGGCTGGGGTTGGTGGCGCTGCAACGGGCCAGCGGATGGACCTCGGCGCTGGCGTGCCCCGTGCTCGCCTTGCTCAGCGCGGGGGCGGTGAGCTGGGTGTTGCTCCGGCAGCGCCGGGAGGAGCCCGATTGGCGCGCGCTGGCCAGGCAAGTCGAGTGCCAACACCCTGACCTCGACGGTCGCCTGCTCACGGCCATTCAGCAGGCGCCCAAAGGCGGCGGGGCACTCGGCTTCATGCAGGAACGCCTGGCACGGGAGGTCCTGGCGCAAAGCTGCCGGGGCGATTGGGCCGCAACGGTGCCCCAGCGGCGTCTCAGGTGGGCGCGAACCGCGCATTGGCTGGCCTTGCTGCTGCTGGTGGCGGCCTTGTCCGGGCTGCGCACGAGCGGGGGCCGCCGCCTCCTGGCCAGGAACCCTGACTTTGGCCTGGGAGTCACGGTGTCACCCGGCGACACGCATCTGGAGCGGGGCGAGAGCCTGGTGGTGGTGGCGCGCTTCCGCGGGCGCCTGCCCGCCCATGTGGACCTGGTCATCGGGCAGACGCCGGATGTCACCCGGCGCATCCCGCTGGTGAAGAGCCTGTCGGACCCCCTCTTTGGCGGCAGTGTGCCGGAGGTGGCGAGTAACCTGGTTTATCATGTCCAATACGGCGCTCGGCGCACGCGCGACTTCAAGGTGACCGTGTTCGATTACCCGCGCCTGGAGCGCGCCGACGCGGAGGTGACATTCCCCGACTATGCCGCGCAGGCGCCCAAACACATCGAGAACACCCGGCGCCTGAGCGCGGTGGAAGGCTCGCGGCTGGACCTGGCGCTGCGGTTCAATAAGCCGGTGGCCGCCGCCCGGCTCGTGACCAAAGACAAAGCTCGCAATACCCTCACTTTGCTCCTGGGAACCAATCGCGCCCTGGCCACACTGAAGCAATTTCCGCTCACGGCCAGCAAGAGCTATGACTTGCAGCTTGTGGACGCCGACGGCCGGACCAATAAGACGCCGGCGCAGTTTGTGATCGAAGTCTCGAAGAACCGTCCGCCCGAACTGCGGCTGGCCGCCCCGCGCGGCGATCTCCGCCCCTCGCCGCTGGAGGAGATCGCCTTTGAGGGCACGGTTTGGGACGACTTCGGGGTCCAGGCTTACGGGCTGGGCTACACCGTGGCCGGCCAGGAGTTGCAGCTCCTAGAGTTGGGCCGCGCCGTGCCGGCCCAGGAAAAGCGTCCCTTTCATTATCTGCTCCGGCTCGAGGAACTGGGCGCGCAGCCCGACCAACTGATTTCGTGGTTCGTTTGGGCGGAAGACCTCGGCCCCGACGGCCAGGCCCGGCGCACCACGGGCGACCTGTTCTTCGCCGAAGTGCGGCCGTTCGACGAAGTCTTCCGCGAAGGCCCCAGCCTGGAGGGCAGCGGCGAGGGCGAAGCACAGGGCGGAGAGCAATCCGGCGACCAAGCCGGGCGGAGCGGCCGGTTGGTGGAAATGGAAAAGCAGATCATGATTGCCACTTGGAAGCTGCAGCGCCAGCGCGGCCAGCCTGCTGCCAGGCCAATCCAAAGTCCGAAATCCGAAACCCGAAACAAATCCCAACGCGAATCTCAGAGCGGTGAGCGGGGAATTCCCACCCGAACGCTCTCCCTGAGCATGGGTCAGGAGCCAAAGATGGTGGCGGCTCCCGGCTCTTGGGAGGTCACTCAACTCCGGGCCGCGCTGGGCTGGGCTTCCACGCCTTGGGTCACAGGTCGGGTTGCGGAAGGGGCCGCAGTTGGCGAGGCCGTATCGAATTCAAAGCGCCCCGGCGGCGGACGCTCATTCGCCCAGGACCAGCCGCCGAAACCGCCGGCGTTAGCGGACGATGCGGGAGTTGTGCTTGAGGCGCAAGCCCAGGCGCTGGAGCAGGCCAAGACCGCTTTGGGGCGCCAGTCTGATCCTCGCACGGCCGCTCTCTGGTCGAGGGCCATCCAGGAAATGCAGCGGGCCCTGGCTCGTCTCCAGGCCGCCACCAATTCGCCGGCCGCGCTGGCGGAGGCCCTGGCGGCGGAGCAGGCGGCTTACCAGGCCCTGCTCCAGGTGCAGGAACATGACTACCAGGTCTCCCGCCGGGGCAACCGGAATCAGCGCGGCAACGCGGCCGAGCGGCAGATGCAACGCCAGCTCGAGCAAATGGACTTGACGGAGTCCGACAACCGCTATGAACAGCCACGGCAGGCCCCACCGCCGGAGAGCGGGCAACGCCGGGAACAGTTGCAGGTGCTCAATCGCCTGCAAGAACTGGCCCAGCGCCAGCAGGATTTGAACGACCGGCTCAAGGAACTCCAGACCGCTTTGCAGGAGGCCCGCACCGAGGAGGAGCGGGCGGAAATCGGGCGGCGCCTCAAACGGCTCCAGGAAGAAGAGCAGCAGATGGTGGGGGACCTGGACGAGTTGCGGCAACGGATGGACCGGCCGGAAAACCAATCCAACCTGGCCAGAGAAGGGCAAGAGTTGGAGCAGACCCGCCAGGACCTGCAGCGGGCGGCGAGAGCGGCCGGGCAGGGGGCGGCCTCGCAGGCGCTGGCGGCGGGCAGGCGGGCCCAAGAGCAGTTGCGGCAACTGCGCGACCAGATGCGCCAGGCCAACTCGAGCCAGTTCGCCCAAGACCTGCGCCAGATGCGCGCCCAGGCCCGCGAATTGGCCCGGCAACAGGCGGACCTCCAGCAGCAACTGCTCAACGAAGCCGGCGCCAACCACAAGAGCTTGTCCGACTCCGGCCAGCGGCGGCAGATGGTCGAGCAATTGGCGCGGCAACGGGAGCGCCTGACCAACCTGGTGGACCGCGCCACGCAAGTGTCCGAACAGGCCGAAGGCCCGGAGCCATTGCTCTCGCGGCAGCTTTACGATACCGTGCGCCGCTTCAGCCAGGACAGCGCCAAGGACGTGAAAGAACTCCAGGAGCAACTGCTCCAGCGGCGCGTGATGACGCGCAACCTGCTCGACCAGCTCAGCAGTTCGGAGCCGGACGGCGCGAAGCTGCTCGACGCCACTTCCGAGTTGCTGCGGCTGGACTTCCTGCCCGAGGCCGGCGCGGTGGCCCAGCGCACCGGCCCGCGCCTTGAGGAGCTCAAGCGGGGCGTCGAGCGCGCCGCCGAGAGCGTGCTGGGCGACGACACCGAGGCGCTCCGCCTGGCCCAGCAGGAGTTGAACCGGCTGACCGAGCAGTTGCAGCAGGAAATGCAAATGGCCCAGGCCGAAGGCGGGGCCGCACGGACCAACCAGCCTCCCTCGGCCGGCGGGCAAACGGCGGGGCAGGACCGGCCCAACGCCGGTCAACCCGGCTCCCGCGAAAACCAGGGCAGCCCAGGGGTGCAATCGGCGGAGCGCCAAGCGGCCTCGGCCCGAAACGGACAGCCGGCCGGCGATGGGACCCAGCGCGCCGGCACAGGGCCAACCGGCCAACCGGGCGCCGAGGCCCGGAACGAGGCGGGCGGCGAAAGGCAAACCGCGGCAAACGGGCGCGCGGGCCGAGGGCCTGCCGACGACGCGGGGCGCAGCTCGAGCAGCGCGGGAGGCTGGTTCAACACCGCCTCGGCCGGGGGCCTCGGCGGCGACGCCGGGGGCAACTGGCCTCGGGATTTAAACCGGCTCCTGGACGAGCGCGGCTGGCGGCGGGAGGGGCCGTTGACCGGGGATGATTTCGTGTCGTGGTCGGAGCGGCTGCGGGATGTGGAGCAGATGATTGAGGAGGCGGACTTGCGGAATGAGGTGGCGGCGGCAGGCGAGCGGGCGCGGGTGCTGCGGCAGGCAGTCAAGCGGGAGCGCAAGAAACCGGACTGGGCGGTAGTGCGCTTGCAGGTCATGCAACCGCTGCGGGAGGTGCGCGACCGGATTGCGGAGGAACTGGCGCGGCGGCACTCGCGCGAGGCGCTGGTGCCCATAGACCGCGACCCGGTGCCCAACCGCTACTCGGAACTGGTCCGGCGCTATTACGAGGAGTTGGGAAAGGATAAGTAAAACGTTTTACGCATCCCGCATCCCGCGTGATGCGTCGCCCTCCCGTGATCATGCTGTCCGCTACTCTCATCGTCCCCCATTGGGCATGGTTGTGGCCGGTCGCGGGAGCGCTGGCGTGGGCGGCGCTGCTGTTGTTCGGCAGTTACCGGGCCGCGCCGCCGGGGACGGCGCGGTGGGTCTGCCCGTGCCTGAAGCTGCTGGGCCTGATGGCGCTGGCCTTTTGCCTGTTGGAGCCGCTCTGGTCGGCCCAGCGGGCCCGGCCCGGGGCCAACCTTTTCGCGATTGTGGCCGATAACAGCCAGAGCCTGTTGGTGAAAGACCGCGGGGCAACCCGGAGCCGGGGCGAGTTTCTTCGCAACCTGCTGAGTCCTCAACGCGCCCGTTGGCTGGGGACGCTCGAAGAGAACTTCGAGGTCCGGCGTTATTTGTTCGATGCGCGGCTGCAAACGGCCAAGGACTTTGACGAGTTGACTTTCGAGGGGCGGGCCTCGGCCCTGGGCGGCGCGTTGCGCACCCTGGCCGAGCGGTTCCAGGGCCGGCCACTGGCGGGGATATTGCTGCTGAGCGACGGCAACGCCACCGACCTGCGCGGCGTGTCCGAGTTGGGCGGCCTGCCGCCCATTTACCCGGTGGTGATCGGCAGCCGGGAGCCGCTCAAGGACCTGGCCGTGCAGCAGGTGCGCGCCACGCCGACCGATTTCGAGGACGCGCCCGTGTCGCTGCAGGTGGACGTCACCGCCAGCGGCTACGCCGGGCAAAGCATCGTCGCGCAGGTGTTCGAGCCGGCCGGCCGGCGGGTGGCCGAGCAAACGCTGCGGGCGCGGGGCGATAGCGACCAACTCGCGTTTCGGTTTGAGTTGCGGCCGGACCGGCCCGGGCTGTCGTTCTACCGCGTGGTTGTCCGGGCCAAGGGGGAACTGGGCGCGGCCAGGCTGGCGGAGGATTCAAAGGAAGCCACGCTGGTGAACAACAGCTCCGTGGTGGCCGTGGACCGCGGAGGCGGACCGCATCGTATTCTCTACGTTGCGGGGCGGCCCAACTGGGAATTCAAGTTCCTGAACCGTGCGGCGCAGGAGGACGAGCAACTACAACTGGTGGGCCTCATCCGCGTGGCCCGGCGCGAGCCTAGATTCAATTTCCTCGGTCGGGCCGGCGAGAGCAGCAACCCCCTGTTCCGGGGCTTCGGCAACCAGTCGGCTGAGGAGGTCGAGCGCTATGATCAGCCGGTGCTCATGCCGGTCAATCCGCGCGACCAATTCGAGCTTCGCGGCGGTTTCCCCAGCGCGGCGGAGGAATTGTATGCCTATCAGGCGGTGGTGGTGGGGGACCTGGAGGCGGAGTTTTTCACCCCGGACCAGGCCGCGCTCCTGCAACGATTCGTCGCCGAGCGTGGGGGCGGTTTTCTCATGCTGGGCGGCATGGAGTCCTTCCAGGAGGGCAAGTATCAGCGCACGCCGGTCGGCGACATGCTGCCGGTTTACCTGGACCGGGCGGAGGCAGGCAAGGCCCCTGGTCCGTTGCGCCTGACACTCACACGCGAGGGCCTGCTGCAATCCTGGGCGCGGCTGCGCAATAACGAAGCAGACGAGCAAGCGCGGCTGGCGGGCATGACGCCCTTTCAAGTGCTTAATCGCGTGCACGGCATCAAGCCCGGCGCCAGCGTGATTGCCACGGTCCAGGACGCTGCGGGCAAGACCTTTCCGGCGCTGGTGGCGCAGCGGTTTGGCCGCGGCCGGACGGCGGCGCTGACGGTCGGGGATGTGTGGCGGTGGGGACTGCATGATGCCGACGCGCATCGCGACATGGACAAGGCCTGGCGGCAACTCCTGCGCTGGCTGGTGACGGACGCGCCGAAGCGCGTGGACCTCACCGCCGAGCGCCAACTGGAGGACCCGAACGGGGCGGTGTCGTTGCGCGTGCGGGTGCGCGACGCGAAGTTCCAGCCGCTGGATAACGCCAGCGTCAGCCTCGAGGTGCGGCGCCTCCCGGCCGAAGCGACCACCGAGGGCAAGACCAACTTCATCCGCCTCCGCGCCGAGGCCTCGGCGGCCGAGCCGGGCCTCTATGAAGCCACTTACCTCCCGCGCGCCAGCGGAGGCTACAAGGTCACCGCGAGCGTGACCAACGCGGCGGACCTGGAGGTGGGCCGCGCCGAGGCGGGCTGGAGCACCGACCTGGCGGCCGAAGAATTTCGGTGCCTGGCTCCGAACGTGGCGCTGCTGGAATCGCTGGCCCGCAAGACCGGCGGCGAGATGGTCCGCGCCGACGCCCTGGACCAATTTGCGCGCCGGGCGCCGCTGCGGGCGGCGCCGGTGATGGAGGCCTGGACTTACCCCCTGTGGCACACGCCGGCCATGTTCAGTTTCGCCCTGGCCTGCCTGCTCGGCGAGTGGGGCCTGCGCCGCTGGAAAGGATGGGCATGAGCGTGGGAAGTCCGAAGGGCGCAGTCCACCACTCGGGGCGGGGGAGAGCGGAGGCGGCGGCGAGGAGCAGGGAGCACAACCAGGGTGTCTGGCGGCAGAAGAGCGTCACGATGGCGGAGCGTTCATCTTGTCGAAGGTTTAGAGTCTTTGGTCGCAACATCTACGTTTTTGCGTGAATGTCTTGGCATGTTTCCTTTGGAGGGGCCTGATTCTTCGGCGCGGAGCGCCGCATTTAACGCGGCGGGGAAAGGCCCACGTTGCTCTTCCCACTCAGGAATTGACGCT
>Ga0187850_10002176_pt1 | contig 18679 bp, 19 predicted proteins | sample June2016WEW_4_15_FD_132436 | JGI IMG/M metagenome (GOLD analysis project Ga0187850, IMG submission 132436) | Peatland microbial communities from SPRUCE experiment site at the Marcell Experimental Forest, Minnesota, USA - June2016WEW_4_150 | ecosystem: Environmental > Terrestrial > Soil >... | reverse complement strand
TTTCCCGCAGCAGCACGGCGCCGCCATCGGAGCTCATCGTGCCGCCGTCGAAGCGGGCCACCACCTGGCGCGAAAAATGGGCTTGGAACTCGAAGCTGGATTGGGTACACTCTGTCATAGCGAAAGCCGCTTCCTCTTTGGCGCTAACTGCTGTGTGGAAACTCAGTTATGCCAGAAGAAGCGGCTTTTTGCTAGACCCCGCGTGAGAAAAAGAGGCTAGCCTCACCGCTGCACACCACCGCCGAGCCATGTTCTCACGCCCGAAGTTGCTACACTTCCCTATACCCTATCCGGCGGGAATCAGCCTCGGCCCGCGGTCTCCTCGGGGACTGGGCCCGCCCCGCCCCTCCGCTTCCGCCGTGCCTTCAGCGCCTCAACCAGCACCGGCAACAGCGACACCAGGATGATCAGCAGGATCACTTTATCGAAGTTTTGCCGTACCAGCGGAACGCCTCCCAGGGTTCGTCCCAGCGTCGTGATCGAGCACACCCACAGCACCACGCCAGCCACGCTGAACGCCAGGAACCGGAAGTAGTTCATCTCCGATACGCCCGCCAGAAAGGGGGCGAAGGTGCGGATGATCGGCACGAACTTGGCGTACACGATCGTCTTGCCGCCGTACTTCTCGTAGAACTCCCTGGAGCGCATCAGGTGCTCGCGCCGGAACAGCCGCGAGTTGGGGCGCTTGAAGATGTGCGGGCCGGTGCGCCGCCCCAGGAAGTAACCCGTGCTGTCCCCGATGATGGCCGCCGCCATCAGCGATGGGAGCACCACCCAGATGTTCAGTTTCGCCGCGCCCGCTACCACCCCGACGGTGAACAGGAACGAGTCCCCGGGGAGGAAGAAACCCGTCAGCAGTCCGGTTTCCGCGAACACCACGCCGAACAGCAGCGCATATCCGAGCCACCCGGTAAGAACCGTCGTCAGCAGCTCGATCAGCCGCTCGGGGGTGGTCAGCGTGCGCAGAAAGCCGATCAGGGCCTGGAGCATCCGGGTTCCTGGGCCGCGGCCTAGCCCCGGTAGCTCTCGAAGAGCCGGTTGATGGTGTCCTGGTGGACCTTGAGCTTGCCGTCCTTGAACAGCGCATTCCGCAACGAATCCTGCAACAGCTCGGTGCGCCGCTTGAGCTTATCCTCCCTGAGCGCGCGCGCGATCACGTCGCGCTGCTCGGCCAGCTTGCTCATGTCGACCGGCGCCTTGCCAGCCACCTTGCAGACCAAGCGGTCCTCGCCGACCGGCCCGGGCATGAATACGCTGCCCGCCGGCAGTTCGAACGCCTGGTATACCGAAACCGCCGGGCCGATTCCATCCGCCGCGCCGTTCCTGGCGAACTCCTGCGTCGTCTTGACCTCCAGGCCCATCGGCTGCGCCACAGCCTTCAGGTCGCCGCCGGCGGCCTTGACCTTCGCCAACGCTTCACGCGCCTTCCGCTCGACCACTTGCACCAGCTTCTGCGAGGTCAGCTTGGCGCGGATGTTTGCCTCGACCTCCGAAAGCTCCGCCGGCCGCGCCGGGAATACGTCGGCCACCACCGCCACGACCAGCTTGTTGCCCGGAGCCTGGAGCACCCCCGTCACGCCCTTCTTCGGCAGCCCGGTAACCGCCGCTTCAAAATCCGAATTCACCCCCAACTCCGGCACCGGGTCCCCCGGACCCGCTTTGTCCACCTTCACCACATCGATGACGAGGTCCCGCGCGATCTGCTCTGCCCCCGCCGGGTTCTTGACCGCTAGGTCATGCGCCTGGTCCGCCAGCCGCTGCACGGTCTCGTACACCTGCTGCTTCTTCCACTCTTGCGCCAGCCGTTCCTTCACTTCTTCGAACGGCTTCAGCCGCGCCTGTTCCTTCTCGAGCACCTGGAGGATGTGGAAGCCATACTCGGTCGCGACGACTCCGCTGAGATCCTTGGGCTTGAGCGCGAAGGCTGTGTTCTCGAAATTCGGCACCGTCTGGCCCCTCACGATCCAGCCGACGTCGCCGCCTTTGGACGCCGACCCCGGGTCGTCGGAGTTCTTCTTCGCCAGTTCCGCGAAGTCCGCGCCCGCCTTCAACTGCTTCAGCAACTCCTCCGCTCTCGCCCGGATCTGGGGAACGTCTTCCTTCGGCTTGCCGGTGGTTGTCAGCAGGATGTGCCGCACGTGGACCCGATCCGGCGTGCGGAACTGGTCCTTGCCGGCCTCATAGTACTTCCGCAGCTCCGCTTCCGGCGCGGTGATCCGCTGGGCGATTTTCGCCTCGTCGATCACCAGCAACTGGAAAGCCCGCTTCTCCGGAATCTGAAACTGCAACTTGTTTGCCTGGAAGTAGTTGCGAACCTCGTCCGGCGACACCTCCGCCTCGGACCGGAAACGGGACGGGTTGATCGTGACGTACTCCAGCTTTACCTTCTCGTTCCGGCGCTCATATTCCTTCGCTACCTCTTCCGGTGTCACCAGCACGCCCTGCCCCACCAGGTCCTCGAGCTTGGACACCAGCATCTGCGTCCGCACGTTGGCTTCGAACTCCGAAATCGAGAGATCCTGCTCGCGCAGCATCGCCGCGTAGTTTTCCATGCCGACGAACTGTCCGCCCTGGAACAGCATTGGCGCCACCGCCGGCAAGTTCCGCCTCAGTTCCTCGTTCGTCACCTCGAAGCCCAGCCGCTGCGCCTCGTAGGCCATCACGTACTCGTTGATCAGCGCGCTCAGGAGCTGCTCCACGTACACCTGCATCATTTCCTTCGGCACCGACCGGTGCCGCAGCGCCAACTGGAGCCGCTTCCGTACTTCCTGGACCGTCAACGCGTCTTTACCGATCTCGGCCACAATCTGGTCTTGCTGCACGCCCCCCCCGCCGCCAAATCCGGGAATCAGGTAGACCACCATCGATAGGGCGACGAGGCCCAGCAGTACGCGCAACAGAATGCGCTTAGCCCTGGCGCCGCTGCGAAACAGGTCAAACATGGGTAGAGTACTCCTCTAGTATTCCGAAGCAATCATTATAGCGTGCCGTGGAATCCGAGGCTTCAGCCTGCGGCCGCCACCGCCACCAGCGCGCCCCAGTGGAAACCCGCCCCGAAGGCGCTGAACACGATCGGCAGCCCCGGCTCGATCCGCCCCTCTCTCCACCACTCGGCCGCCGCAATCAGCATCGATGCCGACGAGGTGTTGCCGTGCCGGCGAACCGTGGAACAGAACTTCGTCTCGCTCACCCGGAGGGCCTGGGCCACCTTCACGATCAGGTTCAGGTTCGCCTGGTGCAGCACGAACACCTGCGCCTGTTGCACGCTCCAGCCGTTGCGCTTGAGCACTTCCTCGATCGCCCGCGGGATCTTCCGCGCGGCTTGCAGGATCACCGTGCGGCCGTCCATCGCCAGCGGCCGGTTGAAATCCAGCCGCAGGCTGTCGGCGAAACTGCCGTCGGTGAACAGAACCGAATCCAGGATCCGCGCCCCTCCGCTGTCGGGACCGATCAGGCACGCACCCGCCCCATCGCCGAACAGAATGGCGGTGTCGCGGTGGATGGGCGGCCGCAGCACCACGCGCGACATGATTTCCGCCCCAATCACCAGCACGGGACCTTGCGCCTCGGCCAGCCGGCTTGCGAGCGCCATCCCGATGAGCGAGCCCGCGCTGGCCACCGGCAGATCCAGCGCCGGAGTCGTCCCCAGGCCCAGCCGGTGCGCCACGCTGGCCGCCGGCCCGGGGAACTGCCGCTCGGCCGAGCCGCTGGCCACGATCAGCATCCCGAGCTCGGAGGGCGCCATCCCGGCGGTGCCGAGGCAGTCCTCGGCGGCGCGCACCGCCAGGTCCGCCACCGTTTCGTCCCCGCCCGCGAACCGGCGCTCCTCGATCCCGCTGGCCTTCACGATCCAGCCGGGATCCACTCCGGTGATGGCCTCCAGCTCGGCGTTGCCCACCACGCGTTCTGGAAGGTATCGTCCGAACGCTTTGATCCAAGCCACGTCAGGTACGCCCTTCGATGTAGGATTCGATCCGCTCGAGCGTTTCGAACTTGCGCGGAATCAGATCCGAATCCGGAATCGTAATCGAGAACTCGCGCTCCAGCGCGCTCACCATCTCGGGCAGCGCAAAGGAGTCCACGATTCCCGATTCAAACAGGGATTCATCCGGGCCCGGGTTCACCTCCTGCCGGGAGATGCTGCGGATGATTTCAAGGATTCTGGCTCGTCTCTCCATTGGTGATCTGCTCGGGTGGCGCCGTGCGGTACTTGATGAATACCTGAAACTCCTGGATTATATCCTGGAACAGCGCGTCCGCCAACCGGCGATAGCCGGCCGAGGTGAAGTGCACGTAGTCCGGCTGGGCCAGCTCGGCGTAGACCCAATCCCGCATCGAGCCCTTCCCGCCCATCCGCGCGCGCGTGTCCCAATACGCGCACCCGCTCGTCCGGCACGCCTCTCTTTGCGCCGAGACGATCGTATCCAGCTTGTCTAGAGGCGCCCAGCGCCCCTTCGAACGGAGTAGCCGGTCGGGCGGCCCCAGCACCAGGATCGAAGCTACCGGCGAGGCGCGCCGAAGCCGCTCCAGCAGCGTGCCGAACATCTCGCGGTAGCTCTCCGCGGTCCACTGCGAATCGCCGGCCTCGTTGGTGCCGTAAGCCAGTACGATCAGCGCCGGGTTGCGCCGCTCGATGTAGCTTGCCAGCATCGCTTCGTTCCAGCGCAGGATCAGCACCGCTTCGGCGCCGTTGATCCCCATGGATTCGTAGGTCACGCCCTGCGCCCTCTCGGTCACCCAGCCGAACAGGCGCACCGGAGCGCGGTCCAGGGTGCGGATCTCGAACCGGTGGACGCCGGCGCTGGTCTGGTGCGTGAGGTACCCGGGCCCCAGTTCGCCGGCCGTCGAGATCTCGCGAGCCCGTTGGCCATCCTCGTACAGCGCGATTCCGCCGCCCCCGGGCTGCTGCAAGTAGAACACTTCCAGGTACTCGCCATCGGCCTCCACAAAAACGCTCTGATCCTTGCGGTCCGTCGAGATGCTGATTCCTCCCAGGCCGAACAGCCCGTCCCCGGCGCCGGTCCGGAGCCCCTCGGCCTCCCAGCGCTGGGAGGCGCCCCCGGCCTGCACGTCGAAGCGCCGGTACCCCTTGAACGGCCGCCCCGGGAAGGAGAAGCCCGCCCCCCCGTCGCCGAACCGCTGTTGAAGGCTGGCGCGCAATCGTCCGGTCCAGGCGTCCGCGGCGGTGTGCGAATCGCCAAAGTGCAGGATGTGCAGAGTCTGGCTCTCGCCCAGGGTCTTGCGGTACAGCAGCTCGAAGAACGGCACCAGCACTCCCGAGCGCTCGATCGGGTGCTCCGCCGCTGCGGCGAGCGACTTGGAAACGCGGTCCACAGCCGCGGCACGCGCCTTTGCGCTCACCCGCACTGCGGGATAGTGGACCCGCCGCGCCCTGCGCTTCTTGGCGGCGGCCACCGAAACCCACGGCACCGCCATCAGCAGAAGCAGCGCAGTCCATCGCCGAAGCCAGCCCACGCCTATTTCCTCCTCGCCAGCGCCGGCCGCTGGGTGCTGCGGCGGAACTTGTACTCATTCAGCCCCTGGCACAGCCGCTGGAACAGCAGTTCGCCCACCTGCCGCGCGCCCGCCGGAGTCGTATGGATGAAGTCCGCCGATACCAGCCGCGGCCGCGCCTCGTACCAGCGCGCCATGGTCCCTTCCCCGCCCGCCGCCGCGAAAGCGTTGTAGAACCCGCACCCGGTTTCCCGCGCCACGCGCTCCTGGATCGCCACCAGCCGCGGGATGCTGGCCAGCGTGCGAATCTCCCCTCCGGCAACCCGCTCCGCCCGGTCGATGGGACTCATGACCAAAAGCGAGCACCCCGGCAGCGCCGCCCGCAGCCGCCCGATGGCCAGCCGCAGTTCCTGTTCGTACCAGCTCCCGACGTAGGCCGCAAAACCGCTCTCGTTGGTGCCGTAGTTGAGAATCACCAGGTCCGGCTTCCGGCGCTGGAGCTGCTCGGCCCACTGCTTCTCGTTGAAGATGCGGGCTGGCACGGTGGTGAACGCCCCGTTCATCCCCAGGCTGTCGTAAACCACCCCCGGGGTTTCCTTCTCGAGCGCAATCCCGAACGCCCTCACCGGCCCCGTTGCCTGAATCTCCAGTTCGCCCGTGGGAGGATGCAGCTCGAACACGGTGAACCCGGGCCGCTTGGCGTCGGCGCTGGTGTCGATCCGGCCGACAGGCAGCTCGCCACTCGAAACAATGATTTCTCCGCCGTCCGGCTGCCGCAGAAACGATACTTCCACCCGGGTGTGCCCCTTGTCCCGCAGCACAATCCGGCTCCGGGCGGCCCCCCGGTTCAGAAAAGCCACGCCACCCAGCCCGTACATGCCGTCCCGCAGGTCGTGATGGGTCGCCGGATGGATGTCCCAGCCGGACGCGGAGAGTCTCACGCCCCAATGTTCGTACCAGGCCCAGGGCTTGGCGATCAGCGTGAATCCATGGCCGGAATCGCCGAAGCGCGCCTGCAACAGCGCGCGCACGTCGCCGGTGATCAGGTCCGCGGTGGTCGGCGAGTCTCCGTAGTGCAGGATGCGCGTGATCGCCCCCGGCTCCTTCCTCTCCGTGCGCCACAGCGCTTCGTAGAAGTGGTCCAGCGCCCCCAAATTGTCCTCCAGGTCGGGAGCCGGGATGAACTTGCCCGGCCGCGCCGGCTCGGGCGCCGGCTCGGCAACCACCCGTGCCGGCCTGAAATCGATCACCGAGGCAACCAGCGCCGGGCTCAGGCCGCGAAAGTCCTTGCGCACCCAGCCGGCCATGGCGACCAGCGCCACAAAGGAGAGGATCGTCAAAGCCGGCCGCACTGGAAAGGAACGCATACGCTCAAAACCTGCTGTACACGAAAGGCGCCCCGCCCTTTCCCGCCAGGAATTGGAGCGCGATCACCACTGCCAGCATGGCGGCTGCCTGCGCGTAGAACGGGGCGCGCCCGAACAGCGCAATCGAGCTGGAGAGCCAGCGGTTCGGCAGGAAATGCCCTACCGCCGCCAGCGCCATCATCAGCAGTATCCCCGCGGTGAGATTCTCCGCCGATACCGTGAACGACCCCACCCGGCCCAGAACCGCCATCGCCCCTTTCAGGTCCGCGGCGCGGAAGAACACCCAGGTCAAGCACACGAAATGGAAGGTGAGAAGGCCGCAAGCCAGTTTCACCCAGCGATTTCCCGACGGCGCCCTCCGCCCGCGCCAGGTCTGCCACCACCGCGTCCCCGCCAGCCCCGACCCATGCAGCAGGCCCCAGATCGCGAAATTCCAGGTGACGCCGTGCCACAGCCCGCCCAACAGCATCGTAATTACCAGGTTGCCATAGGTGAACGCTTTCCGCTTGGATCGCAGGCCTGGCAGCGAGAAATACAGGTAGTCCCTCAGCCACTGCGAGAAACTGATGTGCCAGCGCCGCCAGAACTCCGGGATGCTGAGCGACGAATACGGCCGGTCGAAGTTCGCGGGCAGGTTCAGACCCAGCAGCAGCGCCGCGCCGATGGCGATGTCCGTATAGCCCGAGAAGTCGTAGTAGAGCTGCAAGGCATACCCATAGACGCCCGTGAGGACCTCGAATCCACTGTAGAGATTCGGCAGGTCGAACACCCGGCTCACCAGGTTGTTCGCAAGGTAGTCCGCGATGAGCAGCTTCTTCACCAGGCCCAGCGAGATCAGGAACAGCGCACGCCCCGCCTGCTCCGAGGAGAGCGCGGGTTTCCGCCCAAACTGCGCCTGCAGGTCGCCCACCCGCGTGATCGGCCCCGCCAGCGGCGTGGGGAACAGCGACACCGCCGTCAGGTGCTCCAGGTAGCTGGAAGTAGCCTTGATGTCCCGCCGGTAGACGTCGATGGTGTAGGTGAGCGCCTGAAACGCATAAAACGACAGGCCCAGCGTGAAGATGAACTGCGACCCCTCCGCGTACCGCACCGCGAGCAGTATCCCCAGGTTCAACACGATGCTGCACCCCAGAATCAGCCGCCGCGGCAAAGGGGCTTTCAAGCGCTCGAGCGCCAGGCCCGCCACGAAGTCCAGCGTCCCCGCCACCGGAATCACCAGCAGGTACCACAGCCCGAAGCGCGCCAGAAAAAAGTAGTTGGCGAACAGCAGCACCGTCAACCTGAGAATGCGCTTCTCCGCGACCGTCCAGTGCAGGAAGAAGACGATCGCCAGAAACACGAAGAACGTAGGAGCCGTCAGGACCACGAATCAGTATTCTATCGAATCCGGGCCGGCGCCCCGGCTCTGGACCGGCACTGGGTACTGTGCTAAAGGTGCGTTGATGGGTGCTGCCCTAGTTTGAGATTCTTCTCTCGCCCGTCATGTCTGCGCTCAGGACTGCCAGATATGGCGGCTTCAGGTCGAGTACTGCACTGACGTTTCGCATGGCCATCGTGCCGCCCGGGCGGATGAGGTACACGCCACGGCTCGGAATCGTCGATTGACACCACGGGCCCTCCTTCAGGGAGAACCACTCCACTGCGGGTCGCTGGAATGGCTCGACTGGGCATATGACCCGCTGGACGACGAATGCAGAGGCCAGTCTCTTGCCTGGGCGAAAGGGGTGGGGGACCCTGACTCCCTTCGGCATTGGCCGCCACTCCGTATCTTTCTCCCCAACGAATCGGTAGCTCCTGCACTCGATCGGTGTACCGGCTGGATCGGAGGCCCCACGGCCTTCCGAGCAAAACGCGAATACCCCATTCCGCTCGGCAGCTGATAACTCGCGGTACCAGTCCTCAAGCATTGGCCGGAACTGAAAGGACCACAACGTCCACCCGTTTGCCTCGATCTCGTGCCGCTTCCGCGCGATGATTTCTTCCATCGTCTCCCCGGCGTGCGGCCCGAAGGGATGCCAAAATGCAAACTCGAATTTTGTAAAGGTCACGTCCCGTCCCCCTCAAGCCAAGCTAGGACACTACCAAGAATCGGGAGATCCTTGAATTGGCGCATCATGCCCGAATCGTAGCAGAGGTGGAGCATCAACGCACCTTTGGGACACTACCCCCCACTGCGCACGGTTCCGCAAGCCTATAATGAGCCCATGAAGGGGAGGCGGAAGGTCTATTCCTATTCGGTTTTCTACGACGCCGCACCGGAAGGCGGCTACGTAGTCTCCCTCCCGGCACTGCCCGGCTGCCACACCCAGGGTGAGAACCTCGACGAGGCGGAACACAACATCCGGGAGGCCATTGCGGCATACATCGAGAGCCTGGCCGCTCATGGCGATGCCATACCAGAGGAAGCCCGCTCCTTCCACGGCATCGTCAGAATTCCCGTTTCTCTGCCAGCCTGATGTCCAACCTCCCTGCGCTCACCGCACTGGGCGTTATCCGCGCTCCGAAGCGGGCCTCTCCTGGTGTTGCCGCGTGAGTTGCCGCCCCGCAGCGCGGCTGACACCGGCAGGCCTACAATGAAGCCATGCTGCCTGCTGAAAGGTTCTATCCATGAATCGACGACACTTCGTACAGGTTGCGGCGGTGCTCCCCGTCTGGGCGGCCGACGCGAAACCGATGCGCCTCGGCCTGATCGTCTCGGCGGGCCGAGACCCCGAGAACGCGATCCGGACGGTTCAGGAACTGGGGCTCCCCACCTGCCAGGTTGCGGTGGGTTCTTTCGAGCCCGAACTGGCGGGCCGCCTCCGCGGCGCGCTGGACCGCTACGGCGTCGAGGCGACCTCAGTGGTAGCCGGCGGTCCGGGTCCGGAGGGCTACGACTTCTACCAGGGCCCGCTCACCATCGGCCTGGTTCCCCGAGCGACCCGCGAGGCGCGGATCGCGCGCGTCAGGCAGACCTCGGATTTCGCGAAGAAGTGCGGGATTCCCGCGGTACAGACGCACTGCGGCTTCATCCCGGAGAACCCCAACGATCCGGTGTACAAGGAGGCCGTGGATGCGGTGCGGCAGGTGGCTGCCTACTGCCGGAAGAACGGCCAGAGCTTCCGTTGCGAGACCGGGCAGGAGACGCCGGTCACCTTGCTGCGGACCATCCGGGACGTGGGGCTGGACAACGTGGGGGTGAACTTCGACCCCGCCAACCTCATCATGTACGGCAAGGCGGACCCGGTCGAGGCGCTGGATCTGCTCGGGCCGCTGGTGCTGGGCGTGCACGCCAAGGACGGCCTCTATCCGGTCGACCCGAAGAACCTCGGGCGCGAGGTGCCCATCGGCCAGGGCAAAGTCGATTTCCCCCGATTCATCTGGCGGCTGAAGGGCCTCGGCTACCGCGGCCCCCTCACCATCGAGCGCGAGGTTTCCGGCCCCAAGCAGATCAAGGACGTTCGCGCGGCAAAGGCATATCTGGAGAAACTGGTCGGTTAAGGAGACAGCGTGGGAAACGGCAAACAGCAGATCGGCCGGCGGGCGTTTCTTGGCGCGGCCGGCGGCATGATGATCGTGAAGCCGCAACTGGTGCGCGGCTCGGCGGCGAACTCGGCGGTTCGCGTCGGGTTGCTCGGCTGCGGCGGACGCGGCAAGGAGGATGCCGAAGGACTCGTCAAGAGCGGCGGTGCGCGCCTGGTGGCGCTGGCCGATATGTTCGACGACCAGCTTGCGGCCGCCCGGAAGCGTTTCGACGCGCTGGCGGAGAAGAACGCCACGGCGGGAGTGGATGCGTCGCAGATCTTCTCCGGGCCGCGGGCGTTCGAGCAGATCGTGGCATCCAAGGAAGTCGATGCGGTGATCATCGCGACGCCACCCTATTTCCATCCCGAGCACCTGGCCGCGGCGGTCGCGGCGGGTAAGCACGTATACCGCGAGAAGCCGGTGGCGGTGGACGTGCCCGGCGCCAGACGCGCGGTGGAAATCGGAGCGAAGGCGAACCGGCGGCTGAGCCTGGACGTGGGCTTCCAGCTTCGCATGGCGCCGCCGTTCCTCGAGCTCGTGAAGCGCATTCACGGTGGCGCGCTGGGCGAGATTGCCTCCGCCGAGGCGCACTACTACTGCGGGGCCCTGGAGCGGCCGGATTGGCCGGACGCGTCGCCCGCCATCCGGCGGCTGCGGAACTGGCTGCACGACCGGGTGCTCTCGGGCGACATCATCCTCGAACAGGACATCCACGTCATCGACATCTGCAATTGGGTGTTGCAGGGCCACCCCGTCAAGGCCGTGGGCACCGGAGGACGCAAAGGGCGCACCGACCAGGGCGACTCCTGGTCGCATTTCAGCGTCGTGTTCACCTACGCCAACAACGTGCACGTGGGCTTCAACTCGACGCAGTACGGCAAGGGCGGATTCGATGCCAACGAGCGGTTCTTCGGGCCGCGTGGCAACTCGACTTCGCCCTACGCCGGACCGGTCGAGATCACCGGCGATGAGGCGTGGACCTGGAGCGAGGGCGGCCAACCGCAGGGCGACAAGTTCTCGGTGACCGGCAAGTTCACCGGCAACCTCACGCAGGCCGACCCGGAGAAACACAAGGCGTTCATCGAGAGCATCACCAGTGGCAACTTCCACAACCAGGCCGCGGCGGGCGCGGAATCGGCGCTCAGCGCGATGCTGGGCCGCATGGCGGCCTACACCGGGCGCGAAGTCACCTGGGAGGAGATGATGCGAGCGAACGAGAGCTGGGATGCCGGAATCGATCTGGACAAACTTGCTGGTGGCTAGCCCAGCTTGGGCGGCACGTCGGTCAGCGGGCCCAGCCACTGCAACTGGCGGTCGATGTCCTCGTGCAGCCGGTACTTCTTCCGCACGCTGACAATGGTCTCGCCGCGCACGTCGATCTTCGAGATGTCGTACTGGCCCAGGCCGACCTGCCAGCAGTATTGCTGGGTGGCCATCCACAGCGGGTTGATGCCCATCGCCTCGACCGCCACGCGGTCGGCGGCGACGAAATCCGTCGAGGCGATCGCCACCCGCGAAGGAACCGGCGTGCCGGAGGCCGGGCCGCTGCCCTCCATACCTTCGTAGCCGTCGATCACCACCGCTCCCCAGAACGGGGCCAGCTTCTGCGCCGTCAGCATGATGTTGTAGTGCGTTTGCCGGATGCCGCCGTGATACTTCCGCTTGTCGCTCCAGAACCGCCGCTCCCCCGGTGCGCTGTGCAGCGGGGCGCCCAGGCACATGTTCTTGATCGACAGCGTGGCCACGCAGACGTTGTGCGTCTTCATCACCGCTGCGCAGAAGATGAACGCGTCGGGATCGAGCAACCGCGCGGCCAGCCGCACCGGCTCCACCCGGAGGTCCGCAGAGAGCACCGGAATCACCTGATACTTCGCTTCCGCATTGAGGTCCACCAGGCTCACCCGCTGCCCCTGGCGCTCCTTCGCCACCCGGTTGTAGCGGAAGTTCTCGTAGCCGTTCATGGTGTTTCCGGCGGAGGACTCGGCGACCACCACCGGCCCCTTGAAACGCGGCTCCAGGTAGTCCAGGATGCCCTGCAATACATCGGCGTGCGTGGTGGCCAACTGGTTGTTGGTCGACACGTTGTTCGGTTTGATCACGACGTACTTCTTGGTCTTGAGCAGCGGCGCGATCTGCTCGTCAATCGCCACCAGCGATTGATAGATGTTCTTGCGGCGGTCCTGCCCCTTCACCAGCGAGACCGCGGCGCGGCGATCGTAGCGAATCACCGGCTCGGGCAGGCTGGTGGGTACGGCGTCTCGCGGAATCTGTTGGCCGAGCAGCTTGCGGCTCAGCGGGATCGGGCTCGCAATGGCGCCCGCTCCAGCGGCGAGGTACAGAAAACGACGGCGCGATAAGTTTACTTTCATCGGCGGACCCGGCGGCCTTACAATTGAGGTTTCGTACCCGATTATATCCGATGTCCTGGGAGGTCGATTGTGAACTTTTCCCGACGCCACTTCCTCGCCGCCGGCCTCGCGCTGCCCGCGGCCAGCCTGGCTCAGGCGCCCGCCCCGAGCGCCCTCAGTTACCAGAAGCTCGGCCGAACGGGTTTGACGCCCACTAGAGTCGCCTTCGGCTGCATGATCACCTCCGACGCGAGCGTGGTCGAGAAGGCCGCCGACCTTGGCATCAACTACTTCGACACGGCGCGCGGATACCAGGGCGGCAACAACGAACGCATGGTGGGCGCCGCGCTGAAGGCCAGGCGCAAGCAGGTCTATATCTCGAGCAAGAGCCACGCCCGGGACAAGGCCGAGGCCATGACGAACCTGGAAACCAGTCTTCGCACGCTGGGCACCGACTACCTCGATATCTGGTACCTGCATGGCGCCTCGAGCGCGGGCGACTTGACTCCCGACCTGCTCGAAGCGCAGCAGGCCGCCAAGAAAGACGGGAAGATCCGCTTCACCGGCGTCAGCACGCACAGCGGCCAGGCTTCGGTGATCGATGGCGCGATCCAGTGCGGGAAGATCGACGTGGTCCTGCTGGCCTACAACTTCACGATGGATCCCGCGATCGAGGCGGCGCTGGAGAAGGCCAAGAACGCCGGCATTGGCCTGGTAGCGATGAAGGTCATGGCCGGAGGCTTCCGCAGGGTGAATCCGGACAACAAGTTCTATTCCACGTTGAAGCGCGACGGCGCGATGGCGGCCGCGCTCCGGTGGGTGTTGAAGAATCCGAGGATCGACACCACGATCCCGAGCATGACCGACATGGATCAGCTCGACGAGAACCTGAAGGCCATGAGCGCGAAGTTCACCGAGGCCGACCAGAAGATCCTCAGCGCCTACTTGCGGCGTATCGGCCCCTTGTACTGCCGCATGTGCGGGAAGTGCGAAGGGACGTGCTCGAAGGGGCTGCCCGTGGCCGACGTGCTCAGGTGCCTCACCTACGCCGATGGTTACGGCCAGTTCGCGCTGGGCCGCGAGCGGTTCCTCGAGTTGCCCGGGAAAGCCGCCTCGGTGCGCTGCCGGGAGTGCTCCTCCTGCTCGGTGCACTGCCCGAATGGAGTGAGAGTCGCCCAGCGTCTGAGCCGCGCGCAGGAGCTTTTCGCTTGAAACTCGCAGCCGGACTGTTCCTGGTTTGTTTGGCCGCACTCAGCCAGACCCCCGACTGCTCGCTGGTTCCCGGCTGGACCGAGCAGGGCGCGGCGCGCAGCTACGTAGCCGGGAACCTGTTCGAGTACATGGATGGGAACGCCGAGGGCTACCTGATTTACGGCTTCGTCAAGATGCAGGGCCTCAACTGCCAGTCCGGCGAGGACACCATCATTTTCGACGTCTCCGAGATGGCGGATGCCGAGTCCGCTTACGGCATCTTCAGCGCGAACCGCGATCCGCGCAGTCCCATGGAGAAGATCGGCATGGGCGGGCAGATCGTGCCGCGCCGCGCCATCTTCGCCAAGGACAAGTACTACGTCGAGATCGCCATCTCGAAGGACGCGCCCGAGGCGCTGCGTGCGTTCTCGCGGGCGATCGAGAACAAGATCCCCGGCCGCACCGAACTGCCCGAAGCTCTGGCGTGGTTCCCGGCCGAGAAACTGGCGCCCGGGACGGTCCGGCTGGTTCCGGAAAGCGTGCTGGGCCTGCGTCTCCTGAAGCGCGGCTACATCGCGCAGTACGAGTACGGCAAGGCGTTTATCGTGGCGGAAACCTCGCCCGAGACGGCGGCGGAGGTCATGAAGAAGCTACGGGCGCGGATCGGCGAGGCCCAGCCTGCGAAGCTCGCCGACGAGGCGTTCCAGGCCACCGACCGCTACCTCGGCCGCCTGTACTTCTTCCGCAAAGGGCGCTACGTCGCCGGATTCGCCGGCCTGGCGGATGGGCAGGACGCGGTCGCGCTGGGGACCATTCTAGCGGCGCGTATCCCTTAGCGGCGCAATCCTCTTTACCACCTGGTCTGCTGTGGCCGCGAGCAGTTCGCGCATGGTGCGGCGGTTCACCGGGTGCCGCAGCTCGGGAACGAGTTCCACCAACGGCTCCAGCACGAACCGCCGCTCCGCTAAGCGTGGGTGAGGCACAGTCAGGTCGGTGGTCTCGATGACCGATTCGCCGAAGAGCAGGATGTCGATGTCGATCGTGCGCGGGCCTTTCGGCCGCCCTCGCTTTCGGCCGAGCCCCAGCTCGATCTTCCGGATGCGCGCCAGCACCTGCCTCGGGAACAGGTCGGTTTCCGCCTCCACCACCAGGTTCAAGAACCAGGGCTGGCCGCGCACCTCCATCGGCTCGGTCTCGTACAACGAGGAGACGCGCAGGACGCGGAGCCCCTCGGCGCCAAGCAAAGCGATGGCCTCGCGCAGGTGTCCCTCCCGGTCACCCAGGTTCGAGCCCAGCGAAAGGTAGATGGCCTTCATGGCTTGTGGCTTGTGGCTTGTGGCCTGTCGTCGATGCGTGGTCTCGCGACGGCGGTCCCGCTCTTGCTGTCGCGCCGACACAAGCGGGACAGCGGCCGACAGACCGGGCGCCGGCGACAAGCTACAAGCCACATGCCACAAGCCATCAAAACAACGTGCTTTGCGGGTTGTCCCTCATCCGGCGCGGCAGGCCGAAATACTCGAAGGCGCGGTCGGTGGCCACGCGGCCGCGCGGGGTGCGGTCGATAAAGCCCATCTGAAGCAGGTAGGGCTCGTAGACCTCCTCGATGGTATCCGGCTCCTCGTCGATCGAAGCGGCGATGGTGTTCAGCCCCACCGGCCCGCCGGAGTATTTATCCAGGATCGTCAGCATGATCTTCTGATCGAGCTCGTCGAGCCCGAAGCGATCGACTTCCAGCAGATCCAGCGCGGTCCGCGCGATCTGCTCCGTCACCTGTCCGTCCGCGCGCACCTGGGCGTAATCGCGGACGCGGCGCAGCAGGCGGTTGGCGATGCGCGGCGTGCCGCGGCTGCGCCGCGCGATCTCCTGCGCGCCCGGTTGCTGGATGCTCACGTCCAGGAGGCTCGCCGACCGCATCACAATCTGCGTCAACTCCTCGACCATGTAGTGGTTAAGCCGCAGCACCAGCCCGAAGCGCCCGCGCAGCGGCGCACTCACCAGGCCCTGCCGCGTGGTTGCGCCGATAGCCGTGAAACGCGGGATCGGCAGCGAGTGCGTGCGCGCGCCTGGTCCCGCGCCAATCAGGATGTCGATCCGGAAATCCTCCAGCGCCGCGTAGAGCATTTCCTCGACGTCGGGCATCAGGCGATGGATCTCGTCGATGAAGAACACCTGGCGGGCACGGATCTGGCTCAGGATGCCCGTCAGATCGAGCTTCTTTTGCAGGATCGGCCCGGAGGTCTGTTCGAATACGACGTCCAGTTCGATCGAGATGATCGAAGCCAGCGTGGTCTTGCCCAGGCCCGGCGGTCCGTAGAGCAGCACGTGATCCATGGCGTCGCCGCGGCGGCGCGCCGCTTCGATGGCGATGGCCAGGTTCTCCTTCAGCTTCGATTGCCCGGTCAACTCAGCCATCTTGCGCGGGCGGAGGCTGGCTTCTAACTGCCGCTCCTCTTCCTGCTCCGCCGCCGAGACGATCCCCCGCTCCCGCATGACCCTTCAGCTTAGCGCACCAGATCGAGCGCGCGGCGAAACAGCGGCTCGAACTCCGCGGCGCCCTCGAGTTTCGCTTTCCGCACCGCGGTTTCAGCCGCCGCCGGTGCGCAGCCCAGGTTGATGAGCGCCGAGAGGACGTCCTGGTCGAGCGCACCGAGCGCCGCGCGCCCGCCGGGCGCCACCGCCGCGGCCGCGTCCGTCGGGGCCGCGGGCAGCTTCTCGCGGAGTTCCAGGACGATGCGCTCGGCAGTCTTCTTGCCCACCCCGGGGATGCGCACCAGCCGGTCCACCGCGCCGGCGCGGATCGCCGTGATCAGGTCCGCGACCGGCAGGCCGGAGAGCACCGTGATCGCCAGTTTGGGCCCGATGCCGCTGATCGAGATCAGCCGCTCGAACAGGAACTTCTCGTCCTGGGTGAGGAAGCCGAACAGGGCCAGCAGGTCCTCCCGGACGTGGGTGTGGATTCGCAGGCGCACCTCGCGCCCGGCCTCCGGCAGGGCCGCGTAGGTCGAGATCGGGATGGTGACGTCATAGCCAACTCCGCCGGCCTCGACGATCGCCTGATTGGGATGCTTCTCCAACAGTGTGCCGCGCAGGTGAGCGATCATAGGAGTAACATTATTACACGCTCGGCCGCTCCCTCACGGTCGCGGTTCGGTACCTTATGGCGCGCCGCCGGTTCTTTGTCGATGCCATCCAGCAGTCCCGCGCGGTGCTGGCGGGCGAGGACGCCCGGCATCTACAGCAGGTTCTGCGCGCCGGGATTGGCCAGCGCTACGAGCTTTCCGACAACCGCTCGGTCTACCTGGCTGAGGTCGCCTCGCTCGCCAAAGACCGCGTTTCGTTCCGCGTTCTCGAGGAGATCGCTGCCTCGCCGCCTCCGGTCCGCCTCACGCTCCTGCTGGCCCTGATCAAGTTCGACCGCTTCGAGTGGGCGCTCGAAAAGGCCACCGAACTGGGTGTCGAAACCCTTCGCCCGGTCGCAACCGAGCGCAGCGAAAAGGGGCTGGAGCGGGCGGCCGCGAAACGGCTGGACCGGTGGCGGAGAATCGTGCGCGAGAGCAGCCAGCAGGCGCGGCGGGCGCGCTTGCCGGAAGTGCTTGCGCCCGCGGATTTCGAAGCTGCGCTGGCGGGGGCATCCCCCTACTCGTACATCCTGGAGGAAGAGCCGGGGGCCCGGCCGCTGCTGACCGCGTTGCCCGCCCAGCGCGACGGCGCGGACAGCGTGCGACTGCTGGTTGGCCCCGAGGGCGGCTTCAGCGGCGCGGAGCGCGCTCGCGCCCGCGAAGCCGGCTGGACGCCGGTCTCGCTGGGCCCCCACATCCTGCGCACGGAAACCGCCGCCATCGCGGCCCTGGCCGTGATCTCCAGCGCCTGGCTGGAGTCCGCAGGGTTTGACTCGCCGGTTTCCCGCCCGTTATCATGAGACTGTCTCGTCAGGAGACGGAGGAAAATCCATGGGTCCGCTGGGCGTTCAAGAAATGGTGTTCATCTTCGTGCTCGCCCTCCTCCTTTTCGGCCCCAAGAAGCTCCCGGAAATCGGCCGGACGTTGGGGAAGGCGATCACGGAGTTCCGCCGCGCGTCGAGTGAGCTGAAAGCCACCTTCGACCGCGAATTGAGCAGCCTGGAGCGGGAAAACGAATCACTGAAGGAAGTCACCAGTAGTTACAACCCGGAAACCTACCTTGGCGACTACCACTCCGACTCTTCCTACTACGATGCGGGCTACAGTTCCCCGTCGGATGATTCCACCGCGACAGAAACGTCCACAGTAAGCGCTTCCGCAACCCAGGGCGCCCAAACAGACTCCGGTACGGCCCCGGAAGGCACGGTAGCAACCACGGCAGCCATCGTCGCGGCAGAACCGCCCGCGCTCGATCCGGGGGCGCCCAAGCCGGCCGACGGAACGCAGCCCGCCGCGGGCGACTATCCCAACTTGCACCCGGAGAAAGTCTAAAACTGAGAGGCTGCATTTGCCGGACGACAGGAACGCAGGGCCCGGGGGGGAATCCTCGCGCCAATCCGCGTCGGTAGCCGCGCTCCCCCCCGTGGCGACAGGCGGCGGGGGCGGCTCGACTCCCCGGCTTCCTCCCCCCGGCGGAGGGGGCGGGGGCGGCGGCGACGACGAAGAGGAGGGCATGCTGCGCATGTCCTTCCTCGAGCACCTCGAGGAGCTGCGCAGCCGAATCCTCCGGGCCCTGGCCGGCGTGGGCATCGCCTTCGTCTTCTGCCTGTGGTTCGCCAACGACCTGTGGAGGATCGTCAGCGAGCCTGCGACGGTGGCGCTGAAGCACCTCGGATACCAGCAGAAACTGGTGCAG
>Ga0187850_10002171_pt1 | contig 18693 bp, 21 predicted proteins | sample June2016WEW_4_15_FD_132436 | JGI IMG/M metagenome (GOLD analysis project Ga0187850, IMG submission 132436) | Peatland microbial communities from SPRUCE experiment site at the Marcell Experimental Forest, Minnesota, USA - June2016WEW_4_150 | ecosystem: Environmental > Terrestrial > Soil >... | reverse complement strand
TGGCGACACCATCTCCGTGATGAAGGCTGGCAGGGCAGTGAAGATCCGCCTTGAAGGCATCGACTGCCCGGAGCTGGGCCAAGACTTCGGGACTAGGGCCAAGCAGTTCACATCCGGCATGGTGTTTGGGAAGGATGTCGAGGTCAAGGAAGACAACCTGGACATGTACGGGCGGATGGTTGCCAGGATCTACGTCGAGGGCAAAGACTTGTGCCTTGAACTCGTTAGAGCCGGATTGGCTTGGCATTACAAGCACTATTCGTCAGATCCCGTGCTGGCTGAGGCTGAGGAAGAGGCCAGGAAGGCGCAGAAGGGGCTGTGGTCGATGCCGAACCCGAGGCCCACCCTGTGAGTATCGGAGGGTGCATAGGAGGCAGGGGGAGAGCCGGCAGAGCCGGCCTCCCCTACTGGTGCGGGACGCCGTGGGTGGCGGAATTGCGCCTCATTAGTAGAAACGACATAGCCCCGCTGTTTTTCTCAGCAATTAAATGGACCAAATTAAGGAGCAAGTCTAATCGTCCGAAAACTCACATAATGGGTGGCACATTTTTCAGGGATGAGGTCCCTCATTTTTCTCAGGCGCCCGAGGCTTTTGGCCCGGGAGGATGAAGTTCACTGTTACATCTTGGCGAGATTGATTACCAGATTGTAAGCAAACCAGCCGTCGCCCGTCACAAATATCAGGGGTTTTACATTCGCAACATCACGCATAATACCTATTCCATCAGAGAATGGTATGAATGAAACGATTTTTGTGTATGGAATCCGGAGGCTCGTTTGAGGTCCCCCAAAATAGAAGGTTTTGTCTGTCATGACTACAACACCCGTACCAACACAAATGCGCTCAGTGTGCTCAACAGGATGGCCCTTGAAAGCTCCGAGCCTGTAGTAAACGCCCTTCATCACGCGGAGACTCACGCCCTGAGACCTGCCCTCATATTCCCGGCGAGTTTTATCCTCAAGTAATTTTGATCCAGGGAAGGCCCATACAATTTGTTCGCCTTTTTGTACATTGACTGGCATGTTTCCTTCGATAACCATTCTGTGTGGAACTATACCATTAAGCACATCGCGCAGGACGGCAGATTTAGCAGTTTTTGTTAGTGCCCCGTTAACATCTAACTCGCCTTGAGAAAGTGCAAAATGCTCCTGGAATTCGACAAGTCGCGTCTCGCCTTCCCTATCAACTATTCCGCCCTCTAAGAATTGCTCAACAGAATTCTCCCAGCCCCTTATGAGAAGTGCTTTTCGATCAGAGGAAGGAATAAAGGATGATTTTTCGATTTCAGAAATCGTTTTTTCTAGCGTATCAAAGTTGTCTGATTCTTTGATGGCATGTGACACCGCATCAACGATTTTTTGCTGTCCGGCTTGGGTAATGCGCTCACGCTCCTGGTATTGTTTCTCGCAGTCGTCATGCTTGCTTTGGAGAAACCCGGCAGGCTTTCCGCAATACTTACAATTTCCCAAGATAGCCTCCTCTCCAATGGATTTTTGAGATGTTTAAGCCCCATTGCCACCTACCTCAAGTGCCCGAGGTAACTGACTAAACCACGCGTACTTGAATTAAAGACCAGCTGTACAGCCTCGGCCCAAATGCCCATCATCAATCTCTGTGTTGGCCTGATTCTACTGCAATGCCGCCGGCGAGGCAATGGGAGAATTCCCGGCCTGGCCATGGCTACGGCATCGGCCCTGGGCCGTGTAGGAAGGGCGGTCGAAGGGACTCGTTTACAGCCAGATTTAATAATCAGGCGCGAGTTCCAAGTATCGGGTTGATCGAACACAGTCATTAGCCTTGACTTAAAGTTTCATCAGAAACTATACTAAAAATGCTAGGTCGCTTTCGGTAGTAAGGGGATTGGAATTGTGGCCTCTAATATTCAAGAGTCGGCCTGCTTCTTCATGGCGTAATGCAAATCTATATAAAAAGGGACTTTGTTTCTGCGTTCTTCTTTTCCTCCTTATTCCATTGGCATTTGGTTGGGGGAAAGACGGTCATTTATACATAAATAAAGTCGCCGTCCAGAAAATCCCCAATGAACTTCCGGCATTCCTGGCCAAAGCAGCCGAGCAAATTATCTACCTTGCCCCCGAGCCTGACCGCTGGAGAGAGGCTTCTGAATATACTTTAAAGAACTCCCAGGAGCCTGACCATTTTATCGACCTGGAGAAGCTGGCCGGGTTCGGAGAGCTGCCGAAGGGACGATATACGTACTACAAGCGGCTCTATGAAAAGAGAGCCTCTATGACTCAAGACCGGGACGATTGGTTGCCAGAGAGCATAGGGCTTCTTCCTTACATCACAATCGAGGTCTATGACAGGCTTAAGGTTGCTTTCCGGGAGTATCGTACTCTTCAAGAGTCGGGCCAATCTACTGGCGCAGTGGAGAAAGATGTTGTTTTCTATGCAGGCTGGCTAAGTCACTATGTTGGCGACGGATCTCAACCCATGCATGTAACTATCCACCATCATGGATGGGTGGGCGATAACCCCAACGGTTACTCAACCGACCACAACATCCATTCGGACTTTGAAACCCGATTCGTTTCACAGAATATAACGCCTCAAGGATTTGCCGATTTGGTTCATGCTCCGACGAGACTGGAACATCCCTTCGAAGACTTTATGGATTACCTACGTGAGTCGAATAAGCAGGTTGAGCGGCTTTACCAAATCTACAAAAATCAGGGTTTCGAAGGAAGCGGGTCAAAAGAAGCCCTAGAGTTCACAAACGGGAGACTCGCAGCGGCAAGTCAAATGCTACTCAACCTTTGGTATACCGCTTGGCTTGAGAGTACAATTCAAAACCGGTAGGGAGGGGTCATGAAGAAAATTAGCATTCTTGTCCCGATCTTATTTCTGTTAGTAGCATTGGGCGCCCAAAGTAGTCAGGGAAAAACATCGAAAGCCTCAGCCACTCTAACCGCCGCTGAGGCGGCATCGCACATCGGTGAAGTAGCTACCGTATGTGGCGTCGTAGCAGACACACGCTATGCATCGTCAAGTCGGGGCAAACCAACCTTCTTAAATCTGGACAAGCCCTATCCGAACAAGGTCTTCACGGTGGTGATTTGGGGTGCAGACCGCGACAAATTTGGGGAACCTGAGGAGAAGTATCGCGATAAAAGAATCTGCATAACCGGCAAAATCATGAGTTACCGTGGTGCGCCAGAAATTATAGCAACGGACCCAAAGCAAATTCAGATAGTTGAGAAATAGTCGAATTCCTGCTGAGAGAATATTGAGGAGGCAAGAAGCAGGAGGTTGGGTTCAGGTCAAACATGAGAAAGTTCTTAATAGGCTTGGCTTTCTTCATTATATTGGCATGCGTCGCCATCTTGTTAATCAAACCGGGTGACTCCGATCGTCTAAGTAAAGATTTTTTTGAGATTTGGCAACCGATATCTGGTGTCGTGTTGTTTATAGTTGGGCTTGCCTTAGGCATTAGCACCTTAGGCAGGGCGGTTACGAAAAGGGCGGAACGCAAGATGGCTGAACGAAAGGCTGCAGAAGAAGAGCGACAAGCAGCTGAAGGAATCCGTCTCAAAGCGCTCCCCATGTTAATAAATTGTCCTGTCTGCAACAAAGAAATATCGAGAGAGGCGGTGGCATGCCCATCATGCGGTCATCCGATAAACCCAATAGTTACGGCGCAAAACCCGGGGGTGAAAACGGCCGTTCGCACTTGGAACCCTGGAATCGCGGCTCTCTTGAGCCTAATAATCCCCGGAGCGGGCCAGATGTATAAAGGCCAAGTTGGCGCCGGGTTCTTGTGGTTCATATTTGTTGTCGGCGGATATTTTCTATTCATAATCCCAGGTGTGATTCTTTATATCGTTTGCATCTTTAGTGCGGCAGCGAAGAGTTGATAAAACAGGAACAAGATGAGCAAAAGAATTTTGATCAGTTCGGCTTTGATGGCACTCGTGGCGGGGATGGTGACAATTCTGGTTACCTGCAATGGGTCAAAGCCACTTAATGTAAAAATCAAGGTAGGCGTTGTGATGAAGTCAGGTGATGTAAAAATTGTTGCACGACAGGACCTCATCACTACTAAAGCCGATATTATTGATTTATGGGAAACATCAAAAAAGAATAACAAATGGAACCCTGATCTTATAAGGAAAGATACCCAAGAGGAATTAGGATATGATGCCAAAATTAACTCATTCCGAGAATCAATTAATGAGAAAAGCATTCCTATTAACCAATTACGTGCAAATTTACAACGACAGCGAGAAATTCTTGCCCAACGCCTTTATGAGCATATTGAAAAATCGTATCAGGAGGCACCCGGTTCACTCAACGTAAGTTTCAGTTATTTGACCAACCATTCTGTCGGGCTGGATGAAGCGGGGCTTAGGGCCGTAGATAATAAATATAAGCAACTTATAGATGACAATGCGAACCCATGGGCAGAGGTCAAGCAGTTTTTGGAGACGAGATACGCTGAGTTTAAAGAAATTAAGGGTTCGTATCGTAGGTATGTTAACGCTCTTGCTGCCGTTAATACGAGCAAGGAACAACACGAACTAAATGATTTACTTAAAGAGCGAGAAAAGTTCAGCGAATACTTCAGTAAAAAGGTTGCCGAAAAAGATAAGAGTTATTTCGAGAAAGCCAGGAGCGAGTTTCTTCTCAAGTTCAAAGAAGTTCTCGTGTCCGTATTCAAAACAGACCTAAATGGAGAAGCCAACGTAAGAATTCCAAAGGGCAAGTATTTTATTTTTTGTAGTTCTGAAATTGGCTTGAATCACATAACTTGGGATTACGCTACGACCATAGCAAAAGAAGGACAGTATATTGAACTCGCTAACGACAATGCCTCCTCTTTTGAAGACGGAAAAACTGCTCAATTATTAAAACTTCTCTATGGGCCTCTTGCCAAGCCAGAGGGAATCCAGCCCACGCCCAAGTAGCCCTGATGACCTGCCTCCGTTAAATGGGTCCAAGTATAATGAGAAGAACCTGAGAGAAGGAGCCTCGCCCAAAAACTGGTTTAGCCAAGAGTAGAGTTTTCTGGCTTTTTGAACCCCCATCGAAGGCTTCAAATCCTAAGATCGCTATCTGATATAGGGTGTATGTAAGAGCTTTGAATCTGACTTGTGGTAAAAAATCCGGGACACTTCTCTCTGAGCACACAAGGACTACAAATAGGTAGTAAGATCTTTTTCCAATCCGAAATAGAATCACGCGAGAAGGGCCAAAGCTGCCTGGGCAGTAGGCAAAAGGGGAGATTATAAATTGAGGTATTGAGATTTCGATGATGTAGATGTTGTATCGCAGCGTGAAGTTGTGACATATATTCTACGGGATCGACCCATACTTCTTTGATATTCTCCCAGGCCTTTCCTGTTGATTCCATCCCCATGAAAGCTACATGTAAAACAAAAGGAAAGTTGCGGTAGATAAATTCTGCAATTTGGAGAAGGCGCCGGTAATTATTGCGGATAATGACAATCCGTAACTCAACCTGCTTATTTAGACGGGCAAGATTATGCAATCCCCGAACTGTTTCTTGAAACGCACCTTTCGCGCCCACACAATAGTCGTGGATTTCATCTACATCCCCGTAGATAGAGACACAGAATGTAAGGTTAGGAATATTGATATCTGCAATTCGCTTCGCAAACTCAAAGTTGCTCAGTCTTCGGCCGTTTGTTAGCAGAAAGACGGGGACGGAACAAACGCGTTTCTTACAAATCTCTAATAAAGTCGATAGTTCTTTTTCCTTAAGAGTTGGTTCGCCCCCAGTGAAAGTAATGGGTGAAGTGCTTCCCCGTGGGACATGCTTTAGGGTCCACTTGTTCTGAGCGAAAATGTCCTTCGGATCTGGAGCATTAGGCTGGGGACAAGCGAGGCACCGGCAGTCACAGAGATTCGTAACAAAAATGACATTGTGCCGAGACCTAAGGTCCCACAGTTTGGTAACACGGCCATCCGGGTTCAAGCTGAGGATATCTCCATTGTGAAGGTCTTCAATGTATTCACAGGGGACGCTTGTAATATTGGGAGCCCTTCCTAAAACATATTTAGTTGGGATTTCAGCACTCGAGACGGCGGCCATATGTCCTGAGCACTTAAGAGACGAACTATTCGTTACAAATACAGACGTCCCGTGAAAAGGCAGTCGGAACCTCGATCTTGAAACAATCCCAATAATGTGCTCTGAAAAGCCATTTGCAACACCTCGGGCCTGTTTCACAGACTGACATCCTTGATATCACGGTTTGTTATCCAGGACCAAAAGACGTCTAGGGTCTTTTTGTCATTTGCTCTAAGGATGTCGAAGAGAAAATCAAATAATTGCATATTTTTCTTGCAGAAGTCACTTGAGGGCCTATGCCCTATAATATCTCCACTTTCAGCATAGTTGCGGATTGGATCAGAGCCGCAATAGAGTTGATAGAAACAAGTAGCACATCCAGGTAGAACCTCTAAACAAGTTTGTCGTGTAATCTCGCGGAGGCGCATCCCGCCAAAAATGTCTTCATAGTTTGACGAATGGACATTACCTAAATAAAAACTGAGATCTCCAGAACGTGCAAGCATTCGTGATTCATCAGTTGGAAAAACGTCACCGTTGTAGTCATAAATAACACCAGATATACCGGCACCAGAGGGGGATTGGAGATCGACGAAGCCGGTAGAAAAAGGAGTAAGAATTCTGTTCAGAAGAAGGCTGGCATAAAATTCGATAAAACGGTGACCAGACTTGTTTATCTCAAGAATATAAGCAAACGCGTCCTTGTATGCAGACACAAAATCTTCGATCGGATATCCCAAGGTTGTCCATTCAGTCTTCGCAATTCCATAAGGGTTGATAGCTCGAAGGAAGATTCCGGAAAACCCCTTGTCTAAGTACTCGTCGATTACAGACCTGAGTCTTGGCAAATGATCTCTCGTAATTGTCAGGAGGGGCGAACACGCATCTTGGCCAACAACTGACCGAACAAGAGGGAGATTCCTGAGAAAGTCATCATAACTGCTATTGCCATCTCGTTTGATTCTGTGCAGATCATGTAGCGGCTTAGGCCCGTCCAGAGATGTGGAAATGCGAACCTTGTGCAAGCGAAGATATGCAAGTATATCTTCAGTGACTAATGTTAGGTTTGTGCAAAGCACAAATTCAAGATACTTACTTGCAATTCTGTTAAGTTTCTCGGCGTATTCAATAATGTGCTTGACGACTTCCCAATTTAGTAATGGCTCTCCGCCCTGGAACTCGATCTTGATCATCGGGGAGGGAGACCTAAAAATCATTCTTACGACTTCCTCGGCTGTCTTTGTAGACATTTGAAGAGAATCGGCATCAGGCGAAACACTGGTTGCGTGACAATATCTACATCTGCAATTGCAGCAAGCGGTCACCACAACCATATGAAGTGCCGTGAAGGAGCGAAGATACGCTTTGCGAGTTCGGAGTTTTGTAGATAGCAATTCGATTTGGAGATCGATATCCTCCGATGCGAGGAAATGCCTACCTTTTAAATCGAGGTACGCATCGGAGGAGGGAGCGAGAGTGCCTTTGTGGAATGCTTCGAAATCATCTTTTGAAAGAGGCAGATTCTCTCCAGCTTGATTCGTAAGAAGAACCGTAAGATCGTCTGTTCGTCGGAACGCAAATGGAAGGATTACGTAAGGAGACCCATTTAGGCTTTTTTTTTAGCTATCTTAATGGATTCCAAAGGCTCAAAAGCGGCCGTATAGATTGAATCCCTTATGTTGCCGAACTTAGCCTCCAACTCGATTCGGAGCTGGTGATCAAGCACCTCATTAACAAAAGCCTTCTTAGCATCGGCTAAGCTCGCCTCATCAAGCTCCTTTTTGGCTTCGAAGTCTACTCGTAGCTGTGATCCTTCGGAAATCACTTGGATTGTAAAGAGATGCGTAAATCCATACGAGGCACGGAGAATTGCTTCTTTGCTATAGATTTCAGGATTAAAGAACAGATGAAAGGCCTTAAATACGCTACCCGTGCGTGCCACTTAAAAAAAACTCACAACCTTGACGGCTTCTGGTCAAAAAGAGGAAGAGTGATGAGATGAGTGAGAGGAGTGAGATGAGTGAGAGGAGTGAGATGAGTGAGAGGAGTGAGAAGAATGGGAGGTATGAGAAGCGTAATCGGGATTATTGCTATTTTGCATCGTATTGAAGCTCTGAGCGTGCTGCAGAATCAAAGGCGACTTGGTATTGATGCTGGTACCCTGGGGTTTAGGAATTGAACTTAAGACGCGGTTCTGCAAACGCTGTGGTATAAAAAAGGTAGCTGCTGCCAAAAACGCAGTTTGAAGCACCTTAAAAAACTTCACATTTTTCATCTACCCACCTCTTTGAATATAAATATTTCTGACATCCCATGTTCCGAAAATGAACATAGCATATCTTCCTACCTATTGTCAAGAACCTATTTCTCGACTGTTTTATGAGAATCAAAAGTAGACACGGGGGTCAGAAGGCGAAATTGCCGTTTTTATCTCGTCCCACCTGCCATTGGCGGCTTCTTCGGAGTAAGCCCGGCCTTTGTATATTTGCCCTCGATCCAAGGCACCCAAGGATTGCCATCGGCCGAGATTTTGCCCTTCGAAGTGAAACTCATCAAATCCTTCGCAAATATATCAGTTATCTTGAACATATACAGTTTTCCCTCGACGACAAACTTGCCGGTGTAGATACATGTATTTCCGTCGAACTCATACGCCCCGGAGCTCATGCTTCCATCGTCATGGTACTCTTTACTAAAAAAGTTCTCGTTCACCCGGTCTAGACCGATGATTTCAATACCTTGCGACTCTTCCGCAGCTTCCTTTTCTGTCCACTGGTTCTCGAAAAAGAACCCTCCAAGAATCCTCTTAATCGTCTGTTCGCCGGTGATTTTACTACTGGGTCCTAACAGTCCGGCCAGGTAATCCACTTCGTATGTCCAATGGCCCACAAAAACATCGAACTTATTGAGTTCGGGATAGGGTTTCGAAGCCGCCGTCTGTGCCCAAATCGATATTGCGAAGGCCAAGACTATTAGGCCGACTGAAAAAGCAATGCGTTTCATGGATTCCCTCCTTTTAAAGCAATCCGGGCGTGCGGGGAAGGCAAAGATGGGTTTTGGATATAGGCGGACCTTTGACTTCCCCTGATAACTTACTGGTTGACTTATAACATCGCAAACGCACGAAGTCAATTCATTCAATAACCATCTATTAGGACTTCGGACTTCCTCCCGTTCCTTGTTTGACGGGCTTTTTTCCTTTTATAAAGAAAAGGGAAATTAAAAGAATGATTGCAACCGCGAGGTCAATCACCTCCCATGTTTCGCGACGTAGATAGATTGGCATGATGGGATTGAAAGACTGCAACCACGGCAAGAGTCCATGTCCATGAGTTCTTCTTTTGTTCATTAGCTAAAACAGCACAATATGCGGCTACACAACATACAATAATGCGTAGTAAAGTAAAGTATCCGTATGGATGATTATCCAGCGCCCAGATTAGCATTCCTGCGGCTACGATCCTTCCAAATAGTGTGAAGTACATTCTTATCCCCCCTCCCTTATCGTTTTTCTTTATGAAGCGTTCATTACTTCTTCTCACCTTTCAGGATTACCATGCCGATGACCACTTTAGTTACTCAGGCTGAAGCAGGAAGGAAGCGCTTCAGTCTGAAGCTAAGAAAAAAGGAGTTAGCGCCTGGGACGTCTAAAGGCCAATCTTACAATCTTTCCGTTGGAAATGGAAAACGTATTGTCTATGAAGAGAGAATGAACGCCCGCCATCTGGGCACGATACGTAAACGACCCTGAGCGAAGTCGAACAGGACCATAAACATTGTTGCCGTTTGGATCTTGGACAGCGAACTTGATGTCAAGATTTGCTGGCCCCTGAACCGTAAAGGAACCTTCTGCGAGCTCTCCAGGATTCATGTTAAACGGTATTGACATATACTGTCCAGCTTTAAGGCTAAGATTCTCAGTGCTTGTAACGGTGGATGGTCCTTCATTACAGCTCAGCAGCAGGCCGGCAACAAACAAAAGTAAAATCCTTATTTTGTTCATAATACACCCCTCTTTTCATAATTTAATAATTTCAAATATGTCTGTCAATCCCCCGACCAAATAAGACCAGTCAGCAGGGACGGCACGGTGAACCTGCCCCCTGATTTGGACCATTTTTTAGGGATGAGGTCCGAGGTCCCAGCAACCTCTTTGGGGGGACCCGGTAGGGTGACATCGCTCTCCCTTCTGTTCTGTGTATGTTGTTCAATGGATATCTATAAATGTCTTGGGGCGAAATCAGAGGATTGAGTATTGGGATTCGCTAAAACTAGGCTGGTAAGAGTTGCCCAGCAAATCTTCTTTTTTGACATTCAAGCAATAAGCAGGCTTCTAGATCGGGCTTCACACAGAAGACTGCTCCCTCTCTGCGGATAAACTCCTCAGCCATTTTTGCCTTGTTTTCCTGAAATGCCTTAATCCGCAATAATGTTTCTGCCTTTTTAATTATCGTTGGTCCACTGGCACCAGCAATATACTTAATTAAGCTTAGCATAAAATTCGATACCAAGTCTGCTGATTGAATCAAATAAGAATCCTTATCATCGAGGGGTGAGAAAAGAATCATCTTTTGTCTATCAAGCGTTCCCCACCCTGATTTTGCCAACACCCGAGCAAGGCCATTTGCCAACAGAGCGATAACCTCATAATAATCCGTCAATATGGGGACGCCAAGACCACTTGGAGGTAGGATAGAACATTTCCGATTTCTATAATTCAGAATCTTGCCAGAGGCATCAGGAAAATACTCAAACAACTGGTTCTCATCGCCGAATCGGTGCCTGTTTCTCAGGTAGTTATATATTTTGTCTGCATTCTTGTATATTGCACTCAAGTCCTTTCTTGATATTTGCTTGTACATTCGGCCATCTATGTCGTCCTTGTCGGATAGATGCTTTTTTAGAATATCCTCAAGAAAGACCGAATTAGAACTTCGCTTGTGAGATGATTCAATGAAGATGATCATCCTGAGATAGCCTACCTCCAGGAAATGAAAGAGGTTGTCAAGAACTTCGATATACGGGCCGGATACTCTCCGCCAGTTTCGAGCATTCAAATTACGGGCGTGAAAGCTATCGAACTTCGGGCCTAAAATTGGCTTATGTTTCTCGACGATTTTACCTATCTGCCCTGCAAAAAGAATGCAGTGCCTTGCTTCCCCACAAATAGTTGTAGTGATATTAAAATCGTGGCTAGAATCAGCCTTTGTCTCGTCCGAATAAAGATGAATCTTATTCACATTCATCTCCCGTAGTTTTATGATAATGCCTAATAGAGAGTTCTAAATCAAGCCAAAAGGAGATTTTGAGATGCCGAGGATGGCCAGCACACAAATCTGACGCAGGTTCAGGCTCACGAGCGGCAGGCTCACACAGATCTTGCACAGGGTGGCTGGAAAGCTCGCACCACGGACGTTCAAGCAATAAGCTTCAGTTGTGGAGTGGAAAGATGGAATTCAAGCGAGTGAATATCGCAGGCTTTAGTGACTATGCCTCCGTCAGCCTTGAAAGCATCAAGGTGAGTTTCGTTCCGTCAATCATTATGCCTCTTCTTAACAATGGCAATTCATTTCTTAGTAAGCCTTACATATTTCATATAGGTTATCTTATATCCTGGATCGGGTAAGACTATTGTTCCTCTCGGTTGCCGTACCCCCGATGAATGTATCACCTCTGAATTGAGATTTTCAAGCTTGGGACCTTCAAAGAAGTGGACCTTCCGCCATAGGGGCTGGGCCATAATATACGCCCGGTTGATAATCTATTTTGGCGATCGTTTGGGGGAACGTGCGTGAATTCAAAGAAGGGGTTTACACAGAATATCTAACACTCTCTCTCCAGCTCGGATGCTTCCCGGCCTCAAGACTAGTTCATTGTTTCAGAAAAACCATGACGCTGCCGTTGCTATAGAACCCGCCGAGCCAGTCCACGGGCGTCGGGAACGGCGTGCTGTCCTTTTTGATGCCCGCCTCTCCCGCTCCCCCGGCGTAGATGAGGGTGAAATGCTTGTCGATCTCTAGGCCGTTCTCGGCCAGGTCGATGAGCTGGTCGTCAAACTCGAGGGCGGCCGCGCTGTTCGTCGCAATCAACTCGTTGAATTGGCAGCCGTACTTTTTCAGATAGGCGTTTAGTCCGCCCCGCCACTTTCTTTTCACGGCCTGCATTCTGGCCACGAGGACGTAGGACGAGGAGCGAATCTCTGCCTCCGGCTGGTGGACAGAGGCGCCCACCCCGGCGACCTCGCCGTCCGTGCCGCCTTGGTCCAGAACCATTGTCGTCGCGCCACCTGCGCCTCGGGTTTCGGCGGCTGCCTCGCAGCGCTCCAGGAAGAACTTTCGGAGGCCCAAGAACGCGCCGTATCGTGACCGGAAGTCCCGCGGCATCTCACTGAGGTAATCGAAGAGCCCGACCTGATTACCCCAATCGTGCCCTGTCATCTTGATGTTTTCGGCGATGACCCCTTTGGTCCACTCCTCGAGGAGCTCGATGCGCTTGAACATCGAGCTCATCCCCTCAACGAACCTGGTGACTGCTCGCTCGTTCTGGGCGTCCCCTCCATTGAGCAGGACGCCGTTCATGAACGAGTGTCTTCCCATGGGAATCAGAGTGAACCCCCGTTTTCTATCGAAGGCCAGGACGAGTTTCCTGCAGAAATCGCAAAAGAACGAAGAGAACTTCGACCCGGTCTTAATGAGCTCCTGCCCGCAACAGGCGCACAGGGTCACGGCCCTCGCGAAGTCAAGTCGGAGATAGCTCCTCAGCTCCTCCTGGGCCTCCGGCGTCCCGCGCTTGTCCGGACATAAGCACGTTTGGCTGTGGAATGGCCCTCCGGCCCGGAGCCGGAGGAGGCCGCGGATCTCGCCACACTCCGGGCAGATATCCATCTCCTTATAAAGCTCGTACTCGTGGAAAACGAAGGTGTCGTTCGCCGCTTCCGCGCCCGAGGGGACCATCCCCTGACCCAAAAGCTTCTTATCCATGAAGGCCTCCTTTCAGGTACTTCCTTATCCGTTCAACGTCCTTTTCTCCTCGTAAAGCCTTAGGACGACGGGCCTGTCCGGCCTCCGATAATGGGCGCGGCAGACCCATTCCCATTCGCCGCTCCCCAGGGGAGTGCCTCGCGTAGCCACGTTGATGCAGCCTTCGGCCTGGCACCTTCCGTCCGCCGGATAACCTTCGTCGGAGGGAAAGGTGAGGTCGGATGGGCTGGACGGAGCCGGCTTTTTCACTCTACGCCATGGCCCGTGCCAATTCAGGCCCAGGCCGACCACGCCCGCGCAGGATGCATAGAATCCATAGGTCATGCCGAGGCAGATGAGATAAAGGCACGGCCCGCCTCCCCTGATCCATGGAAGGCTCTGCAGCAGCTGGTACGAGAAGACCATCAGCGCCACACCCGCCCCCAATGAACACGCTGATTTTGTCTTGGATGTCATGATCCGCCCTCCTTCAATGCATGTAACAGAAGTGACATGATGTACCTTTTGTAGCTTCAGATGGACGCCGGGGCGTGAGAATCGGATGCGGGCAAAGAATGGGCGGGCAACAAAAAACCCGCCTCCTGTGGCTCAGGAGAGCGGGTTCTTTCGCTCGGACAATTTGTTGCCGCCTCTTACAGCGACCGCATCCTCGCCGCTTGCGCCGCGAGTTGGCACCTTGGGTGTCCGTCCCAGGTTGCCGGGCCCTACATTAGAAGGCCTCTCCTGATGCCAAGCATATTATAGGCTCAAGAAGTGCGAGAAAGCAAGAGCGAGTTGCTCTTGTAACGAATGTGACAATGTATACAAAAGGCAACTAGTCAACTAGTACCTTCTCGAGCCATCAGGTGGTACGGCGCGTAGGCGTGGCTAGGTTCCTGGGGGCGAGGGTATCGTTTGTACAAAAAAGATACTATTCTCCTATATGGTTTTTAGAAAGGCTAAGAATTAAGATCCTAGTCTTCCCAACCATTTCCCCGGGATAGCTTGCAGATCCATCGAGCAGGATCCGATCTTTGACCCGAACACCAGAGGGGGGTGGGGGTCATGGGTAGATAGATGGGATTCGCCTTCGCACGATCCGCAATATGCCTCTATAGGCGACTAAGATTCTCTTGCCCGCAGCAAAATCTTAACACATCGGTTGAATCGATTCGGCGAGATATCCGTTTGACAATGACCAGGCTTCTTGGCATATATTTCCTGGTCACGAAAAATGATCCCGCAGCCGGCGACCGTATCGCGTGTATCTCGATTCAGGAAATAAAATGATAACTCAGCCCGACCCTAATAATCAATTCGCGTACGACTACTCCAATGCCAATCTTGACGAAATAATCGAACAAATTGCTGAAATCAACGCAGGTCTAAATTATGCTCTAGAAGGTCTCGAATCAGCCGCTACGAGTATAAAGGACATGCGGTTGGAAAAACCATCTACCGACCTGAGCTTTATCGAACTATCAATCATGAAATTTAGGCTTCTCTCAGAGCAATTTGCCAAAATCTTAATTGAAATCGAGCACGGAATAACGCGAGAGCACATAAAGAAGCTGGAGAGGGCCTCAGAGAGCTTAACCGATATTTATAACCACGCCCATGGACATGAATCCTGCATACAGGAAGAAACACAGCCCTTCATAGGCAACGCCATCTCATCGCTGTTTGCGGATTGCACCATACTTGAAGAAGAGCTAGACGGGTTGCCCAAGAGATTACGAGAACTCCTGAAAAGCCAGGATTTCTCTCTGGGGAAAGCATTCGTCCGAAAAGGGCTTCGCGTCACACCGATCTATAGACTCGGAACCAGATCATGGACTGATGTTAAGATCGAATTCGTATCGGAGGAAGAAGTCCTTATTTCCATAGCGAATGAGAGCCTTGGGAAAAAGAATTATAGAGACCTCGGTTTCGAGGACAAAAGGCAAAAACTTAGCGTGCCAAAATTGACCTGGTCGAGGACTTTGCTATTCCTGGCAAGAGCCGGTGAGAAGCTTCAGATTTTTGATGACGAAATCAGTGAGAAGGATCTGGTTGTCCTTAAAAAAAGAATTTCGCAGTTAAGAACGCACCTCAAGCTGTTGTTTAGCACGTCTCAAGATCCCTTCTACTCGACGGAAAAAGCAAAAGGCTATAAGCCAAAGTTCAAAATATTTGAGCGAGAAGCAGCTGTGCCTAACGAAACGCTCGAGCAATATGAAGAAGAGATTCACCAACGAGAAAAGTACTATCCAAAAGAACTCAGGGAACAGCATCTTAAGGAAATAGGTAAGGCCAAAAAAAGGGAATAGCCCTTCCTCAGTAGGTGAATTTTCACGCCGGCTTCGCCAGATATTTATAAAATTATCGAACTCTCGCACATCTATTCATTTCAATAAGTTAGATCTATAACCCGCCCCCATTTTCCCTCCTTTCATCGCTCCCGTCGTGATTTTTCAGGAACTGGAGTTTGAAAGGAATTATCAAATGAAAGTTCCAGACAACGCTTCGGTTTCCGTCGGACTCAACGGTGCCGAAGAATCTCAAACCAACATGAGTCCAAGGAAGAAGCTGGGCTCAGCTTCCGATCTCATCGACGAACCCGCCTATGAGCTAGACAATGGCAGCTTCACGGCTAGGCGGGTTCAAACGCAACGGGGCGTCCTGGGGGCATTGCCGATCCCCTTGGATGCCATGGACAAGAAGGCCACGGTCAAGTGGATCTGGAAGGTCCTCACCGATCCAGATCGGCCCTGTGACTCCACTTCTGTGGACTACAGGGTCGAGTTGATTAGGTACTTGGAGAACCTCATGCGGACGGAGTTCGCCAGCACCAAGGACCTAAGGCAACACGTAGAACGGTACCTGGATGGGCATGATGGCAGGCGGATGCCCATCTCCCAGGCCATCAGGAGAGCTAGGAAGAAGCTCAAGCTGACCCAACGGCAGCTCGCAGAACTCCTGGGCTTCAGGGACCACACGCTCCTCTCTAAGTATGAGAACGGTGAGCGAGTGCCTTCAGGCAAGGTCATCAAATGGCTCAAGGAAGGTGGAATGTGACAGCCAAAGGCCAAGTGAAGGGAAACAGTCGGACCCCCGGTTTCACTGTCACATTCACCAGGGGAAAACGGGCTTCTACTTTAGCGTTTATGGGCATGTCTCGGATATCTCGAAAGTCTGGAAACTACCTAAGCGCGGCCAATCCTACGTCGCGCCTAGCCTGCCTGTCAGAAAGAGATGTCAGGCTGTTCTTGTCAAAGGCCTCCAACCCCACCAAGCCGGCTACTGCCCTGGAGATACTCTAATGGGCAAGCACAAGAATAAATACCAGTACGGCAACTTTGTCATGCTGGGTAGGGACATGCTGCTGAGATGTCAGGAGTGGAAACAGCTCGGCCCTGCCGCCAAGCTTCTCTACATCTACCTCAGGGCCAAGCATAACGGCAGCAACAATGGCAAGATCAGGCTGCATTACTCAGAGCTGGTGACCGTGAGGGGGATCGCTTCCTCCTCCACGGTCTGCATGGCCTTTAAGGAACTGGAGAAGGCCGGTTGGATCAAAAGGAGCAAGCTTGGAGGGTTGTACAGGTTTTGGAACCTGTACGAGCTGACGGGTAGGTATGATCATCACGTTACGGATTCGCGACCGGTGGGTATGGCAGATTATAAAAAGACTTCAATCCCCGAAGCGTCAAAACCTACCCCGACACTCCAGAATCCGAAGAAAGGCAAGGCTGGCATAGGAGAGCCAGCCGTTTCCACTGGGACTGTGATTTCGGAAAACGAAGAGTCACTCTCCATTTCTCGAAGTTGAGATCGGCCATGAAGAAGATGCATCTGGTCAATATTGCGGGGCGGACTGCGATGCCTTCTGAGAGGGTCGATGGAGGATCGATGGAACCGCCGGTGTGCGGGGGTGTCCCATGGAGCTAGTGGGAATAGCTCGCACGATCGGAAACATTTCGAGCCAGGGGCTTCTCTCAGTGAAGGAGGTGGCCTCCTACCTGGGTGTAAGCCCCTGCACTATCTACAGGCTCGAAAAGAAAGGGGAAATCCCCACCATCCGGGGAAGTGGCCTGGGGATCCGGTTCAAGAAGGAAGAGGTCGACGCCTGGCTCGAGAAGGAAAGAACTAGGCCCCTCCCCTGCCCCTCCGACCTCGGCGGCTTGACAATGGCTCCTAGAAGCACTAAGAAAAGATCGCATGATGAAAAAGGAGGTACAGGCGAGATGGCGAAAGCCAATTCAAAGACTCGCCTTAATTTTGGCTATGGTGCGATCTATCAGAGGAAGACAAGGGACGGTCGGATCCGATGGTATCTTGACTACAGGGAAGCCGAGGGAAAACGGATCCAACGGGTCGAGGACGGAGCGTTCTCAAGGGAGGAGGCTGAAACTGCTCTCAGGAAGGCGGTCTTTGCTGAAACCGCTCGCATGCCAGGTGCCAGCCGGCGAAGGGGACGGATTAAGCTCATCGAGTTCTCCCAGATCTTTATCGGTGATTATGCCAGGAACGTTAAGCGGAGCTGGAGGTCGGACAAGTCCAGGCTGGGCATTCTCGGGCTCTTTTTCAAAGACATCTATCTCGACGAGGTTACTCCGCTCATGATCCAGAAATGCCTTGCCTGGCGGTTGAATTCAGGCAATTCCAAGAGCTCTGCCAACCGGTACCTGGCCCTCCTTAAAAAGATGTTCAGCCTTGCTATTGAAGAGGGCTATCTCGAGACCAATCCTGCCGCAAATATCAAGAAGTCCTCGGAGAAGGACCGACTCAAGGAACGCGTCCTGACCGAGGACGAAGAGGCCAGGCTCAAGAGTGCTTCCTACCCTGTTCTCCGCTCAATCATCAGCGTTGCACTCCACACGGGGATGCGGTTGCAGGAGATCCTGAGCCTCCGTTGGGAACAGGTGGATCTCAACGAGATGACGCTCACAGTAGAGAGGACCAAGAGCGGCAAGCCCCGGACAATCCCCCTCAACGCTGCCTTACAGGATGAGCTCTCGAGGCTCAAAGGCCAGGACGGCCAAAGCCCCTATGTGTTCCCCAACCCCAAGACCGGGAAGCCACTCACGACCGTGAAGACTGCCTTCGTGGCTACCTGCCGGCGAGTCGGGATAGCGGGGCTACGGTTCCATGACTTAAGGCATACCTTCGGATCGAGGCTCGTTGAGAGGGGTGTTGATATCGAAACCGTCCGCTCCCTCCTTGGCCATGCGAGTATTGCGGTGACCCAGCGGTACATCCATTCGACCGACGAAAGACGCCGGACTGCCGTAGACAGGCTGGCTGAAAAAACCCCCATTGGGGCCCCAAATAGGGCAAATCTGTTACACGGCTGTGACACGGCGGGAAAATCGCGTCTGGCGGGGAAGCCGGAAAATCCCGTAACTTCAGGAATTTCAACGAATTAGAAATGGCGTGCCTGAGAGGATTCGAACCTCCGACCTTTGGATCCGGAGTCCAACGCTCTATCCATTGAGCTTCTGCTAGGAGGATCGTATCTTCTTGTTCCTGTGTTTCTCGTCCTCAAGGCCGAAATACGATATCGATCGATAGTGGGCAAGATATCCCAGGGGTGAGTGTCAAGATTTGCGCCAAAACCCCGGTCGAAAATGAATGAAAAAGAACTACGATGATGGATTCATCAAGGAGACGGAATCTGCTAGTTACTATCTGAGTTTATTGAT
>Ga0187850_10002136_pt1 | contig 18982 bp, 17 predicted proteins | sample June2016WEW_4_15_FD_132436 | JGI IMG/M metagenome (GOLD analysis project Ga0187850, IMG submission 132436) | Peatland microbial communities from SPRUCE experiment site at the Marcell Experimental Forest, Minnesota, USA - June2016WEW_4_150 | ecosystem: Environmental > Terrestrial > Soil >... | reverse complement strand
TGCATCGCTGATATTTCCCTTGACGAGCTCAACGTGTGACCCACAGGCAAGACACTCCTTGATGTTGATCTCCGGCGTGTCCTCAGGTAAAAAGATGAACGCCTCCATCCCTGCACGCGCGGCGTACGCTGCCAGGGCACCGGCGGCATTTCCGGCCGACGGTATGCACGCTGTCCGAATTCCCAGTTCCTTGGCTTTTGATACGGCCATTGCCAGCCCGCGTGACTTGAATGAGCCCGTGGGAAGCTGACCCTCATCTTTCATGAAAAGAAGCGGAAGACCCAGGGTTTCCCCAAGTTTCGGCACTGGCGTAATGGGTGTCATTCTCTCGCCAAGGGAAATGATATTTTCACCGCGTTCAACGGGGAGCAACTCAGCGTACTTCCAAAGGGATGGTTGTCTCTCGTTCAGCAAGGCCTTCGGAAAGGACTTCTTTGCAGCCTGAAGATCGTAGCGCGCGAGGAGTGATTTACCGCAAGAACGGCAGACGGTTTGGACTTCATGTGGAGAATGACGATCTCCACAAACGCTGCATTCGAGATGTGTGAGGAAATTCATATGTGACTGTCGGATTGATCGATGGATCGTGGTATTGTCTGTCTTTGAGAGCGGAAGTCAATGTAGATTGAGAATGGCGGAGAATCAAGATAAAAGCGATTAATGCCGGCGAAACTTGAAGCATTTCACCATCGTTGAATGTCTGGAGCCTTTTCTCTACTTTGAGGATACCAAATTCACACCAACCAACTGCGTACGGACATCACATGCGAAACCATCTGATTATTGCTCTGGCTTGTTTGATCGTGTTCACCGTGTCGGGATATGCCATTCCGCGTTTCGCCACTCGTTTGAACCTCCCTTGTCAGAGTTGTCACGTCAATCCATCAGGCGGTGGTATGCGCACCGCGTTCGGCCAGAGCTTCGGTCGTGATAGTCTGTCAGTGAAAAGCTGGCAGGAGGAGTATGCTCTCGACGATTTCTCGACGAAGCTCAGTGAGTTCCTGACGTACGGTGCCGATTTCCGTTTTCTTGCCTTCTATCAATCCAAAACAAATCCGGACGCATCGTTGAGTTCATTTTTCCCTATGCAAATGGATCTGGATTTCAACCTCGCCGTGTCGAAGAAGATCAACCTCTATATCAATCCAGCGTTCGGCCCGTACAATCGTCTGGAGGTGTTCGGAATTGCCAGGATTCTCCCGGCGAATGGATACTTGAAGCTGGGTCGGTTTACGCCTCCATACGGGCTGCGGTTTGATGACCACACGTCATTCATTCGTCAGGCGACCCCATTCCGAAACAACATGGGGCAACAAACCGGCCTCGAGGTTGGATTCAGATCAGGATCTGTTATTGCGATGGGAGCTTTGACGAACGGGATGCGGGGCGATCTGGACGGAATTCTCGCGAAGGCGGTCTTTGGCAAGCTTGAGGCACACGGGGACCTGGGACCAATCAATGCTCTCGCCGGAATTTCATCATACAATGACGTCTCGAGTGTCGAGAAACTGAACCTTTTTGGCGGCTATGGGTCAGCCACATTCATGGACAGACTCACGCTCATCGGCGACATTGAACGCATCCGTGGGAATTCCGCATCGATGAGTGTCAGCTCGGATATCAATCAACGAAACGCGCCGGGGACAGATCTCAAGCAACTGGCGGTCTTGGTTGAGGCAGATTACGAGCTGCTCCAGGGAATTGATTTGAAGTTCATGTACGATTTCTTCGATCCGAATACAGACGTCAAGAGCGGCACTGCGGTGAGGTACTCAGGCGGGTTTGAATTCATGCCGATGAGCGGTGTGGAGGTACGTCCGTTGTACCGTTATACCAAGGATACCATCCTGAACAGGAACACGACCGATCTCCAGATCATGGTTCATCTTTTCCTGTAAAGGCACTTCGGAAACAAAGGTTCCGGCGACCTGCCTCTGGATCACTCGACCTTTTCAATCTTGATCGAATCGGTCGTCCCTCTGGAGAGCAGAGGCAGCCCTGCTGTGTAGATGACGTAGTCCCCGAAGTGTACGTATTCGAGTTTCCGCAACTCATCTTTGATGCGTTTGAACGCAGTATCCGTGTCCGCGACGAATTCGGGCACAACGATCCCCCGAATCCCCCAAACCAGGTTAAGTCGTCTCAGAATCTTATCGCGCCCTGTTACCGCCAGGATGAGCGCCTTCGGCCTGTACTTTGCCGTGTTGATCGCACTGAAACCGGAATGCGTGATAACAATGATGGCTTTCGCGTCAATGTCGTTGGCAATTGCACACGCTGCCCTGCCTATCGCATCGAATATCGTGAATTCCCTCGTCGCACTCGCTTTGGCGATGTCAAAATGGGACTGATATCGTGTCTCTGCCTTCCTGATGATTCTATCCATTGTGAGCACGGCATCGACCGGGAATTTCCCTACCGACGTCTCCGCGCTCAACATCACCGCGTCTGCACCATCTAGCACTGCATTCGCAACGTCGTTCGCTTCTGCCCGGGTCGGGCGGGGACTTTCGATCATCGATTCGAGCATCTGCGTCGCAACAATTACGGGAACGCCTGCTTCATTGCACAGGCGAACAACCGTCTTCTGAATAATTGGAACGTCTTCCGGCGGGAGTTCTACCCCAAGATCGCCGCGCGCGACCATGACAACGTCTGACGCGCCGATAATTGAATTGATGTCCTCCACCGCTTCGCCCCGCTCGATTTTCGCGACGATTGGTATTCGCTTCCCTTTGGGCGCCTCTTTCACGAGGAACTCCCGCAGACTCTGAATATCCTTCACGGATCGGACAAATGAGAGGGCAACATAATCGATGTCATTCGCCAAACCAAACCTGAGATCTTCAACATCTTTATCGGTGAAGGAAGGGACGCTGACCTTTACCCCAGGGAGGTTCATCCCCTTCTTATCGGTTAAGATCCCACCGTTGACAACCGTGCAAAGCACATCGGTGTCCGTTTTCGAGACAACCGAGAATTTCATTTTTCCGTCATCAACCAGAATCGAGTCGCCGATCCGAATATCCCTCGGAAGCTGCTGGTAGGTGGTCGAAACCATGTCCGCGTCGCCGAGTATGTCTCTCGTCGTGAAGCAGTACTGCGCGCCGGTCTTGATCTCCACACTCTTCTCTTTCAATCGACCAGTTCTTATTTTCGGACCGCTCAGGTCCTGCAAAATCGTAATGTGTTCACCAGTTCTACTACTTGCCTCTTTGAGGTTGCCGATGGTCTCGTGGTGTTGTTCACGCGTTCCGTGTGAAAAATTCAATCGGGCGACGTCCATACCCGCTTCAATAAGTTTCACCAGTACGTCCACGCTCTGAGATGCCGGACCGATGGTGCAGACGATCTTTGTCTTGCTGAATCCTTTTGAAGCAATCATGGCGTGTTCCCTTCTTGGTGACTGAAGCATGAAACAAGCTGAGGGAGAATCTCTCCTGCTGCTCCGAGGAGTGACTCGTGAGCACGAGTGGAAAGCTCGGTACGTTCACGGTTGATTTCGACCACGAATGCTCCTTGATCGAACGCCGTATAGGGCAACGACGCTGCGGGATACACGACCGCAGAAGTTCCAATGCACAGAAACAAGTCGCAATGACGCGCGGCTTGTTCGGCCCGAGAGAATGCTTCTCTAGGTAGCATCTCGCCGAACCAGACTACATCAGGGCGGACGAGACCCCCGCAATGGACACACCGGGGAGCCTTTGTCAATGAATCGATATCCAACTCTTCCACAATTGCCCCACAGTCAATGCAATAGCTCCGCTCAATGTTTCCATGAAGCTCAACCATCGATTTGCTCCCCGCCCGCCGATGGAGATTATCAACATTCTGGGTTACGAGCGTGAACTCTTTCACTCTGCGCTCCAATTCAACGAGAGCATAGTGTCCAGCATTCGGTTTTACCTCGTGAATGAGCTTTCTCCGATAAGCATACCATTCCCACACGAGGTCAGGATTGCGAATAAACGCATGGAAATTTGCCAATTCTTCCGGCCTGAACTTCTTCCACAACCCTTCCTCTCCACGAAATGTTGGAACGCCACTCTCGGCGGAAATCCCTGCGCCCGTAAGCACGCAAACCGATTGGGCCGTCTCGAGGCGGGCTCTGAGGGTGTCGGAAAAAGTCATTGTGCAGGGCGAAGAACAAGACGATCGTATCCTGATTTTTCGATCGCCGAACGGTCCATCAGCTGGGTTCTGTAACCACCGTTCAGCCAAAGTTGGATCTGATCATCGTAGTGTGTTTGAAATACCTGCCCCGATTGGCCGGGAGGCGTGACTGAATGTGTGTTGTTCCTGTCTGAGAGGTCGAAAATCTGCCGAGTGGAAGGGCCCACGTCATTCAGAAATGGCTGCCCCAGACGAAATTCTGCCTTGTCGACCGTAGAGTGAGATCCACCGATCGGAAATGGCCCGATATTGAAAATCCTGCGCAGCAGATCGTGAGACCCGAACACGTGGGGGAATTCGACCTGATGCACAGTGCCCCATCTCATTTCTTTGATCTCGCCGCCAAATCTCGACTTCAAGTCGCGCAATCCATCGTCGACGCTCCGTCGAATGATATCGTCCATCGTCTCGACCTGAGGGGTCCTCACATCGTCGAACCAGGCAGACGATCCTTTCTTCATCAGTTTTGTAATCGCTGCAAGCGGAACGGTCGCGAGTGTGTCATAGACCGCCAGCAACTGCGGTCCCATCTCATCTTCAAACGTGTTCTGGACCATCCTGACCAAAAATGACTGGAACAAAGTCGTTGCGACATCGTTCTTGCCCATCTCATAGTTCCAGTTCCTGAAATACGCAAGGGTTATCTGGACATCGGGATCCTGCGGAGGAGCAGAAGCATACGCGTTCAAGATGATCGGCACCAATTCTCTGGCCTGCGGCGAGAAGACATCCTGCTGAATCCGCTCCATGTCCTCCACCGAAAACTGTTCCTGTCCGTGCAGGGCCTCGGTTATTCTCGTGATCCGCCAGTCGGGCTCCCAAAGGTTCGATATATAGTACGGATAGGAGTCTGCTACAATCTTGTTGTTTGCTGTTGCAATGAACCCTTCGGGCGGATTAAATGCCTGCGGCATCTGCTCGAACGGAACGTATCCCTTCCAATCGTACTCATCAGTCCAACCGGGAAATGGTAAGCTCGCAGATTTTGTCTTACGAATTGGAATGCGCCCACCCGTATGGTACCCGATGTTGCCGTCCACGTCTGCATACACGAAGTTTTGCGCTGGCACAGCGAAATGGCGCAGCCCCTCAAGAAATTCATTCCAGTTGTGGGCGCGGTTGATCATGTAAAACGCCTGGACCTCATTGGAAACATCATGCCCAACCCATCGCATGGATAACAACTGACGCGAAGTTTGCGCGGCCGGCTCCATTCGGTTGACGATCGGTCCCCGATGCGTCCTGTACGTTGTCAGGAGAACGGGTGGTCCGTTCTTCACCAGAATTGTATCTATCTGTTGGTCGACCGGACGCCAGCTCCCATTGAAACGGTAACGCGATGGATGCTGCACAGAATCAACATCTTCTACATAGAAGTCTTCATCGTCAAGCATGGCATTTGTCACGCCCCAGGCGACAGATTGGTTGCGCCCGATCACGACAAAGGGAACTCCGGCAATCGAGGCACCGGACACGTCGAGATCAGGACCGACGATGTGAATCTCATACCAACGTCCCGGAGCAGAGAACAACAGGTGCGGATCGTTTGCGAGAATCGGTTTCCCGGTTCTCGATTTCGCCCCAGCGACAACCCACGCATTGCTCCCCGATTCCAACCCAACATTTCCCAGAAGCTGCCTGAATGCCTGATCCGCCGCCAGCAGCTGGTCCGCCATCGCCGTGGTTCGTCTTCCCTTGAGCTCCTCGGGGATGATCAGGGGTGCCCCCTCGGGCCACGTTGGAAAAATCTCCGACGCCTTCGCAACCCCAAGCCGCTCGACAAGCTGGCCGAGGACAATGTCAACCCATCGGGAGTAATTCAACTCCCATGCCATGAGCCGGCTGACCAGAAGGGAATGGGCCATTGTCCATGGCTCAGGCTCGAAGTTCAGTATATCAAATTCGATCGGGTATTTTCCTTTGTGTGCAGCAATATAGTTGGTTACTCCATCTGCATACGCCTCCAGCGCAAGGCGTGTATTTGCATCCACCGTCGGAACTGTCCGCTGCGCCTGTTGCCAGAGCCCAAGCGTTCGGAACATCTTGTCAATCTTCAGCGCAGGTTCGCCAAGAATCTCCGAGAGCCTCCCCTCGCCAGCCCGGCGGATGAGCTCCATCTGCCATAATCGATCCTGTGCGTGAACATAGCCAACAGCATAGTATGCGTCGTATTCAGAATTCGCGAAGATGTGAGGCACGCCGTAGTCATCACGATAAATCTGGACCTCCGAGCGAAGGCCTGCGACCTTCTCAACACCCGATGTCACAGGATAAGATTTCGTGATCAGATAATAAAAGAAAACAGTGAGTGCGAGAGCCAGAACCAGCAACGTTCCAACCACACCGAGAATGACCTTAAGGCGAAAGTGCATGCGATAGAAGAGAGATTAGGTGGGGAATGATCCCGTTATGATCTTACGCGGAACGGGACTAATGTAAAGAAAGATGTGGGGTCTTGCAAATATTCAGACGCAGCAATCAGCACACGATCGGCCAGCGATGAAATCCGGGTCAGATAAAGCGGTCAAGCGGAGACCAACAGCGAAAAACGAGATTCGATGCCTGAAGATCATGGTCTCACTCCTTCCATGCGGTTCAAACTGCAAGCCCCAATGTTATCCGAACATCGGGGCTTGTTTCGAACATCCGGATTCGATTCAGATCTAGAATCGATACGAAAGAGTAATGTTAAACGTACTCGTGTTCACTGACTCTGACGTTCGCGAAGGGGGCGTATCCACGCCTGAGAGGTAATAGTTATCTCTCAACGTGCTCCACTTCCCAAATGCCAGTGAAGCATTCAAGATTACATTTTCATCGACGGCAGTACCAATTCCAGCCGTGTAGTAGAGTTGATCGCGTGATGTTGGATCCCCCTTATACGGAGACGGATTGTAGATCACACCACCTCGCAATCGAATGCCCTGGTTCAACAGTGAAACCTCCGCCCCACCTCTCAGATTTGTCGTAGCACGAAATACATCGCGTATAACACGGTTTTCATCCACCAAATCCGGGTTGTCGTTCGTAAACTCCATTTGCGTCCAGTCGGTATACTCAGCATCTCCTGCCAACAAGAGCCAATCTGTTGCCTGGACAGACACTCCGCCTGAGAAGACGAACGGAGTCTTGACAGTGTACTTCGTCGAACCTGAGCTTTGCATCTGAAAATGGTCGGCATTATAGAACCAGCTGTTGCCGATGTCGGAAAAATCCTCAGAAATATCATAATACGTCGGAGTCCGAATCGTAAGTCCGAGCTTATATTTCCCCTGCTTCTTGTACATCAGGCCAATGAGGAGATTGTATCCGCTGATATCGCTATTGATGGTGCTCTCGTACTGAAACCGGTTGAAGTCATCGCGGTTGAGATTGAGAAGATAAACCTTCTTCGAATCGGACTCAGTATAAAGCCGATCGTAGGTATACGACCCCGAAAGGATATTGACACCCACCCCAAGGGATAGCCCCTTTGCAATCTCCATCGCCCCACCAAATGACCAACTATTAAGTCCTCCTCCTTCCACGACGTTACCTTCCTGCTGCACACTGTCAGTGACGTTTGGTTTCAATCTTCCCCCTACAGTATCAGAGAGAAAGATTTGGAAAGGTATGTTATTGTCGAGAAGGCTCTGTCGATCGGCGTCTGACATTGAATTGAGATTGACATCCGGTGTCAGAGATCCAACGATCGAGCTGCCCGGATTGAATCCTTTGTAGGAGACTGCTGTGGAGTAGTTTGCGACGCGCGCAAATCCGAATGCAAACGAAAGGCTGCCCCGTGCGGTTGGTACAGGGTACACAAGTCCGAGATTGTTGAGATTTGTCACTCTGTTATTGGCATTCGTTGTCGCGCCAAAGAATGTAGCATCATTATTGTATCCTGCATTCGAGAGCCCGGCCGAGAACTCAAAACTTCGCAACGAAGCCAGGCCAGCAGGATTCGTAAACAGTGCGGAATAGTCATCGGCAAGACCAACGGAGGCATTCCCCATGCCGGTGGATCGGGCACCGATTCCCATATTGAATGTCGAAAAGCGAAGCACATCTTCAGCATATTGCGCACTTGACAAACTCGGTATGAGCAGGATTGACAGCGCGGCACCAAGCAACAGACGAGCGGCAGATCGTGACAGGGTTGACTTCATGACTCACATCCTCCTGAGATTTCGGTTAGTTCCGACCAGTTCGCGTTGCACCACTGCTCCTGCTTCCTCCATTGCCGCTACCAGTACTTGGTGCGGGGCTTGAAGAAGCGGGGGTCGATGATGGCGAGTATGATGGAGACGGTGAATACCCCGGCGCAGAAGACGTGCTCCCTCGCTGCGGAGCTGCCCCCGACCTGTAGTAACCCGATGCTGGAGCATCTGAATATCCCCTGCTTCGGCTCGCTCCACTGCTCCTTGTGCCTCCTTGTGGGCTTCGGCTTCCACCGCTCGACGGCGCAGACCTAACGCTGGGTGCGGCTGACCGACTTGGTGCCGCGTAACCACGACCACCGTTGCTTGACGGCGAGCTATAGGTTCGCGACGCACGAGTTGAAGATGATTGGCTCCGTCGCGCGGCCGGTGCAGCATTGCTACGAACTTGGCTACCGGAACGGCGACTTGCCGGGGCAACGCCAGGCGTGCTTCCTGTCGATCCTACAACCGACCCAGAGTATCCTCCAACGCGAGTACTTCCACCCGTGCGACGATATCCTGCATCTCTTGTCTGGCTTGTTCTTCCACCCGGGAGAGAATAGCCAAAATTGCCGGAGTATACGACGTAGGGATATCCGCTATAGTACCCGTAGGGAGAATATCCACCGTACCCATAAGGATAGTATCCGGAACCGTATCCATAGTAGGACCATCTGTTCCAGTACCCGTAGTAGTTTGAATAAGGGGACATCCATCCATACGAGGGCCATCCGTAGTAAAACGGGTCGCCGAAAGTGATATCCCAGTACAAACTCGACGGATAGTAGTAGCCAAAGCCGACGCGGGAATGAAACTGATCGTACTCATCATAGTTTGGTTCTTGGACGGCCGCGGTTGTATCCTGCAGTTCGCTTAATCGGGCTCTTTCGGGTTTCGATACGTACGAACCCTGATCCTCGTCTTGAGTCGTGGCAAGCTGAGTGTAGCACCCTGAAACGAGAAGAGAGAGAGCAAACAGCGGGACCACCGTCATTAGAAGTCTGATTGAAGGTTTCATAAAGTCACCTATTCCTTTTCTCGATAAGAATCACTCAACAATGGTGCCACCTAGTCTAACGAAAAAACCCCAATATTGGGCGAAAATTGGGGTTTTTGGCGCAGTTTTAACCACATGGTATATACTTTTGTCAACACTAAAATCAGGCACTGTACACCTACAAAACATCAAAAAGTCCCTACATATTCGAGTTGGAGAGTCCTATTTCCAACACTGATATCACCTTCGTTTTTGAGAATATCCTTGATGTTCACTCCAAGCACGAGCCCTTTCCCCCAACTCCAACGAAATCCCAGGTTGAGGTAGCCGCGGCCACGACCCTTGCCGATAGCATTTGCACTGTTGTCGTTGAATCCAGGGTCATATTCCGCGAGCAGAGAGATATCTTGTCCCAATGTTTTTTCCGCACCAAAGAAGAGGTCGAGATCCTTATCACCATCGCCGCGTTCCGTCGAAAGGTTGATCCCACCGTGAACGCTCAGATTTCCAAGAATCGCATAGTTTTGACTCGCGACCGCATAGAACCCAGGAGACTTGATGGTGTAACGCTTCAAATCGTCGATATAGGGGCCACGTCCCTGCCAATCGAATCCCATGGCTACCGCTGGCGCTACAAGGCTTTCGTCGAGGAGACGAATCTTGACATTGACTCCCGGATACGGATTCATCCTGGGCTTGTTTGTTCCAAGTACGTCGGTACCCCCGTAGGAGATTCCGAAATTGAAACGATCAATGAGCCCGACAGAGACGCCGAAAAGAACTCCTCCCTGTTCAAAGAACCCGGCACTTACGTAGTAAGCGCCCCGATGCAACATTCCGGCGGTGGGCCTGTCAATGATCATCGTCGGTTCAATGTTGGCTGATGCACCAGCGTTGCTTTGAGCATGGACAGAGCAGCATACCATGAGGAACGCGACGAGTACGAATACTGCATTCTTCTTGTTCAAAGAGTCCCTCGCATTATTGAAGATTCAAAGTCTCGGGAAATCAACTTTTCCTCCAAACCGTTCCGTCTTTCTTATCCTCGATTGTGATCCCGAGTTTCTTGAGGCCGTCCCGAATTTTGTCCGAGAGCGGCCAGAGTTTCTGTGCACGAACGTCGGTGCGAAGATCGACAAGGAACGAAACAAGATCAGCCTCCAGCTTTGCATCGCCTGCAATTGAGGAACCCGAATGCTGAGGAACAATCCCCAACACGCCTCCTCCGAAAGTTTTGAAGAACTCCTCGATGCGGCGAAGTGACTCCAATGTGTACTTGCTCTCGAGACTCAGCAATGCATTCGTTTCCCTCGAGAGATCGAAGAGGACTGCAATGGCCTGCGGCGTATTAAAATCATCATTCATCGCACCGACAAAACGAGCCTCGTACTCGCGCAGGTCAACGGCTGCTTCAGTGCTGTTGCTCTCGGCTCCGGGCTTCGAGATCTCCTCCCTCAGATTCCTCATCGTGTTCAGCAGTTTCTCAAGACCAACTTTTGCTCCGTGAAGCGCTTCGTCACTGAAATCGAGCGTGCTGCGGTAATGGCTCTGGAGTATGAAGAACCGGACGACAAGAGGATCGAATTTTCTGAACGCGTCCTTCAGCGTGACAAAATTCCCGAGAGACTTACCCATCTTCTGACCGTTCACTGTCACCATATTGTTATGGAACCAGTACTTGACAAACGGCTTTCCCGTGGAACATTCGCTTTGCGCGATCTCGCATTCATGATGCGGAAACTGATTCTCGAGACCCCCTCCATGGATATCAAAACTCTCGCCCAGGTACTTCATCGACATCGCCGAGCACTCAATATGCCAACCGGGAAAGCCTTTTCCCCAGGGACTTGGCCACTGCATAATGTGTTCCGGCTCCGCTTTCTTCCAGAGTGCGAAATCAGCCGGGTGCCGCTTCTCGGGATTCACCTCCACCCTCGCACCTGCCTCAAGATCTTCAACACTTCTACCCGAGAGCTTGCCATAACCCGCGAACTTCGGAACATCAAAATACACTGATCCGTTGGATACGTAGGCATATCCATTGCGAAGGAGTTGCTCCATAATCTCGATTTGTTCGATGATATGCCCAGAGGCACGCGGCGAGATATCGGGACGAAGGATTCCCAGAGCATCCATGTCTTCGAAATAGCTCGCTGTATACATTTCTGCGATCTGCATCGGGTGTATGCGGTCGATCCGGGATTGCTTCTCGATCTTGTCCTCTCCCTCATCTGCGTCATCCGTCAGGTGACCCACGTCTGTGATATTCTGAACATACAAGACCTTGTAGCCTGCATGCCGAAGATAACGAACGATAACATCGAACGAGACATAACTCTTGGCGTGACCGATATGAGAGTGCCCGTAGACCGTCGGCCCGCAGACATACATTCCAACGCGACCCTCCTGGAGGGGTTTGAATTCTTCTTTCTGTCGTGTGAGCGTATTATATACTTGCAGTGACATTTTAGGTCAATGATTCGTGGTTAATTCATTCAGCCTATTTATGAGCCAGTCCCATGAGCTCCCGCGCGCCACGAAGTCCGGCGTCTGTAACCTGTGATCCGCTCATCAATTTGGCAACTTCCTCCACCCTTTCTCCGAGCTCGAGCTTCCGGAGACGTGTGCGCGTTCTCTTTTCACGTTCAGTCTTTTCCACTATAAAATGCGTGTCGGCCAATCCGGCAATCTGCGGAAGGTGCGTGATCGCGACGACCTGGTGGAACTGCGAGAGGGTTTTGAGACTCTTTCCAACGGCGAGAGCGATGCGCCCACTTACCCCCACATCGATTTCGTCGAAAATCAGAAGGGGAAGCCGCTCAGATTTCGCCAGTATAGTTTTCAGTGCCAGCATGATCCGCGAGATTTCACCCCCAGAGGCAACTTTCACCAATGGTTTCAACTCTTCACCGAGATTGGTGGAAATGTAGAATTCGACGAGATCGATCCCCTTCGTCGTCGCATCGTAGAATTCCCGGCCGAGCTTCACATACGCTCGCGCGGGCTGAGGCGTGCCGTTTGATTTTCCCACCGCCCTGTTCTCGATGCGAACATCAAATCGGGCGTTCGAGATGCCGAGCTTCGCCAGCTCGGAAGCCACCGAGCCGTTGATCTTTCCGACATGCTCGCGTCGTTTCGACGATAACCGCTGAGCTGCCGCCGAGCACACGCGCCGCTCAGCCTCGATCCGGTCATTCAGCTTCGCGATTTCTCCCTCGAAATTTTCGGCCAGAGCGAATTCCTGACCGATCTTTTCCCGATGTTCGATGACCGCATCGACAGAACCGCCGTACTTTTTCTTTAACAGAGCCAGCTTGCCGAGCCGATCCCTGATTTGTTCCAGCCTCTCCGGATTGAATTCAATCTTCGAGTTGTAGCTCTGGATGAATTTGGCAACTTCGCTGATGATTGCAACAGCCGAGGCGCATTCGTTTCTGATCTCCTCAAAGGCTTTGTCGATTCGCGAGAGATCCTCCAGCTGATTCCGGGCAAGCACTATCTGATCGTATACTGCCTGCTCTCCTTCATAGAGCAGCTGGTGTAGATTCGATGTCGCTTCGAATAGCTTTTCGGAATTCTCGAGGATTCGCAGTTCCGTCTCTAGCGTCTCTTCCTCTCCGCGCTGCGGAGTTAACGCATCTATTTCCTGAATCTGGAATTCGTACAGATCCTTGCGTTCCCGCAGCAGTCGTTCCTTTGACTGCAACACTTCAAGCTCTGTGAACAGCAGCGTGAGCCGGCCATAACTCGCTTCATATTCTTCCTTCAGACCGGCCAGGCCGCCGAAATCATCGAGCAAATCGATATGAGTTTCCGTCCGTAGAAGGGATTGATGATCGTGCTGGCCATGGAGATCTACGAGCATATCACCGAGCGATTGCATCATGGACAAGGTCACCGGGGTGTCGTTTACGAAGCACCGGTTGTGTCCTTTTGCTGAGATCTCGCGTCTCAGGATCAGGTCGTCCTGAATTTCAAGATCCTGTGCTTGAATGAAGCTCTTCACTCGTCGATTCCCTGAGACGTCAAAGAGTGCCTCGACAACCGCTTTCTCAGCTCCCCGGCGAATCACATCGGAATTGGCACGATCCCCGAGAACAAGGCTGAGGGCGTCAATGAGAATCGATTTGCCGGCGCCGGTTTCACCGGTGATGATGTTAAGGCCGCTTTCAAATTCGACTTCGACCTCTTCAATGAGGGCGTAATTCTTTATGAGAAGGGACTTGAGCACTGTGTTTTGTCTTCGTTGACTCGAAATGTAACAAAAAAAAGGGGGATTTCAATGTGGCTCAGGCAGGTGTGGCACGAGGCGAGCATCGAGACCGCGATTCAAGCCGAATGGAGACCTTTTGAACTAATTCACCGATTGTGCGGGAGGCGTGGGCTCATCGAAGAAGTTCAGATCGGGCACATCGGGTAAGACTCCGTGGAAGTACGCATAGCGGAGGAACTCAGACAACCCCGCTTGTTCATCTTCGCCCAATCCGTATGAAAACGCAGCGAGGTAATCCCGAATTGCTCCTCGCGAGAGATTGTGTTCACTCGCGATAACCTCGGCGATCTCCGCGAGGTGGATAACGCCTTGCTCCTTCGCTCGAATCAGAGGTGCGACAATGTCCTCTCCCGCCGAATCCTCATGACCGACCCAGAAACCATGGACGTACGGCAAGCCGGTCAGATCATTCCATTCCTCAACGAGATCGAGCGCGAATAATTCGCCCGGCACATGGTTCTGCGGATGGAAGTTGACGACGAGCGCGGCATCGGCTTTCCGGAGCATCTCATCACGCTGTCCGAGCATTGGAATAAACTGAAGGGGATTGTTTAATGACTCTTCGTTTGGAAATTTTTCAGCCAGGATAATCTTTGCCAGAATGATCTCCGACGTCACACGGATATCAACAGCCAGCGTATGGACGTTCCGGACGTTTGGATTGATGAAGAGTTGAATGGTGTTGGATTGCGACGAAGAGGAAACCCCGACGCCGGGGACAATCAGATAGTCGCCACCGTGGCGGGCATAGTCGATGGGAGATAAAAAAGCGCACCGGAGGGATCCGATGCGCTGTTGAAGTTTGACCGCAAGCTGGGATGGAATATCCACAAGAAGCTCGAGGTTGGAGGAGGAATCCCTCAATCCGTACAACAGGGGCCGAATATACGACGCCCCTGGCACCCCGAGAACGTGCTTTTCAACCTCAGGCACTGGTTTTTTGCGTCACTTGTTTTGCCGCAAGTTTCCGCAGGTAGTACAGCTTCGCGCGACGGACCTTTCCTTCTTTTACTCTCTCGATCTTCGCGATGCGGGGTGAATGCAGCGGAAAAATACGCTCAACGCCGACACCGTCGGAAATTTTCCGGACGGTGAACGTCGAATTCAATCCAGCGCCGCGTTTGCTGATGACAACGCCCTGAAACTGCTGGATGCGTTCCTTGTCTCCTTCGACAACGCGTACGTGTACGTTGATGGTGTCTCCCGCATTGAACGCGGGTCTATCCGTTTTGAGTTGTGTTGCTTCGATGAGTTTCATCTTATCCATTATTGCTTCTCCCAGCTAGTAACGTATCTCTGTTTACGAATTCTTTTTCAATGAATCTGAGCGACGCGATTCTGTTCGCTCCGCTCTCTGGCTCTGCCGCCATTTTTCGATTTCCGAGTGGTTTCCCGAGAGCAGGACGTCCGGCACCTTCATTCCACGATATTCCGGCGGCCGCGTGTACTGTGGAGCTCCCAGCAGACCATCCTGAAATGAATCGCTCAACGCAGACTCGCTGTCATTGAGAACGCCCGGAACCAACCGAACGACCGCGTCGACGACAACTGCTGCGGCAAGCTCTCCACCAGTCAGGACAAAATCGCCAATTGAAAGCACTCGCGTCACCAGCGATTCCCTGACACGCTCATCCACACCCTTGTAGTGACCGCAGATGAGCAACAGGTTTTCTTTCAAAGAAAGATCATTGGCAACACGCTGATTCAGCGTTTCGCCATCTGCAGCCAGGAGGATGATCTCATCATACACGCGTTGTTGCTGCAGATGTTCAACACACTCAAACACCGGCTCCGGTTTCAGAATCATTCCGGCGCCTCCGCCGTACGGCGTGTCATCGATGGTCTTGTGCTTGTCGTGCGTGAACTCCCGCAAGTCGTGAACAAGAATCTGGACTTTCCCCTTGTCCTGAGCACGCCGGATAATGCTTTCCTGAAGCGGACTCTCGAGTAACTTGGGCAGCCCTGTCACTATATCAATGCGCATCACTCCAACAGCCCTTCCAGCGGACGTATGACCACCCTACGGCGCTGCACATCGACTGATCGAATAACATCTTTGATCGCGGGAATCAGGATCTCCCCCCCTGCCCCCCCCACTACCCACACATCGTTTGCGGGGAGTTCCATCACTTCCCGCACCGTTCCGATTGTTTTGCCCGATTCTGTCTCGACATTCATCCCGATGATGTCATGGATGAAGTACGAGCCCTTGTTCGGAACAACCGCATCTTTTGCTGCTACGAATACCAACTGACCGCGCAACGAATCTGCCGCAGTCCGGGAATCAATTTCCTTTAACTTCAAGACTACCGCGGAGCTTGTCACTCTCACAGCAGTGATAGTATGTTTCACTGTCTGAGACTCGTCGGCCCCAACCCACACTGTCTTCAGTTTCTCGAAGCGCTGCATGGTGTCGGTGAGCACTGCAACGTTCAGCTCGCCCTTGAGCCCTACGCCTCTGGTAATTCTTCCGACAGCGATCATCAGAAAACGACTCTGTGGTTCAACGTTTCGAGAGTCACGCTCACCCTATGATATCGAGCACGGCCTTTTTCCCCTCTTTTGCCGCCACTGCCCGCAGGAGCACTCTGAAAGCCGATGCCGTACGTCCTTTTTTTCCTATGAGTTTTCCCACATCTGACTGATCAACCCTGAGCTTAAAGATCGTCTTGTCTTCCTTCTCTTCCAGCTCTACGACAACCGTCTCAGAATGGTCAACGAGATGCTTGGCAAGGTATTCCACGAATTCCTTCATGATCCACCTCCAGGTTTAAGGACAGGGCCTTGCACATCGCGTACGAAAGCACTCACCCTTTAAACATCGTGGGAAGAAATTCTGTCGAATCAATTGCCAGGGGGATTTCCCCCTGCAGACTCAGCTTATGCTGCGGGTTGCGGCGCCGGTTCGGCTGCTGCTGCCGGAGCTGCTTCGGCCGGCTTTTCAGCTTCCTTCTTCTTTTTCTGAGCGCGGCGGCTTTTGCGGTCGGCCTCGCGCTGCATGCGCTCGGTCTGCTGCATCTGCCATTTCTCGACGATACCCTGCATCTTGGCATCATCGACACCACGCCTGATCAAAGACCAGCGCAACCACACACCCTTCCGCTGAAGAAGCGATCGCACAGTGTCCGTCGGCTGAGCACCCTTCTTCAGCCAATAGAATATGCGCTCATCTTTGAACGAAAGGGATATCGGATTTACGTTCGGATCATACTGCCCCACCGACTCAATAAAGCGGCCGTCGCGGGGTGAACGAATATCCGCAGCAACGATCTTGTAGATCGGATGCTTCTTTTTTCCTGCTCTACGCAAGCGTAACTTTACCACCGTGTAACTCCTCGTAGGTTTGAGATTAGAGTTTCGAGTTTTGAGTTTAAAGTCTTGAGTTTCAAGTTTAAGGTTCTGAGTTTCAAGCCGCGATGTTCATGTCAAAGAAATCTAACGGGTTGGGAATCGCATTCCCTGCATCGTCCGTTTCATCCCACTCTTGGTGAAACGCTTCATCATTTTCTGCATCTCTTCGAACTGTTTCAACAAGCGGTTCACCTCTTGTACCGTAGTCCCGCTTCCGAGTGCGATCCGGCGACGGCGACTACCATTGATAATCGATGGGCGGACACGCTCATCCTGCGTCATCGACTGAATCATCGCCTCAATCCGTACCAGAGCTTTGTCATCGATCTGTGCATCGTTCGGGATGCGGTTCATCCCGGGCAACATCCCAAGAACCTCGCTGAGAGGACCCATTTTTTTGACCTCGCGGAGTTGCTCCAAGAAGTCTTCAAGCGTCAGCTGCGATTTGCGGAGCTTCTCCTCGAGCTTGACAGCCTTTTCCTCGTCGAATTGCTGTTGGGCCTTCTCCACGAGGGTGACAATATCACCCATGCCGAGGATTCGAGAGGCAATCCGTTCCGGATAGAACGGCTCAAGTGCATCAAGCTTTTCGCCGATCCCTATGAACTTGATCGGCTTCTGGACAACTGAACGAATCGAGAGTGCAGCGCCACCGCGGCTGTCACCGTCAAGCTTTGTCAGCACCACGCCGTCAAAGTCAAGACGATCGTGGAACGCCTTCGCGGTGTTTACGGCATCCTGCCCGGTCATCGCATCGACGACAAACAGGATCTCATGCGGCTTCGTGATCTCCTTGATCGAAGCCACTTCCTGCATCATCTCTTCATCAACGTGCAGGCGGCCGGCAGTGTCGATGATGACCGTATCGCGGATATTCTTCCGCGCGAAATCGATCGAGTCGCCGGCAATCTTCACGGCCGATTGACCCCGGTCTGTAAACACGGGAACATCCAGCTGCTTGCCGAGGGTCATCAACTGGTCGATCGCGGCGGGACGATGGACATCGGCTGCAACCAGCAGAGGATTGCTCCCCTTGCTCTTCAGATATCCCGCGAGCTTTGCCGCAAAGGTGGTTTTCCCCGAGCCCTGAAGGCCTGCGATGAGAACCACGGTCGGGGGCGTCTGGGACGACCTGATCTCAGCTTTCGACTCGCCGAGAAGCTTGACCATCTCATCATAAATGATTTTGATGATCAACTGTCCCGGGGTGATGCTGTTCAGGACATCCTGACCGAGAGCCCGTTTCTGGACGTCTTCAATGAACTGCTTGGCGACCTTGTAGTTGACGTCCGCATCTAAAAGAACACGTCTGACCTCACGGAGATTCTCGGCTACATTTGCCTCGGAAATCCTTCCTTCTCCGCGCAGTTTCTTGAAGACCGATTCTAGCTTCTGACTAAGGCTTTCAAACATCGAAACTGACCCTCTCTCCCTAACAAAACTTCCGAAATCTCCCCGCCAGTTGAGATTTCGGAAGCCAGAGGTCTCAAAATTTTGGGCTTATAAGGTAGCGAAAAAAACACAGCCAATCAAGGCATTTTGTGCGCCATTCAGGCTGTTCTGCAGCCTCTTTGTCAACAAAAAACCGTTGCCATTTCAACCATGGCAACGGTTTCAAGCAATTCTTGAGGTCTCTTCCCTCAACTCTGAACTGGCGAGAGGCTCAGCTTGCCTTTGTCAAGGCCTCGGCGCCGCTGACAATCTCCAGCAGCTCTTTTGTGATCGAAGCCTGACGGGCATTGTTGAATTTCAGAGTCAAATCATGAATAAGTTCTTTTGCATTCTCCGTGGCATTGTCCATCGCCGACATGCGCGCCCCCTGCTCTGCCGCGTTCGACTCCAGGAGAACCCGCCACATCTGGAAATTCAAGTGGCGCGGAAGAAGCGCATTGACGATCTCCGAACTCGATGGTTCGTAAATATAGTCGACTTGCGCCAGGGAATGAAGATCCCGTTTGCCCGTTATCTCTTCAGGAGGGATGGGAAGCAGCTGTTCGATGACGA
>Ga0187850_10002126_pt1 | contig 19050 bp, 18 predicted proteins | sample June2016WEW_4_15_FD_132436 | JGI IMG/M metagenome (GOLD analysis project Ga0187850, IMG submission 132436) | Peatland microbial communities from SPRUCE experiment site at the Marcell Experimental Forest, Minnesota, USA - June2016WEW_4_150 | ecosystem: Environmental > Terrestrial > Soil >... | reverse complement strand
GGGGTCGGTGGTGGTGAAGTCGGCGGTGAGGAGGGATATCATATCATTCGGGCTTCAGCGGAGGCAGTTTGTACCACTCGAATGCGATCATAGCGATCCGGGTCGCTCAAATCATTTCTGCTTTGACTTACCACTGCTCGTTTGCCCCCGCTCCCATCTGTCCTTCGCCTTCGCATCCACCTTGGTCTGCCACTGCATGTTGGAGGGGTTATCCCTACCACCGTTGGCCAATGGAATGATATGATCGATAACATATCCAGGCCGTCCGTGCGGATAGCCAGTCTGCTTCATGAATTGACGTTTCGCCGCCTCACTCCGTTTGATCTTGCCATGTGAATCTCGCTGGACTCCCGTTACGTAGGATTTGCGGTGGGTAGTTGATGAACGTATGCTTGGGGCTGACTTCTTCTGGCGTGACGGAGATGACCGGTAGTGACTTGATGAGGATCGTGAATGAGATTGGTAGGTTCGGCTATGAGTTACAAATGACCGTTTGCCCCCTTTGGATCTTTGTGCGTCGATTGTGGCTGGGGCGAGCAGTAGGCATGCCAGCGCTACGACAAAGGCAGATACTAATCTACGGTTCATTGCCATGCCACCCTGGTCACATTCACGGGATACCACCTATTGCGTTTCGCACCGAAGCCAGAATCTCACTTAAACCAGAAGGTTTGAGAATGAAGTAGAAGGCACCCAAGCGCTTTGCCTCAAGAACCGTTTCCCTGTTCGCATTGCCGGACCAAAAAATAACAGGAGTATCCGCTATGTCTGGATCCGCTTTAAGTGCCTTAAGGAACTGGAGTCCATCCATGAAGGGTGAGTTGATGTCAGTGATATTCACATCCGCATGGTGTTCTCTGAGCCATGATATTCCAATACTCTTGGACTCCAATCCGTAGACCTTAAAGCCCGCCTTTTCCAGCTCTTTAATCAGAAGAAGCACAAGATTTTTCTCGTCATCCAGAACCAAAATTACCTTGGGGTTCATCACAGAACGTACTCTCTAATTGCTTGTTTGATGTCTTTTTCAATACCAATTGATCTACGCCGCCCTGGTAATGTTGATCGAACACCACTGCCCCACGGTCATCTCACTTCCGGTGATCTTTGTACCAGCCTGCCTCAAGCATACATGTCGATTCAACGGATCACCCAGCCATTCAAGAACCATCCTGCCATTGATCTCCGCGTCCGAATGCGTCTTGAATAGGAACGCTTCATCGACATTCGCTGACCAGTTGATGGAGTTGAGATCCCAGAACTCAAAATGGCTCAGGTATTCCTTGCTGTCGGTGCGGCGCAGGATGGTGTATGTGGTTGGGAGGTGATTCATTCCTTCCTTGACTCATTTAATACGTTGGAGCATTCCAGAACGCTGATTCTGCGAGCGCCGGTTTGCCATTTGTCAGCCGGCGTGCCTCACTTGACAACGACCACACCATCACCATTCCTTATTACTGCGACCGGAGTCCCGCGCACGACAGCTAGCGTGCACGTGTTGAAATCAATAGATGACTTGTCCGCAGCGTTCGGAATATGGTAGCGATGACTATCTAAGCTGCCCCACACGCTCCATCCGTTTTTACGGAGATCGTCGATTTGTTGATTGAAACCAAGCTGAGCTTCAGCCTGAGCTTTCACACCGATATCATCCCAAATGTCGATCCAATCGCGAACACTATCCAAAAACGAAGCTACTAGCTCAATTTCCGTTTCATTTTTCAACTCTTCATTGAAGATGAGACTAGCTTCGGCGCCGCCAATGATTTTCGCCAGTTGTGATCCAGAGCCAATGAGCGACAGCCGAGCTGCTTTTAGTGAATGAGATACAGTCTCTAGGATATCAGGTCGGATAACTTTGATTAGCTTCCTGGCGACGACATGAATTCCATCTTGCCACTTGGCAGCAATTCGATCTGCCAACGGAGGTGAGAAGGCTCTAACCTGTTCGACGTCTACGTTGTGCCAAACTGGAAGTATTAGTTTCTGACCGTTCGCCTCGCGTTGGGCCAGCCCATCAAGTTCCCGAGTTGGATAGTGCTTACCGAAAAAATGTGGTGAGAGTAATACAATACCAAATTTGCTGTTGGCAAGTCCTTCGTCGATTTTCTGTCGCAAACTGTCACCTACATTCAGCTCTGTCTGGTCAAACCAAACAGAGATACCCATTCCGCGGAGAAGAATAGCCAGTGGAGCGGCTATTACCTCCCGGTCCTCAGATGCATACGAGATGAACGCATCCCACCGAGAGGGTCTGAAAGTTGAATCGAGGACATTGCGAGATTCGACCTGCTGAGACTGAGGCTGTTCAAATACCGGTTCGGACCGTGGCTCTAGTTTCTTCTTGATGAAATTCTCCAAGCCATCGTATTGATAGAAGAAATCAAATCCAGGCTCTCCTCCAAGGTTGATTTCATATACAAGGTTCTGTTCTTGATCCTTTCCCACCAACACGTGCCAGGTTGGACTCACAAAATCGCGGACCAGCTCAAGGATCCGATATTTTTCCTGATCTCCCATGACGTTTTGCGTAGGGAAAGCCGACAATGAGATCTTGTCAACATTGGGGTGCTTCCGCACATAGTTCTGAATTGCCCTCAAGAGATCGTCCAGAAACTGAATATTGTCATCATCGGGATTGACGTGTGCTAATCCGAGAATAGTGAGGTTTCTTCCCCCTGGAGCTAGCCTCCAGTCGATTTTGCCCGGATCGAAATCAACAGGGATTTTACCTAACAATTCGGCTTTCAATTCACGCACGGTTCTGGTCTCTTGCTTCCTGAATATCTCGTAAAGGGCTTGAAGCCATATTCTCTGTGCGGCATCAATTTTCAGTTGGGGGAGCCTGTACTTCATTGCAGACCTTTCTTCGTTTTGGACCCAGCATCAAAGACAATTGCCATGTGATTCACGTGCGCAGACCATTGCAGTGAATTCCGATTCCAGAATTCGAAATGAGTCAGATATTCGTTGGTGTCGGTGCGGTGGAGGATGATGAATGTCAACTGGAACTCATTCATGCTTATTCCGGTGTTTCGCTGGATTCTGCTGGCTCGACCTTTTTGGACGCTTATAGCAATTTCGCACGAACAAGACGAGCGACAATTCTGGCAAACTCATCCGCCACTTGTTCCTTCGGAGCGGGATCGTCGGCGACCTTCATCACGATTTCCCACTCAAGGGCACGCTTGCCCTTTCCCCAAACTGTTTTGAATCGACCGAGTTCTTTGCCAGCGTTTGGTGATTGGGTTCGCATTGAAGAATTGTCGTCCGCAGCAGATGGGGCCGCATACTCGGCAACGAGATCTAGCTCATTTCTACCATCGACAAAGGGAAAATCCGCGTTGAGCACGCGCACATAACAATCCTCTCTTCAATACGCATCGTTTGCGTAACGTGAGTTAGTAGTATTTCAATTCATCTGGAATATTTCGAGCGAAAAGAGGAATTACTTTCTCCTCACCCAAGATTCTTTCCTTCTTAGTTTCCTCAATCCAAACGAGATTGACCAAGTAAATTATAGCAGAACGCACGGCTTGAAAGAGATTCAAAGTTACTTCTAACAGTTTATCTTCTGTTATGGCAAGCTCATGGATATTCGTTTCCTCGTCCTCATCTGAAAACGGAGATGAGATCGGACCCAAGGGAACCACCTGAAGGTATTTGTGTTCCAAATGATTTCGTATAATTGAAAGATGGCTGAGATTGCCTTGTTTAGAGTAATCTTGAGCTATATCATACAGGGCTACTAAACCAACATTGGCTTGAATTTCATTCAGTTTGTTGTTTATGCCTTTTTTGAACTCCAGATCGGCATACCAAATATTTGCGAAATAGATTTTCCCCTTTTGATTCAATTCAAGATATTCATTCAAGAATACCGCGATCTTATCAAGCGAACTAAACGCCAAACGGTACGAAAATTTCAGCAATTCCTGATAAACATTCATCGAAGCATAATCAAGCGTGTTGATAATCGCAACCTTGCCGTCTACAAATCTGAGCTTAGGATCTTTGAACTGAGATTGAGTCAACAAGAATCTCGCAGTAGCAAACTCCTGTTTGACTTGGTTAAGATATCGACAAAGGCTCAGATATTTGTCTTTCCCCTTTGAGGGCACTAACATCTTTTGAATGACAATCGGATCGCCAACGGAGGCATAGCAGTTGCAATAAAAGCTGTGGGGATTTAAGTAAAGCCTGTGGTTAAGGCAGAAGTTCACATAGAATGTTTTGAACCGAGACCGATATCTCCTGTGCCATACTCTGACGTGCTCAGTTTTCTTCCTCAGATTCATCTTGCCCGTCAATGATTTCTTAATCGGCTTCAAATAACTATCCTCAAAGAATCTCCTTGGTGCTTCTTCGATCATTTTAGATTTACACGCGCTCTTTAGCATCCAGTAGGCTTCATAATACAGCTTGGAATAGTACTCTTTTTCTGGTGTGACGTGAGTCAGAAAGCAAAAGACCCTTGCCTTATTTGCTAAAGCCATCGGATGTTTTGGAGAATGGTAAAGAGCTTTATCATAAAATTCGATTGATTCGAGATTTCTTCCTAGATCGTTGAAACAGTTTCCAAGATTTACGTATAGGCGGGCCATCCGCTCGTTGTCAATTTGTGGTCCTTTCTCAGTTAGCAAAGTAGTCGCATGATAGAAACAGTTCTTGGCTTGTTGGATCTGATTGATTGATACAATTGAGTATTTAAAATCAGGTTCCTGTTTTTCGATTTTGTGCAGGGCAGCAAAACCATTCCCGAGGTCGTACCAATAGGTGAACTCAAGTTCTTTGCCCTGCGTGAAGATTCTTTCCTTGTTGCTTTCGAGAAACCCGATTCCTTTCCTAACGATAGCCGGATCATTCAATCCGTCGCCAATATCAATCAAAAAACCTGCTACGTTTATGAGCACACCTATCTGATGAAGGTCGTACTTTTGATTTATTACCGACAATCCTTCGAACGCTTCTCGATACTTGCCTTCGCCAATCAGCCGGCTCACTGACCTAAATTCATCAGGATAAAGGAATTGACTCATTTCTTCGGTTACCATTTCAGCATTTTGGGGCTTTTGCTTTTGACAATTCGAACCTCATCCTCAGCAAGTCCGTATAGTTTGTAAACAAGTCTATCAATCTCCCCTATCCATTGCCTTGATCTGGTGCTCCAACAGTTCTTTCTTGCCATCTGTGGTTGATTCTGTTTACGGTGAGGGTCCGACATTCTCTCGACAAGCTGCGCCATCCGTGGTGCATTGCTTTGTCGTCTGGTGGATTGCAAAAGGCGATAGTAATTTAGATTTCTGTCTGGTCTTTGTAAGCAGTTTGCATTTGATCATACTTCACTCTTTCCAAATCATTTCCCCTCTAGCATTCCAGAAAATCTCGCCAGGACCCATCCAAGGGAAAAGACCACACTCTTCTAGCTTCAGTAGCACAAATTTGATTGCATCCCCTGGACTTTGCGATAAGGTGCATAAGAACCTAGCTCCAGGAAAGTTAGTTGCACAGGCAAAGAACTCAGGCCCGACAATATTCTCATCACCTTTTTTGAAATACAGGGGTGTCAATGCTATGCCAGCATCCCCCGTCCGCATCATACCATAAGGGCGGTAATCATTCTTTTGGGGAGCTCTGACATATCTTCTAATCTCAGAATACAAATTAGAGCTGTGATGAGACTTGGTCTTCTCGATATCATTATTTGTGTCTTTCAACATCTGCCATATTGAGCATTCAAAAGCGATTTTGTGCAAAGCTCGACTTACCTGTGTATGGTTCACATTCTTTAGACTTGCGTGCTGTATAGATAGTGTACCATCATTTTTCAATACTACTCGCCCTTCACCTTTGTCGATGCTTAGTAATTTATTCCTCCGAGAAGTCAACCTTACTGTTTCGTTTTCATAGACAGAAATTGACGAATTATAACTGGGAATGCTTTTCAATGTTTTCCACATCCGTAAAACCGGATGATTAACAAGATGAGTATCCAAATGTGAGCCGAAATAGCGGTTGCAACTCCTGCAAATAATTCCTTTGGGGAGGGTATAGGGTGATATAATACGCAGCCTTGGGTCATCGCTCGTATTCCCAAGCGAAAAAGGGATGATATTATATTCATCGTCAGACTTGCGATCGACCTTCCCTGAACAATACAGGCAGGTGTCTGTTATTAAGTTCATTCACTTTTCTTTCTCGCTGTCGGCCTTTGTTTGTATGAACTTCAACCGTTGAGCCCGATTGCGCCACATCAGAGATTCTTGACCTTTTGTTTTGTACGATCTCCAAGCGTCGTTTTTCGATTTCACGTCCTTGAGTCGCCCTCCACAATCTTTATCTCTTCTTCTGTCAACCCATATAACTCATATACAGCTTCATCGATCTGACGGTCCAGGCTTTCACACTGCAGTTCGAGCCGATTCTTTTCGGCATCGGTCTTCGCGGTTGAGAGTGTTTCTTCGGAATACATTATCTGCTCGACAAGGCCCACTAAGTGATCGTGTTTCGATCTTTGTGATGAATCATCAAAATCAATCATATGTATGGGCAGTTGCTCTGTGTACTTCGTCCAGAAACGAACATATCCTCCCCTCAACGCCGTACTGACACGCTTGAGGCACCAGAATAACAACTTGCTGTTTAGCAGGGCAAGAAGGTATTTCGGACTATGCCTGTCATCCTTTGGAAGTAAGCCATAACCTGTCTTGAAGAAATGTCCATTTGCATCGATCGTGAACGACGCTGTATTGTTATAGTCGGGGACCACGATCTTGGGCCTGGAAAAGAGAGTCATACTCTTCGGGTAACCAAAGGCATACCAGTTTGGCCCTTTGAATCGCCCACCTTCTCGTTTCATTAGCTTTGTCTTGTTCAACTCCAAATACGAATGTGCTTTTGGAAAATCCCTCTTCAGATCAGTTTCTTGAATAAGATTGAACTCAGTATCGCCGATTTGGTAAGGGCAGATCATGACGGAAGAGGAGTGCAGGGGTCGATATCGACGGATATCCTTTCCCTTCAGGAATCTCTTTACGATCTCTGATTCTACATTCATACGCTGGGTGAGTGATGCCGAATCCCCTTTCACTATCGATTTACCAAACTCGCAGTTTTCCAAAACGAAGACGTCATCTGCACTCGTTTGGGTTCCTACGAAAATATGGAACACTTCAGACGCGTTTCGGTTCGTTGATTCGAGTCTGCGAAACAACCTCTCGTCGCCGGCGTCTCCAAATATCCACTGTGTTCCCGAAATTGATTTTTCTTCTATGACAATCTCATCCGCCTTCAAGTCCTTCTCCCACGTTTCAATATCCCCAACCTTAGCAAACCTGAATTCCGTATTGTTTCTCTTACTTAGGAAAAGAAGGCAAGTATACGTTGTCGCACCAACAAACACTTGATTCTCTCCGAAATGAACCACTTTGTCCAAGAACCTCCCGTCTGCGACGATGCGACGAAGTCCTTCACCATATTGAGCACTGAAAAATTTGTGCGGCAAAATGAATCCTAAGCTCCCCTCCCAACGCAAAAGGCTGATCCCTCGCTCGACGAAGACAACATATATGTCATAGTTCCCTGATGCAGCAGATGCAAAGTGATCTTTGAGATATTTCACAGATTCAGGACTGGACTCATTCATCGTTTGAATTCTTATGTACGGTGGATTCCCCACAATACCATCAAAGCCACCCCTCTTGATCACCTTCGGAAACACTTCTCCTGTGTTCATTGGTTTGAGCTTGGAATCATCTACATTCGGGAACAAAGATCCATCGAGAATATCCCGCCCGACTAGAGAATTTCCACACACAATATTGTTTTTCAGGTCAGGCAGAATTGTTTCCTTGAACAATCCGAACTGATGGGCATCACTCATCGTTGCGTCTTCGAGGAGCTTCAGATACAGTGAGAGCTGTGTGACTTCGGTTGCTTGGAAATCGATATCCACACCGTAGATGTTATTGAGTAGGATTTCTTTCTTCTTTTTCAGCGAAAGATGTAGTTGCCCATCACGCTCAAACAGATCGTCCGTCTTCGCCTTCTCTCGGTTTGCCAGGTAATATCTGACGTGATAATCGAGCAGTTGAGCGTACACTTCGATCAGGAATGAACCCGATCCGCACGCAATATCTGCAAAAGCCAAATGTGCGATCTCGGCGGGAGTCTTGCCTTCGATCTGCCTCCCGACTGTTTCCTTTACGATGTAGCGGACGATGTATTCGGGAGTATAGTAGACACCACCTGACTTTCGAACCTCCGGTTTTTCTTCAACCTTCACACGCTTGTCAGTAGCGTGCACCACCTTGCCTAGGAACCTCTCGTAGATGCTGCCAAGAATCGATATCGGAATTTGGTTGAAATCGTATGGGGAACCCGGATCGGCCAGCTCCGAACATATCTCTGCGAACATTTTGTCTTCAGTAGTAGCAAATGTGATCTCATCCAGTATGCGATGCGGCTTGAAGACCAACCCGTTGTACTTGGGCTCACATCTTTTGCAGAGATTGACAAATCCCTTCCAAGCCGACTTCTGTCCTTTGAGATTGATGATCGCCTTCTCTTCAATACCTTTGTCTTCGAGGAACCGGATAAACACAAGTCGGTCAATTGTTCGTTGGACGGCCTCGGTGAGTTCTTCTCCTTCCAGCTTTTCATTAGCCTTCTTGAATGCTTTGGCAAGCGTGATGCGATATTCATCCAGCTCTTCCAGAAATGCTTCATCGACCGCTTGATATCCTCCTTTGAGCAATCCTTTCTGGCCACCCTTGCCACGCGGCTTTGGCAACTCAGCCGCCCGCTTCTCAATTGAACCACCCGCAACGGCCTCCCGTGAGAACAGATAGTAGACATGGGCGAATTTGTCTTCGACGGCATAGTCGGAATAATGGAATGACTCCACTTTGCGATTCATCGCTTCGTCGATATCTGGTTTGAACCGGCAGTCCAGAATATGAAATTCTTCGAAGTCTGTTAGTACCGCAAGCGGAGTTTTTGCATTCCAACCGTAACGGATCGTTTGGTAGTAATCTTCTGCATTTGCAAGGTTCTTCGACGGCTTTTTTGCCTCCACAAAGAATTTCGGATCTCGGAAATTCGGACTGAGGAAGAATGCGTAGTCAGCTCGCCGCTGGGAAGACCCTGCCATCTTTACCTTGTTCTCAATGTGGACCTCTTGCTCGTAAGGATTCCTTTGCTGCACGTGTGTGACATCCCATCCCAAAGCAGCGAAGAATTTGTCAATGAAATCCTGACGAACTTGTGACTCTTGATAGCCGGGTGAAAGGTAGGCTGCCTCCTGTGCCTTAAAATCAGTCACAAGTTGTTTAATAGTTTCAAAGGACTGCTTCATCTCATCTGCCTGCGTTTAGGACTGGAGTTCGATGCATACAACAGATTTTCGATGAGGTCACTGCTAATCTACACGAATAACGAGCTGTATTCAACTCATGCGAGCACCCGTTCACCGTTTGTTAGTGGTCGCTTTTCTGCTCAGAGATAATTGGTTCAACTAAATCGTAGAATTCCTTGGTGATTGGTTTCATCTTGACATGTTGATCCATGCCTTCGCGTAACCAATCTAGGGCAGACTGCCTTTTGCCGAGCAAATCTCTAGGCGCGTTCGTCGGAAATGCCGGAAAGAAAATAGGAATATAAGTCAGCCAGCCACACAACACGACCGAGATTTGATTAAGTGAAAACGTGCAGAGATCAGCATCGAAGTGACAGCCCATTAGTGTAGTCCCCTTGTCCGCCGCGGAATAACTCGTCCTGAAAATCATGGATCCGAGACCGCCGTGAGCATATTCCGAGAGTAATCTGGCGTACATAGGATCGTAGAATCCAGGAGCGATTTCATCAAACATAGTTCGGAATCTGACTCGCTTTTGCCGAAGGGCATGCGCCATCACCTGGTCTTTGTGACGATGGAAATAGCGCATTTGCACAAGCACTTCGTACATATTACGAAGTACGGAAACAGTCTCAAGATAGTACCCCGATTCGAGCAATATGGCTGCTGCGCGCACAGTATATGGGAAACGCAGGAGATGGTGATGTGCAAAGGCCTGAAATGTTCCATCGGCGGATTGAGGATCATCGACCCTGCCCGTGAAATAGGCTGCATGGAAAAGAACATTAATAATTTCCGGATATTTTGTAAGCCATCCATGCAACTCGCGTTCTGTCGCCTTCTGGGTGTCAATTTCCGTATGGAATAAATACCGGAAATCCATGAGGTTCTGTGTCATAGGATTGCACCTGTGATGCAGAAAAAATGGCAGTTAACGTTTAGCCAACCCCCCTTACGGACCGCCGTTCTAGCGAATTCCGATTTGACGGCGGGACGCAATGGAGCGAGCACTTTACATCTAGCCAAACTGAACTTCTCCCCTGCCTATCAAGCGTGCGAGTCACTTATGTGACCGTCGGGCTAATATCGGAAACTAATTGATAAATATTCTTGAGCATTCGAGGCTGGTCCGTCGTGCAAAACTCTTTGCAGTGTTCCGGGTCGACCTCGTTCCATTTGTAAACAGTGAGGATTATGGTTTGGACATCAGACCACATGTTGTTTTGAGCAGGAGCTGGTATCGGCCAGAAGAATATCAGAAGAAAGAAAATTAGGTTGAACAGAACAAAGAACAATCCCAAGAAGCAAGTGGCAACAAGGATGAGTGCGATAATGACACCGCTGATGTTTCGTGCTTTGTCAAGTGAAGAAAAGCTGGCTTTCATCCAAGATCCAATGTTGTTCGCATAGGAATCGAGAACCGGTTGAACATTTTGGCTTTCGAGTTTGATTTTGTCCTGCCCTAGGAAATTGAAGAACTTCTTGAGTTCTCCGTAGTCAGACAGAATGTGACCAAGGAACTTTGGTGACTTCACGCATCCCCAGAATGCGACGGCGGCGTAGTAAAGGAAAATCACCAGAAATATCTCGATGACAATGAGAAGAATCATGAAAGTGCCTTTGCGATTCTCATTGGACGAAGCCAGAACGGGTGTGAAGCTATGTCATTGGCACGTCGCGAAGCAATGTCCAGAGTGTGGCCGCTGGCGCCTAACGATAGGCAACACGCCGTTGCGAGCCGCCACTATCGAACTGACTCATTGCCGTGGCGAGCACATTACATTAACGTCCATCCAGCGTGCGAGCGCCGGCTTGCGTTTTGTTAGCCGCAGCGCAACGTTCTGAGCCTACTTTCTCCATACACGAGAAAGTGTGGAATCGAGTTTGGAGCGGATCAAATCGGTGGTGGTCGCTAGTACGCGGCCGTTTCTGTCAACGAGGAATTCAGCTGGCACGGCATACACCCCCAACCGTTTGACATACTCGTTGTTGAATCCTCCAACTGCGAATGCCTGCCGCTAGGGTAGCGCGGGTCTTGCCTGAAGGAACGAAGCAGCCGCTCGAGGCGTGTCATCGAGAGAGACACTGAGAATTTGCAGGCCACTACGATTGTACCGGTTGTATGCGGTACGAAGAAAAGGCATCTGCTCAACACAGTGAATACACCATGTTGCCCAGAAGGCTATCAAGTACACCTTTCCTCGAAATTGGTTGCCAGATATCTGGGTTGAGGACTGGTTCAGGTCAGCAAAAGAAAACGATGGCATGTGTGTTCCGACGGAGACGTCGTACATAGAGATGTTAGCAAATGGTGCTGCCATCTTGGATAAACTGGACGCGGGAAACTCGCTTAGAAGTCTGGCAGCATACTGGCGGACACGTACGGAGTCATGCATCACTCGACCCTGAGGGAGATAAAAGAACATTGCCAACGCTCTCACGTATGGATCGGGATGAGTCTGCACCACACTATCGAGATATGCGAGGAAATTCGCACGGACAGAACTATTGCAGAGAATGGTGGCCTCTTCCCAAAAAGGATGACGTGCAGATATCGAGTTCAGCGCAAACCTTGCGGCTGCCGGACTCAAGGTGTCACCAAACACAGCGGGTCCCAACCGAGCGATAAGGAGAGCTTGGCGGATAAGCGGATCCGTTTCAGTGACAATCTGTCGGTTGAGTTCAGCGACATACGGATCCCAGTCGAACACGCTTTTGTCGCCTTGGCCTGGCTTAAGGGGATGCTTGCGAGTCGCTCTGCTATACTTAGCACATTCGGCACCCAACTGTTCGTAGATTCTGTATAACTTTGCAGTGTGCGACTCGGGATTAAGGAACTTGAGCTGAAGCGTGGCAGAAGAGTCACCTGACAACTCTACCTCCAGATCGAAGGAAAGCTCGATGTACAAGCGAGCCAGAATCTCGTAGTGATCGCCAATTGAGAAATACACACGATGAATACCCGCTTGCCTGATCGGAAGCATGAATGAGCCATCTTCGGACGCTCCCACTGAATCAATAACGCTATTTGACACGAGATCAACCGATTTCACAAAAAGGTGGTCTGATAGTTTGGCCCTGGGTGTGACAAACTTCCCTCGAACGACGATCTGTGCGGTCGTCTCACACGGCGTGGAGACGATTAGGGAAAAAAGGAGCACCACGAGGCTTGTAATGAGATTTGAGGGTGATTTCATTGAACGACTCTCCTAGCAATACTTGACGTTGCGCAGCGCCTAACGTTCAGGCAACACGCCGTTACGAGCCAATCTTACTTTTCCTTCGCCTATCCAGCGTGCGAGCGCCGGTTTGCCGTTTGTTAGGTGCTGCGCAGCCGCATTCGGTATCGTGGCTGATCAAGCAAACACCAGCTATTTCGGGAAGACTGCATCTCGAACTTGAATATAGATATCTTTATGTACAAGCCACGTACATAAGAAGAAAAGAGAGAAAGCTAGACATATGCTGACAGCTGACCATCTCAAGCGTCGATTTGAATGCGTCCAATACCAGACTAGGACGGATATCGCGAGAAAGAAGAAGCCGGGAAAAAGAAGTCGAAACATTACCATGGTTCCATATGCGCTTCCTAGCTTGGCGAGACGTTCCAGCATGTCTTTGTCATAAGGGCCTAGCTGCCTAGCCGCGTCAAAACCGAATTCTGGATGGCAAGACACGAGCACATATACCGTGAGGTAGTGAATTGACAAACCGACGACATATGAGAAGAAAAGCATCATCACGGCGATGTACGGGATAAGTGGCCGAGTGTTGTCCGTGAGTGTGAAGTTGCGTTTGTCGGCAAATGAGAGAAAAAGGATGCAAGCAGCGGCAACGTAGACTGCACCGGCGATTGTTATCTCGAGCCAAGGAGTTATTGAGACCATTGTAGTATCCCTTGATTGAAGTCGTGAAAGCTGCGACGAAAGGTCATTCTTGCCGCGGCTGCGTGGCAGCTAACGTTTAGGCAAACCGCCATTGCGAACTCTAAGGCCCGCCTATCCAGTGTGCGAGCGCCGTTTCTTGTTGTGTGCTCCCGTGAGGTCGCAGGTCAGATGTAGTACCTTCGTCCTTAGATCCACCCGAAACGTAAAAGGGTCTTGTTTGCTCTCCAAGAAAATAGTGCAGCCAAGGCAATGAGTGCGATCGTTAAGAGTGGGTCGAATGGTGCGTTGACCTGTACTCCGAAAATGATGATTGTTATCAGGATAAAGAGGCAGAATGTTGCCAGTCGTTTGCGACGGAGTCGCAAGAGCTTCAGTTGAGTCATCAAGTCCTCCGGTACAACGGAGTCAGGGCCTAGATGCGCAAGGAGAGATTCGATGTTCGGCTGAAGGTGCAAGTGGACATATGAGAGCAAACCCATTAGGACGAAGAGCAGGACCGTCTTCGCGATTATGAGCCAGTTAGTCCAGATGGATTGAAGCCCAAGCGGACCGAGCAGCAGTAGTAATATTCCAGTTGCGAGCACGGTAGTTTGGAATACGAAACACCGGTACGCACCACGCCGGATAATGTTCTCCATATACCGGTCGGCATAATATTGGAAAGTAGGTCCTAATGAGGCTCGCTCATTGACGACAATGAGATTGAACAACGGTATGGACATAAAGACGACGCTAATTACATGGAGAAACCTGCAAACATCATACATGGTGTCCATTGTCAACTCCGGTAAGATTGTTCAACAAGAAATGGCACATAACGCTCAGGCAAGCCGCCGTTGCGAGCCGCCAGTATCGAACTGATTCTCAATTGCTCCGGCGGCGAGCAAGTGAGCGAGCTCTTTACATCTAGCCAAACATAGGTTCAACCTTGCCTATCCAGCCCGCGAGCGCCGTTTGTCGGCTGAATTAGTTTGCCGCTCCGGGCCGCAGTAATTTGGCTAGTGGTCTGAAGCACCATTGCGAGACCGCAATAATGCCTCAAAGTGCTTTCGGTGTTTGCTGATTCGCTCATCGGGAGGTGAGAATATAGGTGATGAATGATCAAGTTGGATCGCGCTGAGTCTGGAAATTTCCATCACCAGTTGGGCTGCAAATTCTGCGCCCGCAAAATAATTGGCCTCACTCATCAGTTCTTTTCTGCCTTTGTCTCGAGGATTCGCTGCTGAGACGCCGATAATCAAGAAGCTGTCGATTGTGCTTCCACGAACGTCGATGATCCAGAATCGATATTGTGCATATGCAGCCATTGAACCTTCATCAGCGCTAAGTGCGAGTCCGATGAGGCCGCCGAAGGCATAGCCTAGAATGCGATCTTCAACATTTTGGGCGGCTTCGTACGAGATGCTTTCGACCTCGCCAATTACCTTGAAGGTGTACGAATGAGAGCTATCGACAGGGAACAGGGGGTTCTGGAATCTAGTACTGGTAGAACTGTTCCATTTGTCAAACCCTTCGACTTCAACGTACGCATCAGACAACGCTAATCTTGCCAAGGAGTCAAACGGTATAGGCATCAAAGAGTAGTCCGCACTGTAGGACTTCAGAGGAGGCACGTAGACACCTAGTCTGGCCGGGTACGGTTGGAGCGCATGATGCGATTGGCAAGACACGAATGCGAGAGTAATTAGAAATGCCGCGACGAGTCTTGGTGTCGTTGGCAAACGAAAACGGTCGGTCACTTTGGATTCTCCTTACAGAGCCGCGGGCAAACCAGTTTTCAGCTAGCGTTTAGGCAAACCGCCGTGCGCCGCCGAACTCCTTCACTCTACGCTCTATCTCATCAAGGGTTACCTTCGCTTTTACTCTTCGCTCGATAGAGCCTTTTTCCTCGGCTTATAATCGATTCGACCAGCGAACGCTCCTCCAGTTCATGCAGCACTTCTTCAACTGTGTTCACGCGCTGTCCAAGTGTGGGCTGTAACAACCACCACTTGGCAATTCCTTCCACGGTGTCCGCTGCAGTCGCGTGTTGTTTGAGATAGGTTAGGATGCCAGCGGCAATTTCGTTCTTGGTTGGTGGGGCCATGACGCTTCCCTCACTAGACCTAATCTGCTTCTGCTTTTTCATACAGTTATCCTTCCCACCCTATTGATGCGGGAGTGTTCGCTTCATCGTTTTTTCATCAGCCTGCCTATCCAGCGTGCGAGCGCCGGTTGGCCGTTTGTGAGGCGGCGTTTGCGCCTACATCCCGAAGGGGATTCGAAGGCCACAATGAGGACATTTTATCGCTGCGTACAGGTAGACATGACGGAGCGTGTTCTTCGAGTATGAAACTCTGCGCTGGCATTTTGGACAATGCAACTGGACGGCTGAGAGCGCCTCCTTCGTGTCGCGTGCAATGGCTGACAAACGCCTCTGCATTTCTTCATCCTCCATACAAAGGAGAAAGCCTATGGTAACTCGCATCTCGGTGAAATCGTCCTTTGCGAACACGGGGTCCGCGAAGGTAGCTAACAAAGACAGAACGACTTCGTGTGCATGGAAAAGGAGAATCGGAAGAGTATAGTACAGATAGGTCCATTGAGCATCCATGTCCTCCTTGTTTGAAAACACGAAGTTGAAATTCATTTCCTCGGTCTCAAGGGGACCAAATGTGGTAATCAGGTGGTTCGCTCTCTGCCACAAATGTTCCAAGCTGAATTCTGCTTGCTTGTCAAATCGAAGTTGATACACGTACTCAGGATCGATCCATTGCTTCATTGCCGTTTTGTCCATTGCGTCCCGGATAATTTGGATCTTCTTCTCCGGAAGGAACGAAGTGGAGGTCGCAAGCGCACGGATATTGCCAGAAAAGAAAGTGTCCAGGAAATTCTTCGGATCTGCGAGAAGCCATTCAAAGTACAGAAGGTTATCCTTGAAGGGCTTGCGCAACAAGGCATAAGCTACTGTCAACTTGGCTTTCTTGGAATTCTGGAGAGCTTCGTATACGAAGTGACAGAAATCAGAGAGTAGAGCGACAAACACGCGCTTGACAACTAGCGAGTCTGCGATGTCATTGTACCCGTTCTGCTGCAACCACCGAAACAGGTCCTCTCCAGACTTGCCGTTCATCGCTTTGGAGTCGCCTTCGTTTCTGAACTTGAAGTTGGCGCTGAAAATGCCTAATGCTTCGCCAGACACGATGATGTCAGCCAAGATATCATGCAAAAAGAAACAGTACTTATGAGCAAAGCGAACCTTATTAGGAAGGAAATTGGTCATTTGGACTCATCACCATAGTAGGCGCAAATGCCGCCTAACGTTCAGGCAAACCGCCGTTGCGAGGCGCCAGTATCAAACTGATCGCCGGTTGCTCTGGCGGCGAGCAATGGAGCGAGCACTTTATATTCAGCCAACCTTAGGTTCAATATCGCCTATCCAATGTGCGAGCGCCGGTTTGCGTTTTGTTAGGCGAAGTCGCGACCACCCGATTTCAGTCATTGCTGGCACTCAAGGTAATGTTCGCATCCGGGAAGTCAGCAATGGTTAGCGGTCCCCGATTCTTTAGGCCGATTGTCATGTTCGCGTATGCCTCCAGATTCCGGTTTATGTAGCTACTTGGCTGAAGTAGGTGGAGCTGTGATGTTGAACCACCGGTTTGAACTGCCGAACGAAGATGACTGAGCAGTGCTACCCAAGCGACCTTGCCTACGCGGTCGGTGAGCGTTGAAAGCGTAGTGTCTAGCTCCTTTTCAACTGTTTCGATGTTTTCTCCGTGTAGCAAAGCATGGCGCATTGCAGAACACTCCTTGTAAGCTCGATGAGGGTCATCTGAGACATGTTTCTCGAACAGTTGCTTGACTTCCTGCGAAGGATATGGTCGGTGAGTTGAGATCTTCTGGCATTTTTGGCAATAGAGTGGTTCGTGGCAACGAGGGCAACGGTCAGGTACAGATTTTCTCTCCGACGACAAAGCAGCAAGAGTTTCGATGACAAACCAGAACCATTGATACTGCTCATCGGGAGGATCCGCGGATACAGCGACCCTAAACCATCGAAGGGCTCGCCGGATCGGTTCGCTGTTTGTTTCCGCGAGAAATGATTCGATCGTCGCGGCGAACGAGGCATCGAGAGCGAGTATTGGCCAACTTGGATCGGCGATGCTGTGGAAAACTTTGCCTTGTCTTGTTTCCAATCCGACATCCCATTGGTAGATGGCAATACGGTGACGGATGGCGAACCTCACAGAAGTGGCGAACCCAAGAATGTCAACGAATTCGCCCAAATGTTGACGTCCCAAATCGACCGCGACGTCGATATTGTCAGCGTCAAAGGCGACATATGCATGCAGTAGCTGAGACTCGATGCCTGGTCTCATGTCATGATTCTGGAGATGAACCTCGTAGGTCTTGTTTGGATGTTGAAAGGCGACGCTTGAAAGCTGGTCGCTGACTCCAAGATGTGAGGCTATTTCAAACTTCATCATCCAGCGAGGCATGATCTAACCTTTCCGATTGACATTCCGGGTGGCCGCCATTTCGCCTAACGTCCTGCAAAATAACGCAACGCTGAAGCGAACTATAATTCTCATTCATGTGAGCGGAAGCGTTGAGCGAGGCTTTATCGTCATGGGCTCCATTTACCAGCGACGTTATTTTGCTTGTTATACGCCGCGCAGCCGCAAGATATGTTCCCGACAGAATTCATTTCTCCGGCAACCCTGCTTGCCCAACTAACTGGTAGAAGTCGTCTGCGCATCTCTTGTCATATCCGGTTAGGAGAGACACAAATGATCGGAAATGCAAGAACCCTCCTTCGTACTCCATGTAAAGCTGTTTAAGAAATTTGTCCCATTTTTCATCCCCCAAACATAGTCGCAGCTTCTGAATAGCGTACACACCTTTGGTATAGGTAACTCGAGACCCCTTTGATTCTAACAAGGGGACATCGGCATTTGTTTTCCAATAGTCTCGCTTGAATTCTGCCAAGAGATCAACAACGACGCTATCGATGGGTCTTCCTTGATGGACAAGTTTTAAGTAAGTGAGATTGAGGAATTCGGCGATGGTTTCCGACATACACCACGTGGCTGGATCCTGCCATGAAAAAAATACTCCCGAGCCGAACCACTGGTGGGCGACTTCATGTCCAGGCCAGTTGACTCCGTACTTCTTATACCACATTATGAAGGCAGACCCAACTAGGATAAGTGCTGGTTGAGAATTGACGTACTGCATGTTTGTGTCGGCGATATCGATTAGGGTCAGCTGTTCGTAGCGATACGGGCCAATGGATTCACCGTACAATCTGAGGGAAGAGCAAACATCATCGAATATCTTTGAGCATGCAATGCTGTCCGATCGGATATCATAGAAGAAAGTAATTTGCTTCCCGCCTACTTTTCTCGAGATCCTGCGATAAGTGCATTCTGATGTGATGACCAACCAGAGGTGCGGAATTGGCTGCGCTAGTTCACCGCGTAACTCAACACAGTCGGCATTGATTCTTCGCTTAGACAATGCCATTGATGTGACAATCAAGCAATTTTTGGGCCCCTCGATCCGAACAGAGTATGTTGCTAGATCATTCGGTTGCCAAGGATACCAAGAGCCAAGGGCAATGGCCCTTGTTGCTGGGTCTTCTATATCGAGCGTATACGTTATCCTTAAGGTGAGGGGTTCCGTCGAACGAGCCTTCTCTGTGGTTGGCAATGACACTCGGAGCGTATCGCTTCGTGTTGTATACGTAGCTGTGTGTTTTCCTCTCTCGTTGATGAATTCGACTGATGTCATTTCCATGGAAGGGCCGACCAAAAGGTACAATTCCCC
>Ga0187850_10002118_pt1 | contig 19102 bp, 14 predicted proteins | sample June2016WEW_4_15_FD_132436 | JGI IMG/M metagenome (GOLD analysis project Ga0187850, IMG submission 132436) | Peatland microbial communities from SPRUCE experiment site at the Marcell Experimental Forest, Minnesota, USA - June2016WEW_4_150 | ecosystem: Environmental > Terrestrial > Soil >... | reverse complement strand
GTGAACACATGCAGGTTCATGGAAGCGAGCTGCTGGGTTCCGCAAATGAAATCGCTGGCGGGCGTCGCGGCAAACACCAGGCCCTTGGCGGTGACCTTTTCCCCATGAGTGGCCACGGCCCGGAGCGCGGTGCTGCCTGCCTTGGCGATACTGCCCAGGGCCTTCTCGACAATGTTGGCGAGGCCGCCGCGCTTGTTGCCGGGCGTGGTGTTGGCGCTCCGGTCGGCTTGGCCGCGTGCGAGATATTCGTCATACCACTGCATTTCGCGGATCAGGTCGCGGGCAATTTGCGGAGTTTCGGCGCGGGCGGTGAGCAGATGAACGGCATCGCGCACCTCCGTGATTTCCGAGAAGATCACGGTGGCGCCGGCGCGGACCAGCAGGTCGGCCGCATAGCCCACGGCCGGATTACAGGTGACGCCGGAGAACGCGTCGCTACCGCCACATTGCAGTCCAACCACCAGATCGGCCGCGGGGCAGGTCTGCCGGCGGCGGCGGTCGAGCTCGACCAGGCGCTTCTCCGCCGCTTCCAGGATGGCCGCGACCATCTCCGCGAAACCGCCCTGGTCCTGAAGCCGGATCACACCGGCATCCGCCAGGATGGGAAGTTCGCTTTCAAACAGCCGCGCGGGTTGCAGCTTTTCGCAGCCGAGCGAAACGATAAGCGGCTGTCCGGCCAGGTTGGGGTGCAGCGAGATGTGCTTCAGCGTGCGGATGGGGATGGCGGCGCCGGGCGCGTCGATGGCTACGCCGCAGCCGTAAGAGTGAGTGACGGCGACAACATCGTCCACATTGGGAAAACGCGGCAACAACTCGGCTTTGATGCGCCGCGCGGCGTGCTCGACGGTGGGCGCGACACACTGAACCGTGGTGGCGATTCCCAGGACGTTGCGGGTGGCCACTGCGCCATCGGAATTCCGATAACCCTCAAAAGTGCAGCCGGTGAGAGGAGGGAGCGGAGCCGGAACGGCGGTGGCCAGCGGGAGTCGATCGAGCGGCGGCGGAGCGGGCGTATCGATGTGCTCCTGCCGCACCCAGGACCCCGCCGGAATGGCGCGATTGGCAAACCCGATGGCGTGCCCATAGCGCAGCACCGGCTGCCCGGCCTCCAACTGGCACAAAGCGATCTTATGGGACTGGGGTATGCGCTCGCGCGCGGTGATTCCGCCGGGTAGCTGCGCGCCCTCCGCAACACCCTCGGGGTGGACGATGATACCCACGTTGTCCTGCTGGTTCACGCGGATGTACATAACACGATTCTATCGGGCCGCTTGACCAGCCAGCCTGAGCGGTGAGAATCTCTGGCTATGCCTCGGTCGGGCGGCGGTGGCAAGAATCCGTGAACTCGCCGGCCGTGACGATTCCAGGGCTCGGAACAACGCCATGTATTCGGCGGTAAGGCTGGCACGGGCTCTCATTGGCCGCTCTCAGTTGATTGTAAACACGCGGGAGAAGCAGACAAGGCAGTAGACAAGCTACATGCTTGGCTGTAGAATGTCTACAGGCATGGCAAAATACGAACGCTACCGGAATCGGATCGAGCTGCTTCAGGGCACTCTCGACATGCTGATTCTTCAGACCCTGTGCTGGGGGCCGCGGCACGGCTATGGCATAGCCCAGGCGATCGGCGCCGGTTCAGGGGACGTTCTCCGGGTCGAAACCGGGTCCTTGTACCCGGCGCTGCATCGGCTCGAAAACCAAGGTTGGATCAAATCCCAGTGGAGATCTTCGGAGCACCACCAGCACGCCAGGTATTATCAGCTCACCGCGGCGGGCAAAAAGCGGCTTACCAGCGAACACGGCCGGTGGAACCAGGTGAGCGGGGCTATTGCCAGGCTCATGAATCCCGGTGAAAGCGAGGGGCAGGCATGACGATATGGCCGTGGTTTTCCCGCGGACGCCGTAATCGGGAGCTGGACGAAGAGATTCAAGCGCATCTGGCCATGGCGAAGCGCGAGCGGATGGAACGAGGGGAAACGCCGCAAGCCGCCGAACTGGCCGCCCGCCGCGAGTTCGGTAACCGGACTCTCATCCAGGAAACCACGCGCGAAATGTGGGGATGGAGCTGGTTGGAAACAGTCTGGCAGGACGCGTGTTATGCGCTTCGCGGGATGCGGCGCAGTCCCGGGTTCACGGCGGTTGCAGTTGTGTCGCTCGCGCTGGGGATCGGGGCCAATACCGCGATCTTCAGCCTGGTGAATACGGTGATGCTGCGGATGCTGCCGGTTCCGGAGCCGGGGCGTCTGGTGGAGCTCATGCACCGGTTCGAGGACGAGCCGCGCTTCAACGGCTTCACGTGGCAGATCTATCAGTATTTTCGCGATCGTAATCACATGCTCTCGGGGCTGATCGGGACGGCCGGATCGTCGTTAAACGTGCGGGTCGAAGGCCAGGCGCCCGAGAAAGTCGAGGGCGTGTACGTCACGGGAAACTTCTTCCCGGTGCTGGGGGTGAAGCCGGCGCTGGGGCGCCTGATCGGTCCGGAGGACGAACCGAATGGCGTGCCCGCGGGCGTGGCGGTAGTGAGCTGGACGTACTGGAGGAACCGGCTCCATTTCGATCCAGCGATCCTCGGAAAGCAGATCGTGGTGGACGACAAACCGGTGATCATCATCGGCGTAGCGGCGCGCGAGTTCTCCGGGTTGCGCCTCGAAGTGCGTCAGGACATGTGGCTGCCGGTGGCAATGCCAGACGTGAGGTCATGGAGCCTGACGCTGGTGGGGCGGCTGAAGCCCGGCGTGTCCCTGGAGCAGGCGCGCGCGGAAATGGCGGTGCTGTTCAAGCAGGCGGTTGACGAAGAGATGAAGTACAGGGGGAACGCCTTTATTCGCGCCATACGGTTTGAGATGGCGCCGGCGGGCGCCGGTGTGTCGCGCGTGCGCGACCAGTTCGCACAGCCGCTACTGGCGGTGATGGCCGTGGTGGCGGTGCTGCTGCTGATCGCGTGCACCAACGTGGCCAGCCTGCTGCTGGCGCGCGGCGCGGCGCGGCAGAGGGAAATGGCGCTGCGCGTGTCGCTGGGCGCGGGGCGGTGGCGGCTGGCGCGCCAGGCGCTGACGGAGTCGCTGCTGCTTTCGTCGGCGGGCACGCTGCTCGGAATCCCGGTGGCCTATTTGGGCACCGGCGCGCTGGTGCGGACCCTGGCGAGCGCGCGGGATCGAATCGACCTGCACGTAAGGCTCGATGCGCACGTGCTGCTGTTCACGGCCGGAGTGGCATTGCTGGCCGGGTTATTCTTCGGGCTGGCTCCGGCGGTGCGCGCGTGGGGAATGTCTCCGGCCTCTTCGCTGCGGGACGGCGGAAGGAGCGGCGAGACCAGACTGCGCCGCCGGTTCGGAAAGGGCCTGGTGGCGGCGCAAGTGGCCCTGTCGGTGGTGCTGCTGAGCGCGGCCGGCCTGTTTCTTGGCTACCTCTCGAATGTCTACGCCGGCCTGGGCTTCCAGCGGGAGCACGTTCTGCTGGTGACCCTCGACCCTTCGCAGAGCGGATATACCCGCGCACAGTTGGCTCGCCCGTACCAGGAACTGCTGGGGCGTCTCGAAGCGATCCCGGGTGTGCGCTCGGCGACGCTCAGCGGGGTAACGCCGGCCTCGGGCATGGGGGCGAACCGCAACGCCACCGTGGAAGGCTACCAGGCCAGCCCCGGGGAGCTCCGCTACCTGGTGGAAAACTGGGTTGCGCCGAAATACTTCGAGACGCTCGGCACGCCGCTCGTGATGGGGCGCGATTTCACCTTCGAGGATGCGGGCCACCCGCGCGTGGCGATCATCAACCAGACGATGGTGCGCCAGTATTTCACGGGCCGCAACCCGGTCGGAAAACACGTCCTGTTCGATGGCGAGAACAAACCGTACGAAATCGTGGGAGTGGCCGGCGATGCCAAGTACCTGGAGGCGCGCGAGGTCACGCCCCGCACCATCTACTTCAATGTGTTCCAGGAGGGGCACTTGTTCTCGCAATTTTCGCTGCGGACCAGGGGCAATCCCACAGCCGTGGCGGGCGACGTGCGCCGCGTGGCGCGCGAGGTGGTGAAGAACATCACGGTGACGCGCGTGACCACGCTGGCGGACCAGGTGGATGCCACGATTGTGCCGCAGCGTCTGATGGCCACGCTCTCGGGGTTATTCGGCGCGCTGGGATCGCTGGTGGCGGCGATCGGATTGTACGGGCTGCTGGCCTACACGGTGGCGCGACGCATCAACGAGATCGGCATCCGCATGGCGCTGGGCGCGACGCAAGGCGCCGTGTCCCGGATGGTGCTGGGAGAGGCGATCGGAATGGTCTGCGGCGGCCTGGCGGTGGGAGTGCCCATGGCGTACTGGGGCCAACGGTTGGCCGCGAGTCTGGTCCAGGACCTGCCGGTGAAGAGCGCATTCCCGATCGCCTTTGGCGCGGTGACAATGGTGGCGATCGCGCTACTTGCGGCTTGGTTGCCGGCACGCCGTGCGGCGCGCGTGGAGCCGATGGAAGCTTTGAGGTACGAGTAGGCGGGACCTCTACGCCGGCCGGCGGGGCGGCGCTTCGGAGGCCATCACCTTCACGGTTTGATCGCCAACCGCCGCGGCGGGCACAATCGCCGAGAGCGGAGCCTCGGTGAGCTGCGGGCGGAAAGGCAGCGAGAGCAGCAGGCGATTGCCCGCCAGAATCTCGTAAGAGCGGATAGGCTCGCGGCCGGCCAGCGCGGTGGTCCACTCCACCACCAGCCGGTCGCCGTCGCGCTTCACCTTGACATCGGCGGGTTGCACCAGGACGTTGGTTTTCTCCTGGAAATAGTTGGTGGCCGCTCCGTGACGCGTTTCGGCTTCCTTCTCGATCCGCAGCCGTTCGGTCTCCGAGGGCATGTCCTTGAGGGCCGCGGACAGGTTCGCCATCAACTGATCGGCCTCCGGCTTGTCGCGGTTGATACGGCCGGTTCCGATGATCGCAACCGAAATCCCCGGCAGCGAGAGCGGGTAGCGCACCAGATCGGTATATGCGACCGCTCCCGGTTTCCCGACCGTGTGGATCACGTCCTCCGGGGCCGTCGAAAAGTGCGGAGCTTTTCCGTAGAACGCGCCGTCGGCGAAAATCTTCATGGCGATGACGCCCAGACCGCGCGCAACCGCCAGCGGCAGCACGTTGTTCTGATGCGAGCTGCACAGGCGGTCGTTGGCATTGAGCGCCACCAGCAGCGTGTCGATGACGTTGGCGGAATCGCGGCGCAGGGCGCTCATCAGCACGGGAGAACTCTGGTGGCCGGTGATGCCGATGTGGCGCACCCAGTGCTGGTGCTCGGGGTTGAGGCCGGTGTAGTTGGTGCCGTCGCGGTAGTCCACCAGCGCCGCCAGTGCGCCGATGCGCTCCGGCATCTTCGAGCCTCGCTCGGCACAGCCTTCGTAAACTTGGTTCACCTCGACGAGCGTGGTGAGGTTGTGGATCTGGATGGCGTCGAGGTAGGCGCCATCCGGTATGATCCCTTTGCCGTCTCCGAACATGAAGGTGAGCGAGCGTTTCAGCTCTTCCACCGCGGTGGGGCCGGAACCGGCGGGGTCGAGCGCCAGCCGCCGGTTGGTTTTGGTGGCGATGTACAGGCTCTGCCGCAGGGCACGGTCGTAGCTGGGGTCCATCGGCGTCAAATGCAGGCGGCGGAACGCCTCCCCATAGTTCGCCTGGCTCGACCCATATCGGTTTGCCGAGTCGAGGTAGTTCACGCCGAGCTGAACGGCGCGCACGATGATATCCGGCGCGTCGATGCCGGGGGCTGTCCATTGCAGAGAGGCTTGTCCGCCGAGGCCCAGAGGGACCACCGTGCGGCCCGTGCGGCCGAGCAGCCGCCGCGGGAAGACGCTGGCGGCCTGCGCGTAGAGGCGGCCAGGGCCCAGCACGCTGGCGACAGGCAGGGCGCCCAGGACACCCAAAACTTCTCGTCGGGAAAGCATGAACATTCCTTTCGGCTTTATGCCCAGTATATGTCCTGTCCGCTTCTATGGCTGCGACCGCATCAACGCCTCTATGACACTCCAGTAGATCAGGCCTGCCTGGGATTTCGCCCACGCCTGGTAGAGCGCCGGATACTGGGTGGGATTGGCGGCCGGCTCTCCGCGCATCCCCATCTTCATTCCGCCACCATAGGTTCTTTCGAGAAGCGGGGACTGATCCGGCGGGCGAAGCAGACGAACATGAATTGACATGCTCAAACGATCGGACTGCTGCACACAGGTCACGCCCGGCTCTACCAGCAGGCTGAGTTCCGCATCCGCGCCAGCCGGCGCCTGGGCCAGTTCCACCAGGCCGCGCCCGGAGCTGAAGACGTAGTCCCGGAAGGCCTCCAGGACCAGAGCGTCCGGTCTCACGCCGTCCATGTGTCGCGCCAGGTCCTCCGGACGCATGAAACAGGAACTGAAGAAGGAGGCTCCGGGAGCCCACCTGGCATCCGCCGCCAGGCGCAAATGGGGCGGCGGAAGGAGTTTCAGCACGTTGTCGTGCACGGTGTGGATAATAATGCCACCGGAAGGGGAGAGCAGCGCCAGCATGTAGGCGTTCCAGCCACGCCTGTCACGGGCGTCTGCGTTGGCGCCTTTGGCGAGCAGCAGGCGGACGGTATCGGCGCGCCCGTACTGCGCGGCCAGCATCAGCGCCGTGCGCCCGTCCTTGTCTTTGGCTTCGAGATCCGCTCCCGCTTTCAGGAGGGCTTCCACGCGATCGGTGTTGCTCTTTTTCGCCGCGGCCAGCCAATCATCCGGCGGAACTGCCGCCAGGGAAGCGAACGAGAGGAGAAACAGAACGCGCGACACCACAGACCAAACTTAGCAAAGACCGGATCAAGGGGGCGAATCGGCTGCGTGCGCAAGGCTCTCGATGCGCGCGGGAAAAACGGGCGGACGGACGGATTCCGGTTTCCAGCCGAGCAGGAACTCGACGGCTCCGCCGCACACCCGGCCCTGACAGGGGCCCATGCCGCAGCGGGTTTCGAGCTTGGCCTCGCGCCAGCTCGAACAGCGCCGGATGCGTTCCAAGCTGACATCTTCACAGCGGCAGACCAGCGTGTCGTCCTGGGGAAGGCTCCGCAGCTCGTCGCGCAACGCGAACGCCTGCTCCAGCGCCGCGGCAAAGCGGCGACGCACCTGGCGCGCGCGGAAGCGTGCCCGGGCCGCTTGCGGTCTGCCCGCCGCCGCGTAGCCGGCAATCTCGCCTTCCACCAGCGAAAGATCCAGCCCGCCGATGCCCGTAACTTCGCCGACGCAGTACACACCTGCAACCGAGGTCTGCTGGTATTCGTCCACCTGCACGCCGGCCTCGCCCATCCGGCAGCCGAGCAGCGCCGCCAGCTCGACGTTGGGGATCAAGCCAAACCCGCAGGCCAGGTAATCGCAGGGTTCACTCCAGGTCTTGCCGCCCCGGCGCAGCGTCACGCTTTCGAGTTTGCCGGAGCCTTGTGCTGCCACCGGCCAGCACCCGGCAAGGTGCGGAATCCCCAGAAGCGCGGCTCTCAAGAACACCGCCTGCGCCAGCTTTCCAGGGTGGCGCGCCAGGCCGCGCCCGAAGCGATACAGCATGGACGAATCCGTCTGTTCGGCGATCAGGCGCACGTCCGCGCCATGGCCACGCAGATACTTGGCCACCGCGAGCAGCAGCGGCCCGGTGCCCGCCACCACCACCTTCCTGTCTTTCACCGGGAGGCCCGACTTAGTGAGGGCCTCCAGCCCGCCCGCGCCCATGACATTCGGCAGCGTCCAGCCGGGAAACGGCAGGAACCGCTCGCGGCCGCCAGTCGCCAGCACCAGGTTGCGATACCCGAGCTCCAGATCTCCGTTGGATCTCTCGACGGCAATCCGGCCGGGCGCCGGGGCCGCGAAAACGCGCGCGCCGGCGATCCACCCGACCTTGCGTTCCCCCGCCATGCGCAGCCACCGCGCTGCCGGGCCCTTGGGCTGGTGCGCGTCCGCCCGCCAGATCTGGCCGCCGAGGCGCGGATTGTCATCCACCAGCGCCACCGTGGCGCCGCACTCCGCCGCCCGGCACGCCGCCGCCAGCCCCGCCGGACCGGCGCCCACCACGATCACGTCGTGGCCGTGGCTACCCATCGGTTCGCACCTCCATGCCGTGCTCGCAGGTCACCTGGCAACTGCGGCAATGCTCCCGGCCGTTGATGGTCACGCGGCACTCGAAACAGATCCCCATGCCGCAAAGCGGCGCGCGCGGCTCGCCATTCACTGACTTGCGGAACGCGCTCACGCCGGCCAGCGCCACCGCCGTGGAAACCATGGCGCCCGCCGGCGCCGTCACCGTCACGCCGTTTACAGTGACCGTTACGGTCTCAGGCATGCGGCGCCTCCTCGTAATGGCGGCCCGGCAGGTACGGCTCGATGGGAATCGCGGAGCGACGCCCGAGTAGTTGATCCGCCACCAGCCTGGCCGTGGCCAGCGAGGTGGTGATCCCCAGGCCCTCGTGTCCGGCTGCCAGAAACAGGCGCTGGTTGTCGGGGCTGGGGCCGATCAGGGGCAGGTTGTCCGGCGTGGCGGGCCGAAAGCCGGTCCACGAGCGAATCGCCAACAAACCAGCCAGCCCGGGCATGTATTCCTGCGCGCGCCGCAGCATGCGGCCGAGGATGGACGCGTCGATGGCGGGGTCCTCGACGCCGAACTGGCGCGACGAGCCGATCAACAATTGTCCCGTGCGCCTCGGCTGCACGTTGAAAGCCACCGAATCCGCGGTGGTGGAATGGGCGCTCCTCAGGTATCCCAGTTCCAGGAGTTGATGGCGCGCGAAGCCGGGATAGCGCTCCGTAATCACCAGGTGACCCTTCCGTTTTCGGACGTTGACTCCGGGTGTGAGCCGAGGCGCCCACGCGCCGGTGGCATTCACGGTAATGCCCGCCTCCAGAAATGTCCCGTCAGCCAGCTTGATTCCATTGCCGCTCAATCGAGCGGCCTCTCCTCGGTGCAGGACCGCTCCGCGAGCCCGCGTGCGCTCCATCAAGTAGCGGGCCGCGCAAGGAGCGTAAATGACCAGATCGCCTGGCACCAGCAGTCCGCCGGCGAGACCCGGGCGAAGCTGCGGCTCGGCCTCGGCCAGCGCTTCCGGCCCCAGCAACTCGGATCGCACTTCGATTTCGTCGTAGAGCCGCTTCTTTCGGCCGGCCGCCGCCATCTCTTCTTCGTCCGCGGCCACCCAGATGGAGCCGCACGCCATGTACTCGGCGTCGGCGGGAAGCTCGCTCTCGAGTTCGGTCCAAAGCGTTCGGGAATAGCGAGTGATGGCAATCTGCGCGGGGGAATCGCCCATGACGGCGATGTGTCCCATACCCGCCCCGGTGGCGCCGCCGCCGATGGGGCCGGGTTCCACCACCACCACCTTCAGGCCCGCTGCCGCGCATTCCGCCGCACAGGCGGCCCCCACGATGCCTCCGCCGGCAATAGCTACGTCGTAGGTTGCGACCATACCCCCCTGATCCCGTAACAGAATGGGTCGCGTTCGTCGAGGATGAGGTCGGCCTCCGCGTTGACGAAAGCCGAGCCTGTGATCTCCGGATAGACCTGGCCATCCACAATCGAAACTGAGCCCTCGAAGACGCTCCCCACGATGCTTTCCTGGCGCCAGGTTTCGCCCGGACGCAACTTGCCGCCGGCATACAGGCACGCCAGCTTGGCGCTGGTTCCCGTGCCGCAAGGCGAACGGTCATAGGCCCTGCCGGGACACAGAACGAAGTTCTTGCTGTCCGCGCCGGCCACGGTGGGCGGACCGAACAGCTCGATGTGGTCGATCTCGCGGCCGTCCGCGCCGGTGATGCCGCTGGCGCCGAGGGCCTGCCGGATGCGCCAGGTGAAATCGGTCAGCTCCTCGATCCGGTCGGGCGTCAGCGCCCGGCCGTGACCGCCAACCAGGAAGAACCAGTTGCCGCCCCACGCGATGTCCCCGGCCACCGTGCCGATGCCCGGCACTTCCACTGCCACGCCGGCGGCGCTGCGAAAGCTGGCCACGTTGCGGAGGCTCACGCGGCCGGCGTCGCCGAGGCGGGCCTCGACCACGCCCGCGGGCGTTTCCAGCCGGCACATCCCGCGGCCGATCCGCCCGAGATGGGCGAGCGTGACCACCAACCCCATGGCGCCGTGGCCGCACATCCCCAGGTAGCCGACGTTGTTAAAGAAGATGACGCCGGCCTCGCGGGATGGGTCGGAAGGCTCGCACAACAGCGCTCCCACCATGGCGTCGTTTCCGCGCGGCTCGTTCACCACCGCGGAGCGAAAGCTGTCGAACCCGGCGCGAAAGCGTTCCAGCCGCTCCGCCATCGATCCGCTGCCCAGGTCGGGTCCGCCGCCCACCACCACGCGCGTGGGCTCGCCGGCCGTGTGGGAATCGATCACTCGGATGCGTCGTGCGCTCAAGACTGCTCCCGCCCCAACATCCGAGGTTACCGCACCGCCGGCAGTGTGGGCCGCGTCGCGATGGCATGCCGGATGACGCCGAGGATCTCCTCGCGCTCGGCCCCCGCGATGGGCAGGCGCGGCGCGCGGACCATCTCTGAGCCGAGGCCGGTTTCGGCCATCGCCAGCTTGATGTACTGGACGAGCTTGATCCTGGTATCGAGGTGCAGCAGCGGAGTGTGCCAGCGGTACAATTCACGCGCCTGTTCCCACCGCCCCGACGTGGCCAGGTCCCACAGCGCCCGGTTCTCCTCCGGAAACGCGTTGACCAGGCCGGAAATCCATCCTCGCGCGCCCAGCAGGATGCTCTCCAGCACCAGGTCGTCGACGCCGCAAAACAGAATGTAACGGTCGCCCAAAAGGTTCACCAGGTCGGTGATGCGGCGCACGTTTTCGGAAGACTCTTTGATCGCCACCAGCGCCGGCTCGTCGGCCAACTCGGCGAACATTTCCGGCGTCACATCCACGCTATAGGAAACCGGGTTGTTGTAGACCATGACCGGCAGTCCCGTGGCACGCGCCACGGAGCGGAAATGCGCGATGGTTTCGCGTTCGTCCGACTTGTAGACCATGGCGGGCAGCGCCATCAGCCCGTCGACGCCGATCTTCTCCGCGTCGCGCGCGAAACGGCAGCCCAGTGCGGTGGTGTACTCGGCCACCCCCGTGAGCACCGGAATCCTGTCGCGGACCACCTGCAACATTTCCTTGAGGACGGCCAGTTTCTCGTGGTACTCGAGAGCCGTGTTCTCGCCCACGGTTCCCAGCAGGACGACGCCATGGATTCCGGCCCGAATCAGGGTCTCGAGGTGCTTCGCGGTGGCCGCCAGATCAAGAGACTGGTCCTCGCGGAACTGCGTGGTGATGGCCGGGAAAACGCCCTTCCAGTTGACTCTCATAGCGGTTTGCACGTTGTGGACGCCCCAGGCGGGCCGCATCCGGCGTCGGATCATCTATAGTCTACAGGATTGGGAGAGGGCGATGGCGGCGCCCGCGACGTGGGGCAGGATGGCATCCTGCGCGGCGATTAGCAATCGCCGCGCGTGCCGATTACCAATCGGCACGCAGCTTGGCAAGCCGCCCCACAAAAGCTAGAACCACCTGCTCATGATCACCTTCTGCTCGGTGTAGAAGGCTACCGCGTCCTTGCCGTGCGCGTGCAGGTCGCCGAAGAAAGAATTCTTCCAGCCGGCGAACGGGAAAAACGCCATGGGCGCGGCCACGCCCACGTTGATCCCCACCATGCCGACTTCGATCCGCGAGGAATACTCGCGCGCGGCTTTGCCGCTGGTGGTGAAGATCGAGGTCGCGTTGCCGAAGGGCGAGCCGTTCACCAACTGAATGGCGTCGTCGAGGGTCTTCACCCGGATCACCGAAAGCACCGGGCCGAAAATCTCCTCGCGCGCGACGGTCATCTCCGGGGTCACGTGGTCGAAAATCGTGGGACCGAGGAAGAATCCGCCGGGCCTTGAGGGCGCCCCCTTGATTTCGCGGCCGTCCACCAGCGCCGCGGCGCCTTCAGCCACGCCCTTGTCGATGTAGCCCGCCACGCGCTGGCAGTGGTCGGATGTCACCAGCGGGCCCATCCCCGTCCCGGGCTGCGAGCCGTCGCCGACCGCCAGCGAACGGGTCCGCTTCACCAGCAGGTCGAGCAGCGGGCCGGCGGCGTCGCCCACCGGCACCAGCACGCTGCCGGCCAGGCAGCGCTCGCCGGCGCCGCCGAATGCGGAGCCGATGATCGCTTCGACCGCCTTCGGCATGTCGGCGTCGGGCATCACCACCAGGTGGTTTTTGGCGCCGCCCAGCGCCTGCACGCGCTTGCCCTCGGCAGCCGCGGTCGTGTAAACGTACTTGGCCACCGGGGTAGAGCCGACAAACGAAACGGCCTTCACCAGCGGATGGCGCAGCAGCGCGTCCACCGCCTGCTTGCCGCCGTGCACCATGTTCAGGACTCCGGGCGCCAGGCCGGCGTCGTCGAGCAACTGGACCGCGCGCGTCGGCGTGAGCGGCACTTTTTCCGAGGGTTTCAATACGAACGTGTTGCCACAGGCGATGGCGAACGGCCACATCCACATCGGCACCAGGGCAGGGAAGTTGAACGGCGTGATTCCGGCACAGACGCCGATGGGCTGGCGGATGGTTTTGCAGTCGATGCCCTGCGCCACGTCGTTGAGCGAATCGCCCATCATCAGGCTGGGCATGCCGCACGCCACTTCCACCATCTGGATGGCGCGCCGCACCTCGGCCCTGGCGTCTTCGGCGCATTTGCCGTTTTCCCGCGTGAGAATGCCGGCCAGCTCCACGGTGTGCTTCTCGAGCAGCGCTTTGTAGCGATAGAGCGCCTGCGCGCGATCCACCACCGGCACCTCGCGCCACTTCAGAAACGCCTCGTGCGCGGCGCGGACGGCGCGGTCGATATCGCCCTCGTCGGCGTAGGGCGCCTCGGCGATGGTGGCGCCGGTCGCAGGATTGGTTATGGCGCCAAGGGTGCGTCCCTGCGGCTTCTCCCACTTCCCGTTCACATAGAACGCGACAGCTTCAACGGCAGAATCGGCAGCAATCATTCTTCCCTCCTACTTCCAGGCCCCACCGCGCGCCGCGCGCTTCAGATAATTGCCGCGCCCCGGTTTCCCCAAAAACTTGCCGCCGTCCACAATCACCTCGCCGCGCGAAAGCACGGTACGCGCATTGCCCCGGACCTCAAAGCCCTCGAACATGGAGTAATCCACGCGCATGTGATGCGTCCCGGCGCAGATGGTGTAAGCGGCGTTCGGATCCCAAATGACCACGTCGGCGTCGCTCGCGGGCGCAATCTCCCCCTTCTTCGGATACATGCCAAAGATGCGGGCGGGCGCGGTCGAGGTGATCTCGACGAACCGGTTCAGCGAGAGTTTCCCCGAGTTCACGCCGTGGTGGTAGATCAGTTGCAGCCGGTTCTCGATGCCCGGCCCGCCGTTGGGAATCTTGGTGAAATCGTCCTTGCCGAGGATTTTCTGATCGGCGAAGCAGAAGGGGCAATGGTCGGTCGAGACCACTTGCAGGTGGTCGTCTTTGAGGCCGTCCCAGAGTTTCGGCTGGTGCCGCTTGGGCCGCAGCGGCGGAGTGAACACGAATTTCGCGCCTTCGAAATTCGGCCGCTCCAGCTCTTCGATGGAGAGCAGCAAATACTGCGGGCAGGTCTCCGCGAACGCCGGGACGCCGCGGTCGCGGGCCTCGCGCACCTGGTGGAGGGCCTCTTCCGAAGTGAGGTGAACAATGTAGACCGGCGCGCCCGCGATCTCCGCCATGGCGATGGCGCGGTGCACGGCTTCGGCCTCGGCCAGCGGCGGGCGCGTGAGCGCATGGTAAATCGGAGCGGTCTTTCCCTCGGCCAGCGCGCGCGCGATGAGCACGTCGATCACGCTGCCGTTTTCGGCGTGCATGCAGATGAGCGCGCCGTTCTTGGCGGTTTGTAAGAGGGCCTTGAAAATGGTCGCGTCATCGGCCATCAAGGAGTTGGGATAGGCCATGAACAACTTGAAGCTGGCCACGCCCTCGTTCACCATGTCGTCCATGTCCTCGAGGCCCGCGCCGCCCAGGTCGGTGACGATCATGTGCAGGCCGTAGTCGATGGTGGCGCGGCCCTCGGCCTTCTTCCACCAGGTATCCAGCGCGTCGCGCATGCGCGTGCCGCGCGCCTGGATGGCGAAATCGACGATGGTGGTGGTGCCGCCGAACGCCGCGGCGCGTGTGCCGGTTTCGAAATCGTCGGCGGACATGGTGCCGCCGAAGGGCATGTCGAGGTGCGTGTGGACATCGATGCCGCCGGGCATCACGTACATGCCGGTGGCGTCGATGACGTGGTCCGCGGAATTTTCCGGCATGCCGGGACCCACCTGTTTGATGCGGCCGCCTTCGATCCGCACGTCGGCCTTTTTCGTCTCCCGCGCGGTCACCACCGTGCCATTGCGAATGAGAGTGCTCATATTGCTCCGCCTTTCGCCGTCGCCGCCGCGCGCTGTTCCCACGATTCTCGCGGCCGTCCGGTATCGATCTGTTCCATGGTGATGCAACCCTCCACCGGGCAAACCAGCCAGCAGAGGTTGCAGCCCACGCATTCGGCCTCGTCGATGCGGGGAATGCGCGCCGCCGGCGTCTTGCCATCCGCCGCCGGCAGCGAATCCAGTTTTGCGATGGGGGTAGTCGTGATGCGCGCGCGGCTGCGGCCTTCCACCGCCGCCGGAGGCTCGTGGCCATCCAGGTGGATGCACTGGTGCGCGCCGTCCCAGCAGGCCACGTAGCAGAGATCGCAGCCGATGCACTTTTCCGGGTCGATGCGCGCCACGATCTTGTAATTCAAGTCGAGGTGCTTCCACTCGGTGAGCTTCGGCAGCGCCAGGCCGCGGAAATCGCTGGTGGTCCGAAAGCCCTTTTCGTCCATCCAGTTGCTCAGGCCGTCGATCATGTCCTCCACAATGCGATAGCCGTAATGCATGGCCGCGGTGCACACCTGCACCGTGCTGCACCCCAGCAGAATGAACTCGGCCGCCTCGCGCCATCCGCCAATGCCGCCGATGCCCGAAATGGGCAGGCTCGCGTCCGGGTCCGACGCAAGCTGGTGCACGAAATGCAGCGCGATGGGCTTGATCGCCGGCCCGCAATACCCGCCGTGCGCCGAGTAGCCGCCCACGTTGGGCCGCGGCGTGAAAGTGTCCAGATCGATGCCCGTGATCGAATTGAGGGTGTTGATGGCCGAGAGGCCGTCGGCGCCGCCGCGCCGGGCCGCGCGCGCGATGGCGCAAATGTCCGTGACGTTGGGAGTGAGCTTGACCAGCACCGGCGTCCGCGCCACCTCCTTCACCCACTCGGTGATCATGGTGGTGTACTCGGGCACCTGGCCGACGGCGCTGCCCATCCCGCGCTCGCTCATGCCGTGCGGGCATCCGAAATTCAGCTCCAGCCCGTCAACGCCGGCGTCCTCCGAGCGCTTCGCCATGTCCTGCCACGCCTCGCGCGTCGACTCCACCATCAGTGACGCCACCACGGCGTGCTGGGGATAGCGCCTCTTCACCTCCGTGATTTCGCGGAAGTTGACGTCCAGGGGGCGGTCGGTAATCAGCTCGATGTTGTTCAGCCCCATCATGCGCTGGCCGTTCCAGTCCACCGAGGAATAGCGCGAGGAGACGTTCACAATAGGCTCGCCCAGCGTCTTCCACACCGCGCCGCCCCAGCCCGCGTCGAACGCGCGCATGACTTGCTCGCCGCAATTGGTGGGCGGCCCGGAAGCCAGCCAGAAGGGGTTTGGGCAGCGGATGCCGGCAAACACGGTCGAAAGATCAGCCATGCGTTTCCTCCAGGCGGTGAACCATCGCTAGCGCGGCGCGCTTGCCGTCGGCCACGGCGTCCACCACTTCGCGGCCGCCGTTTACGCAATCGCCGCCGGCGTAATACTTCGGGTTGGTGGTCTGGCCGGTGGCGCGGTCCACCGCGATCGATCCGCCTTTGAGCTCGATTCCGCGACTGGTCTTCAGTAGCTCCACGAAGCGCGATTGCCCCAGCGCCGGAATCACCATGTCGCAGGCGAACTCGAATTCGGAACCCGCCACCGGCTGGGCGGCGCGCCGGCCGCTCGCATCCGGGTCGCCGAGCTCGGTCCTCAGGAATTTCACCGCGGCGGCGCGGCCATCCGCTGCGACGATCTCGACTGGCTGCGCCAGCCAGTGGAACCGCACGCCTTCCAGCTTCGAGCGGTCGTACTCGAACGGGAACGCCGGCATTTCCTTTTCGGTGCGGCGGTAGAAGAGGTGCGCCTCCTCGGCCCCCAGCCGTTTGGCCGCGTTGGCCGCGTCGATGGCCGTGTTGCCGCCGCCGATCACCGCCACGCGCCGGCCCACGTGGAAATCCGGCAGGGTCTTGTAGCGCGCGATAAAGTGCAACGCGTCGATCACCCCGGGAAGATGCTCGCCCGGAATTCCCAGCCGCTCCATGGCGCCCAGGCCCAGGCCCAGAAAGATCGGCGTGAACTCTTTTTCCAGCGCCCCGAGCGGCATCTCGCGTCCCACCTCCGCTCGCCGGAATTCCACGCCCAGCGATCGCACCAACTCCACCTCGCGCAGGCTGTCGGAAGGCCTCAGCTTGTACTCGGCCACACCGTAAGTGTTCAGGCCGCCGGGCAGCGGACGGTCATCGAAGATTGTGACCGCATACCCGTGCCGCCGCAACTCCGCCGCGCAAGCCAGCGACGCCGGCCCGCCGCCGATACACGCGACGCGGTGCTCCTCCGCTCCCTTACGGTCGCAGCTCAGTGCGGGCGCCTTCTCACCGAGCCGCGACCGTAAGGGAGCGGAGGCGCCGTAGAAATGATCCATCGCGTACCGTTGCAGCCGGCCGATCTCGATGGGTTTCTTGTTGTACCGGCGCATCACGCATGCGCCTTCGCACAGCACGTCCACCGGGCAGACGCGGGAACAGCTCAAGCCCAGGATGTTGACATCCAGAATCGTGAGCGCCGAACCGCGCAGGTTGCCGGTCGCGATCTTCTTGATAAAGCGTGGCACGTCGATGTGGGTCGGGCAGGCGGCGGTGCAGGGCGCATCGAAGCAGTATAGGCACCGGTTGGCTTCGGCCAGCGCGGATTGCGCATCGAGCGCCGGGTGCAGCTCCGGAAACCGCTCGAGGTTCTCCGGAACCGGCAGCGCCTGGGCGCTCATCTCGTGCTCCCCGCCGCCATGGCGCCGCACGCCGTCAGGCTCTTGTCGAGCAGCTCGATGAACTGGTCCACGTCCGCGCGCCCGATGTTCATGGGCGGCGATATGCGCAGCACGTTGCCGTACATCCCTCCCTTGCCGATGAGCAGGCGGTTCTCGCGCGCGGCTTCCAGCGCCATGGCGGTCTGGGCCGCGCCGGGCGCCTTGGTCCGGCGGTCTTCCACCAGTTCGAGGGCCTGCATCAGGCCCATGCCGCGCACGTCGCCGATCATCTCGTGCTTCTCTTGGAGCTCTTCCAGGCGGCCGCGCAGGTACGCGCCCGTCGCGGCGCAGTTGGCCAGCAGGTCTTGCTCTTCGATGAAATCGATCACGGCCTTCGCCGCGGTCGCGGTCACGGGGTTGCCGCCGAAAGTCGATATCGTCAGGCCGGTGACCGCATCCGCTACCTCCGGCCTGGCCACCGTCAACCCGATCGGGCTGCCGTTGGCGAGACCCTTGGCGGCGGTCATAATGTCTGGGATCACGCCGTACTGTTCGATGCCGAACCACTTCCCGCCCGTGCGGCCCCAACCGGTTTGCACTTCATCGCTGATGAAGATCCCGCCGTGGTCGCGCACAATCCCTTCAATGATTCGGAAATACTCTTTGGGAGGCGTGATGAAGCCGCCCACGCCTTGCAGCGGCTCGCCGATGAAGCCCGCGACGCGCCCGCCGGTCGTCGAGCGGATCAGCTCTTCCAGGTCCTGCGCGCACTTCACCTCGCAGTTCGGATACGTCAAGCCGAAGGGGCAGCGGTAGCAGTACGCGTTGTGGGCATGCACGATGCCGGCCTGCGGCGGCCCCAGCCGCCATGATCCCTGGCCGGTGAGCGCCATCGCCACCGCCGAACGGCCGTGGTAGGAATGGCGCAGCGCCACGATTTCGGTGTTCCCCGTGTAGCAGCGCGCCGCCAGAACGGCGGTCTCGTTGGCCTCCGTGCCGCTGTTGGTGAAGAACGATTTGGTGAGCCGGCCGCCGGGCGTCAGCGAGGCGATCTTCTTCGCCAGCGCGGCCTGCGGCTCGTTGGCGAACAGCGTCGAGACGTGCTGCAAGGTATCGAGCTGCTTGTGCACCTTGGCGTTGACCTGGTCGTTCGAGTGGCCCACGCTCACCGTGACGATGCCGCCGAAAAAATCCAGGTACTGGTTGCCGTCGGCGTCCCACACGTATTGGTTCTTGGCGCGCGCCACCACCAGCGGCTCTTTGAAGTAATGAAAAACCGCCGGAAAAAGAAATTCCTTGTTGGCGAGTATGATTTCGTCTTTGGTCATAACTCAGGCCTTCACCAGGGATTCATACGTTTCGGGACGCCGGTCCCGGTAAAACTGCCAGGTCTTGCGGACTTCGGAGATCAGGTCGAGATCGAGGTCCGCCGTGAGCACCTCGTCCCGGTCGCGCGAAGCCTCCGCGAAGATGCGGCCGCGCGGATCGCAAAAATAGCTCGATCCGTAAAACTCGCCGATGTTCCACGGCGCTTCCACGCCCACGCGGTTGATCGCCGCGATGAAATAGCCGTTGGCCACGGCGTGCGCCGGTTGTTCCAGCTTCCAAAGATGTTCGCTCAACCCCGCGACTGTGGCGGACGGATTGAAAACGATCTCCGCGCCATTCAACCCGAGAGCGCGCGCGCCTTCGGGGAAGTGGCGGTCGTAACAAATGTAGACGCCGATCCTGGCGAAGCCCAGATCGAAGACCGGATAACCGAGGTTGCCGGGGCGGAAGTAGAACTTCTCCCAGAAGCCCGGCGCCACGTGTGGAATGTGGGTCTTGCGATACTTGCCGAGGTACGTGCCGTCGTTGTGGATCACCGCGGCGGTGTTGTAATAGAGACCCTCCTGCTCGCGCTCGTAGACCGGAACGATGAGCGCGATGCGGTGCTGCCGCGCCACGTCGCGCATGAGCCGGATGGTAGGCCCGTCGGGCACGGGCTCGGTGAAGTCGTACCAGCGCGTGGTCTGCTCCGCGCAGAAATAAGG
>Ga0187850_10002095_pt1 | contig 19220 bp, 19 predicted proteins | sample June2016WEW_4_15_FD_132436 | JGI IMG/M metagenome (GOLD analysis project Ga0187850, IMG submission 132436) | Peatland microbial communities from SPRUCE experiment site at the Marcell Experimental Forest, Minnesota, USA - June2016WEW_4_150 | ecosystem: Environmental > Terrestrial > Soil >... | reverse complement strand
TCCAGCCCGTGGATGCCTTCCAGAACGGCCGCTGTAATCGCGCCCTCAATCGCCGCGTTCACCGCGAACAGCCCCAGAGTCACCGCCAGGACGGGCCGCGGCATCGGCACGCCGGAGAGCAGCAGTTCCGACAGGGCCAGCGACGCGCTCACCAGTACCGAAGACGCGCCTCCCGCGAAGAAGGCCAGGCGCCGGCGTCCCCAGAGGCGGTACGGCAGGTAGCCGGCCACGACGCCCGCAAACGCCATGTTCAGGACGTTCGCGCCCAGCGCCAGCACGCCGCCGTCCTGGAAGACGAACGCCTGGATCGACAGGATCGCCGTCATCACGACCACCCCGGCCGCGGGCCCCAGGGCAATCGCCAGCAGCGCGCCGCCGACCAGGTGGCCGCTCGTGCCCGCGCCCACCGGGAAGTTGATCATCTGCGCCGCGAACACGAATGCGCCCATCACGCCGAGCAGGGGAACTCGGGTCTCTTCCAGTTCCTGGCGCGCGCGCCGGGCGGCGTATCCGATGGCCGGCACGCACACCGCGTCCAGGCTGATCCAGACGGGGGTGGAGAGGAAGCCGTCGGGGATATGCATCGGAAACCCCACGGTAGCACGAATGGTAAAAGCGTGTCACGGTGGGTCAGACCGTCGCTTGGCAGACGACAAAATGCGATCGTCTGCCCCACGGTGCGGCATAATGATGAGGTGTCCTCCGCTGCGCTGATTCCCCCGCCGGAGCTCCTGGCCAGGTACGAGCCGGTTATCGGCCTGGAGGTTCACGTGCAACTGGCGACCAACACGAAGATCTTCTGCCCGTGCCCGACGGGTTTCGGAGCGCCGCCGAACACCAACGTGTGCCCAGTCTGCCTGGGGCTGCCCGGGGCGCTGCCGGTGCTGAACCGCGCCGCGGTCGAGATGGCGATGAAGGCCGCCCTGGCGCTGAACTGCCATATCGGGCCGTTCTCGCGTTTCGCGCGCAAGAACTACTTCTACCCGGACCTGCCGAAAGGCTACCAGATCAGCCAGTACGATCAGCCGCTGGCCGAGCACGGCCACGTGGACATCTCGATCGACGGCCTGAAGAAGCGGATCGGCGTGACCCGCGTGCACCTGGAGGACGACGCCGGCAAGAGCCTGCACGAGGGCTTCCGGGACTCCGACCGCCACACCTATGTCGATCTGAACCGCTGCGGCACGCCGCTCATCGAGATCGTGACCGAGCCGGACCTGCGGAGCTCGGATGAGGCCTACGCCTTCCTGACCGAGCTGAAGCAGGTGTTGCAGTACGTCGAGGTTTCGAGCTGCGACATGGAGAAGGGCCATCTGCGCTGCGACGCGAACGTTTCGGTGCGGCCGCGCGGGCAGAAGGAGCTCGGGACCAAGGCCGAAGTGAAGAACCTGAACTCCTTCCGTTTCCTGAAGATGGCGCTGGATTACGAGATCGCGCGGCAAATCGCTCTCGTCGAGAGCGGCGGGAAGGTGGCCCAGGAGACCCGGTTGTACGATGCCGATACCGGGGAGACAGTGGGGATGCGCTCGAAGGAGCACGCCCACGACTACCGCTACTTCCCTGAGCCCGACCTGCTGCCGCTCAGGATTAGCGACGTCTGGCGGACGCGGGTCAGGGCGGAGATGCCGGAACTGCCAGCCTCCCGGCGCGCCCGCTTCGTCGAGGATTACGGCTTGCGCGAGTACGACGCCCAGGTGCTGACGCAGACCCGCGGCCTGAGCGAGTACTTCGAGAAGGCTGCCGTCGCATCGGACGACCCGCGGGCGGCCGCCAACTGGGTGATGGGCGACCTGGCGGCGGCGCTCAAAGCCGAAGGCAAGGAGATCGCCGAATCGCCGGTCTCCGCCGAACGACTGGGCGAGTTGGTGGCGCTGATCTCGAAAGGAGAAATCTCGGGCAAGATGGCCAAGGAGATCTTCGCGAAGATGCTGGCGAGCGGGGAATCGGCCCGAGCCATCGTGGAGCGCGAGGGCCTTCATCAGATCCGGGACGCGGGCGCGCTGGGGGCGATGGTCGAGCAGGCGCTGGCAGCGAATCCCAAGCAGGTCGAGCAGTACAAAGCGGGCAAGACCCAGGTACTGGGATTCCTAGTAGGTCAAGTCATGAAGGCCAGCCGGGGGCAGGCCGACCCCGCCGCGGTGAGCCAACTCCTCAAAGACAGGCTCGGATAGCTTCGGTCCGCCGGCTCCTGCGTTTTTTTGTTGCGGCTGCGGCTCTGGATGGGGCATAGTGGGATTGGATCGTAATCCCAATGTAGAGCGCAGCGCAGCCGGCCGTCGAAAGAACGCCCGTGGCGCGCTTGGGATGCCTGATGGGCCAGGACGTTTTTCGATGCCGGACTTGCTGTACTTTACCGAAATCGTGGGTCTGAAGGTTTACGACCTCAAGGGCCGCCGGCTCGGCCGGATCGAGGACGCCGCCCTGGTTCCGATGATCGATCCGGTCCGCATCGACCGCTACCTGGTCGGAGGGGGCTGGAGGTGGCTTACGGTGCGCTGGGAGCAGATCCGCTCCATCTCCCTGGCGGGCGTTCATCTTCGCGACGAGGTGCTCACCCCCTACCACGAAGACGAGTACATGCTGCGCATCGCGCGGGACCTGCTGGACCAGCAGATCATCGATGTGAACGGGCGCAAGGTGGTGCGGGTGAATGACGTCACCTTCGAAATCCGCAAAGACCAGGAGAGCGAGGTGCTGTGGGTGCTGGAGGTGGACGTGGGCGTCCGCAGCATGTTGCGGCGGCTGCTACAGGGCTGGGCGCCGCGGCGCTGGATCCGCCGCATCCAGGCGCCGATCCCTCCGAACTCGATCCGCTGGGAGTTCTGCAACATCGTCGAGCCGGACCCGCAGCGGCGGCTGCGCCTGAACATCTCCCACCAGAGGCTGGAGACCCTGCACCCCGCCGACCTGGCCGACATCGTGGAGGAGTTGAGCCCGGACGAGCGGGAAGCGATCTTCGCGGCCATCGACAGCGAGGTGGCTGCCGACGCGCTCTCGGAGGTCGAGCCGAAGATGCAGGCGAGCATTCTGGAGTCGCTCGAGACCGGGAAGGCGGCCGACATCGTCGAGGAGATGGCGCCGGACGAGGCCGCCGACGTGCTGGCCGAGCTCGAGGAAGAGACCTCGGAAGAAATCCTCGAGGAGATGGACGTCGCGCCCAAGGCCGAGGTGCGGGAGTTGCTGGAGTACGAGGAAGACCGCGCCGGCGGCATGATGAACACCGAGTACGTCGCGCTCACCGAGAAAGCGACCGTGGCCGATGCAATGGTGGCGATCAAGGGGAACGAAGACCTGCTGGAGACCCTGAACACGATGTTCCTGATCGACACCAACGGCCGGCTGACGGGGGCGGTACCAATCGGGCGGCTGTTTGTGGCGGAACCCGGCCGGGCGCTCAATGAGCTGGCCACGGGCACGCTTCTCAAGGTCTCGGTGGACGAGAAGCAGGACCGGGTCACCGAGTTCTTCGACAAGTACAACATCCTGACTCTGCCGGTGGTCGACCGGGAAGGCAAGCTCGAGGGAGTAATCACCGCCGACGACGTTATTTCGGTGTTGAGGCAGAAATGAGCGGCGAGAGCGATGCTGAAGCGTTTTCGAATCCACATTGCGGTGTTCTTCGCCGTGATCGGGCCGGGGTTCGTCACCGCCATGGTGGACAACGACGCCGGCGGCATCTTCACCTACTCCCAAGCCGGCGCTAGGTTCGGCTACCTCCCCCTCTGGACGCTGCTGCCGATTACCCTCCTGCTGGTGGTGACCCAGGAGATGAACGCCCGCATGGGGGCGGTCACGGGCAAAGGGCTTTCCGACCTGATCCGCGAGGAGTTCGGGCTGCGGAAAACCTTCCTGATGATGGCGCTGCTGGTGCTGACGAACCTGACCAACGTGATGGCGGAGTTCTCCGGCATCGCCACTTCGCTCGGCCTGTTCGGCGTGAGCCGGTACATCTCCGTGCCGCTGGGCGCGGCGGCGGTGTGGTTCCTGGTGGTGAAGGGAACCTACCGTAGCGTCGAGAAGATCTTCCTGTTCGCCTGCATCGTCTATGGAGCCTATATCGTTTCGGCGCTGATGATCAAGCCGAACTGGAAAGAAGCCCTGATCAACAGCGTGCATCCGCAGTTGATGCTCGACCCTCCGTACCTCACTATGCTGATCGGCATGGTGGGCACGTCGATCGCACCCTGGATGCAGTTCTATCTCCAGGCGGCGGTGGTGGAGAAGGGCGTGACGGAGAAGGAGTACACCGAGTCGCGCATCGAGGTGATCGTGGGCTGCATCGCCATGGCAGTGATCGCGTTCTTCATCGTGGTGGCCTGCGCTCGGGCGATCTGGGCGACCTCTCCCCGTGACATCGCCGACGCCTCGGACGCCGCGCTGGCCCTCAAGCCTTTCGGAATATACGCCTCGGTACTGTTTGCCGCCGGCCTGTTCAACGCCTCGCTGTTCGCGGCGTCGATTTTGCCGCTCTCGACGGCCTATACGGTCTGCGAGGGCCTGGGGTTCGAGGCTGGGGTCAACAAGCGCTTCCAAGAGGCGCCAGTGTTCTACTGGCTCTATACGCTGCTGATCGCGGTGGGCGCGGGCGTGGTGCTGATCCCGGGCTTCCCGCTGATCAAGATGATCCTGCTGTCCCAGGTGCTCAACGGCATGCTCCTGCCGGTGGTGCTGATCTTCATGATCTTGCTGATTAACAAGACGGACCTGATGGGCAAGTGGACCAACAGCCGGTTGTACAACTGGGTTTCCTGGATCTCCGTGGCCATCCTGATCGGCCTCACGCTGGCGCTGGTCGGCATCACCGTGCGCGGCATGGGCGAGTAGAATATACTAGCGCTCCAGGGGGAACATATGTTAGGACTGCTGACTGTCTTCTACGAGCCGGACAAGCTGTTCGACGAGGTCGGCAAGAACGGCAAGTGGCTGCTGCCGTTGCTGGCCGCGCTGCTGACCGCGGTCGCGCTCACGGCGCTGACCGTGTACACCATCGACATGAGCGCCGCCGTGCGGACGGAACTGGAATCCAACCCGCGCGTCGTCCAGGCGCTTGGGCAGGAGAAAATCGACGAGATCGTGGGCAACGCGAACTCCCCCAGGCAGAAACTGATGAGCTGCGGGGGAGCGCTGGTGATGTCGGGCCTCGGCTTGCTCGTCATCGCGGGGGTCCTGTTCGGCCTGACGCAGATTGCCGACGCCGGGACGAGTTTCAAGAAGGTGCTGGCGGTCACCGCTTACTCGTCGTTTGCCTACGGCTTGGTCGTGGGCCTGGGCGGATGGATCGTGCTGATGCGCTTGGGGGACACCAGCGGCGTGGACGTGCGCAACCTGCTGAATGTAAACCCCACGCTGTTCCTCGACCGCGCATCGACATCCAAAGCACTCTACAGTCTGGCCTCCTCGCTCGACTTACTGAGCTTCTGACGCATCTTCCTGCTCGGGCTGGGACTCTCCAAGATCACGCCCAAGATGACGCTGGCCAAGGGGCTGATGCTCGTGATCCTCCCCTGGGCCGTGTACGTGCTCCTGAAGGTGGGCTGGGCGGCGATCTTCTAGCCGCTCCGGCCGGCCGTGTTAGGATGAGTAGAGTATGGCAATCCCGAATGTGAGACGATTCCGGCCTTTTTGCCCGGTGTGCAATGAGACCTTTACGCTAATGGCCGTAATCCCGAAGGAGACCGACGTCAACACCTACCTGTCGGACGCGGTCGCCCGGCACGACCACAAGGCGTACCAGGAGGCCAAGCAGCAGCATTTCAAGATCCGCGTCGGCCAGCAGAAGCAGCGCAGGGCCAAATAAAGGTTCCGCGCCACCGGATTCGTAAGAACGGCGCTGGCGCCCGGGGGCGTCCGGCGCCGTTTCTGCGTTCAAGGCAGCCGGGCTTTGAGCGTGCGCAAGGCGTTGATGCCCGCCGCGGCGACGTCGGTATCGGGGTCGTGGCTGAGGGCTTCCAGGCAAGCCAGCGTGTCGCTGCCGCCGCTCGCCCCGAGGATCTGCGCCAGCTCGATCTTCTCCGCTTTGGTCCCGTTCCCAGTGGCATCCTGAATCGGGCGCCGGACCGCGGGATCGCGCGCCAGCTCGATGAGGAACGCGCGGGCGACTCCGCGCCAGGCCGCACTGTTCAGAGTGTTGATGAGATACCGCAGCGGGCTGAACTCGGAGGTCTCGCTTTTCCCCAGCATCACCAGCGCAAACGCCAGTGACAGGCGCGGCGGCATCTTCCGCTCGTCGTTGAAGGCCTTCTCCAGCGCTGGCAGGTCGGAGGGGTTCTTCAAGCGCGCCAGACCCTCGGCCGCGGCGGCGCGCATACCCTCGTCCTTGTCGGCGAGGTAGCGGATATAGTCGGGCCGGCTGGCTTCGTCCGGGATCATGGCGATAGCCGTGAGGGCGGCCCGGCGGATCTTGTTGCTGGCGGGATCGGCGAGCACCCGGCGCAGATCGGGGAGGGCCTCCCGGTTTCGCAGCAGCCCGGTGGTCTCGATGGCGGCCGTCTGCACCTTCTCGTCCAGATCGCGGAGCAGGAAGGCGATGCGCGGCGCGGCACTAGGATCGCCGATTTTCCGGATGGCGATCAGGCTTTCATGGATGATCTGGCTGTCTTTCGAGCGCAGCGCCTCATACAGGTCGCCGAGCGCGGCCCGGCCGCGCAGGATGCCGCAGGCGCGAGCGGCGTTAGCCCGGGCTTCCACCCCAACGCCGCTCCGGGCGAGTCGGCCCAGCGCGGCGACGACTTCCGGCCGCACCTCGACATACGGATCGATCACCTGATCGTTGGTATCGGTGAACTTCGCCATCAAGGCGCTCCCGATCCGCCGCAGTGAGGCGCTCAGCCCGGTTCGCACGTAGCCCGGGAGGTAGAAGTTCACCAGCCCGTCGGCGGCGCGGATCTCGACTTCGGGTTCGCTGTCCCGGGTGGCCTGCATGAGAGGGTCGAGGCTGGCTTTGGTACCGATCTCGACGATCGCTTTGACCGCCTCGATGCGCACTTCCACGGCCGGATCCGCCAGCATGCCCTGAAGCTTGGGGATGGCTTCGGAGCCCTGTTTGGCGAGATCCCGCGCGGTCCGGGAGCGCTGCTTGGGATCGGGATTCTCCGGCGCCTGCGCCGCCACCGGCAGCGAGGAGCAGAGCAAGACCGCCAGGGTGAGTGCAGGGGATGGCCACATACCTAAGATTATGACGGAACTAACCAATCAGCGCACGAATTCGGCGGTCACCTGGTGCGGGATCAGGCCGCAGGCGAAGCCGAGGTCGAACAAGCGCTGCGCCGCTTGCGGGATGAGGTCGCCGCAATCCACGGTGTGGTGGTTCACGTACATGCCGATGAACTTCTCGGCCAGCCGGGGGTCCATATCGCGCGCGAACTGCATGGCGTAGTTCAACGCTTCCTCATGGTTGTCGAGAGCGTACTGGATGCTCTCGCGCATCAGCCGGCAGCACTCGTCGCGGACCTCCGGGGAAAGCGACCGGAGCACGGCATTGGCGCCGAGAGGGAGGGGCAGGTTGAACTGGCACTTCCACCAGGCGCCCAGATCGAGAACCCTGTGGAACCCGCCCCGGGAGAAGGTCAACTGCCCTTCATGAATCACTAGCCCCAGATCGACGGAGTGCTCGGCCAGCGCGTCCAGGATCTTGTCGAACGGGACGACCACCGGCTCGAAATCCGGCTCGACGATCCGCAGAGCCAGGCAGGCGGTGGTGAGCGTGCCGGGCACGGCGATCTTCTTTCCCTTGATCTCCGCGGGGGCCATCGGCCGGGAGGAGACCAGCACCGGGCCATAGCCGTCCCCGACACTGGAGCCGCTGGCCATCAGGGCGTAGCGGTCGGCCACATACGCATAGGCGTGATAGGAAATCGCGGTCAGCGCGTAGCAGCCCTCGCGCGCTTTGCGGTTCAAGGACTCGATTTCCTCCAGCACGTGGCGGAAGGAGACCAGGCGCGACCGGATCTTCCTGGTGGCCAACGCGTAGAACATGTATGCATCGTCGGAGTCCGGACTGTGAGCGCACACGAGTTCGATGGGAGGGGGCGCCGTCATACGCGGAGTACTAATACTACACCAGACCGTACCTAAGGGTCCAGGAGCGGGAAAGGCAGGGCGTGGTTCGAAACCCGTTCCTACAAGCCCGCCCTTATCACACAGGATCGTGGCGAGGAGCGGGAGAGGCCCACGGATACGAGGCGTGCGACAGGCGACGCCTGGAGGCCCGCTATCGGGCTGAGGACGTCGCCCGAGCGCAACGAAGTAGACGCGCGGGCCTATCGCGCTCCGCAGCAGGTCTTGTGTGAGGAGGGCGGGCTAGTGGCCGAGTTCCTGGGACAGCCTGCCGAGTTCCTGCGTGAAACGCTGGATCTCCTGCTCCAGGACCGAGTAGGCGTCGGGGGCGGGTTTCATGTCACCGGAGCGTCCCAGCGCCTCGAGCCGGAACGCCGCGTCGCGCGCGGCTTCGGCCCCGAAGTTGGCCACTGACCCTTTCAGGGTGTGGGCGGCATTTTCCAGCGTGCGCGCATCGCCGCCGGAGACGGCCGTGCGGATTTGCGCCAGCAGCTTGGGGCAGTCTTCCAGGAACAGGCCGGCGATCTCCTGAAGGAACTCGATATCGCCTCCGACACGGTCGAGCAGCGCGTCGCGGTCCAAGACTTGCGGGCTGTGCACGGGGTTTACGTCCAAACACACTCATCGGCCCCAGACCGGCGAACTTTAGAGAGGGCGGCGAAGAGTTCAGCGAATGACGACTTTGGCCAGGCCGGCGTTGTTCGCGGCATCCACGGCGCGCACCACCACCAGGTGCTCGCCCGGAGGCACGTTTTCGAGGCGGATAAGGAAGCGCTCGCGCGGGGAATCCAGGATTCCATCCAGGGGCGCCATCGGGACCCACGGGGAGGCATCCAGCGAGTACTCGGCACGGCGCACCGGCGAAGTGGCGTCGGTGGCCTCGACCTCGATCTCGAGGCCCGAGCCCGAACGCTTGGGCACGCCGAGAGTGACCACCGGCGGCGTGTGATCGATGCGGGTGGGCAGACTTACCAGTTCGGCCTCGCGCGCCGAAGCCGGCGGGTTGGAAGGGCTGTCGGAGGCGACCACCCGGAACCAGTATCTGCCGTCGGCGAGCGAGTCGGCGTCGAGCGCGTAGGTGTTGTCGGTCAGGTTGGATTTCAGGAGCTTCCACTCGCGCTCGGCCTCTCCTCGGAAGTAGACGGAATAGACCAGGCGATCGCCATCGGGGTCTTCGGCCTGCCAGGCGATCTGCAACTGCTCGGCGCCGGGGCGGCCGAGGTTTTGCGTAGGGGTGCCGGCGGAAGTGGTCGCACCCGCGTCACCGGTATCCGTGACGGTGATGCTGTAACTGGAGGAGGGCTGCGCCTGGGCGGTGGGCTTGGCGGCGCCGGCCGCGGCGAGTTGCGCGGTGACGGTCATGCTCTTCACCACCGGTGGCGTGTTCTGCGGCAAGTAGGCCAGCGTCGCGCTGTCCAGGACCGCGCTCCCGTTGAACTCCGCTTTCCATTGGATGAAGCGCGCGTTGGGACTCCGCACCGGGGACCCGTTCGGGTCGGTGAGCGGCTCGGACCAGTCGCTCCAGGTCTTGTCGGGCCGGCTAGAATTCCCGGACCGCGTGCGAAACTCCAGGCTGCTGCCCGTGGGCCACTCGCCGCGCCAGGTGAGTCGTCCCCACCGGGCCACGCTTGCGGAGTCGTGTACGGGCGACTCGTAGCTGCCGCTGGAGCCCTGCTGGTCAGCCAGCCGGTACAGTTTCCCCAGGTCGCCGGTGGCGGCCAGCAGTCCGTTCGGCGTGGCCAGCAGCCGGATCGCCTCGCCCTCGTTGGTCTGCGCGACCAGCGTGGCCTGGCGATCGGGGGTGAGGCGGTAGATGCGGCCTTGGCCGTCGGTCGAGAACGTGAGCTGGCCGCCGGCGACCACGAGATCGTAGACGTTCTCTTCCTTGGAACTCCACAGGCTCTCGACCGTGTTGTCCGGTCCAATGCGATAGATGGCCGACTTCTCGACGCCGCTGATGTCGAGAGCTGGAGGAGCCGGGGCGGCAGGCGCCGGCGCTTGCGCGGCGGGGGACTTGGCCGCGTCGGGCTTGGGCTTGATCTCGACTCCGGCCTGCGCTTCCACGGTGACGGTGGTGGAGACGGAAGGAACACTGGCGCTAGCTGGAACGCCCCCGGCCGAGGTGACTCCGCCCAGCGCGCGCCGCGTCATCGACCCGCCCAGCGCGGCGGCATAGACCGTTCCATCAGGCGCCGGAACGATGGCGCGGATTTCGGGAAGGCTGGCGTCGTACAGGACGAACGCCTTGTCCTTGGCGGCGATGCGATAGAGGACTCCGTTCGGCTCGCTGCCGGCCAGCAGGCGGCCCTCGGCATCGATGGCCAGGCAAGTCACGTGCGACTGCCCGGTGTCGTAGTAAAGCTCGCCCTTCCCGGCCGAGGCGACCCGATAGACGCGGCCTTGGTCGCCGGTGCCCACGAACAGGGCGCCATCGCGGGAAAACGCGAGCGCCCAGATGTACTTGGAGCCCGTGGCGAAGTACTCCGTGGCCTTGCCGTTTTCAATGCGGTAAATCTTGCCATCCGGCGAGGTGGCGGCGTAGAGCACGCCCTTGGAGTCCAGCGCCAGGGCGAACACCTCGGGCTGGTCCGCCGTCCACAGCAGCGACCCTTTCCCGGATGGATCGATGCGGAAGACGCGCCCCCGATGGCCGGTGGCGGCGTAGAAAGCGCCGTCGGGCGCCTGGACGACGCTCCAGATGATGGGCTGGTCGGAGGCGAACAGCGTCTCGGTTTTCGGCGCCAGCATCAGGCGGCCGTCGCGAGTGAGCGAAAGCCCGTTGAGACGGCCGGCCAGAAAATCCCGGTAGGAGTTCAGCTCCCATGCGGTGGGGCTGGAGGCGCGCACCAGGGCAGCGGAAAACAGGAGGGGACAAGCCCACGCCGCGAGCAGGCGACAACGTTGGGTCATTCTTTCACTTCCACTTGAATCGTTTTGGAGCCGCTGACGACCATGTCGCCGGCGCCGATCTCGAACTCGGCCACCTTGGAATTGGCGAGCGCGGGCAGACTGGTGAGCGAGGCCTGCGAGCGCGCCAGGATCATGCCCAGGGAGGGCGGCGGGCCGGGCAGGCTCTCGCCCTGCACCTCGTAGGCGGGCTCGGCGCGCCAAACCCGGAGGTAGGCTTTCGTGTTGCTCCGCAAGCCGTTCATGAAGGAGATCAACTGCGCGGCCGATTTCGGCGGCGTCGAAATCAACTGCCGGTATTCGGTGAGGTTGATGGTCAGGGCATCTGCCGCGGTGAACTGCAAAGGCCCGGGCAGCGCGCCGATGGGGACGCGGTAGGTGACCTTGCGCGTCAGCTCCGTTCCATTGTCGCCCGCCAGCACCACCGTCAAGTCCACGCTTTCCCCGGGACGCACTTCGCGCCGGGAACTCCATAGCTGATCGATCTGCAACTGCCGCTTCCGCTGGAACGAGCCGATTTCCAGCGCCACTCGCTTGAGCTTGAGCGTCTCGAACCCGCTCTGCATCACATAGGCCAGCGGCACGGCGGTCGAGAGCGAGACCAGGGCGGCGAGGTTCATATCGCCCGCGTACATGTTGTTCAGCTTGAGCGGCGGCGCGCCCCCGGCGAACTCCACCTCGCCGCTTACGGCAAAGCTGGATTCGCCGACCATGCGCTCGGTGGCGTCGATGGCCGAGAAGACGGCCATCTGGAGGAGGAAGGGCGAGAGGATGGTGTCGTTGACCATCTGCAACTGATACGAGACGGGCGCCTCGGACGCGGAGGCAGGCGCGCGGCGGCGCACCGAGATTTCGACCGGGATGGTGGCGGCGCGGCGGCCCAGTTGGCCCGCGATGGCGGTATTGCGGTCCTCGGTGATCGTGCCCATCCATTCCCGGGCGGCGGAGATCTTGAACGAGGTGGAAAGGTTGGGCAGCAAGGTGAGCACTTCGGCGCGGGCAAAGGGCAGATCGGTGCTGCCGATCGACAGGAACCGATGGCCGAACGCGTATACCTGCTGGCCATCGATCGCGGTGATCGTTCCGTCGGCGCCGATGCTCATGTCGCCGGAGAGAAGCTGGACGCTGATCATCGAGCCGGGCTGGAGAGCGGAGGAATTCCCGAGCGCCGGGCCGAGACGGCTGCCGCCGCTCATGCCCTGACAAGGTTCCAGCCCCAGCGAGCGAAGTTGCGGCGCGAAATGCTCGATGGCGCCGCGAGTGAACCCGCCGAAAGAAACCGGCGTGGCAATGTCAACCATTCTGGCGCCGCCGGCGGCCAGCACGTCCTGCTGGGGCGGAATCACGCTGGCAAGTTGGCCGTCCCAGAGCGCGGCGTGAGCGGGCCGGGGCGAGGGCGCGGCGGATTCGCGGACGCGCAGCATCTCCTCAATCGGCCGGATGCCGGCGATGGGCTCCGTCGAGAACGCGAACGCCATGGCCAGGGCGCCCACCAGCCGGCCGCCGATATAGACCGGGCTGCCGCTCATCCCCTGGAGCACGCCGGTCTTTGCCAGCGGCCCCCCCGACAGTCGCGCCAGAATGAGGGACTGTTTCGGTCCGATGTTGTCCAGAACCCCCAGGATCTCCACCTGGAATTCCTCGATCCGATCGCCGGAAAACACCGTCTTGCCTGTGCCCTTCATCCCCGCCTGGACATCCCGAAGAGGAAAAATCCGCGTTTGCGCGGACAGGGTTCCCGCCAGCAGGAGACAACAGAGCAGACGCACAACACCATTCTATCGGAAGGGGGAAAGCGCGGACGCGAGGCTCACCGTGGCGGATCAGCTCACAGCCTTGCGGCGGAACTGGACGAGGCCGAGGAAGAGCAAGAGCGCGTCGAAGGCCGCCAGGGCCGCGATGACGACCGGAATCGGCAGGTGCGGGAACTGCGGGGCGAGCGTGCCGCGCAGGCCCTCGGAGGCGTGGACCATGGGGTTCACCAACACCACCTTTTGCAGGATGGGAAAGGCGCCGAGCGCGGCCCAGGGATAGTAGGTGCAGCCGAAGAAGATCATGGGCGCGAGCACCAGGCTGAACATCAGGCCGATGTGGGTCTGGCCGACGCTGCAACCCAGGGTGAGGCCGCCCGCGGCGGAGAGCAGCGCCACCAGCAGAGCGATCGCAACCAACTCTACGGGATGGCCGAACGTGAGATCAAGGTGTCCCAGGATGAGCCAGGCGGAGGGGATGACCACCAGCCCGGCGGTGAGCGCCTGCAGCATTCCGGCAACCACCTTCTCGATGGCCACCCAGCCGATGTTCATGGGGGCGAGCAGGCGGTCCTCGATCTCGCGGGTGAACTGGAACTCGGCGATGAGGGGCATCGCCACCGCCTGGATGCCGGACATGGTCATGCTGATGGCGATGATACCGGGCAGCAGCAGACTCTTGTAGTCGGCGCGCAGCAGGCCGCCGCGGGTCATCACGGCGCCGAACACGAAGACGGCCAGCATGGGTTGCAGGAGGTTCTGAAGGAGCAGGGGAATGAAGTTACGCCGGGCGACGTGGGCATCGCGCGCGAGCATGGCGGAGAAGGCTCTCCAGTTCATTCGCGCAGGCTCCTTCCGGTGTGATGGAGGAAGAGGTTCTCCAGGCTGGGCTCGGCGATGTGCACGTCCACAAGGTCCACGCCCGCCGCCGAAACCAAGCCCACCACCTCCGGGATGAGCGAGCCGCCGCGGTCGGCATAGAGGTCGGCGGCGTCATTGCCCGAGGCGCGCACCTCGCGGACGCCGGGCAGCGCCCCGAGGCGCGGCAGCAACTCGGGGACCGCGCGGGCGAAGCGGAGTCGCAGCAGGTAGCCGCCGGGGATCGAGGCTTTGAGCTCGGCGGGCGTGCCCAGAGCGATGATGCGGCCGTGATCGATGATGGCGATGCGGTGGCACAGCGTGTCGGCCTCGTCCATGTTGTGCGTGGTGAGCAGGATGGTCTTGCCGCCGCCGTTGAACTGCCGGATGAGTTCCCAGAGCAGGAGGCGGGTCTGCGGGTCGAGGCCGGCGCTGGGCTCGTCGAGGAACAGGACCGCTGGGTCGTGCATCATGGCGCGGGCGATCGAGAGGCGCTGCATCATGCCGCCGGAGAAGCCGCGGACGATGTGGTCGGCGCGGTCGGTGAGCTTGAACTGATCCAGGAGGGCCTCGGCGCGCCGGGCGCGCTCGCGCGCGGGAAGGCTGAAATAGGCGCCGTGGAAGAGCAGGATCTCGCGGGTGGTGAGGGCGAAATCGAGGTTGGGGCGCTGAGGCACGACGCCGATGAGGCGCTTGGCGGCAACCTGCTCCTTCCAGACCTCGTGCGGGCCGATCCAGGCCTGGCCGGCCGTGGGGCGGACCCGCGTGGTGAGAATGCCGACCGTGGTGGACTTGCCGGCGCCGTTGGGACCGAGCAGGCCGAAGATCTCGCCGGGGCGGACTTCAAGCGAGACGCCGTCCAGCGCGACGACATCGGTCTTCGGCCCCCTGCGGTGCGCGGCCAGGAAGCCCAGCCCGGCGGCGTGCGCGGCTGCCGGCGGAGGCGAATGGTAGGTCTTACGCAGATCGAGGGTGCGGACGCCGATCATGGTCGCTGAGGCGCTGGCGGCTCTGCGGTCACCGCCTGCCTCTGCGGTCGTCCAAGCGGTCGCCGCCGCCGGTGATCGCCCAGCTCAGCCGGAAATGATAGCGGCCTTCGCCTCCCTTACTGTCCCGGATTCCCACGATGGCGGCGTAGTCGCTTCGGCGGGACGGTTCGGCCAGCAGGCGGATGTCGCCGCGGCTATCCTTGACCTCAAACCCGAAGTTGGGCGGGTCCCTGGGGGGCAGCGGCGCGTTGCATTCGGACCCGTCGTCCCGGGCATCGCGGCCGCTAATCGTGCGGATGTTAACCATGTCGCCGCGGACGCTGACCTCGACCTCCCCATCCACCTGCAACCGGATGTCGCACTGGCCTTTGCCGACCGGGACGTCGTTCCGGGTCATCTGCCGGACCCGGAAGCGGGTGTCCCCCATGGCGGGCAGCGCCACCAGCAAGCACAACAGAGCCATCAGCAAACGCCGGGCTCGCACTTGCATAGTCATCGTTCCTCCAGTCCTGTGTTGCAGTATAGCCGAACGGGACGACAGGGCGGCGGACTCAGTGGTTCCCCTTAGTGGAGGGAGTCCATCGCCACTGCATGTTGGCGGCATCGTCCAGGCCGCCGTCCTGGAGGGGGACGATGTAGTCCACCACCCAGCCGGGGCAGCGGCCCGAGGTCTTGCCGGTGGAAGGGCACGGCTGCAAGTGCTTGAAGTCGCGCTTGGCGTGGGGGTTGCGCTGGGGAGGGCCTTGCGAATCCGCGGGGCAGCCCACGCACCGGATCACGGGCGGGCGCACCTTGCCGATCTTCACCTTCTTCACCTTCTTGGGCTTGCCGATCTTGATGGGCTGGTCGTACGGGCCTGGATCGCTGGCGCCGAGGGGCGCGACAAGCAACAGAGCAAGCGCCAGCTTGCACATAGACAGGATTCTAACAGGCACGATTCAGTTGCGCATGCCGGGGCCTTCGCTGCGGCCAGCCAGGGGCTTGACGATGGGGCCGCCGCAGACGCCGACGCCGGTCGAAGCCAGAGCATTCAGGAAACTGAGGAGCACGGCGTAGATGGTCTGCTCGCTGACCGGGCTTCTGCCGGGGAGGCGGAAGTTGGCCGGCAGCTCCTTGGCGAGCTGAACACGAAGGGCGTTGGGCTGGATACGGCCGCTGCGATCCTTGAGGTTGGCGACCGAGATGGGGGTCTGGAGGACGGCGCCGGTCTGGCCATCGACATAGAATTGGCAGCGGGAGAACCAGCCGAGGTTGGCGGGATCGGCGGCGTCGAACAGCAGGAGCGGGCCAGGGCGGCTGGGGGCCTTCAGTTCGAGCCCCAGGACGCGCGCGCTCTCTTCCAGCTTGCAGTCGAAGCCGGCCTGTTTGGCGATGCCCGACAGGATTTCGGGTTCCAGTTCGAGCTGGATGAGCTTGTGCCGGCCGGCGTGGACGACTTGCATGCCCCCTATTGTAGCGTGCCCTATCCTACCGGGGTTCGAGCGCGCGGGCGAAGGCGTCGTAGGTGGCGCGGTCGTAGAGAACAAAGATGATTTCCTGCACGCGGTTGTCCTCGCGTTCGAGGTGCGCGCGGGCGGCGGCCAAGGCGATGGGGGCGGCCTCCTCAACCGGGTAGCCATAGATTCCCGTCGAGATGGCGGGGAAGCTGACGACGCGCAGATCGCGCTCTTCGGCCATTTCCAGGCAGGTGCGGTGGCAGGAGGCGAGCAATTCGGCCTCCTTGTGCCGGCCTCCGTGATACACCGGCCCGACGGCGTGGAAGACGAAGCGCGCCGGAAGGTTGCCCGCCGTGGTGGCCACGGCGCTGCCGGTGGGGCAGCCTCCCGTTTGGGCGCGGATGCGGTCGAGCTCGCGCATGAGGGAGGGGCCGCCGGCGCGGTGAATGGCGCCGTCCACTCCGCCGCCGCCAGCCAGGCTCGAGTTGGCGGCGTTGACGATGGCGTCGGCGGGGATTCGCGTGATGTCGCCGACCACGAGCCGGAGACGCTTGCCACCGGGAAATTGCTTTTCCATGCATAGTAAAATAGGCGTTCTTTCCCGTGAAAGCAACTACCCATACCAGAACGCAGGCCGCCTCCGCACTGGCGCTGTTCGACATCGACGGGACGCTCCTGAGGCGCGCCGGGCCGCACCACCGGCAGGCGCTGGTGGAGGCGATCCGGAAGGCGACGGGCCTCGCCACCACCACCGACCGGATTCCACTCTACGGGATGCTGGACCCGGTGATCATCGCGGAAATGCTGCGGCGGGCCGGGGCGCCGGAGCTTGAGATCCGGAAGGCGATGCCCGAGGTAATGCGGCGGGCGCAGTCGATCTATGCGCGCACGTGCCCGAACCTGGAGCGCAAAACCTGCCCGGGGGCGCGGCGGCTGCTGGGGCGGCTGAAGCGGCGAGGCGTTGCCATGGGTCTCGTGACCGGGAACCTGGCCCGGATCGGGTGGAAGAAGATGGAGCGGGCCGGGCTGAAGGAGTACTTCCGGTTCGGAGCCTTCGGGGAGATGGCGGAGACCCGTGCGGCACTGGTGCGGCTGGCGGTCGAGGAGGCGCGGCGGCGGAGATGGATGGATGGCGAGACGCCGGTGAGCTTCGTCGGGGACGCGCCGAACGACATCCTGGCGGCGCAGGCGGCTGGGGTGCGTTCGATCGCGGTGGCGACGGGGGTGGTCTCGGTGGAGGAATTGCGCGCGTATTCCCCGGATTACCTTCTGGAAGACCTGCGGGCGTTGAAGGTGGAGATGGTGTTGTGAGAAAGGCTTGTGGCTTGTGGCGTGTAGCCTGTGGATTCAGCCACGGCGCACCCGTCGCCGCAGTTGGCCGCGAAGCGCCACGCGCCGCAGCGGGACCCACAGGCTACAAGCTACAAGCCACAAGCCGACGGGTACATTGATGGAGTCACAGTCGATTTCGGTGAAGCGGGCGGAGGTGGAGTTCCATAACTTCGCATCACTGGGCGAGCCGAAGCGCGTTCTGGAAATCTACTGGGAGGAGAACCGGCGCCGGGGAGGGCTGATCCGCAAGCACCTCGGGTTCATCGGGGGGATGACGCCGTTCCTGGAGATCGGGGCCAACGCCGGGCACACCAGCTACCTGCTGGCGAACGAGTTCGGGGCGCAGGGGTTCGCCCTGGACCTCTCGGCGGACGCTTTGCGGCACGGCGTTGCCCTGAAGGACATCTGGGGACTGGAGGCAGAGCCGGTGCGCGTGGCGGGCGACGCGGAGCATTTGCCGTTCCGGGACGGCTCGATCCGTTTTGTGCTGGCCTGTCAGATGCTTCACCAGTTCATGGACATCGAACGAATCGTGGTGGAAGTGAAGCGCGTGCTGGCGCCGGGCGGAGTGTTCATGTTCGCCGAAGAGCCGCTCAAGCGGCTGCTCTCCCTGCGGCTCTACCGCTGCCCGTATTGGGACTCGATGAAACCCTGGGAGAGAAAGCTGTTCGAATGGGGGCTGCTGGGGTACCTGGTGCGGGACGTGATCGGGGCGCAGCAGGAGGAGAGCTTCGGGATCCGGCAGAACCACAGCATGGGGCTGAAAGACTGGCATGCGCTGGTCGAGAAACACTTCGTGGCGCACGAGTACGACGTTTTCGTGCCGGAGCGAGGGTGGGGCGAGGCGCTGGTCAAGCGGCTGGCGGTCGGGTTGGCCCCGTACCGTTCGGTGTGGCGGGCGGCGCGGCTTCTCGGGGGACGCTGACCGCGGTGGGCCGGAAGGAAGGCTCCGCCGGGATCACGGACTTCAGCGAGGATCGGTTCGAGGCGGCGTTGCGCTGCCCGGATTGTGCGGGCGACCTCCGGCGCGGAGAGGACGACGCGCTGGAGTGCCTGGGCTGCGGCTACCCTGCGGCTAACCAAGGACACGTGTACAACCTGCTGCCCTCCTCCGAGCGCCACGAACTCTACCCGGGCGAGCGCGACGACATTCTCGACGTGTCGCAGCCCAACCACGAGCGGCATCTGGGCGACGGCTGGCACGGGGTGGAAGGAGTGTTCGGGAACAAGTACCGGTGGATCGGGCGGCGCGCGACCGCGCGGCTGAAACGGGTCGAGCCGGGCCCGCTCCGGCTGCGGGTGCGCGGGCACGCGCCCGAGGCGGCGTTCGCGCAAGGGGCGGTGAGGATTCGGGTGACGGTGAACGGGGCCCCCGCGGGCGAGACGGGCCTCGATCGGCCGGGCTTGTTCGTCTTCGAGACAGACCTGCCCGAGACGGCCGAATACCTCGTGGAGATCCAGGCGCAGCCGGTGTGGCGGGCGCCGGGAGACGAGCGGGACTTGACGCTGACCCTGAGCATGATCCGGCTGATCCCCAAGGAGGATGCATGAGACGCATAGGGGTGTTGACCAGCGGGGGAGACGCCCCCGGAATGAACGCGGCCATCCGGGCGGTGGTCCGCACGGGCCTGGAGCGGGGACTGGAAGTGTTCGGCGTGGAGCACGGCTACGCCGGGCTGATCGCGGGCAATTTCATCCCGCTGGGCGCGCGCGATGTGGGCGGGATCTTGCAGCGCGGGGGAACGGTGCTGGGCAGCGCGCGGTGCCCCGAGTTCAAGATCGAAGAGGGGCGGGTGAAAGCCCTCCGCGAGCTGAACCAGAAGGGGATCGACGGGCTGGTGGTCATCGGCGGCAACGGCTCGCAGACCGGGGCGAACTCGTTGGCGGCGGCG
>Ga0187850_10002093_pt1 | contig 19233 bp, 19 predicted proteins | sample June2016WEW_4_15_FD_132436 | JGI IMG/M metagenome (GOLD analysis project Ga0187850, IMG submission 132436) | Peatland microbial communities from SPRUCE experiment site at the Marcell Experimental Forest, Minnesota, USA - June2016WEW_4_150 | ecosystem: Environmental > Terrestrial > Soil >... | reverse complement strand
TTCGTCTTCTGCCTGTGGTTCGCCAACGACCTGTGGAGGATCGTCAGCGAGCCTGCGACGGTGGCGCTGAAGCACCTCGGATACCAGCAGAAACTGGTGCAGATTACGCCCATGGAGACCTTCACGACCGTCTGGGTGAAGGTGCCCATGCTGGTCTCCGTGTTCCTGGCTTCGCCCTGGGTCCTATACCAGATTTGGGCGTTCATCTCGCCCGGTCTGTACCGGCGCGAGCGCCGCTGGGCCGTACCGTTCGTGCTTTCCTCGGCCGGCCTGTTCATCGCCGGCGGCCTGTTCGGGTACTTTCTCGCCTTCCGGTATGGGCTGGAATTCCTGCTGGGCATCGGCCGCGATATCAACATCCAGCCGATGGTCTCCGTGACGGAGTACTTCGACCTGTTCGTCAACGTCATGCTGGGCATCGGGCTGGTTTTTGAGCTGCCGGTGCTGATTTTCTTCCTCACCCTGTTGCGCATCGCATCGCCGGCCTTTTTGTTGCGCCACAGCCGCTACGCCATCCTGATCATCACCATCATCGCCGCCGTGGTCACCCCCACCCCGGACGTGTTCAACATGATGCTGTTCGCCGTGCCCATGTGCGCGCTGTTTTTCGTGGGCATTTTCGCGGGATACCTGCTCACGCTGCATCGTGAGCACCAGCAATTCCCGTGGAAAAAGGCGCTGTACTGGACGGGCGCGATTCTGGTGGTGATTGCCGGCGCGCTGTACCTGGCACTGCCCCGGTTGGGCTACCATTTCGTGGCCCATTGGCCATTCCTCAAACGATAAAGCTGGATTTTGTCACGATTTCGTTATACGATAGCAGGCGAATCGCATGGGGTGGGTCGAGAACCGCCCCGCGCGTGCTCAGGAGCCGCAGGTGGATCTCTACAAGGCGATTCGGACCCTGTACGACGAGAAAAAGCGGGTCGACAGGCTCATCAGCTCGCTCGAACAACTGAAAGCGCGTGGCGTTGACCGGGTGCATCCGGTCAGCCGCGTCCGCCGGGGCCGCAGAAGGATGACCGTAGCCGAGCGGGCCCAGGTTTCCCAGCGGATGAAGAGATATTGGGCAGCGCGCCACCAGCAGCCGGGTAGCGAGTCCGCCTCGGACGCTGTCCCGGCCGCTACACCGCACCTTCGTTCTTGAAGAACCAGACGCAGAAATACTGCTCGCCGGAGCCGCTTCGGTAACGCGGATCGAACCCGCAGCGGCGGCCCATTTCGACCACCTGGCGATCGGAGAATGGAGCGCCAATCCAGGTGTCGTCGGGTGAATTCTGAACCCGCAAATCCCCCTGCAACTGGAACTTGAACAAAGCTCCGGGGCGAAGCACCCGGTGGACCTCGCGCACGTAGCTCTCCACTACTTCGTGGCGGGGGATGTGCTGGAACACGACAATCGAGAACGCGAAGTCGAACTTCAGGTCCCCCAGAACCGACAGGTCCAGGCCGTTGTTCTTGTACAAAAACACGTTGGGCCGGCCGGCCAGGATCTCGCGCGCCCGGCGCACCATCTCCCCGCTCACGTCGACCCCGTGCACCTCGCCGAACACCTCGCTGAGGGGGCGCGTCACCCGCCCGGCGCCGCAGCCGATCTCAAGCACTCGCAATTGGCCGGGGTCCTTGCCCTGGCAGATGTTCCCCATGTCGTTGAGGATCTGCTCCTCTACCTCGCGCCGCCCGGACTGGAAGAACTCCGCCTCGCTCCAGTCGGCGCGCCCGGTGTTGACGTAGTAGAGGGCGTTCTTGCGGGCGCGCTGGTCCCATTCCCGTTCCATCTTCTTCAGCAGGTCGTCCAGCGGCTCCATCACTGCTGATTGTAGCCCGCCGGCGGTGCTGCTATCATTGAAGCAGCGCGTGCCAGGTGTGGGCGGCTAGCTCAGTTGGGAGAGCACGGCGTTCGCAACGCCGGGGTCGCGGGTTCGAGTCCCGCGCCGTCCACCAAATCCCCTCGGTAGACCGGCCGAGGCCGCGTCAGACCGTCTTGCGAATGCGAAAGGCGCGTGGCGTGAGCACGGCGAACCCAAGCTTCAACGCTTCGGAATGATGCTCGACCGCAGACGCAACCAGGTGGGCTTTCGCGTCGGGGTCGAGTCCCGCGAACCGAACGAGCAGGATGCCGCTGTGAAGCAGGCGCTGCCGGAATACCAGCTCGCCGAAATCCTTGTCCGCCGTGAGCAGGATCGCGTCCTGCTCACGGCTGCGAGCGAGAACGGCTTCGTCGTCGATGCCGGGTTCCATCTCCGCAATGAACAGAACCTCGTGGCCACTGGCCCGCAGCCGTTCGACGATCTGCCTATCGATGCTCTCGTCGGCGACGATCCTCACCCGGCCAGCTTCTCCAACGGATACACAACGTCAGCCCGCAAGGCTTCGGCGGCAAAAGCGATTGCCGCGCGAATGCCCTCCGCCGTGAGCCGGGGGTGTTCCGACAGGATCTGCTCGATGCTTTCTCCCGCCGCCAGCTTTTCGAGCACCAGTTCAACCGTGATCCGGGTCCCGGCAACGACCGGTTTCCCCATCATGATCTTGGGGTCGGAAGTGATTAGGCTCTGCTGCATAAATCCACTCACCTTACAGTCTACAGAATGCTCGCCGAGAGCGGAATCCCCTCTCCCGCGCCGAGTCCTGCGGACCGGGTGTCGAGGCTGCGTGGCGCTTGTCGCGGCCGGCGAAACAGAGGATACTGGGGTGCTCCGGACGAGCACGTTATGAAGCTCTACTCCTATGTCGTTCACCACGACACCGGGCTTGCGCCCAACCCATATTCTCGTGTGTGCACGCTTTGCCGATGCAAGTACCGCAAGCCTGGCGGGACGCGGAGGAACATTGTCGAATTGGCGGAAGAGGGAGACTGGGTCGTAGGTACCGGTGGGGCCGACAAACGGAAGAGCGCAGGGCACGGGAAGCTCGTTTACGCAATGCGCGTGGACAAGAAGCTGACGCGTGAGGAGTACTACGCCTGCCCCCGATTCAAAGCACGGGAGGACAACGAACCACCAAAAGTCGATTTTGAGAAGCCCGAGCAATTCGTTCTCATCTCGCGGCACTTCTACTACTTTGGAGCGAACGCCATCGACATCCCATTCCCCAAGCTGGAGAAGCGCGGCCCTTGGTTCCGAAGCGATTTTGATCCGGAGTTCATCCGCCGGTTTGTCGAATGGCTGGAGAGGCAAGGCAAGCCTCCGGGGAAACACGGGGAGCCTTGCCAGAAGGATCATGACAAGCCGAAGGGGAGCAAGACATGCAAGTCGTCTTGTTGAGAGTCGGCATAGACACGGGTTCCGGGGGGATCCACGGCCCTCTTTTTCGCGACGGTTCATTCGAGTACATCCCAATTCCAGACAGCTTCGGAGGCAAAGGGGCTGACAAGAGGACGTATGGGAGCACTCTCGGCAGAGCGGGTCGAAGGTGGATCGACTATTTCCCTGAAGCTCGCCGCGAAAGGCTCTTCGACCAGTCCGTCCACCTGGACCCTGAGTTTGAGACGTTCACGTACGGCGACCCGACGCGCCCGAAGGCGTCACTGCGACGGCTGAGCGAAGGCAGCCTGTTGGTGTTCTACGCGGGCCTCAGGGGTTGGGATTTCGATTGCCCGGCAGCCCTGTATATCATCGGCTACTTCGAGGTCGCGCGGGCAGGCTTGGCTACATCCCTCAGCCGGGCGGAATTGACGGGGCTGTTCCGAAGCAACTTCCATGTTATGCACGGCGACGTCTTCGAAGACCAGAAGGATCGCCTGGTTCTGGTGAAGGGCAATGCAAGTAGCCGATTGCTGAAGAAGGCCGTAAGGATCAGCTCGGTGGGAACGGATAGGAGCGGCCGGCCTCTCCACAAGCTGGCACCGGAAATGCAGAAAGTGTTCGGGGACTTCGACGGCAACACGACCATCCAGCGAAGTCCCCCACGCTGGGTGGCTCCGAAATTCGTCCGGCGTGCGACGAGGTTTGTTTTGGCGCTTCGCTGAGCCGGGCTTCCTGGTTCGCTTCAGCGTGCTCCACGGATGCCCCACGATGAGACAGTTCTACCCTTCGTGGCCCTTCTGCGGTCCACCAAGTCCCCTCTGTAAACCGGCCGCTGCCTCAGGCGCCCGCTGTTCTTGCTTTCGGCCCGCCCGATGCCGATCGGCCGTCCAGCAGTGCACGGAGTCCCCACAGCCTGGCTTCGATTTGTTGCCGCTCCGATTGGCTCAGATGGTAGATGGCCGGCAGCAATTTGCGTGCAGTCGTGTAGGCACGCTCTGCTTTCGCCCGATGTTGCTCCGCGCGATCACGCTCCCCGGTGGAGGACGCGCGTGCATGATCTAGACCACGATCCAGTTCATGGTGGATGAGTCCCACCAGTTGCCGGTCCGTTCTTGCGCGGAGCGCCGCGAGTTTGACGCGCTGGGAATCGGTGCTGATGGGAATGCTCATGTCGCCTGCGAAACGTGACGCCCCACAGATTGCGTTGCCCATTGCCACTGGAACTGCCCTCTTAGTTCCTTAGACGATCCTCGGAGAAGAATTGTTCGGTGGGTTCCCCAAGATTAATGTGGCATCCGTGTTGCCCCAAGGTTACCAATGCGTTACGGCGCGCCCGCCTGACTTGGCCACAGGCCGCCGCCGGCCCCCTGGCCAAGGCAAAATCGTGGATAATAACAGGTTCGACCGATTGACCACGGAACCTGCGATGAACTCCGACTTCTCCCGCCGTAATTTCCTGGCTGCGGGGCTGGCCTTGCCCGCGGCGAACACGCTTCCCACCCTCTCCCTCCAGGCCGGTCCTGCCGCCGGCGCGACGGGACTCAGCTACCGCGTGCTGGGCAAGACGGGGCTGAAGGTCACCACGGTCGGCTTCGGCTGCATGATCACCTCCGACCCCGCGGTGATCGCCCGGGCGGCGGACATGGGCATCAACTACTTCGACACCGCCCGCAATTATCAGGGTGGCAACAACGAGCGGATGGTGGGCGCCGCGCTCGGCGACCAGCGGAAGAACGTCGTCCTCTCGAGCAAGACCGAGGCCAATACCAAGGAAGGGGCGCTCGAACAGCTCGAGACCAGCCTCAAGACGCTGGGGACCGATTACCTCGACATCTGGTATCTGCACGGCAAGAGCAGCCCCGCGGGGATCTCCGACGAACTGGTAGCGGCGCAGGAGGTCGCGAAGAAGCAGGGCAAGACGCGTTTCATCGGGGTGAGCACGCACCGGCTGCCCGCGATCTCCGTGGCTGCGCTCAAGGCCGGGAAGATGGAGGTGGTGCTCGCCACCTACAACTTCACTATGACCGACCCTGCCATGGATGCGGCCATCGCCGCCTTGCACCAAGCGGGCGTGGGCGTGGTGGCAATGAAGGTGATGGGCGGCGGAATGCGCGGCAGGAACCAGAAGCCGCGTGAGGGCCTGCCCGCTGCCGCGTTGAAGTGGGTGTTGAAGAACCCCGGCATCGCCACCACCATCCCGAGCATGACCGACGCCGATCAACTCCAGCAGAATTCCCAGGCCATGTCGCAGACGTTCTCCGATGCGGATCAGAAGCTCCTGACCGCGCGAGTGGAGGAGATCCGCGCGATCTACTGCCGGATGTGCGGGCGCTGCGACGGGAAGTGCCCGCAAGGACTGCCGGTGTCGGATGTCCTGCGGTACCTCACCTACGCGGAGGGCTACGGGCAATTCCCGCTCGGCCGCGAGCGGTTCCTCGAACTGCCCGGGAACCTCGCCGGCGTGCGCTGCCGCGAGTGCTCGTCGTGCCCCATCGAGTGCGCAAACGGCGTGCGGGTCACTGAGCGGCTGAGCCGCGCGCAAGAACTGTTCGGGTGAATCACCGGCATGCGCAAGAACTGGATCGCACTGATACTGATTGGATCGGCGGCGGCTGGCGCGGCGAGGGCCGCGGACCTCTGGCAACTGGCCCGGCAGAAGCGCCAGGTCCACCAATTCTCGACTCTCTTCACGGCCCAGGACGTGCGTGACCGCCTCTCGGACGACGCGGGCCTGGACGCCGCCATCGACTGGTGCCGGAAAACGGGCGTGACCAAGGTCTACCTGGAGACCTTCCGGGATGGCTACCAGGCCGAGCGCGCCGCCTTGCAGAAGGCCAAGGAGAGATTCCGCGCAGCCGATATCGAAGTCTCCGGCTGCGTCACCACCACCGGCGTGGGCAAGCCTACGACGGGGTGGAAACCGCTCTCCTGCTACACCGATCACCCGACCCAGGACCGGGTCCAGGCGATTTTCGAGTACGCGGCGGGCCTGTTCGACGAAATCATGATCGACGACTTCTGGTTCACCGATTGCACCTGCCCGCAGTGCGACGCCGCGCGGCGGTCGCAGACGGTGAATATCGGGGGCCGCATCTGGCCCATTGCCGGCCAGTCCTGGGAAGACTACCGCAGCGCGCTCATGTGGCGGCTCTCCCGGGAGCGCGTTCTGGGAGCGTCCAGGCGGGTGAACCGCAAGGCGCGGCTGATCCTGAAGTACCCGCAGTGGTACGACCGCTTTCACGAGCGCGGCTACGACGTGGTGCGCGAAACCGCCGACTTCGACAAGATCTGGGTGGGCACCGAGACGCGCGATCGCGACCGCGGTGGCGATATGCCCTACAGAGCCTATTTCATCATGCGCTGGCTGGGCGCGCTGGGCGGCAAGAAGACCGGCGGCGGCTGGTACGATCCGCTCAGGACCACCCCGCCCACCTACCTGGAGCAAGCGCGGCAGACGGTGCTCGCCGGAGCGCGCGAGAGCATGTTGTTCTGCTACGGCGCGCTCGGACGCGACACCGGCCCGGCCGACGTCGAGGCGCTGCGCGCCAACATCCCGGAGTTGCTGGCGACAGCCGAGGAGATCCGCCTGCGCCCGACCATCGGCATCGCCGCCTACAAGCCGCCCGCGAGCCCCGGGCTGAACGAGCCGTACGTTTTCGATTACGCCGGGATGCTGGGGCTGCCGCTCGACCCCAGTCATCAGTTCCCCGCGGAGGCTCCGGCCGCGTTCTTCTCCGTTCACGCGCTGAAGGACCCCGAGTTCGTCACCAAGGTGGCCTTCTTCATCGCCTCCGGGCGGCCCACGCTCCTCACCGACGGCCTGGCGGAACGGCTCGACCCCAAGCTGGTGAAGGCGCGCAACGTGCGGGTTCTGCCGGTCAGCGGCGATCCCAAGTCGCTGCTCCGCCTCACGCAGCAGGATCTCGACCCCATTCGCGCCCTGATGCTCCAGCCTCTGAACACTACCTTCCACGCTCCCAATCAGGTGGGGCTGTACCTGTTCGCCGGCGGGAGCTACGTAATAGAGAACTTCGGCGGCCAGGAGGCCGCGGTCGAACTGAACGGCGCTGCCATCAAAGTGCCCGCGCGCGGCTGGGTCTTGCAGTGGAAGTAGCAGGTAGCCCGTCCAGCCTGCCGGAAACCGCCTGCCCCGCGCGTGCTAGAATGCAAGTTACCCCAACGAAGGAATCTTCACTGATGAGAATCTCTTTCCTGTTTGCCTTACTGTTCGCGGCGGCTGTGTGGGCGCAAGCGCCTGCCGCCAAGCCCGATCCGATGGCAGCGGCCGCGGCGGCGGCCAAGGCCGCGGTGGAGGGCTCGAAGCCCCCCGCAGCCAATGCCGGCCAGGCGGCCGCGCCGGTCCAGGTCGGCTCCCAAACGATCCCGCTGGCGTCGGTCCAGAGCATCCTGGTCATGCCGCCCGGCCAAGTCGTCGCCACCATCGACGGCAGCAAGGTGACCGCCGGCGACCTCCAGACGGTTCTGCGCGCCTATCCGCCCCAGGCGCAGCAGGCGGCGCTCAAGGACCGCCGCCAGTTCCTGGAGCAGTATGGCGTGATGAGGCGCCTCTATGCGGAGGCCCAGAAGGCCAGACTGGACCAGCAGAGCCCTTGGAAAGAGCAGCTCGACTACATTCGGATGCAAATGCTGACCCAGGCCCGGATCAGCGAGAAATTCAACGAGATGCAGGTCCCCTCCGAAGAGGTGAAGAAGTCCTACGAGGCTAACCAGGACCGCTTCATGCAGGCTCGGGTGAAGGCCATCTACATCCCGTTCAGTAGCGCTCCCGTCTCGCAGGCCGACGGGAAGGGCAAGAAGATCCTCACCGAGGAGGAGGCCAAGGCTGAGGCCCAGGATCTTCTGAAGCAGATTCGGGGCGGGGCGGACTTCGTGAAGCTCGTCAAGGAGAACTCCGGCGATCCCACCTCGGTGGCCAAGGACGGCGATTTTGGCACCTTCAAGAAGTCGGACCAGATTTCCGGCGCTGTGAAGTCGGCCATCTTCGCGGCCAAAGCCGGTGAGGTGACCGAGCCGGTGCGCCAGCCCAACGGTTTCTACCTGTTTCGAGTCGAGGAGCTGGGCCCGCAACCGTTCGCAGAAGCGCAGGTCACCATCACCAATGAACTGAAGGACGTGCAATTCAGGGCATGGTTGAATTCGGTGCAGAAGAGCGTCGATATCAAAGAGGAAGGCATCGAGATGACGCTCGAGGCCACGCAGCCGTCATCGCCTGCCAAGCCGGCGCCAGCGCAGACGCCGAAGCCGAAGGACTGAGCCAGCGGTTGGAGGCCGTACTGCGGCGCGCGCCCAAGCTGGACGGAAGGCCGATCCGGGTGCGTCTCGCGCCTGACTTGCGGGCCCACGGCGGCCGCTTGATCTCGGGTGGGTCGCGGGGCACGGAAGTCCACGCCGGCTCGTTTCTGCGCCAGCGCGAGATTGTGCTGGGTTCGGAGTTGCCCGGCCTGCCGGCGGAATTCGCGCGGATCTTCCTGCACGAAGTGTTTCATTTCGTTTGGCTGCGCGCCGGCAACCGGCTCAGGCGCTCCTGGGAAACCCTGCTGGAGGGCGAACTGCGCCGGCACGCGCGCGGGGAGTTGGGGTGGTCGGCCGACGGCAGGAAGCGGCAGCTCCGGCCTGGCGATCGCGCCGCCAGGAGCCGCCGCTGGCGCGATTACGTCTGCGAGAGCTTCTGCGACTCCGCGGCCTGGCTGCTCGCCGGCGCGCGCGCGCATGAGGAGTTCACGCTGGCTCGCCGGTTCCGCGAGGGCCGTCGTGTCTGGCTGCAAACCCTGCTCGGCCGCCCGGAACTCCGGGTGTGACTGGGCCGCTGGCCGGCCCCAGGGGCACAGGCTGAGTGCCTGTGCCACGATGCGGAATCAATGGGTTGCAGGAGCCCGTGGCACGGACTTCAGTCTGTGCAGGACTTTCACCACGGGCTGCCAGGGGCGGCAGACGGTATAATTGAAGCAATCGTGCTGCGCGGAAAGATCGTCTCCACCTTGCTGGTTTCGCTCGCCTTTGGCGCGTGTTCCTGCTCGAGGCCGCCTCGCAAGGTGGCGCCCAACTTCGCGCTCAAGGATTCCGACGGCAGGACCGTACAGCTTGCGGACTACCGCGGCAAGGTGGTGCTGCTGAATTTCTGGGCCACCTGGTGCGACCCGTGCAGGATCGAGATTCCGTGGTTCACGGAATTCGAGCGCAAGCACAAGGACCGGGGGTTCGCCGTGGTTGGCATCTCGATGGACGAAGAGGGCTGGGATGCCGTCAAGCCGTTCATCTCGGAATACCGCATCAACTACCGCGTCCTGATGGGCAACAATGAGGTGGCGCAGCTTTACGACGGCGTGGAGGCGCTGCCGACCACCTTCCTCATCGATCGGGAGGGGAAGATCGCGGCGATTCACGAAGGACTGGTGAGCAAGAGCCGATATGAAAGAGACCTCAATCAACTTCTCGATAGTCCCCAGGGCGCTGCTGGCACTCGCGGCGCTAGCCGGCCAACCCTCCTTGCTCGCACAAAGTAATCACCTCACGGTGGATTCGCCGCCGAAGATCATGGCGAAGCGCGACGGCAGGGTGGAAGCCAAGCTCGCGGTCCATATTCAAGGCGGCTATCACGTGAACAGTAACGCGCCGGCCGAGGACTACCTCATTCCCATCCGCCTGCGCTGGGAGCCCGGTCCGCTCACGCCGGCCGAGGTCGTCTTCCCCAAGCCGGAGATCGAGAAGTACGAGTTCTCGGAAACGCCGCTGTCGGTGTTCTCGGGCGACTTCCAGATCCTGACGCGGTTCAAGGTGGAGGCGAAGGCGGAGCGCGGCCCCGGCGTTCTCCTCGGCAAGTTGCGCTACCAGGCGTGCAGCCACGACACCTGCTACCGGCCGGTGACGCTCGAGATCCGGCTGCCGTACGAGATCCAGTAACCCGCCTTGCGCCGCCTTATTATCCGCCCGGGTGCGATCGGCGACTGCATCTCTGCGCTGCCCGCGATGGAGTTCCTGCGCACCGGCTGGACCGAGGTCTGGGTGGCCAGCCAAAACGTGCCGCTGATCCGGTTCGCCGATCGCGTGCGTGCCATCGCCACAACCGGCCTCGACCTGGCCGGCATTCCCGGTCGCGAACCGCCTTCCGCGCTCCTGGAGACGCTGGCCGGCTTCGACTCGATCGTCTCCTGGTACGGCGCGAATCGCCCGGAGTTCCGCGCCGCGGTGTCCGGGCTCCCGCTCGAGTTTCTCCCCGCCCTGCCTGCCGAGCCGCGCGCGTTAACAAGCGGTCCGGGCCTCCACGCAGCCGATTTCTACCTGCGGCAGGTGGGGGGCGGGGGTGGGCCTGCCATTCCGCGCATTCCTTGCCCCCGCGCACCTGGGGAGTTCGCCGTCATCCACCCCTTCTCCGGCAGCGCTCGGAAGAACTGGCCGCTCGAGCGCTATCGCGAGCTGGCGTGCGCGCTGGCGACCCGCATGCCTGTGCGCTGGTGCGCCGGGCCCGAGGAAGCGCTCGAGGACGCGGTGCGCTTCGACGATCTGTACGAACTCGCCTGCTGGCTCGCCTCCGCGCGGGTCTACTTCGGCAACGATTCGGGCATCACGCACCTGGCGGCCGCCTCAGGCGCGCCGGTCGTCGCACTGTTCGGCCCCACGGACCCCGCCATATGGGCGCCGCGCTGCGCGCGCGTTCGCATCATCGCGACCCGCCGCCCCGGGGAGCCGATGGAGAACATTCCGGTCGCGGCCGTCCTGGAAGCTGGTGTATGGTTGGGAGTGGCGTGAGGAGATCAATCGCCCTGTTGCCGGTTCTGCTCGCGGCGGGTTGCGGCCGTTACGCGGATTTCACGTTGCCGCCGCTCGGAGGCCCGCAGCGCGCGATCGCCTGGCGGGTGCGCGAGGCCGTCACCGCCCCGGTGCTGGGCCGCGGCGCACCCGGTGAGTGGGACGCCTCCGACGCGCTGAACCCGTCGGTCATCCGCGTGAAAAATCTGTACTACAACCTCTACTCCGGTTACGATGGCCGCACCTGGCACACCGGGCTCGCCACCTCGGAAGACGGCCTCAAGTGGGTGAAGCGGGGGCGCGTGCTTTCGCCAGACCCCGCCACTTGGGAAGGCGACTACATCGCCGCCAACGGAAGCCTGCTCGCGCGCAATGGGGAGTTCCTGTGCTGGTATCAGGGTGGCCGGATGCCGCGCATCGGGCTGGCGCGATCGGTCGACGGGCTCCGCTGGCGAAAGGAGCCGGCGCCAGTGCTCGCGGCCGGCCCGCGCGGCAGTTGGGACGAACGCGGCGTGGCGGATCCGTACGTCGTCGAGTTCTCGGGAACCCTCTACATGTTCTACCTGGGCCAGGACCGCGCGCGGCGCCAGCGGCTCGGTGTCGCGATGTCCGGTGACGGCATCCACTGGACTAAGCTGCGGCGCAGCCCGGTTCTTGAGCTCGGCGAGCCGGGTGCGTTCGACGAAGCCGGGCTGGGCGAGCCCGCGGTCTGGGCGCGGGGCGGCTGGTACTGGATGCTTTACACCGGCCGCGATGCGCGGGAGCGCCGCCGGATCGGCCTCGCGCGGTCTGGCGATGGCGTCTCGTGGGAGCGCGTGAGCAAGGAGCCGGTGTTTTCGGGCGGCGCGGGGTGGAACAGCCAGGTGGTGTGCGATCCGACGGTGGAGTTGCGCGACGGCGTCGTCCGGGTCTGGTACGGCGGCGGAGACGTGGCGCGGCCCGACCAGGGCCTCCACGGCCAGATCGGATTCTTCGAGTTGGTGGAGGCTCGGCGTGAATAGGCGCGGCGTGGCGGAGCTGGTGTGCCTGCTCTTCGTGCTCCTGCTGCGCCTGCCCTTCCTGAATCAACCGATCCAGGGTGACGACGTCTACTACCTACTCGGAGCCCAGTACGCCCAGACCGACCCGTTGCACCCGCACAGCGCGCACTACGCCTTCCAGGGCGTGATTGTGGATATGCGCGGGCATCCGCACCCGCCACTGAACACCTGGACGCTAGCCGGCCTGCTCGCGCTCACCGGCGACATCTCCGAGCGCACCTACCACGCGGCCTACATCGCCTTCTCCTGGATCGCCGCGTTGGCCATGCTGTCGCTCGCCAGGCGCTTCTCGCCGCAACCGCTGCTGGCGACGCTGCTGTTCCTGGCAACGCCCGCGTTCGTGATCAACGGCACGTCGCTCGAAGCCGACGTGCCGTTCCTGGCGCTGTGGATGGCCGCGATCGCGCTGTTCGTGCGCGCGGTGGACGCGCGTTCCGCCTGGGCGCTGGCGGCGAGTGCCGCTGTGATGGCGTTGGCCGCGCTGGCGGCCTATCAGAGCGTGGCGCTGGTGCCGGTGCTGGGGGCCTATCTGCTGCTACGGCGCTCGCGCTGGTGGCCGGCTTGGATAGTGCTCGGCGTGCCGCTTGCGACGCTCGTGGGCTGGCAACTCTGGGAACGGCTGTCCCGTGGCGTGTGGCCGGCTTCGGTCCTTTCGGGTTACTTCCAGACCTACGGGCTCCAGCGCTGGGTGGCCAAGCTGCGCAACGCCGCTGCGCTCACGGTGCATACCGCCTGGCTGGTGTTCCCGGTGCTCGCCGCTATCGCCTTCTTCCGCGTGCCGAAGCGAGCCGTGGCGGCGATCCTCGTAGCCACGGCGGCGCTCGCGTTCGTGGATCCCAGCCCGCTGTTCTGGGCCTCCTGGGGATTGGGCGCGCTGGTTTTCTTCGCCTGCGCGCGCGCCGCTGTCCAAGCCGGCAACGCGGAGGAGCGCTTCCTGGCCTCCTGGGTCGTCTTGTTCTTTCTGCTGGCCCTGGGGATGTTCTTCGCCGGCTCGGCCCGCTACCTGCTCCCCATTGCCGCGCCGGTGGCGCTGCTGACGGTCCGGAGGCTGAAGAAGCGGACCGCGCTCCTGGCGGGTGGCGTCGCCGCGAGCCTCGCTCTTGGCCTGGCGCTCGCCGCCGCGAACTACGACCACTGGGACGGCTACCGGCGATTTGTCGAAAGCGTCCGAAGCGACATCGCGCGCCAGCGCACCTGGATCAATGGTGAGTGGGGCTTCCGCTACTACGCGGAGGCCGAGGGCGCGCTCCCGCTCCTGCGAAACACCGCGCTCCGGGTGGGCGACCTGGTGCTCACCAGCGATCTCAGCGCCTTCTCCCGGCCCGGGAACTCCCCGCGCAAGCTGCTCGCTGAACAAGCCATCTCCTCGCGGCTGCCGTTTCGCCTCATCGGCCTCGATTCGCGCTCCGGCTACTCCACCGCGGCGGCCGGCCTGCGCCCCTTTGACATTTCGGTGAAGCCAATCGACCGCGTGCGCGCTGAGCTTGTCGCCGAGCGGCAGCCGACTCTGGCGTATCTGACGATGGACGCGCCCGAAGCGGAGAACCACATCGTCAGCGGACTCTACAATCTGGAATCGGGCACTTGGCGCTGGACCGCCCGCCGCGCCGTGGTCACGCTGAAAGCGCCCGGCCGCCCGCTAACGCTCGAGGCCACCTTCCTGATCCCCGAGAACTCGCCCGCCCGCCACGTCCAGTTGCTGGCCGGCGGCCAGGTGGTGGCGGAGCAGACGTTTTCCGAGCCGGGCGAATACACGCTCCGCTCCGCGGGCCCGTTTGCAGCCTCCTCGGGATTCGTCGCTGTGGTGCTGGCGCTCGACCAGACCTTTCGAGCGCCCGGCGACGAGCGCGACCTCGGCGTAGTGCTCAAGGGCATCGGCTTCCGGTAGCGCTCGCGGCGCGCTGGCCCAAACGTGCTAGAATTCGCTCGCAGTGGATTTTCACGAGGATTTCACTAGAAAAGAGGAGACCCCCGAGTCGTCCGACCGGGTTTTTTGTTTTGCGCTGGCGGCCGGTCTCGCGGTACTCGGCTTGTGGCCGTTGCTGGTGCGGCGGCCGGTGCGCTGGTGGGCGCTGGCCTTTAGCGGCGCGCTCGCGGTGGTGGGCCTGCTGCGCCCCTCGGTTCTTTCTCCCGTTCGATGGCTCTTGACGCGTCTCGCCCTCGCAGTGAGCGCGGTACTGAGCACGCTAGTTGCGACGCTGTTGTTCTACCTGGTGGTGACTCCGATCGGATTCCTGAGGCGCCGGCAAGGACGGGATCCGCTGGGGCTGCGCTTCGACGCCGGCGCAGCATCCTACTGGAAGCAGCGCGACCCTCCGGGACCCGCGCCCGACACCATGCCCCGCCAATTCTAGGAGCACTGATGGCCTTCCTCAGCGAACTCTGGCTGTTCTTGAAAACGAGAAAGAAGCTCTGGCTGCTGCCGATCGTTGTCCTGCTGGTGCTGTTCGGCGCGCTGCTGCTGCTGGCCCAGAGCTCCGCGATTGCACCTTTCATCTACAGCATCTTCTGAATGCGTATCCTCGGCATCTCGGCGTTCTACCACGACAGCGCGGCCGCCCTGCTCGAGGACGGACGGGTGGTTGCCGCGGCGCAGGAGGAGCGCTTCAGCCGCATCAAGCACGATGCGCGTTTCCCGCGCCACGCGGTCGCCTGGTGCCTGGGCCAGGGCGGGCGCACGCTCCGCGATGTGGACTACGTCGTCTTCTACGAGAAGCCGTTCTTGAAATTCGAGCGGCTGCTGGAAACCTACGTAGCTTTCGCCCCGCGCGGCTTGCGGTCGTTCCGGATGGCCGCCCCGCTGTGGGCGCGCGAGAAACTGTTCCAGAAGAACCTGCTGCGAAAGGCGCTGACGCAATTCGGCGAGGGCTTCGATTGGGACCGCGGCATGCTCTTCGCCGAGCACCACCTGAGCCATGCCGCAAGCGCCTTCTTTCCATCGCCCTTCGAGGAGGCCGTCGTGCTCACCATGGACGGCGTGGGCGAATGGACCACTACCTCGGTCGCCCTGGGCCGCGGGAACCACCTCGAAGTGCTCAAGGAGCTGCACTTCCCGCACTCGCTGGGCCTGCTCTACTCGGCGTTCACTTACTACACCGGGTTCAAAGTCAACTCCGGCGAATACAAGCTCATGGGCCTGGCGCCTTACGGAGAACCTAAGTTCGCGCAGGCGATTCTGGAGAACCTGATCGACCTCAAGCCGGACGGCTCCTTCCACCTCAACCTGGATTACTTCGAGTACTGCACCGGGCTGCGGATGACGAATCGTAAGTTCGACGCGCTGTTTGGCGGGCCTCCGCGCGACCCCAGCGCGCCCATCGAGCAACGGCACATGGACCTGGCCGCGTCCGTTCAGGCGGTGCTGGAGGAGGCGGTGCTGCGATTGACGCGCGCGCTGGCCGCCGAAACGGGCGCCCGCGACTTGTGCCTGGCCGGGGGCGTGGCGCTGAATTGCGTCGCCAACGGAAAGATTTTGCGCGAGGGACGGTTCCGGCGGATCTGGATTCAGCCCGCGGCGGGGGATGCCGGTGGAGCGCTCGGCGCGGCCCTGGCCGCCTATCACCTCTACCGCGCGCAGCCGCGCGAAATCGCTCCCGGCGGCGATTCCATGCGGGGTGCCTACCTCGGCCCGAGCTTCCCGCAAGACGAGATCGAGGACCGGCTGCGGCGCGCGGGCGCGCGTTTCGAGGTGCTCGATGAGGGGCGCCTGCTGGAGACCAGCGTGGACGCGCTCGTGCGGGAACAGACGCTGGGGTGGTTTCAGGACAGGATGGAATTCGGCCCGCGCGCCTTGGGCACCCGCTCGATTCTGGCGGACGCCCGCTCGGCCCGCATGCAGTCGGCGCTCAACCTGAAGATCAAGCACCGCGAATCCTTCCGGCCCTTCGCGCCTTCCGTTCTTCGCGAAGACGTGCGCGAGTGGTTCGAGTTGGATGCCGACAGCCCTTACATGCTGCTGACGGCCAGTGTCGCCCCCTCCCGGCTGCGCGAACTGAGCGAGGGCGAACAGCGCCTGCGCGGGCTCGACAAGCTCAAGGCGGTGCGGAGCGCGATCCCCGCGGTCACTCACGTCGATGGTTCCGCGCGCATACAGACCGTCGACCGCGAAACCAATCCCCGCTACCACGCACTGCTCTCGCTCTTCAAGCAGCGCACGGGATGCCCCGTCGTGGTGAACACCAGTTTCAACGTGCGCGGCGAGCCCATCGTTTGCACTCCCGAGGACGCGCTCCGCTGTTTCCTCAACACCGAGCTCGACGCGCTTGCCATCGGCAACTGCTTTCTGCGCAAGGAAGAGCAGGCCCCCGGCACAAGGCAAGATCATGCGTACACGTTCGGCCCTGACTAGTGCGCTCATCGCGGCCGCCTCGGCGGGCGTCGCGTTCCTGCTGACGCTCGCGCTGGAGTGGGCGGCCGGCGTGTATCTCTACTCCAGCCACCGCAACGCCGGCCTGATCTGGGGACCGTCCTCAGTGGTGCGCCACACGACGCGGGAGTTCAGTTATGTGGCGCGCATCAACAACCTCGGGTTCCGCGACCGCGATTTCAGCCGCGGCAAAGCGCCCGGCCGGCGGGCCATCGTGCTGGGCGACTCTTTCACCTACGGCTGGGGAGTGAACAACGACGAACCCTGGCCCAAGGTGCTGGAACGCAGCCTGCGCAACGTCGAGATCGCCAATCTCGGCGCCCCGGGCGGCTACCCGCGTTCCTACGCCGATCTCGCCGAGAAGGCGATTCCGCTGCTGCGGCCCGACCTCGTCATCGTGGCGGTGGTGCAGTCCGACGACCTGCATCAGAGCGCGGAAAAGGCCCCCAGCCGCCGTATGAGCGGTTGGTTCACGGACCGTTATCCGAATCTCATGCAGTGGATCGGCGGCAGCGACATCAAGAAGATCGACGTCAGTGCCGAGGACCTCGCCGGAATCTGGAAGAAGCAGGTGACCGACTTCACCGCGCAAATGGAGCCCGCCGAGCGCCAGAAATTCGACGGCCTCGCGGCCCCCATCCGCGAAGCCTTTCTGGAAGGGCAGTTGAACCCCGGGCTGCTCTACTACTCCATCCGATTTCCCTCGTTCCTTCTGGACACCTGCGACCTCGAAGCTCCCGCCACGCGCGCCGAAATCGACGAGATGTCCGCCCAACTGGCCCGGATCCGAGAGCTCGCGAAAAGGTGGGGCGCCGAGGCGCTCGTCGTATCGATCCCCTACCCGCCCTATGCGAGTGGGCACAGCCTGGAGGCGATGAAGCAACTGGGCTTCGCCACCCGCCCCGACCTGCTCGAATCCACAAAGCCGGACGAAGCGATCGAGCGCGCCGCGCGCCGCGCCGGCCTCCCCTTCCTCACCGTGACGCGCGAATTCCGCCAGGAAGCCCGCCGCCACGACTTGTTCTTCCGCCTCGACGGCCACCTGAACCCGCTCGGCCACCAGGTGTACGCCAGCCAGCTTGCCCCGCTGCTGCGGCCGCACCTCCAAAGCCGATGAGCCGTTTTGAGTGGCCGACATTCCTGTGGATGCCCGCGATCCCTGATTCCGCGCCGCGCGCGAGCAAGCGGTCCGCTCCCTTGCGGTCGCGGTTCGGAACCCGGCGTAGCGTACGTTCGTACGGTCCGGCAGAATCAAGCACGTCCGCTGCTGCTCCACTTTCTTGTCGCGCACCCGTGGCTGTCGCCGCTACACGGCCGAGAGGGGGATAATGGTGGCCGTGAAGACGCTCCGAGTGTACGCGGACACCTCGGTATTCGGCGGTTGTGCGGTTCGTTGCGAGAGGTGATAGAGCCGTGAAACGAGACACAGAGTTCGACTGCGTCCAGATGAAGTGGGAGATTCAGGAGAGGCACCTGCGCGAGGTCGAAGAGCTCGGGGAGGAAGAAGCCAAGCAGCGCCGCTGGCAGCGCGTGCTCGACGATCCGGTGCTGGGAGCTTTCGTGCGAGCAGTCCCCGCTACCCCGGCGGCCGCCACCGCACCACCGGTTTGCGGGCCGCACGGACTTCGTTCACGCGGCTGATGCGCGCCGAGTGCGGCGCTTTCAGTACCGTTTCCGGTTCCACTTCCACTTCGCGCGCGATCGAGACCAGGGCGTCGATGAACAGGTCCAGGTCCCGCTTGCTTTCCGTTTCCGTGGGCTCGATCATCATCGCGCCGTGAACGATCAGCGGGAAGCTGACGGTGTAGGGATGGAAGCCGTAGTCAATGAGCCGCTTCGCGATGTCGCCGGTGCGCACGCCGCGCTTGGCCTGCCGCGCGTCGCTGAACACGCATTCGTGCATCGAGGGCGCCTCGGCCGCGATGTCGTAATACGCCTCGATCCCCTTGCGGATATACGTGGCGTTCAGCACGGCATCCAGCGTGGCGTTGCGCAGGCCCTCGCCGCCGTGGGCCATGATGTAGGCCAGCGCGCGCACCAGCACGCCGAAGTTGCCGTAGAAGGCGCGCACGCGGCCGATGGATTGCCCGCGCTCGTAATCCAGTGCCCACTCGCCGCCGTCGCGCTTGAGCCGCGGAACGGGCAGGAACGGCGCAAGCTGCGCCTTCACCGCCACCGGACCGCTGCCCGGCCCGCCGCCTCCATGCGGAGTCGAGAACGTCTTATGCAGGTTCAGGTGCATCACGTCCACGCCGTTGTCGCCGGGGCGCGTCACGCCCACCAGCGCGTTCATGTTCGCCCCGTCCATGTAGAGCAGCGCGCCCTTGGCGCGGAGAATTTCGGCGATGGCGCGGATGTTCACCTCAAACACACCGAGCGTGTTCGGGTTGGTGATCATCAGCGCGGCCACGTCGTCGTCGACGATGCGTGCCAGCGCCTCGACGTCGATCATCCCGCGCTCGTTCGACTTGATGTTGTCGACCGCATAGCCCGCGATGGCGGCGGTGGCCGGGTTGGTGCCGTGGGCCGAGTCCGGGATCAGCACCTTCTTGCGCGGATTGCCTCGGGAGGCCAGCAGCGCGCGGGCCACCAGGATGCCCGTCAACTCCCCGTGCGCGCCCGCGGCCGGCTGCAAGGTGATGGCGTCCATCCCCGTGATCTCGAGCAGCGCCGCTTCCAGGCGCGCCATAATCTCGAGCGCGCCCTGGGCCAGCGACTCCGGCTGGTAGGGATGCGCCCACGCCAGGCCTTCCGTGCGCGCCACCAGCTCGTTGATCCGCGGGTTGTACTTCATCGTGCAGGAGCCCAGCGGGTA
>Ga0187850_10002091_pt1 | contig 19234 bp, 20 predicted proteins | sample June2016WEW_4_15_FD_132436 | JGI IMG/M metagenome (GOLD analysis project Ga0187850, IMG submission 132436) | Peatland microbial communities from SPRUCE experiment site at the Marcell Experimental Forest, Minnesota, USA - June2016WEW_4_150 | ecosystem: Environmental > Terrestrial > Soil >... | reverse complement strand
TGTTCCACAGGCTGGCCGAGGAGAAGCTCTCGACGCGCGTGCTCCTGCAGGTGCACGACGAGATCATTCTCGAGGCGCCTGTCGAGGAAGTGCCCGCGGTAGAGAGCGTCGTCCGTGAGGTAATGGAGCACGTCACCGAGCACCCGATTCCCCTCAAGGTGCACTGCGAATCGGGCGAGAGCTGGGGGGCGTTCCACTAGCACAGCGCCCGAAGGGCGGTGTGGCCACGTGGTGTTCAGATGTTCGAGTCGTGCCAATGCGGTAGAAAGGCGGCATAATGGTCATCGGCCTGACGGGCAAGTACTGCGCGGGCAAATCTGTCGTCGCGAACATTCTGGTGCCCAAGGGCTGGGCCGTGATCGACGTCGACTCGCTCGGCCACGATGCGCTGGTCTCCCGCGCGGAGGAAGTGCTCGCCGCCTTCGGCCCTGCCATGCGCGGGGCGGACGGCAGGGTGGACCGCCGGGCCCTCGGCCGGATAGTCTTCCGCGATCCAGGGGCGCTCGCGCGCCTGGAAGCCATCGTTCATCCCGTCATGAAAGAAGAAGTCCGGCGGATCATTGCCCGCACCCCCGGCAACGTCATCGTCAACGCGGCGCTCCTGCACCGCATGGGCCTGGAGACCCTGTGCAATGCCGTGATCTGCGTGCGCGCGCCGCTGCTGTTGCGCCTGGCACGGGCGATGCGTCGTGACCGCCTCCGCCTGGGCGACGCGATGGCGAGGCTGCGTGCGCAGAAGGGGATCTGCCCTCAATTCAATGATCGCGCTGTCGATACTTATACTGTACGAAACCGGGGGAGCATGCGCTCCCTGCAACGCCGCGTCGAGCGCATCGCCGCGGGCCTGAGAGGATAGGACTCGCATGGAGAAGCAGAAGGTTTTCTGGGTCGTGTTGTCGGTGAGCGTCTTCGTCGTTGTGGTGCTCATTGTCGGCGTTCTTCTCCTGCAGCAGCGCCCCTCTTCCGTGCCGCGCGCGGCGGTGAGCCCCGTGAATGACACGGGCACCCAGGTCTACGAGTACCAGCGCGAAGCTCCGCAGGCGGGGAGTCCGCCGGCGGGTGACCAGCAGACCATGCACTTCTACATTGGCGAAGGAGGGGCGCAGTCTCCACAGGCGCCCGGCGCCGCGGCGCCCTCGGCCGGTCCGGCGCCCTCAGCCGGTACGGTGCCCTCAGCCGGCAGTACGCAGCAGCTGTCTGCCGCGCCTGCGGCCCGTCCTCAATCAGCGTCGATCGCCAAGCCGCGATCGACGAAGCCGTCGGTCCCGGCGCGCGCGCCGAGGAAAACGGCGGACTACTGGATCCAGACGGGATCGTACAAGAGCCAGAGCAGGGCGGAAGAGCTCGTGGCGCTCCTGGAAAGCAAGGGGCTCGGAAGCCGTGTCTTTTCCTATGCCGCGAAGGGCGACACATTTTACAGGGTAAGGGTCGGCCCCTATTCCAACAAGGGAGAGGCGGACAAGTTCCTTGCCCTCGTAAAGCAGGTGCAGGGCCTGGAGTCGAGCTACATTTCCATGATTCCGGCGGGGAAGAGCTCCGTCAACTGAGCGATCGGACCGGAGCCGGCGTCCCGATGAGCGCGGGCGCTCCGGCGAGCAGGCGCTCGTAGATCCTCTCATACAGCGGAATGATCATCTTATAGTCGAACTTTTCGGCGGCCCGTTTCCGCGCGTTCGCGGCATACGTCGCGGCCAGGTCACGGTCCGCGAGGAGCTGCAGGCAGCAGCCTGCCATTGCATCCACGTCTCCCACGGGAGCGAGGAACCCCGTCACGCCATGCTCCACGACCTCGGGGAGGCCCCCCACGTCGCTGGCCACCACGGGCACGCCGCTGGCCATCGCTTCCAGGGCAACCAGGCCGAAGCTCTCCGTCTCTGACGGGAGCAGCAGGACGTCGGCTGCTGCGAGGAGAGGCGCCACGTCGTCTACGACGCCGACGTACCGCACGTACTCGGCAAGCCCGAGCGTCTCCACCAGCTCCCGCGTACGGCCGTATTCCGGGCCGTCCCCGACGAGAACGAGCCGCGCGTCGATGCTCTCCCTGACCCGGGCGAAAATCCTCACCACGTCGTCCGTTCGTTTCAGCGGACGGAAGTTCGAGATGTGCATGAGCGTCACCTGCCGATCCGAGGTCTTCTCCGGGATGCAGGCGGGCATGCGCACGTCGTGGCGGTCGGGATCGATGAAGTTGTGGACGACCTCGATCTCCTTGTTCACCGGGATCTGGCGGTAGGTCTCGTCGCGGAGGTAGCGGGAGACCGCGGTCACCGCGTCCGATTGCTCGATGGACCACTGGGTGACCGGCTTGAACGACGGGCTGGAGCCCACCAGGGTGATGTCGGTGCCGTGGAGCGTGGTGACGACCTTCAGGCCCAGCTCGGGTGCGACCTGGCGCGCGTTGATCGCCGCCGCAGCGAACGGGATGGCATAGTGCACGTGCATGATCTGCAGCTTGTGGGTGCGCGCCACTTCCACCATCTTTGCCGTGAGGGTGAGGCTGTGGGGGAACTGCTTCAGCAGGGCGTGGTTCTCCTGGTCCACTTCGTGGTAGCAGACCCGGGGCGGCAGCTCGCCGAGCCGCAGCGGATTCGCGTAGCTGATGAACGCGACGGAATGGCCGCGCTCGGCGAGGTGCTTGCCAAGCTCGGTTGCCACGACGCCGCTCCCGCCCGCCGTCGGATAACAGCAGATGCCGATTCGCATGTGCCGCTCCGAGGCCGGAGACGCATGGTGAGAGCCCGACGCGCTCACAGTCCCCCGTCCCAGGCGTCGGGATCGTCGGCCCGGGCCTGCCGGACCTGGCTGGGATAGTGGTAGATCCTGCTGTTCGGGGGAACGCTCTCGGTGAGCCAGACGTTTCCCCCGATGATCGACCCGCGGCCCACGACGGTCCTGCCTCCGAGGATGGTCGCTCCCGCGTAGATGGTCACCTCGTCCTCGATGGTGGGATGCCTCTTCTTGTTCGCCAGCTCCTTCTGCACGCTGAGCGCACCGAGCGTGACTCCCTGGTACAGCTTCACGTTGTCCCCGATGACCGCCGTCTCCCCGACGACGACGCCGGTCCCGTGATCGATGAAGAAGGAATCTCCGATCACGGCCCCGGGGTGGATGTCGATGCCGGTGACGCCGTGGATGTGCTCGCTCATCATCCGGGGAATCATCGCCACGTCCCGGATCCACAGCTCGTGGGCGATGCGGTGGATCAGGATGGCCTCCACCCCGGGGTAGGAGAGGATCACCTCCTCCTGCGACCGGGCGGCCGGGTCGCCCCGAAAGGCCGCGAGAACGTCCCGGTTGACCTTCCGGCGGATCTCCGGGATGCCCTCCAGGAGGGCGCGGACGATCTCCTCCGCCTCTCCCCGGCAGTCCTCGTGCCGCTGGCAGTCCTTGCGGACGCGGCAGGCGTACTGGATGCTCTTCTCCACTTCCGGCACGAGCAAATGGCTCACGCTCACGACCCTTTCGCCGATCGTGTACCGCATGCCGTCCACGGCGAGGGCTTCCTCCGCCTCGAACCCGGGGAAGATCAGCGATTCCAGCTCGGCGATGATCCGCTCCACGCTCTGGCGCGAGGGGAGGTTGGCGCCCTCGATGTGGTTGATCCCGCCGAGCTCGCGGTAGGAGCCGAGGATGCTCTCTACGATATCGTCCAGTGAGTTTTCGCGGGGATCGACTGCCGGCTGGCTCATCACCATGAAAAGTGGTCCTGTCCGGAGCATTTGTCAAGGCGGCCACGGTACTCCGCGTGGCATTTGTCAAAGCGGCCGCTGTCGCGTACAATCCGCGCATGCTGTCGAAGCTCCCACTCAGTCTCCTGACCGCCGTCGCCGTCCAGATCGCCTGCCAGGCCTTCAAGGTTGTCTTCTATTCGCTGCGGGAGAAAAGGCTGGCCCTCTCGCGGTTCGTTTCGGCCGGTGGCATGCCCAGCGCGCACTCCGCCTTCGTCACCGCCCTCAGTGTCTCCGTCGGGCTCTGGGACGGCTTCAGTTCCGGGATCTTCTCGGTGGCCTGTGTCTTCTCGGTGATCACCGTCTACGATGCAATGCGCCTGCGAGGCGCGGTAGAGCATCATGCCCGTATCCTCGCCATGCTCGTGAAGAAACACCCCGATGTGCCGGCAGGGCCGATCAACACGAGGCTCGGCCACACGCTCCCCGAAATCGTCGCGGGCATCGTGGCCGGCGGCGGGCTCGCGGCTCTCGCCTGGTGGGGCATCCGTCAGGCGTAGACGACGCGAATCTGGCCGTCATCGCTCCGCCCGCGCGTGACACTTCCTGATCTCAGACCCATGCGCTATAATCCCCGCGTCAGGGGCCTGGCGGGGAAACGCCGCTGCCGTGGTGGCTGACCGTCCGTGCCGCGATCCATGATCAACCAGGGAGGCTCCAATGAAAGAGGGGGATTTCAGCCGGGCGACATCCCGCGACCGAGAGACCTACATTGTGCGGCCACACGAGCAGGTTCCGATCACGGTCCTCGTGGAGGGATCCAACAGCCATCTCGTTCGCGGCTCGAACATGATGCTGAGCTTCCTTACCATGAAGGCGGGCAGCGCATTCGAGCTGCATTCCCATGCTGAGGAACAAATCATGATCGTCCTCGAAGGGTTCTGCGACGAAGTCATCGAAAACAAGATGTACCGGGTCGGGCCCGGTGACGTGATTCACCTCCCCGCCAACGTCAGGCACGGGGCTTTCATTCGCGAGGTGGACTGCAAGACGATCGACGTCTTCGCTCCCGCCCGGGCAGACTATGCGGCGCATTTCCACGACCAGCATCCGCGCGCGGGAATGCGGTTCACATGAGCGCCGGGGATCACATGAGGGCGCTGCGGATCCACGGCCCCCTCGACATGCGTATCGAGGAGATCCCCATCCCCCGGCTCGAAGACGACCAGGTCCTCGTTCGCGTGCAGGCCGTGGGGATCTGTGCGACGGATATCGAGCTCTACGATGGCCGCATGCCGTATCTCCGCCAGGGGCTGACCCGGCTTCCCCTGACACCGGGCCACGAATGGTCGGGCACTGTGGAGCGGATCGGCGCGGGCGTGACGAGCGTGAAAGCGGGTGATGCCGTCGTCGGCGATATCAGCCAGGGATGCGGGCAGTGCCGCAATTGCCTGCGCGGCGCCTATCATCTCTGCGACCGGCGCGCGGAGCTGGGCGTCATCAACGAGGACGGCGCCTTTGCCGAGTACCTGAGGTCTCGCGCGCGGCATCTCTACACGATCCCGCAGGGGCTTTCGTACGAGCAGGCCGCGTTTGCCGAACCCGCGGCAACGTGCGTGAACGGCCTGCAGAGGACCGGGGTGAAAGCGGCCGATCGTGCGGTCGTGTTCGGGGACGGCGTAATCGGGTTCCTGGCTGCCCAGATTTCCCGATGCATGGGCGCCGCGGCCGTGGTTCTCATCGCGCGCAAGTCCGATCATGCCGGCGTGGCAGAGGCCCTGGGCATCTCGCTGGTCGATTGCACGAAGGTCGACATCATGGAAGAGGTTCCCCGGATACTGGGTGGGCTTCCAGAGGTTGTCTCGGAGTGCACGGGCAATCCGGCCGTGCTGAACGACGCCATCCACCTTGCAGCCCCTGGCGGCCGCGTGAATGCCCTCAGCATTACCGGGGCGCCGGGCGTTGCCGTGGACGTTGATTCCCTTGTGACGCGTGACATTGTCCTGGTGGGCTCGCTCGCCAGTCCGAACGCGTTTCCCGCGGCGCTGAGGCTGCTTGCGTCCGGTGCGATCGACGTGCGTCCGCTCATTTCGAAAACCTTCCCATTCGACCGCGCCGTCGAAGCCTTCGACTACGTGCGGCTTCGGCAGGGGCCCCGGATCAAGGTGCTGGTCCGCTCGGCGCACGCTTGACTCTCGCACCGCAAAGGCATACTCCGGACCTTCGCCGCACACAAAGGAGGAGCAAAGCCGATGAAACCAGTCGTCTGGGGAGTACTCTCCGTCGCCAGCCACTATGTCTCGAGGATCGACACGAATGTCAGGAAGTCACCGCTGGTCGAGGTTCGCGGCATCGCTTCGAGGACCATCGAAAAGGCACGAGCGGCCGCACAGCGGCTGGGAATTCCCAAGGCCTACGGGTCCTATGCGGAGCTGCTCGCCGACAAGGAGATCGAAGCGGTCTACATCCCTCTTCCCAACCACCTGCACGCGGAGTGGGTGAAGAAGGCAGCCGACGCCGGAAAACACGTTCTCTGCGAAAAGCCCTTTGCCCTGAGCGCCGGAGAAGCCGAAGTGGCTTTCGACCATGCGCAGCGCAAAGGCGTCCTTGCCATGGAATCCCTGATGTACCGTTTTCATCCGCAATGGATCAGGGCGGCAGAGCTCGTCCGCGGCGGCGACCTCGGTGAGATCCACGCGGTGCACACCTTCTTCTCCTACATGATCCCCGACCCTGCGAACATTCGGAACATCGCGGAGATCGGCGGCGGCGGCATGCGCGATGTCGGAAGCTATGCCATTTCGTGCGCGCGGTTCATCATGGGCGCCGAGCCGATTCGCGTGATGAGTCTCGTGTACCGTGATCCCGTCCTCACGACCGATACCCTCTCGTCCGGCACGCTGGATTTCGGGAAGGCACGCTCGATCTTCACCGTCGGAACGCAGACACAGGCCTGGCAGAGGGTGGACGTGGTCGGGTCGGCGGGCGCACTGAGCGTTCACACCCCCTTCAATGCGTATTCCGACGTTCCGGCGGAGCTGACGGTGACCTCATGGCTGGGCACCCGAACGGTCCACATCCCGGCGGTTGACCAGTTCGTGCAGGTGTTCGAGGCCTTCTCGCGCGCCGTGCGAAGCGGCGGGCCGGTCCCCCAGCCTCCCCAGGATACCATTCACAATCAGAAGGCTCTGGATGCACTCCTCAGGTCGGAGAAGTCCGGGACATGGGAAGCGGTGCGGTGAGAGCTCACGCTCCGGCCTGCGTCAGTCCTGATAGGCCCCGCTGGAGTAGGTGAGCTCATAGCTGTGGCTGTAGAGCTCGAAGACGTTTCCAAAGGGATCCTCGACGTACACCATCCGGTAGGGTTTTTCCCCTGGATAGTACTCCCGGATGGGCATCCGCTGTTTGCCGCCCTTCGCAACGATCTTCCTGAGGGTTTCTTCGATCTCCGGGTCCTGGATGCAGAAATGGAATATGCCGCTCCGTCGATACTCCAGGTTGTTCTTCGGTGTAATCGTGTCGGGCCATTCGAACACCTCGATGCCGATCTTGTCGGACGTCGACATGTGCGCAATCCGGAACCGGCCGAATCCCTTGCCGAAGACGTCCTGGCACATGATCCCGATCGCGCTGTCGTCTTCCACGACCTCGGTCGGCTTCATGATGAGGTACCAGCCGAAGATGCTGGTATAGAAGTCCACAGCCCTGTCGAGATCCGGTACCGTGATCCCGACGTGGGAAAAAGCCCGTGCCTGTGCCATGCTCACACCCTCCTCATCGCGATGAGCGCGCGGCGCGAGAGCGGCTGCTCCTGGCGGGCCGTCCGTTGGAACTTGTCCCTCGCGGTGCCCCCCTCGCGGCTCCCCGGGGGGAGCCCGCCTTGCGGTAGCCCATTCTCAGCGATATCTCCTCGGCCGCATGAAGGACAATGTCGCGGTAACGCGGAATCTCCTCGTCCGACAGTCTGACCGTGGGAACCGAAACACTGACTGCGGCGCACACCATGTCCCTGTTGTCCCGGATGGGAGCCGCCACGCAGCGCACACCGATCTCGTGCTCCTCGTTGTCGATTGCGTATCCCTTCTCCCGGATGGAGGCCAGCTCGCGGTCCAGGTCCGGCCTGCGGGTGAGCGTTCTGGCGGTGTATGGAACGACTTTCTCCCTTTTCAGGATCTCACTGACGCGCTCCGCGGGAAGGTGCGCGAGGAGGGCCTTGCCGAGGCCGGTGCAGTACGTCGGGGCGCTCCGACCGACGCGCGACATCATCGAAACCCGCAGGGTCCTCGCTGATTCGATCTTTCCAAGGTAGACGAGGCTGCTCTCGTCCAGGGTCGCGAGGTGGACCGTCTCACCCGTGAGGCGGGCGATCTCCTTGATGATCGGCTGGGCCTCCCGCCACAGCTCGAGTCGGTCCAGGACGGACATTCCGATCTCGAACAGCTTGAGGGTGAGGCTGTATTTTTCGGTTTCAGAGTCCTGCCGGACAAAGCCCAGCTCCTTGAGGGACGCGAGGAACCTGTACACGGTCTGATCGTGTGAGAGACACTCGAGTCTCTTCATCGTCTTGACGACGGCTCTGGCAGGCGCTGGTTCATGCATGACTGGTACCTTGAGATGCGATGATACTACAAGATGCATTCGCTGTCCAGCGTATTTATAAAACAACGTTCTAATATTGACAGTCCGGATGCCCGGGCTATACTGGAGCCGCCTTTCGACGGGCACTGACGGGGAGAAGAGGATGGCGAAGAACCAGGTGGATGTGGTTCTGAAGGCGGGATGCATTCATGCGGAAGGACCGGTCTGGGAGGAGAAGGAGCGCCGTCTTTACTGGACGGATATCGAATCCCGGACGCTCTGGCGGCTGGATCCCGACGAGGGGCGCTCCGAGTCGTGGACGATGCGCGAGAAAGTCTGTTCGATCGCCTTCCGGGAGACAAAGGGCCTTCTCATTGCCTTCGAGTCGGGGCTCTCGTTCTACGATCTTGATGCGCGTGCCGAGGAGCCCATCGTCGAAATCGAGTCCGATATTCCCGTCACGCGGCTGAACGACGGGAGGTGCGATCGACAGGGCCGCTTCATCGTAGGCGGGTACGATCCGAGCGAGAAGGGCCTGTCATCGGCGTACCGCCTTGACACCGACCTCAGCCTTCACCGCCTCTTCGGAGGCCTGAGCAGCGCGAACAGCACGTGTTTCAGCCTGGACGGGAGGACGATGTATTATGCCGATTCGCCCCAGGCGGCGATCTGGGCCTTCGATTATGATCCCGACACGGGCATCCCCTCCCACCGTCGGGTCTTCTGCGATTTTCATGATCAGCCGGGGATTCCCGACGGATCCGCGATTGATGCCGAAGGCTGCCTGTGGAACGCCCAATGGAACGGCTCCCGCGTCGTTCGCTACCGGCCGGACGGGTCCATCGATCGCGTCATCGAAGTGCCGGTCCAGAATCCCACGTGCGTGTCGTTCGGCGGACGCGAGCTCGATACCCTCTATGTCACGACGTCCCGCCTCACGCTGAGCGAGGAGCAGGCGCGCCGCCAGCCCCTCGCCGGCGCTCTCCTGGCAGTGCGCCCTGGAGTGAAGGGGCTGCCGGAGACAAGATTCAGGGGCTGAAGGGAGTTTTCTTGAAAATAAAACAGCGTTTTGTTCCATTGACAGATCGCGCCCGCAATCCTATAATCCCCCTCAGAATGAAACGGAATTTCAATCGCTCAGACGATCGTCGAGAGGCATCGGGCACGTGATGGGCGGGGACGTACGGCGTGCCGCCTTGGTGCGAGATTTCAGGGAATCAGTCGCCCGGCGGGTGGTCCTTGGACCCTTTTCGAAATCCACGGATCCGGCGTTCGTAGAGATCATGGGCTTCGCAGGGTTCGATTTTGTCGTACTCGATCTCGAGCACGGCCCGAATACGGTCCTGTCGCTCCAGAACCTGATACAGGCCGCTGAGGCATCGGGGCTTCTCCCGATCGTCCGCGTGAAGGAAGGCATGCCCAGCCTTGTCGGAGAAGTGCTGGATGTGGGGGCCGGCGGAATCCAGGTCCCGAAAGTCACATGCAAAGAGGACGTGGAGGAGCTCATCCGCATCGCCCGATTCACGCCCCTGGGCATGCGGGGGGTGTGCCGCTTCGTGCGCGCAGCACGATACTCCACGACGGACAGATACGAATACTTTTCGCAGGCCAACGACACGATCCTCATTCTCCAGCTCGAGGGCATGGAAGCCCTGAAAAACATCGATGAGATCCTTTCCGTGCCGGGAGTGGACATAATTTTCGTCGGCCCCTACGACCTCTCGCAGTCTCTCGGGATCCCCGGAGACGTGGACAATCCGCGCCTGGTCGAGGCGATGCGGACGATCGTTGAGCAGTGCGTGAGGCGGAGTGTCACTGTGGGGACATTCGTCGACACCATGGAGAGCGCCAGGAAATGGAGTGACGCAGGCGTCAGGTACCTTTGCTATTCCGTGGATGTCGGTCTTTTCACCGAAAAATGCAGGGATGTCGTTCGGAGTCTCTCATGAAGAAAATGCCAGGTTCTGGCAGATACAGAATTTCTCAAGGGAGGTGTGCTATGAGAAACATGGCTCGATTCGGACTGGTGCTTGCGTTGTTGTTCGTTTTCCTTGTCGGCGCGTACGCAAGCGGCGGGAAAGAAACGGCGGCGCAGGGCCAGTTCAGCTACAAGCAGGTGTCCAACTATTCTGCGCCCGTCCCCATCAAAGCGCAGTCGGCATTCGCCCATCTCAAGTACGTGAAGGGGAAGGTTCCCACGATCGCGTACATGCCTCCGGCAACAGAGTTCAACTACTATATCGCCATCGGAGAAGGCATCAAGGCAATCGCGAAGGACATGGGCGCTTCGACCTTCATGCTGGCTCCGCAGAGCGGCTCGGACATCAATGGTCAGATGGGAATGATCCAGGACGTGATCACCCGCGGGGTCGATGTCATCATCCTTTCCACGCATGACGAGCACGCCGCGGCGCCCCTCGTGAAGCAGGCGGTCGACAAGGGGATCGAGGTGATCATCGTGAACTCCGACATCCTCGACTTCCCGACGCCGGTGCACGGCGTCGTGGGCTACAGCCAGCGGCACGGCACTCAGAAGGAAGGGCAGTACACGCAGAAGCTCATGGGAGACAAGCAGGTGATCGTCGGCCTGATCGAGGGCCAGCCGGGCTACCACTCGACGGAGCGCGTCGGCGGCTTCGTGGACGTCATCTCCAAGCTCCCCAATTTCAAGATCGTGGCGAGCCTTCCCGGCGACTGGAACGTCGAAGGGGGCAACAGGGCCGGCCAGGACATGCTGCAGGCCCATCCCGACATCCAGCTCATCTTTGCCGCAAACGACTACGAGATCATGGGCGTGCAGAAAGCGGCGAGCGCTCTCGGGCGCAAGGATCTGATCCTTCTCGGCAATGACGGGGACACCGCGTGCCTGGAGGAGATCAATGCGGGCAATGTGACTGCGACGGTGAACACCACCCCGTTCGTCATGGGGCAGATAGCCCTGCAAGTGGCGCTTGACGGACTGTACGGCAACTTCAAGGGCGGCTTTGTGGAGACGCCCACGGTGATCGCCGACAAATCCAACGCCATCAGCTTCCTGCAGAAGCCGGAGAACCTGTTCCCGAAGCCGTCGAAGGCCTACTGATCGGACCCGGCGCTGATGAACCGGCTCGGCGGACGTGCAGGGGGTGAAAGACCAGCATGCTCCGCCGGGCCATCGTGAGAATGAAAACCAGCTCCCGAAAAACGCCGACTTCTTGTGGCAAACTCGGCAGCAAGAGAATACTATGACGGATGAAATGCAGCCACTGTGGGAGCTGGAGTCGATCACGAAGTACTTCCCCGGCGTCAAGGCGCTCGACGGCGTTGACCTGAAAATTTTCCCCGGGGAGGTGCACGGCCTGTTGGGCGAGAACGGGAGCGGGAAGTCGACCCTCGTGAAATGCCTTTCCGGCGTGCACCAGCCGACGGCGGGCCGGATGTACTGCAGGGGATCTCCCACGGTGATCCGCGACCCGTTCGCGGCCCGCTCCCTCGGTATTGCCACGATCTACCAGGAGCTTTCCCTGGTGCCCAACCTCACGGTCGCGGAGAACATCTTCCTGGGGCACCTGCCCCGGCGCACGGGCGTTCGGATCGTCGTGGACTGGCCGCAGGTCTGGACGCGCAGCCTTGTCCTCCTGGAGCGCCTGGGCATCCGGGTCGATCCGGGAGCCATTGTCTCGGAGCTTTCCGTCTCGGAACAGCAGACCGTGGAGATCGCGAAAGCGCTGTCCCAGGAGGCGAGCCTGCTCATCATGGACGAGCCAACCGCCTCGCTGGGCATGGAGGAGGTCGCCCGGTTGCACGACATCGTGCGCAACCTCGCGCGGCAGGGCTGCGCCGTCATCTACATCTCACATCGGCTCGACGAGGTGGTGGATCTTGTCGACACGGTGACCGTGATGAAGGACGGCAGGATCGTGGCGAACGAGAAGACGGCAGACATCGACGTCGACCGGATCGTCAGCCTCATGATCGGGGGGGACTTCCGAACGCACTACCCCAAGGAGCGCAACACGACCGGGGAGGTGCTCGTCAGCGTGGAGGACATCCGCACGGCGCGCGGCGTGAGGGGAGCGAGCTTCCGCCTGCACCGGGGGGAGGTTCTCGGGCTGGCCGGACTGATCGGAACGGGAAGGACCTCGATCGCCCATGCGCTCTTCGGGATCGACCGGATCACCGGGGGGCGCATCCTTCGCTACGCCAGCCCCGGGGAGGGGCGCGATTCCCGGTTCGTCTCCCCGCACGAGGCGATTTCAAACGGCGTTGCCCTGCTCACCGAGGACCGCAAGTCCACGGGACTTTTCATGAACTTCACCGGCGTGCACAACATTTCCATCGCCCGGCTGTCGCGGATATCGCGCCGCGGCATCCTGGACCTGGGAAAGGAACAAGCGGCGGCCCAGCGGCATTTCGAGAAGCTGCGTATCACTCCCTCGGCGCGCGACCGCTCCGTGCAGTACCTGTCTGGTGGCAACCAGCAGAAGATCATCATTGCGCGATGGATCTTTTCCGAGGCCGACGTGTTCATCCTGGATGAACCCACGCAGGGCATCGACGTCGGGGCCAAGGTGGAAGTCTACAACCTCATCAATCTCCTGACGCGCGAAGGGAAGGGCGTCATCCTCATCAGCTCCGACCTCGAGGAGCTGCTCGCCATCAGCGACACCATCTGCGTGGTGAAGGACGGGAGGATCCTGGAGGCGAGGAATGCCCAGGAGATCGACAGGAAGTACCTGATGGAGAAGGTGTTCATACGCCAGGCAGGCTAGTGCCTGCAGGCAAGGAGAGCGAGATCCATGGCGAGAAGGGTGACCAGTTCATCGATCATCGGTCCCGTGGTCGCGACGGCGGTCGTCACGCTCCTCGTCGGTCTGACGACCGACAGGTTCTTCATGGTGGAGAATCTGCGGAACCTCGCCCTCCAGGTGAGCATCGTGTCCCTAATCGGGATCGGGTCCACGCTTGTCATCATCACAGGCGGAATCGATCTTTCGCCCGGGTCCGCGATCGCCTTGCTCACGATGATGCTCGCATCCATGCTCAAGTTCATGAACCTGCCACTGGCTGCGGCGGTCCTCGCAACGGTGCTTATCGGCGGCTGCCTGGGCCTGTGGAACGGCGTTCTCACCGCGTACCTGCGGATCCCGGCGTTCATCACGACGCTCGCCTCCCTGAGCATTTTCCGAGGCATCGCGTTCATGTTCAACCTGGGATCCCCGATCTTTTCGATCTCCGACTCCCTGACGAAGGTGTTCTACAACACAGTGCTGGGGATTCCGTACGTCCTCATCTACGTGATCATCTTCTTCGTCCTCGCCGCTTTCGTCATGAACTATACCGAGATGGGGAGGAAGATGTACGCCGTCGGCGGCAATTCGAACGCGGCCCGGTTCTCCGGCGTGAACACCAGGGGAATCGTCATGCTCAGCTTCGTCCTGGCCGGCGTCATGGCCGGTTTCGCCTCCATCCTTATGGCGGCCCGACTGAATTCTGGCTCGCCGAACTACGGGGTGGGAATGGAGCTTTCCGCGATTGCCGCCGCGGTCATCGGTGGAGCGAGCCTCCAGGGAGGAAAAGGGAACGTGATATCAACCCTCTTCGGCGCGCTCACGATCACCATCGTGCAGAACGGGCTCAACCTGCACGCCGTGGAGACTTCGGTGCAGGGGGTCGTGATCGGTCTCATCATCATGCTCGCGGTGTTCATCGACATGTGGCGGGTGGAGATGTGGTCGGCGGTCTCCCGCCTGGGGCGCCGCGTGGTAGGGGGCGAAAGGAGAGACCGAAACGCTCGTTGAGCGGCGAGGCGGGGCACCGCCCAAGAGGAAACGGCATGCCGAAGTACAAGGTGTACATCAGCGATTTCGACTATCCCGACAATGACATCGAGAAGTCGATTCTCGAGCCCATCGGGGCGGCAGTCATCGGGCTGCAGTGCAAGACGGGAGAAGGTCTCGCGGATCTGGCGGCTGACGCGGACGCGATCCTCCAGCAGTATGCGAAGATTCCCCGCGCAACCATCGAGAAGCTCAAGAAATGCAAGGTCATCTGCCGCTATGGCACGGGCGTGGATATCGTCGATGTGGAGGCGGCCTACGAGCATGGAATGGTCGTGACCAACGTCCCCGATTACGCACTGGACGAGGTCGCGGACCATTCCATCACTCTTGCCCTGATGCTCCTCCGGAGGATCCCCTGGTACGTGGAGGCGAGCCGGGGAGGGAGATGGCACTGGAGCGAGTCGAAGGGACCGATTCAGAGGCTGCGCGACTCAACCTGGGGTCTTATAGGGTTCGGCCGCATTGCGCAGAACATAGCGCGGAAGGTGCGCGCGTTCAATTTTCACATCGTGGCCTTCGATCCGTATGTCTCCGAGGGTTTCATGGCGACATTCGGGGTGGAGAGAGTTGATTTCGATGCACTTCTTGCCCGCTCAGACGTGGTTGATGTCATGTGCCCGTACACGCCGGAGACGGAGCACATGATCAACGAATCAACCCTTCGCAAAATGAAGAAGACCGCTGTCCTGATCGACTGCTCGCGCGGGAAGATCGTCGATGACCGGGATCTCTACCGGGCTCTCTCGGAAGGGTGGATCGCCTCCGCGGGGCTGGATGACACGGAGGAGGAGCCCGCCAAGCTGGAGTCGTGGAATCCTGACGACAATCCCCTGTTTTCCCTTCAAAACTGCATCATCACTCCTCATGTGGCCTACGTGTCGGAAGGCTCTCTCCGGGAGTGCCGTCACGTTGCCGCGGAGAACGCAAAGGCGGTCCTGCTCGGAAAGACACCGCCGGACATCGTGCGGCCGCGGCGCTGATCGTGCAGGGCTCGCGCAGGCGAGCCGCGTGGTGGTGATCACCCGCAGCTCGACCCCAGCTGCGCCGTGCGGCCTTCCCTTATTCGATCTTCTTCCCGATGAGGACCCGGATGGTGTTCTCGTCGCCGACCTTGCCCCACGCGCCGCTGTTGGCCTTCATCTCGGGCCGGTTCGTCACTTCCACCCATTTTTCGTAGCTGTCGACGAGGATGCTTTCCACGATGTCGACATCCGGCTTTCCCTTGTCACTGCCGGTGATCTCGAACACCTCGAAGCCGTGGACACCTTCCTGGCGCTTTACGATCGGCTGATCGGTCTCCTTTGAGAACTTCCAGAAGTCCTGCATCCGGGCCCCAGCCTTCAAACGATACATGATGAACAACCTTTGCATCGCACCCTCCTTGCCGCGAAGCGTTGCCCAGCCTATCTTCGCTGATCCTTGCGCGACTCGTTGATCCTGTCAAACAACACCGCCAGAATCAACATCATGCCCGTGACCAGGTTCTGCCAGTAGACATCAACGCCCAGAAGGTTGAGCGAGTTGGCGAGGATGCCCATGAACAGCGCGCCCAGAAGCGCACCGAGCACCGTCCCCTCCCCTCCGCTGAAGCTCGCCCCGCCGATGATCGCCGCGGTGAGCACGCGAAGTTCCATGCCGGAGCCCACGGTAAGGGAGGAGGAGCCGAATCGGGCGGTGATCATGAGTCCGGAGATGCCGGAGATCACGGCGATCAGGCAGTAGTTGAAGATCTTGATGAAGTCCACCTTGATTCCGGACAGCCGCGCGGCCTGCTCCTTGCCGCCGATGTAGTAGTTCTGGCGGAAGAAGCGCGTGTTTCGCAGCAGAAGATCTCCGACCACCGCCAGGATAACAACGACGAAAATCGGATACTGGATCCCCAGGAACCTTCCCTGCCCGACAACCGTGAAAGAATCCGGGAGATTCAGCACGGCCCGTCCCCTGGCGATGACCAGGAGGAGCCCGCGGATCGTGATCAACATTCCAAGGGTGATGATGAATGGATTCATCTTCATCTTTGCGATGAGGAGCCCGTTCACCAGTCCCACCCCGAGGGCCGCCATCAGTGAGAGCACGATGGCGATGACCGGCGGCGCACCGCCGACCAGCGCCAGGCCGCAGACGACGCCCGTGAAGGCGAGGGTGGATCCGACCGAGAGGTCCAGCCCGCCGGAGACCAGGAGGATGGACATGCCGACCACGATGGGCCCTTCCACGGAAAGTCCGAGAAGGATCGCCTCCAGGTTCGGCCAGGTGAGGAACACGGGGGATGCGGCCGTCATGATCGCGCCGCCCACGATGAGCACGAGAATGAGAATGGTTTCGCGGAAAGCGAAAACGGCGCGGATGCGCTCGCGCAGCGCGCTCCTCCTGACTTCCTGCGTGTCACCCATGGCTTCTGTGCTCCTCCGTCTGGCCTGACTGCAGCCCCGTCGCGTAGGAAAGGATCAGCTCTTCGGAGAAATCCGCGCGCTCCACCGCGCCGACGATCTTCCCGTGGTGCATCACCAGGACCCGGTCGCACAGGCGGATGAGCTCCGGCAGATCGGAGGAGATCAGGACCACCGCGACCCCTCGCGCGGCCAACTCTTCGATCTTGACGTAGATTTCCTCCCGTGAGGCAACATCGACTCCACGGGTCGGCTCGTCGAGGAAGATGGCCCTGGGATCGGTGCCCACCCAGGTTGCCACAAGGCATTTCTGCTGATTTCCGCCTGACAGCTTTCCGACCTTCTTGAGGGCAGACGGCGTCACGATGGAGAACTCCTGGATCTTCTGGGAGGCGAAAGAGTTGATGGGCTTGTTCAGCATGAAACCGAAGAGGCCGGTGAAACGGCGAAGGGTCGGCGCAATGAGGTTGTCCCGAATCGGCTTGTCGAGATACAGGCCGAGCTCCTTGCGGTCCTCCGTAAGATACGCGATGCCTGCCCTGATTGCCTCGGGTGGATTGGATACGCCCGCGGGCCTGCCGTCAATGAATACCCTCCCACTGTCCCGGGGATCCATCCCGAAAACGGCACGAGCCAGCTCCGTGCGCCCCGAGCCGACGAGACCCGAGAGCCCGAGGATTTCCCCCTTCCGGGCTGCAAAGCCGACCCCGGAAAACACACCCCGACGGGAGAAATCCTCAACCCTGAGGCACTCCTCACCCGCGCTGACGGTGGGCCGTGTGGTTGTGGTGGAGATGTCTCTCCCGACCATCATCGCCACCAGGTCTCTCTCGGTGCACTGAGAGGTTTCCCGCGAGCCGACGTAATGGCCGTCCCGCATCACGATGACACGGGTGCTGATCTTGAACACCTCGGACAGCTTATGGGTGATGTAGATGAACGACATGCCCTGCGCGCGGAGGGCCCGGATGTTGTCCATCAGGAAGGCGGTCTCCGTCTCGCTGAGGGACGATGTCGGCTCGTCGAGGATCAGGACCTTCGGTGTCGTCGAGATGGCCTTGAGGAACTCCAGGATCTGCTGTTCACCCTTGACCAGACGCTTGACGAGACCCCGGGGATCGAGGGACGAACGGAAGCGCTGGAGGAACTCCGCAGTCTCCCGGTAGAGCTGCCTCCACCGGATGGAGTTCAGGAGACCGGTGGGCTGTCGATTCGCAAAGATGTTCTCTGCAATGGAAAGGCTTCCTACCAGGGACAGCTCCTGGAACATCATCCTGATTCCCGCCTGGATCGCTTCCTGGGGGGAGGCGAATGTGATCTCCTTTCCCTCCAGCAGGATTCTCCCGCTGTCAGGACGAAGCGCCCCGCCCAGAACCTGGCTCAGCGTGCTCTTGCCGGCGCCGTTCTCCCCGATCAGGGCAAGAATCTCGCCTTCACCCAGGGAGAGGCTCACGTCGGCGACCGCCACCACTCCGGGGAAGCTCTTTCGAAGTTTGTCGACGACTAGAAGATCTGCCATGAGTCTCCGGGCTCCTCATTCACGAGGGAAAAAGCATGTCGATTCGTCGGATTCTACGATGGAAGAGGAGGGCCTTCAAAGGCCCTCCCCGTTCGCTCGCTACTTGTACAACTTGTTCGCATCAAGGAAGTACTGGACGTTGGACTTGTCGACCCAGCTGATCGAGGTGAATACATTCGCCGGCGCTGCATCGACTCCCGCCCTGGCATTGTTCGTCGTCAGAAGCGGATCGAAGTGCTTCTTGCTGAAAAGGACCAGGAGGCCCCAGACCATCTCCGCGCAATCATCCTGCGCAATGGTTCCGAACAGGACTCCGGACTTGACTTTCTCAAGCACATCCGAGTTGCGGTCCATGGAAACGACCTTGATCTTGCCGGCCTTCCCGGCCTCGCTCACCGCCGTAGCCGCGGCGATTCCCCCCGTCGAATCCGTGCACGCGAATGCGGAGATGTTCGGGAAGCGCTGCAGGATTGCCTTTGCGACGTTGATCGCGGTAACCGTGTCAGCCTTCGTGTCTCCCGTCTGCACGACCTTGATCCCGGGGTAGGTGGCGAAACCCTCCCTGAAGCCCTGCTCGCGCTGGTCGAACATGCCGACCCCGCTGATCGTGAGAATAGCGACATCTCCCTTGCCGCCGAGGACTTCCCCGATCTTCTGGCCCCCGAAATATCCCAGGTCGTGCTGGTTGGTGCCGACAAAGGTGGAGCGCTTGGAGTCGGGTACGTCGCCGCTGATGGTGACCACCGGGATGCCGGCGGCCACGGCCTTGTCGATGCTCGGCTTGAGGCTCTCATCGACCCCGAAGCAAACGATCCCGGCCGGCTTGCGCGCTATTGCCTGGTCAAAAGCTGCGATCTCCCCCGGCACATCGTACTCCGCGGGCCCGATGTAGGCCGTCTTCACGCCGAGCTGATCGCCCATCCACTTCCAGGCGAACTTGTGTGCGCTGAAGTACTCCAGGTTGCCCATGCAGGTGACTGCGATGTACTCCTCGTTCGGAGATCCCTTCAGTGCTTGCGCATCCGCCTTGACGGCACTGCCCAATGTCATCAAGGCGCCGAAGGCAACCACGGCTCCCAGTACCAATAAGATTCTGCGACTCATGTTGGGCCTCCCCCTTTAAGAGATTTGCGGAGTATCCTCCGCTTAAGGGAACGACGTTCCCTTTTTGAGCACTTTTGCTTCCGAGCGATTGTTTGACTATAATCCCATCTTACACCTCCAATTCGCCAACAGTCAACAAAAAACGATAATAGA
>Ga0187850_10002081_pt1 | contig 19261 bp, 15 predicted proteins | sample June2016WEW_4_15_FD_132436 | JGI IMG/M metagenome (GOLD analysis project Ga0187850, IMG submission 132436) | Peatland microbial communities from SPRUCE experiment site at the Marcell Experimental Forest, Minnesota, USA - June2016WEW_4_150 | ecosystem: Environmental > Terrestrial > Soil >... | reverse complement strand
TGTTCTCTTTACCCAATGCTTCAGCTGTGAGGAAAGCGCTGACAGCGGAATCGACTCCACCGGAGAGCCCTAGAACCCCCCGGTGGAATCCGGCATTCTTCGTCTCATCACGCAGAAACTTCACGAGGAGATCTCTCACCATCGCTACGTTCAGGGAGAGCCCATTCGTTGATTCCGGTAGATTTGTTTCCAAGCTCTTGCCTTTGAGTGTTCGTGTAGAGTTCAGTCGCCCCGATTGATCTCGATCAGCGCCTGATGGATAATGTGAAGTCCATCATCGATTTCGTTTCTTGAAACGTTTAACGGCGGTCGGAAACGAATCGACCGATCGCCGCAGCCGATGAGGATGAGCCCCTCTTCGTACGCCTTGCTTCGAAGCTGATCTCTGTTCTGGGCTTCATCAAGATCGATGGCACAGAGGAGACCGCGTCCGCGGGCGTTCGACACCAGGCCTGGAAATTCCTGCTGGAGACCTTCCAGTTTCCCCAACAAATGCGCTCCGACATCAAAGGAGTTCTGGACCAACTTCTCTTCGTGGATGATCTCCAGGATCCGCTGAAAGCGCACCATGTCAACCAGATTCCCGCCAAATGTGGAATTGATCCTGCTTGGCTTGTGAAATACGTTTTCGAGAACATCATCGATCCGCTTGCTGCACATAAACCCGCATATCTGTGTCTTCTTGCCGAACACCAGCAGGTCAGGCTTCACGAAATATTCGTGCGCCCACATCTTTCCCGTGATGCCCATCCCCGTCTGCACCTCGTCGAATATCAGAAGGATGTCGCTCTCATCGCAGATGGTGCGGAGCTGGACGAAGAACTCCTTTCTGAAATGGTTATCCCCCCCTTCGCACTGGATCGGCTCGATGATCATCGCCGCTATGTCATCAGGGTTGTTGATGATCGCCTGTTTGATCTGCTGGATCGCCACCGCTTCAGCCTTCTGGACGTGAGCCAGATGTTCCTTGTTCAGCGGGAACTCGATCACCGGGTTGTGGATGCGGGGCCAGCGGAATTTCGGGAAGTAGTTGGTCTTCGTCGGATCCGTGTTCGTGAGGGAGAGCGTGTAACCGCTCCGGCCATGAAACGCTCTTCGGAAGTGAATCACCTGCCGACCGCGTTCCTCCGTATACCCTTTGATGAAGTTCTTGCGGACCTTCCAGTCAAATGCGGTTTTAATCGCATTCTCGACAGCAAGCGCGCCGCCATCTACAAAGAAGACGTACGGAAGATACTCAGGCTGTGCGATCTGCGCAAATGTCTCGACGAACTCTGCCATCTCGACCGTATAGGCATCCGAATTTGAAACCTTGTTTACTGCAACGTAGCCGAGCTTTTCGAGGAATTCGGGTGAGGTGAGCTTCGGATGGTTCAATCCTACCGAGCCGGAGGCAAAGAAGGTGAAGAAATCGAGGTATCGTTTGTTATACCTCGAATCGAACACATAGGATCCCTGACTTCGCTTGAGATCGACAATCAGATCGAAGCCGTCCACGAGCATGTGCTTTGCAAGCGTGGAGTGGACCTCGGTTGGAGAGATCTTGATTGGGTTTTTAGTCGTTGGCTTCTCCTCGTTCTGGACGGAGTCTGCCTTCGTCAGCGTGGCAGCCTGAGTCTTGGTTACTGCCCGCTCAGGATTTGCAGTCAATGTATCTGGCATAAGTCACCATGGGGTTCTGTTCAATTGTGGTTGTCGTTGTTTGGCGCATCGATCCCCACAAGAATTCAGAAGAACTCCTGGTGCTCATACATTGATACGATATACCGGCGGCCGTTCATTGGCTGCTTCTGCGCTTATTTCTCGACATTGTCGATTTGGGCTCGCTGGAGCGTGCCGCTGTAGTCAACGTAGACTGTTTTCCATTCACTGAAGAACTCGTAGACCGTCCAGCCCCCTTCGCGGTGACCATTGCCGGTCTCCTTGACGCCTCCGAACGGCATATGTGCCTCAGCTCCAATCGTCGGGCTGTTCACGTAGGTGATGCCTGCCTTGATGTCACGGATCGCCGTGTATGCATTGTTGATGTTTTGCGTGTAAATGGAGGAAGAGAGCCCGTATGTGGTGTTGTTCGACACTTCAATCGCTTCGGCCAGTGACTTCACCTTTATGACGGAAAGCACAGGGCCAAAGATCTCCTCTTTGGCCACGCGCATCGTCGGTTTCACATCACCGAGCACCGTCGGTTCATAGAACCAACCACTTGCAAGGCCATCACCCTGAGCGGGCTTTCCCCCACACAGGAGTTTTGCCCCTTCGCCTGTCCCAATTTTCACATATTCATCAACTGTTTCCCGTTGCTTCTTGTTCACGCATGGACCGACATCGACATTCTCTTTCAAGCCATCGCCAACGCGCAGTTTCTTCGCATGGTCAACCACCATCGATACGAATTTGTCATACACTTTCTCATGGATGATAAGACGGCTCGTCGCGGTGCAGCGCTGACCTGTTGTGCCAAATGCCCCCCAGAGAACGCCTTCAAGTGCCAAATCCAGGTTCGCATCATCCATGACGATCTGAGCGTTCTTGCCTCCGAGTTCTAGAGACACCCGTTTGAGCGTCTTGCTGGCGATTTCAGAGATCTTTTTCCCGACGACCGTTGATCCGGTGAAGCTCACAAGGTCCACATCTGGATGCTCAACGAGTGCCATGCCAACCTCTGAGCCGCCGCCATGCACGATGTTGATGACTCCCGGCGGAACACCGGCTTCGAGAAGAATCTCCACAAGCGTTGTTGCCGTCGCAGGAGTATCGGAAGCCGCCTTGAATACAATTGTGTTCCCGCACACAAGGGCCGGAAAAATCTTCCACGTCGGGATGGCCATTGGGAAGTTCCAGGGAGTGATGATGGCAGCCACACCAATGGGCACCCGCATTGCCATGTTGAACTTATTGGGCAATTCGGATGGCACCGTATGGCCGAACAGCCGTCGTCCCTCCGAAGCGGCATAGTACGCAGTATCGATTCCTTCCTGCACATCACCGCGGGTCTCGAGAAGGACTTTCCCCATCTCCCGTGTCATTTGTTTCGCAATCTCGTCCTTCCGGGCTGTCATGATATCACCAACCTTCTTCAGGATATCGCCGCGCTTCGGGGCAGGCACAAGGCGCCACGATTCAAACGCCCAGCGCGCCGCCTTCACCGCCTCGTTGACTTCTTCCTTACCGGACAACGGAAATGTTCCAACCACTTCATCCCAGTTCGCAGGATTACGGTTCTCGAACGTCTTCCCTGATTTTGCATCAACCCACTTGCCATCGATATAGTTCTGAAATTTCTTAGACATAGGGTAACTCCACTTTCATTCTATTCCTACCTGGTGAAATATGTAATCAACATTCTTGAGACTTCGGGTCGGATCAAAGAGCCGATCCAGCTCCTGACTCGATACAAACTTCTTCACCTCTTCCCGCTGTTCGAGCAAGCTTCGAAAGCTCTCCTTGTTCTTCCAAACCTTCATCGCCTCTTCCTGCACGATGCGGTACGCATCCTCTCTCTTCATCCCTGCCTTCGTCATCGCCAGAAGAACCTCCTGCGAGAAAATGAGTCCGTGTGTCCGCTCGAGATTCTCTTTCATGTTCTCCGGATAGACGAGCAATTGATCCATAATCTTCGTGAACTGCACCAGCATGTAGTCCAGCAGGATGCAGCTATCAGGAACGATGACCCGCTCCACCGACGAATGAGTAATATCCCGCTCGTGCCACAATGCCACGTTTTCGAGAGCGGCAACGGCATTTCCGCGAAGCACGCGCGACAATCCCGCTATCCGTTCACACGTGATCGGGTTCCGTTTGTGGGGCATCGCCGACGAGCCCTTCTGCCCTTTGGAGAAGTATTCCTCAGCTTCCAGCACTTCTGTCTTCTGAAGGTGGCGAATCTCCGTTGCGAACTTCTCCAGCGAGCTTCCGCACAGAGCCAGAGTATTCATGAACTCAGCATGGCGGTCACGTTGAAGCACCTGTGTCGAGATCGGCGCGGGCTTTAAACCAAGTTTCTCACACACGTGCCGTTCGACAGATGGATCCAGATGAGCATAGGTGCCGACAGCTCCCGAAATTTGCCCGACAGCGACAGTCTCCCGTGCGTGCTTCATCCGATCGATATTTCGGACCGTTTCTGCATACCAAAGAGCCAGCTTGAGCCCGAAGGTGGTAGGTTCTGCGTGGATCCCGTGCGTCCGGCCGATCATCAGCGTATTCTTGAACTCTTTCGCCCGCCGGGCCAAGACTGATTTCAGTGCATCAAGATCTTTGAGAATTAAATCCGCCGACTGCACCATCTGAACGGCCAGTGCAGTATCCAGAACGTCGGATGAAGTCATCCCAAGGTGAATGAAGCGTGCCTCGGGCCCGACATATTCACCGACGTTTGTAAGGAAGGCGATGACATCGTGTTTAACTTCCTCTTCGATCTGGAGGACGCGCTCGACATTGAAGTTCGCTTTCGAGCGGATGACGTCAACCGCCTCTTTTGGAACCACACCGAGGTGCGCCTGTGCCTCGCAGGCCAGGACTTCGATCTCGAGCCAGATCCGAAACCTGTTTTCGTCTTCCCACAGTTTGCCCATTTCCGGGCGGGTATAGCGTGCTATCACGTGCAGCCTTCCGGTCTACGGTTTCTTGCTCAACTTCAAATCGAGGCTCATCATTTTGCGCTCTCGGAATACTTTAAGCTTCAGCACATCCCCCGCACTGGCATCTGAAAGGATGGCCGCGAAATCATCGGCGGTATTCACCTTGGTATTGTTGGCATCCAGAATAATATCTCCCACGCGGAGATCGGCTTTTTCGGCCGGGCCGTCGTGGGCAACATCACTCACAATAATTCCTTTCACTTCGGTCATGCCAAAATACCGAGCGACACGTGCATCAACTTCCTGGGCTTCAAACCCGGTATAGATATCACGGGTTACCTGCCCCTTCTTGCGAAGATCCGCAACGATCTTCTCGACCTTGTTCACAGGGATGGCAAATCCATATCCAACGAACGCCTGGCTGACTCCGCCCGTGAAAATCAAAGTGTTGATCCCGACGACATCCCCGTTGCTGTTCACAAGTGGTCCGCCACTATTCCCGCCGTTAATAGCAGCATCCGTCTCGATCATCTCGCGGTACACGGCATTTCCCTGACGCCCCAAGTTCATTCCAGTCGAGCTAATGACGCCAACGGTCACTGTCGGCTTGTCATTGATTTCAAAGAGACCAAAAGGGTTCCCCAGAGCAATGGCCCACTCACCGATGACAACGTCGTCAGAGTTGCCGAGATTTGCGAACGCCAGATCCGAGCCGTCAACTTTCAGCAACGCGATATCGCTGACCGGGTCGCCTCCGATAAGCTTTGCCTTCATCTTCTTTCCGCCAACGAAGGTGACGGTGATTTCCTTTGCATTTCCGGCAACGTGGAAATTCGTGACAATATAGCCATCCGGAGAAATAATCACACCCGAGCCAAGATTCTGCACCTGATATCGCTGTGGTCCGATAAACTGCCGCAAGAAGGGATCATTGCCGAAGAATTGCCGGAAGGAGGGGTCGACATTGATAAGACCCGGTTGTTCATGGATTTCCAATACATTGATGCCAACCGTTGCCGGACTGACTTTGGCGATGGCGCGCGTAATGGCATTATGGCGTGAGCCTACAACCTGATCCTGGTCATTCCCCGACTTGTCCTGAACGCGCAACGTTGTAGGAAACGCAGCATCAAATGCAGCATCTGCCTCACGGGAAGAGGCTGCGACCGACGGTTTGATTGTGTAGCCTATGCCTATCCCGATGACAAAGGGGACCGCCAGCACCAGAAGGAGTATGAAGTAGTTCTTCTTCATTGCCATCCAAAGGTATTATGATTGTTGAGAAGTTTTGTCTGGGTGTTCTTTGGGTGAGCCTTTCCATACCTCCTGCACGACGTCGTAATGGCTCAGAAGCAGGATCATGCTCAGAATACAGGAGAAAAAAATGAACGTCCAATGATCGAGTGACGCAGCAACGAATCCGTTGACCCATTCCCACGGAAGGGACCAGATCAGGAGCGGCGTCAGAAAGATCGCCGTAAGGTTCGCAACCAGGATGTCCCGTTTCAGGGCGACCTTGGTAACGACCCAGATCAAGCACCATATGATCGCAAAGCTGAATCCGAGAATGAACATACCGCCGGCAGCAGTGGCAAGTCCTCTTCCCCCTTTGAACTTTGTCCAGATCGGGTAATTATGCCCGATGATTGCCCCAAACAACGCCATGCAAGCGTGGAGGAATGATTGGTGGAAGATCAATCCTGCCAACAGGACGGGAACCAATCCTTTAAGGGCATCCAACACACCCACAAGAATGCCGACAACTTTCGAATCGGTGACGACGAACGCATTGAACCCGCCGGACCGGTGGCTGCCCGACTTCAGAATATCCACGTCAGCTTTCTTTCGGACAATCAAATATCCAACCGGGATGGAGCCGATCAGATAACTGCCGATAAAGATCGCGAGCATTTCCAACAAGCTGTCACCAGGACTTAACGGCTGTCGTAACCGAATTCGTGGGAATTTACAGAAAACAGCCGCGAGAAGCAAGGAAGGCGCTTTTTAGGGGCATGTTGTGATTATCAGGAATAGAGCGGGACGAAAAACAAACTGCGGGAGGATAGATCGTTTCAGAAATGAGAAGGACCCGAATTTCTCACTCCCCTTTTGAATGACGGGTCATCAAGTCAATTGTGGCTAGTTGGGGATCCTTATCCTCAAAGAGAACCTGATGAACTTCGGTCATAATCGGCAAGTCGATATCGTACTTCTTCTCGAGATCGCGAACGGATCGTGCGGTTGCCACGCCTTCGGCCACCATTGTCATCTCGTCGAGGACTTCCTTCAGTTTTCGTCCCTTCCCGATCTGTTCTCCGAGATACCTGTTACGGCTGTGGTGACTCATGCAAGTGACGATCAAATCACCCATCCCCGAAAGCCCGGCGAATGTCCTGGGCTGAGCCCCCAGCTTTACGCCGAGGCGTGTAATCTCGTAGATGCCTCGAGTCATGATTGCGGCTTTGGTGTTGTCGCCGAATCCGGCTCCGTCGCTGATGCCCGCAGCCACGGCAATCACGTTCTTAAGTGAGCCGCCTAGCTCGACGCCGCGAATGTCGTCATTAACATAGACGCGAAAGTAGTTGGTCGTGAACGCATCCTGCACAATCTTAGAGGTCTTCTCCTTGAAGGATGCGGCGACGATGGCAGTGGGAATTTGCCTGGACACCTCTTCTGCATGGCTTGGGCCGGAGAGAATGGCGAGGTTTTCTTTTCTCTCGTGTTTGAGAACGTCAATGAGTACTTCCGACATCGTCATCAGCGTAGAATTCTCGATCCCCTTCGCTACATTGCAGATCACGGTACGCTCAAGGTCGAGATGCGCGATCTTCTGGATGACGGAACGGAGATATTGAGAGGGGACAGCCATCACGATCATGTCCCGCTTCTCGGAGGACGCTTCGATGTCACTGGAGAACTTCAGATTCGGGGGAAGAGGGACGCCGGAGAGGAATTCAGGATTCTCGCGTTTCTCACGCATGAGGTCCACCTGGTCCTGCGTATAACACCAGAGCGTGACGTCATGGCCATTGCCGAGTAATACCAAAGCGAGAGTTGTACCCCAGCTACCGGCTCCAAGGACAGAAACTTTCATTGCGATGGGTACTTTTCTGGAGTGCTATGCGATCATGGGGTGGCTCAGGGCCATCGGGGGATATCGCCGTAGAGAGCCTACAGGCCGGTGCTGGTTTCCCGAACTTTCTTTCGAGTGAAGCTTGTGATCTTCTTCTCGGTCCCATCTATCAAACGCTTGATATTATGGCGGTGTGAGTAAACCAACAGGATGGCGACGGACAGGCTAAACACGATCAGCGTCCTGTAACTCTGGATCTCGTCCCCAAAGATGTTGTGCCGCACAAATAATGAAACCGGGAAGGCAACGGCAGCGGCAATTGAACCCAAAGAAACATATTTATACACCAGGAACACAAGGAAAAACACGCCGATGGAGATTGCGGCTTCTGTCGGGGCGACGCCGATCAACATCCCCGCACCAGTAGCGATTCCTTTTCCCCCCTTGAAGCCTGCGAACACAGTCCATATGTGTCCGACGATAGCAGCGCCGCCGCAGATCATCTGAATGATGGTGAAATCATCAAACGGCGTCCTGTTGTAGAACGGCAGCGAAGGATCCCAGAAGAGACGCGAAATCAAGGCCGTTGCGATCACGCCTTTGGCCATATCAACACCCATGACCAACACGCCTGACTTCCACCCGAGCACGCGGAAGACATTGGTGCCACCGGCATTCCCGCTCCCCTTCGTACGGATATCGAAACCGTGCTTCCACTTTGACAGGATAATGCTCGTCGGAATGGATCCTACTATGTAACTCAGGAGAATGACGATCGCGAGATTGATCATCCTTCAGGACCTTTCGTTTCTCTTGCTAAAAGCCATATGTATAAAATGTAGCGAGTCACTGAATGAGATGCAACAAAATTCAGAACGATTCCTGCTTTTCGCTTACATAAGGCCCTTTGTTTTCCACCGTTCAAGAATTAAACGCCCAAGGTCGATGTCTTCCTGGGTCGTAATCTTGATGTTGTCGTACGAGCCTTCAACGATCTTCACCTTGACGCCAAGGCGTTCGACGAGCCCCGATTCATCAGTTCCATAGAAACGATCCTGCTTCGCCTGTTTGAATGCTTTCATAAGAAGCGCCGCTCTGAAAGCCTGCGGCGTCTGAACAAGCCAAAGCGCATTCCGATCGAGGGTCTGGTCGAAGAACTCGCCTCCCCGTGAACGCCGGATAGTATCTTTCGGCTGGACGGCAAGAACCGCAGCCTCGTGCTCCCTGCAAGTCTTAATCAGATGCGATATCCGTTTCGATTCAATGAACGGTCGCACTCCATCATGGACAAGGACGATATCCGTTGGTTTGAACGTGAATCGCCGCAGCGCATTAAAGACCGAGTCCTGTCTTTTCTCTCCGCCAACTGTCACCATGCTCACCTTGTGCAGCCGATAATGGGAGATGAGCGACTCCATTTCCGCGATCGACTGTTCCGGAACAGCGACAGCGATCTCGTCGATGTCCGGGCAATGTTCGAACCGCTGGAGGGTATGCACGATGATCGGCTTGTCACGGAGGACGAGGAACTGCTTCTTAACGGAGCCGCCGAGGCGTTTTCCAGAACCTGCAGCCGGAACGATAGCAAATGCTTTCGGTCGGAGCTTTGACATAAGAATGACAAGATGCGGACTTCACGCCTCCTGGTCAACCAGGAAGCGGTGAAGCCCGAATTGTTAGAGAACCAGCATCGCGTCGCCGTAGCTGTAAAAGCGATACCCTTCTTTGATGCCTCGCTTATACGCCCGCATCACAAAGTCGTGCCCCGCGAACGCGCTGACGAGCATCAGCAGCGTCGATTCGGGGAGATGGAAATTCGTGATGAGCTTATCGGCGATTTTGAAATCGTAAGGGGGAAAAAGAAACTTGTCCGTCCATCCTTTTGAGGGTTTCAGGTGACCGTCAGACGTGACGCTTGATTCGAGTGCCCTGCACGTGCTTGTTCCCACAACGAACACATTGTGCTTGGAATCGATCACCTTGTTGATCGCGTGTGCCGCCTCAGCTGTGATTTCGTAGTACTCAGAATCCATTTTGTGCTTTGTCAGATCTTCCACCTCGACGGCCCTGAATGAACCAAGCCCGACATGCAGCAATACAGGGACGATCTTCACCCCTTTGCCTTCGATCTTTTTCAGGAGCGGTTTCGTGAAATGGAGTCCGGCGGTCGGCGCAGCCACTGCGCCGAGGACGCGGGCATACACGGTCTGGTATGAATCCTTGTCCTTCTCCGTCGCGTCACGCTTGATATAGTACGGAAGCGGGGTGATACCGATTCTCTCAATGATTTTGAAGAAGTCCCCTTTGTGATTGAAGCGGACAGTACGGCCCCGCGACGTCGTGTTATCGATCACCTCGCACCAGAGTTTCCCGTTGTCGAAGAAAATCTTGTTGCCGATACGCACTTTGCGGGCGGGATCGACGATGACGTCCCAGATATTCTCTTCGGCATTCAGCTCCCGAAGAAGGAACACTTCGATTTTCGCGTTGGTCTTTTCTTTCTTTCCAAACAGACGGGCCTGGAACACTTTGGTCTCGTTCACCACCAGGCAATCCCCTTTGTTCAAATGGTCCACGACCTCATAAAATTTCCGATCGTCGATCGACTCGTCGGCCCGGTTCAGCACCATGAGCCTGGAGTGATCGCGCGGCTTCGCAGGAAACTTCGCTATCAGATTACGCGGCAAAGGATACTTAAAATCAGAGAGTTTCATCGCTCAGCGCCTCTCTCAATATTGTATGAGTGTGGACAAACTCGGTTGTTAACTCTGTGTGCCCGCCCCTACAAAGAGGGCGGGCACGACAGCACTCTTTCAGACCATGGAGCTTACTTCTTGCGTGTCGTCTTGCCTTTCGAATCCTTCTTCGACTCGAGCGCTGCGTGTGCAGCCGCGAGGCGAGCGATAGGCACGCGGAATGGTGAGCAGCTTACGTAGTTCATGCCGATGCGGTGACAGAACTTGACGCTTTCCGGATCACCACCATGCTCTCCGCAGATACCGACCTTGAGATGCGGACGTGTTGATCGGCCTCTCTCGATACCGACCTTCATCAGCTCGCCGATGCCTTCCTGATCGATTGACTGGAACGGATCAATGGGAAGGATCTTTGCGTTCAGATAGTCGGGGAGAAAGCTTCCGATATCATCACGCGAGAACCCGAATCCCATCTGTGTCAGGTCATTGGTGCCATAGCTGAAGAACTCCGCCGTCTCCGCCATTCGGTTCGCCGTCAGGGCGGCGCGTGGGATTTCGATCATCGTTCCATAGAGGAACGAAATCTTCTTCACTCCCAGCTTTGCACATACCTCAGGATAGACCTTGTCCAGGATCACCTTCTGGTTGTTCAGCTCGTTCACGTGACACGTGACCGGCACCATAATCTCCGGGTTGGCCTTCTTTCCTTCCTTCACGAGCTCACCGGCCGCTTCCAGAATGGCGCGGATCTGCATCTCTGTGATTTCTGGATAAGTAACACCGAGGCGGACGCCGCGATGGCCAAGCATCGGGTTGTTCTCATGGAGTGATTCTGCGCGCTTGTGGAGCTCCGCCATATTCACGCCGAGTTCCTTCGCCAGTGCCTGCAATCGTTCCTCGCTGTGCGGAACGAACTCGTGCAGCGGCGGGTCAAGCAGGCGGATCGTCACCGGACGTCCGTCCATCACTTCCAGCGTCGCCTTGATATCGCTCTTTACAAACGGGAAGAGCTCATTGAGCGCCAAACGTCGTTCTTCTACCGTTCCGCTCATGATCATTTTCCGGAGGAGGAACAGCGGTTTGTCGCTTCCTTCTCCGTAGAACATGTGCTCCGTGCGGAACAGTCCGATGCCTTCCGCACCGAATTCGATTGCCTTGGCGGCGTCCTTCGGCGCGTCAGCGTTCGTCCTGATGCGAAGAACACGGACTTTATCGACCATTTTCATGAGCTCGACGTACGACTTGTTATGCTCGAGGTCCACATCGACCAGCGGAAGACTGCCCTGATAGACGACTCCCTTGGTGCCGTTCAGGCTGATCCAGTCGCCCTCTTTCACGACCGCGCCTTTCTTGGTCTTGAAGGACTTTCCATCATCAGCCACTTCGATATCACTGCAACCGACGATGCAGCATTTGCCCCAGCCACGGGCAACGAGTGCTGCGTGCGATGTCATGCCACCTTTGCTCGTAAGGATTGCCTGTGCTTTGTGCATCCCATCCACATCCTCAGGTGAAGTCTCCTCGCGGACCAAGATGACCTTCTCACCGCGTGCTGCCCAAGCCACCGCATCTTCCGACGTAAACACCGCGCGCCCCTTCGCCCCTCCCGGACCCGCAGGCAAACCCTTCGCGATCGGCGGAGTAGTCAATTCGGCCTTCGGATCCAGCATGGGAAGCAGAAGTTCGACGAGCTGGTTTGGAGCGACACGCATAAGAGCTGTCTCCGCGTTAATCAGCTTTTCCTTCACCATATCGGTCGCCATGCGAACAGCTGCGACGCCATTTCGCTTGCCGACTCGGCACTGCAGCATGAAGAGCTTCCCGTTTTCAATCGTGAACTCAATATCCTGCATGTCTTTGTAATGCTTCTCGAGGCGATTCTTGATCGTGTCGAGTTCCTTATACAGCTTCGGCATGATCTCATGCAGCGTGGGAAGAGTGCGGCTCTGATCATTCTTCGAGTACTCATTGATCGGACCGGGCGTCCTGATGCCAGCTACGACATCTTCGCCCTGTGCGTTGACCAAATATTCTCCGTAGAACTGGTTCTCGCCGTTCCCCGGATTGCGGCTGAACGCAACGCCAGTAGCACACGTGTCGCCCATATTACCGAACACCATTGTTTGCACGGTCACAGCAGTACCCCACTCATCGGGGATCTTCTCGATGCGGCGATACTCATATGCGCGTTTTCCATTCCAGCTTGAAAACACTGCACCGACACCTCCCCAGAGCTGCTCGTACGGATCGTCTGGGAACGGCTTGCCCAAAGTGTCCTTGATCTTCTGCTTGAACTCGGTGACCAGCATCTTCAGATCGTCGATGGAGAGCTCCGTGTCACTCTTGTATCCTTTGCTGTGCTTCACTTCCTCGAGTCTTTCATCAAGCACTTTGCGGATACCCTTGCCGTCTTTCGGCTCTATGCCGGCAGCCTTTTCCATGACGACATCCGAGTACATCATGATGAGACGCCGGTAGGCATCATAGACGAACCGTTCGTTCTTCGTCAGTGCGACGAGTCCACCGATTGTCTTCTCGCTCAATCCGACGTTCAGCACTGTTTCCATCATACCCGGCATCGATTTCCGCGCACCGGAGCGGACAGATACGAGGAGCGGATTCCTGGAGTCACCGAATTTCTCCCCCATCAGTTTTTCGACCTTGCGGAGTGCTCCCTCTACCTGACCCTGCAACTCTTTGGGATACTTGAGCTTGTTCGCCAAGTAGGTTGTGCAAACCTCCGTCGTGATCGTGAAGCCGGGGGGAACCGGCAGTCGAAGTTTCGGATGGCCGGCCATCTCAGCGAGATTGGCCCCCTTACCACCGAGCAATTCCTTCATTGATTCATTCCCGTCGGCTTTTCCGCCGCCGAAGAAGTACACGTATTTTCGATTTTTGGCCATAGTTGTGTTCTCTCTTTCCCTGTTGCTTATTCCTCTATTAAGTGCGAAGCAGTAGTCGAGTTTTTCGTTGGTATCACATATTGCACTTCTTTTAGAAACATCTCAGCCACGCCTTTTGAAGCAGGGCTGTCGAAATCTCTTTCCATTCTCTCCGGGTGCCATTGGACAAGCATCAAAAAAGGCATCCGGTCTTTCATGATCCACTCTGCGGCCTCAATCACTCCATCCGATGACACAGCACTTGCCATCAGGCCATTGCCCAGGTGATCGACCGCCTGATGATGGGATGAGTTCACATTCAGCGATTCCCGCCCGGTTAGCGTGTGCAGGAGCGATTGCCCTTCGATTCGGATCTCATGGTCGAATTCATAGTTCTTTTCCCGGGCGTGATCGTCAAAGCCGGCCGAAGGGAGATCCAGGACAAGCGTTCCCCCGAGGTACACATTCATGACCTGCATTCCCCGGCAGATCCCCACGATCGGCAAATTGCGATCGAGGGCGTGCTCGATCGCGTTGAATTCAAACTCATCGCGCGAACCGATGACATCCTTCGACTTGCCAAGAGAGTCCTTGACACCGAAGTACCGCGGGTCCACGTCTCCGCCGCCAGTCAACAACAGTCCATCGACCTGATCAATTTCTTCCAGGTTTTGCCGCACGTGCGACAGCACTATGAATTCGATCCCCTGGCTCACTCGCTTCAGCCATTCGGTGTAGAATGCGAGATTTGGCTTCAGGGTATCTGTAATTCCAATTTTCATCTCGAAATACTTTCAGATCCTTTCGAGAAGATCATTCAGCAGAGACTCGCCCTGAAGAATGGTCTGCTCAATCTCGACGTAGTAGAGAGCAATCGTCTCGAGAAACGCTTTGTGGACCTCGCTCTTCGAATCGAGTCGGGCAACGTCTTTCTCGGTCGTCACCAGGAAATCGACACGGGATTCACGCGCCATGTTTTCCAATTCGGCGAGCTCGCTCTGGGTGTATGCGTGATGGTCCGAAAACGCGACGTGCTTCCGTACGTCGAGCCCAATCGAGCGCAGCGTCTTTTCAAAAGACTCAGGGTTGCCAATTCCGGAGAATGCCATCGCTGTCTTCCCCTTCAGCCCTCCCAGGTCGACACTGAATCGTGTACTTGCTTTTCTAAACGCCGAGACCTTCGTCGTCAATCCAATCGCCGGTTTGTCCGTCCAGCGGCGAAGCAAACGCAGCGCTTCCTCAGAATGCTCAACGTTCGCACATCTCGAGACCGCGATCAGAGATGTCCGTCTCAGAGAACTTAACGGCTCCCTCCGGTTTCCCGCTGGCAACAACCGCCCAGGGTCTCTCACTTCCTCGGCCGAGAGTATCACAACATCCGCATCGCGCCTGATGTAGCGATGCTGAAACCCATCATCGAGAACAACGACATTCACCCCGAATGTGCTGACGGCATACCGTGCGCCGCGAACGCGCTGCTCATCCACGACCACGACGGCTCCTTCAAGCTTTGCCGCCATCTGCGCCGGCTCATCTCCCGACTCGGACGCTTCCGCACAACGAACAGTTCCATTGCTCACAACGAGCGTGCCGCTGGTAGCCCTTTTGTAGCCACGGCTGACGACAGCGACCTTACGTCCTTTATGAATCAACCTCCTGACGAGGAGCTCAACAAACGGGGTCTTTCCGACACCGCCTGCCGAGATGTTGCCCACGGAGATCACAGGGACTCCGACGGATTGACTTCTCAACATCCCGATATCAAAGAACCAATTGCGAATAACCACGCCGGCACCGAACACATACGAGAGAGGGAGCAAGAGTGGCCGCATTGAATTCACGATCACACCATTTCGAGGATTCGTTGTGCAACCCGCGAGGATGCACCAATCTCACCCAGCTTTCCTCTCACCAAGGAGAGCTCCTGTTTCATTGTTGAGAGCAACTCTCCGTTGCGCAGTATCGCAACAACCTCACGAGCAAGCACTGAGGCAGTCGCTCGATGTTGAATGAACTCCGGGACGATCTGCTTTCCCGCCACGATGTTCACAAGACCGATGTTGTTCACTCGGATCAGCAGCCGGCCGATGAGGTACGTCGGCCAGGACGTTTTGTAAACGACAACCATCGGAGTGCCGAACATTCCTGTTTCGAGCGTCGCAGTTCCCGAAGTTACAAGAGCAAAGTCAGCATTCTGCATGACATCGTATGATGCGTTCTTCACAAGCCGGATGCCTTCTACGTTGTAGAAGGTGCGGAAGTATTCCTCCTGAAGTGTCGGTGCGACGGCGACGACGATTTCCATTCCCTCATCCCGCGCTATGGATCTCGCCGCCTGCAGCATCACCGGAAAGATCATTTCGATTTCCTGTTTCCGACTCCCTGGCACAAGCGCCAGTACCTTCTTGTCCGCAGAGAGCCCATACCGTTTGACGAAGCTTTTCCGATCAAGCTCGGACCTGAGGCCTTCGAGGAGTGGGTGCCCCACGAACTCAGCGTCAATTCCCTCTTTATGATAGAGGTCGACCTCGAAAGGGAAGATTACCAGCATCTTGTCGACGATCCCTCGCATTTTCCTTACACGGGATCGATGCCACGCCCATACTTGAGGACTGATATAATAAACGACCTTCGCCCCACTTCGTTTCGCAGATTTGGCGAATCGGAGATTAAATCCTGGATAGTCGATCAGCAGGACGACGTCCGGCTTTTTATGCCGGAGCACAGTTTCCAGCGTGTTTTTCATCGAGCGGATGACCGGCAGATGCCTGATCACCTCGGCAAAGCCCATAAATCCGAGCTCGTTCACATGGTAGATCAGCTGCATCCCTTCCTGCTTCATCCGGTCTCCACCAACACCGAAAATCTCAACTCCGGGATTTGCTCTTCTAAGCTCGCGGACCACCCCTGATCCATGGAGATCTCCTGATGCTTCCCCCGCTATGATCATCACACTCCGGATCACGCCTTACCTCCAACTCCAGATCAGGAGAAGCAAGAGCATCACGAGAACGATTGCCTGAAATGTCCGTCGCTCCGATCGCACAGCCTCCTGCCAGCTTGGCTTCTGCTGTTCCTGACGTGGATGCTTGTAGGACTGAACGCGGGGGATGAATCGTGGAACGTTCTTTTTGTACTCAATGTACTCCTCTCCAAATTCCTTCTGCAGAAATTCTTCCTCGAGAGATACAATAAGCGAGTACTGGATTGAAAAGTAGACGAGCGCAACCAGAACGAGCCATGGAGTTAGCGCGTTTGCCATCACTCCAACGCCGGTATACATCAGGATGTTGCCGATGTAAAGCGGGTTGCGGACGTACGAAAACGGTCCGGCGATCACCACCTCCGGGGCGCCCACACTCCCAGTCACGCGTGTGAGACTTCCGGCATACGCTACTCCCCAGAAACGCATTGACTCACCGATGAGCGTGAGCACAAATCCTGCCGCCAGAGTCGTGCCGGTTGGACGTCCGAACAACACCATCGCGAACAGAAACGGAAACGGCGTGTAGCTTCGGTACTGAAACAACGTTTGACGAATGTCTGACAACCTCCATGTCCTCCAAAATCCATTTGCGAATCTGTGGCGCCTGTTGGAAAGGGGCTCAAGCCCCTCCGGGTTTGGGGCGAATCTTGTTTCCCCGACCTAAAGGTCGGGGCCATCGCCGTTCGATCCTTCTGATCCTGCAACTCTTGTTTTCGCCGATCTGCTTGCCCGCCGTAGTCCGAAGGACGTAGGCGGGAAGATCGAGGCTACAAGGTATCAGGTTAACCCTGGGCGAACGCGTCTCTCCGTGCCATCTCCGCTTCCCGACGTTTTCGAATCCGCTTCTGCTGAAGGATCGCCTCGAGCCGTCCTCGGACGTCATCGAAGGTCCGGAATTCGTGGTACGTAATATTCTGTTCCTGACAGTAGCGGATCAGCGGGCCTTTGGCGAAGACGATATCTGCGTAGCGGACGGGACACCGATCGGAGATGCCATCCCCGACATACACGATGATGTCGTCGTCCCCCGAAAGCGTCAGCAAATGATTGCGCTTGCAGTTACCACACACGAGGCACTCAGCATCTGTGTGGGGGAACGACGGCACCAGTTTCGTTACTGCGCCCTGCTCCACCAGCTCAAGGTGGTTGGAAAAAAACGGTAGATCTCCCAGGCCGTTCTTTCGCAGCAGCCGTTCGACATAGAAATCGAGACCATCACTCAGGACAACGACGGGTATACTCCGGTGCCGGCAGAAATCAACGAACACACCAAACGCGGGGTCGAGTGAAAACTGACCTACGAAGCGCTCCAGCTCGCTCAGCGTCGCGCTCTCGACGGCTTTGCACTCCTGCATCAGGCACTCACGTGCTGAGATCGTCCCGTTCAGGAGGTGCTGCACGATATCATTCGCCCTCGCTCCGGCGAACGTCCTGAACAAATGACTCCCGACATCTTCAAGCGCAATGGTACCGTCGAAATCGCTAAACACTCTCAGCATCGTCTCTCCGGTCTCCTACCCGCTCGCAACCGTCTCGTTGAACCGGACGGACACAAGCTTGGAGACCCCCTCCTCTTCCATCGTCACGCCATACATAGCATTCGTCGCTTCCATCGTCCGCTTATTGTGCGTCACAACAATGAATTGCGTGTTGTCGGAGAATTTCCGGAGGATGCGAGTGAAGCGGTCAATGTTCGAATCATCGAGTGGAGCATCAACTTCGTCAAGAATACAGAATGGGCTTGGCTTCACAAGGTAAATTGCGAACAGCAGTGCGATAGCGGTCAGAGTTTTTTCTCCCCCTGACAGCAGGTCAATCGAAGTTGGGCGCTTGCCACGCGGCTTCGCGATAATTTCAATCTTCGCCTCGAGCGGATCAACATCCTCTTCAAGCCGAAGGTCGCACTCATCCCCTTCATCAAACAATCCTTTGAAGGTGGTGATAAAGTTGTCGCGGATCTTGCCGAACGTCTCGAGGAACTGGCGTTGCGCCGTCGTATTGATCTCTTCGATGGTCGCCATCAGCGTCTGCTCGGACTCGACGAGATCTTTCCGCTGCGCATTCACGAAATCCAGCCGTTCCTTCTCGCTCTTGTACTCGTCAAATGCCGCAAAGTTCACCGGACCGAGGGCCCGGATTTTCTCTTTGAGCAATCGGACCTCTTCGCGGGCCGCGTGGAAATCAAACGTCTCGTTGTCCTCGAAAGATTGCAGCTCGAGCTCCAGGTCGAACTCCTCCTTCGCTCGCACCTTCAGATTCTCCGCCTTCATCGTCAGCTCCTGGATCTTGAATTCCAGGTCATGGGCAGCCTTCAGAGACCCTTCGTGTCGGAGCCGCTCATCCTTCAGCTTCAATTCGATGTCATGCACCTGACCGCGCTTCACGGTGACCTCTTTATCCAGCTCCTTCTTCTTTTCACTCAACCCCGTCAATTCCACACGAAATGAGGCAAGCATCTCCTCGGTTTCGGCCATTTCGTTTGTGAGGTTCTCTATTTCTTCCCTGGCCGCCGCGATATCGGCTGTACGCTGGTCGAAAGTTGCCGTCACAGACTGCAGTGTCGAAGCAGCGTAATCGATGTCCTGCTGGACACTCCGCTCTTCGGCCTTCAGAGACAGGACCGCCACGTTCGCTTCATTTGCCACTCTGCTGTACTCATTCCAGAGCGCCTCCATTGTCTCGAGTTCGCTCGCCGCGGCACCCGTGAGCCGTTCTGCCTCGGTCTTCTCCTGCTCGAGGCGTTCTATGGCGGGTCCGAGAGAATTCAGCTCGTCGGCCAGTACACCGATTTCCTGCTGCAGCTTCTCCGCTTCAACGTGATTGCGTTCGATGACTTCGAGGGCCCGCTTCTTTTCAAATTCCAGTTGAGCGATGCGAATCTCGACGGTCGTCATTTCCTGCTCGAGGGTTTTCGCCTCTTCGAGGAGCTGCTTCACGTCAATCTTGCTGATCTCGTCGTTTGTGTTCTCTACATCCTTCAGCAGGCGATCCCGCTGGCGCTCGAGACCGCGGATCTCCTCGGCCATCTCTTCAAGCTGCGAGCG
>Ga0187850_10002070_pt1 | contig 19355 bp, 19 predicted proteins | sample June2016WEW_4_15_FD_132436 | JGI IMG/M metagenome (GOLD analysis project Ga0187850, IMG submission 132436) | Peatland microbial communities from SPRUCE experiment site at the Marcell Experimental Forest, Minnesota, USA - June2016WEW_4_150 | ecosystem: Environmental > Terrestrial > Soil >... | reverse complement strand
ACAGTCTCCGACGACAAGACCACCGTTACGTGTCCCGCGACTCCGATGATTCTGGCGCCCGGGGCTTCGATTGCCTGCTCAGCGGCCTACAAAATCACGAAGACGGATCTGATTGCGGGTACCGTTACCAACATCGCGACCGGCTTCGCGAAGTTCAGCAATACGACGGTTTCCTCGAATCAGGCCGGCGCAACGGTCACTGCGAATATACCTTCCCTGGGGTTGTCCTGTCTGGGAGGATATGTACCTGCTGGCAAGCCATTCTCAGTCTCGCTCGCGGCTTCAGGCGGAGTGCCGCCCTACACGTTCTCGATCACTTCAGGCACACTTCCTCCGGGCTTGACTTTAAATCCCAGTACAGGAGCAATCACCGGAACGCCGACAACCGCCGGCTCCTTCAGTTTCACAGCCAAGGTGGTCGACTACCGCGGCAATTCGGCAGGCACCGCAACCAGCAGTTGCGGCGCACTGCTGGTCTACCAGGAGAGCCAATTCGTGATTTGGGGTGGCAATCCGCCTATTCCCTCCGGGCAAACGGCCAATGTAACAATCGGCCAGGACTACAACTTCTGGGGAGCTCAGTGGTGGAAGCAGGTTCTGGGCGGTGACTGGACTGCCAATGCCAGCTTCAAAGGATATGCAAACCAGGTTGATCGGATCGGTGGGACCTGGACAACCAGTCCCGGCAATTCTAGCGGGCCGCCTGATTCCGTTGGCGATTACATCAGCGTCATTGTCGCGACCCATGCCACGAAGCAGGGAAGCGAAATCGGCGGAAATATCGCCGAAATTGCAATCATCAAGGTGGATAACCCGAGCGCATACGGGCCCAATCCAGGCCACTCAGGCTCTGGAGTGATCATCGCCATACTCCCACGTCTGCCGTAGCTTCAGATTTCGGGTCGCGGTTGGGACGGGGATCACGGGCCATCCCAACCGCGACCCGAAATTCCCCCGCGGATATCATCTCTTCTAAAAAACAGAGGGTTCTTATAAAATCCTCGTTTTCTAGCTTGCAATATTGGAACCATGCCTTGAAATCGCTTTGGCCGGAAGGAGGGCGAATGGGAAAGCGCCGTTTTCAATTGGCTGCAATCATACTGACCGCCATGGTGGCCGCATCGTTCGCAACAACAGGGTTGGCTCAAGAGAGGGGAGCGCAACCGCCCGCGGCTCGAGGGGCAGCGCCGCCTGCGGTGGTCTCTCCGGAAGTTTTGCCCGACCGGCGCGTGGCATTTCGCATCCTCGCGGCGCAGGCGGAGAATGTGGGGATCAGCGGCAGCGACATTCCCGCTCTTGCCGGCGGGCGAGGCAGCGCCGGCGCTCCGAAGATGGTGAAAGGGGAAAACGGCGTCTGGGAGGTTAACCTCGGCCCACTCGATCCAGGCGCGTACCGATACAACTTTTCGGTGGGCGGGGTCTCGGTGATCGATCCCCGCAATCCCGCCACCAGCGAATCGAACAACAACACATGGAGCCTGGTTTATGTGCCGGGCTCGGATCTGATGGATACCAGGAATGTTCCTCACGGCGCCGTGGCATCCATCTTTTATTACTCGACGGCACTGAACAGATTCCGCCGCCTGCACGTGTACACGCCGCCTGGATATGAATCCGGCAAGGGGAAGTACCCGGTCTTTTTCCTGCTGCACGGGGCCGGCGACTGCGACGACTCCTGGACTAGCGTGGGCCGCGCCGGTTTCATTCTGGACAATCTCATCGCCGCCAAAAAGGCCAGGCCGATGATTGTCGTGATGCCTGCGGGACACACCACGTCAACAGCGTCTGGAGCCAGAGGAGCGGCTGCACCCGCTGCGCCGGCCGGCGGCAGCACTCCACAGGCGGCACCTCGCGATGAATTCCTGGACGATTTCGTAACCGACATCGTGCCGCTTGTGGAAAAGAACTACCGCGTTCTGCCCGGCAGGCAATACCGCGCCATCGCCGGACTTTCCATGGGTGGAAGCCAGACACTGAATATCTCGTTTTCACATCTGGACCGGTTTGCGTACATCGGGGTCTTCAGTTCGGGGATTAGAAGCGCACCAGCGGCCCGCGGCGCGACAGCCCCAGCGGCGGCACCTGCCCCGGCGTCATCGTGGGAACAGGAGCATCAGACGATGCTTGATGATGCCAGGCTGAAAAAGGGCTTGAAACTGATCTGGTTCAGCACCGGGGTTGACGATGGACTGATGTCCACCACCAAGACCACGGTGGAGATGCTCAAAAAACATGGATTCAATCCCGTCTTCAAGGAAAGTCCTGGCGCGCACACATGGCTCAATTGGCGCAACTACCTGATCGAGTTCGCATCCCAGCTGTTCCAGTAGTTTTTAGGGAAAGGCGCCATAACCTCGAAATTCGCCAGTTTTCGAATCGTGTTTTCAACCATTTCTAAAAGTACAGTAGCCAGACTACCTTCGAACCCGGAATCTTCATCGTCCTATTTTTCAAGCCGACTCTGAAAATAATCCACCCAACCCGCGGGCAACGTCTCGATCTGGAGCGCTCGCCGCATGCCTGCTGCATCATCCTTGTCAAAGATGTGCATCCGGGCAATGTCGGCTACCGTCACGTTATTTTCATCCCGATGGAGCATTTCGATCGCGTCGCCGGCCTCGACTTCTCCTTCCTTGAGGACAGCGAAATAAATGCCGGTGCGGCGGCTTGCCATGAAGCGTTTGACCATATCGTCCCGGCCGAATCTCACGCAGAGTTTGTAGCAGGGCAGCCGCGGCTGGGCCACTCGTACCTCCGCCGAGCCGATCCGAAATCGATCCCCGATGTTGACTGTGTCCTCCGACAACCCCTCGGTCGTGAAATTCTCGCCAAAGGCGCCCCATGGCAAGTCAAGTTCCGGCAATTCTCCGTGCCAGTAATCGTAGTGCTCCGCCGGGTAGGCATAGACGGCCTTGTGTTTGCCGCCATGGACGGTCAAATCGGCCTGCCGGTCACCATCCAGGTTGAACCTGCGCAGCATCACCGGCCCGCTCACCGGGGTTTTGAAGATGCCGGTAGTAACAGTCCGGCCCTGCCAGATTGCTTCACGAGGCAAACCGATGTTTACCGAGATGAGTTTCATGCCGATTCACTCCCCATGATATTCCGTAACTGGTCCAGCGCCAGATTCCCGCCACTCAACACCAGCACTACTTTTTTCCCCGCCAATCGCTTCTTGAGCTGCAGCGCCGCCGCCAGGGGAACTGCTCCGGCCCCCTCAGCCAGATTACTGGTATGTTGCAGCAACAACACGATCGCCTCCTTGATAGCCGCGTCATCCACCAGGACGAAATCGTTCAGATACTGCCTCATGATCCGCTGGGTGTTGAGGAAGGGCACGCGTGTGGCTACTCCATCGGCGAAGGTGCGCATCTCCGCGGTGATCAGTTGGCCTGATTTCCAACTCAATTGCATGGCAGGCGCCTGGGCCGATTGCGCCGCAATCACCTCGATGCTGGGGTTGATGCTTTTGGCGACAATGCTCGTGCCGCAGGCCCCGCTCCCCGCGCCCACCGGCACGATGATGATCTGCACATCCGGCAATTCCTCCAAAATCTCCAGGGCGTACGTTCCCACGCCGCAGATCAGCGGTTCCTCGGTAGGACCGACAAAGCGCCCGCCGCGCGCCTGAGCCTCGGCGGCAATCCACTCGCGAGCCGTATCGAAGTCCCGGCCGTAAAAGACCACTTCCGCCCCCAAGCCGCGCATGGCTGCCACTTTTCCCGGGTTCGCTCTCTCCGGCACCGCAATGGTTGCCTTGATGCGATGTACGCGCGCCGCGAACGCGATACTCTGGCCGTGGTTTCCGGTTGATGCGGTAAACAGACCAGCCCGGCGCTCCTCTTCACTGAGCCGGGCAGCAAGGTTGAGTCCGCCGCGCACCTTGAAGGCGCCCACCGGCTGGTGGTTCTCGTGCTTGACCCACACTTCGGCACCCAACAATGTGCTCAATCCGGCATAGTGGTACAAGGGTGTTGGCCGCAAATAGCGATATACGTGAGGACGGGCAGCGATCACGTCGTGCAAGGTAGGCATAGGTAGGTCGGTCACGGAGTCAGCCTTTCCGCCATCGAAACGGCAACGGTCTGAGAGCTCTGGTCAGCCAGTCACTTCAGGGCACGCCTTCAATCTCCAAGCCGCAACGTTCCTGTCATAGCCAGCAACGAGAAACAGCCCAGGGCGATGAAACTTGTCCGAAAACTCTTGCTCCACTCAACGAGCATGCCGATCAGCGGCGGGGCGGCGAGAATCATCAGGATACCAAGCATGTTTACCAAACCCATCGCAGCGCCTGCGCGTCCCGGATACGATGCCGCGGCGCGCGTGAAAAGAGCGGCGTAGGGAAGTCCGGACCCCACTCCCACGAGTCCGATGCCGAGAATCGTCGGCGTCGCCGATTGGCCGGCAAACGCCAGCAGGAAACACCCGGCCGCGTTGAGAAGGAGGGTGAGATGCAACAGGGTCCGCACGCCGATGCGCTGTACGAGCATTCCCCCCAGCGGCCGCATGATAATTCCCAGCAGCAGTGCTAACGAGCCCAATAGGCCGGCCCTCACTGGATCAGGCTGCAACCCGCGGCGTAGGAAAGTTGTAATCCAGGAGCTGATGACGATGACGAGCCCGAAGGACGCCATCTGCACGAGTCCCAGCTTCCACAGGAGAGGATCTGCGATCATGCCCTGAAAGCTGCCAGGCGGATGGTTTTGCTCGGTGACTTCCGGCGCTGCGATCATCCACAAAACCCAGACTCCCGTGGCGACGGCCGCCGTGATCAGAAAGCCGCTTCGCCAACCAAACGCCGCGGCAAAAGCGGGGACTGCAAAAATTACAAAGCCCGAACCCAGGAGAATCGATCCGCCATAAAATCCCTGCGCGAGATGCGAACGGCGGCCCGGATATGACGCCGAGATGTATCGTGCGCCGGCAACGAAACAGGTTCCCGTTCCCAGTCCGACAAATAATTTCCAAAACAGCAACTGCCAGTAGGCCGAAACGAAGGCAATCGCGAAGTTCCCGATGCAGACCTCCGCAAGAGCAAATGTCACTACCCTCCGGGCCCCCAATCGGTCCGCCAAATGGCCGCCAGGGATCTGCGTCGCAGCGTGCGCCAGAAAAATGCCCGTTGTGAGAAACCCGGCCAGAGTCAGACTGAAACCGAAGGCTTCCGTGAGCGACGGAATCAGGGGCGCGTGATTCGTGTAGTTTGCGGAAAATGCAAATCCCACGAAGCATGCGCAAATAAGGTCCAGTTTGCGGGAGCGTCCTTTCTGATCTCCTTCAGCTTTGAGCATCGGGATTCGCATTGTGTCATTGTATGAGAGAAGGGTGCTGAAAGCCATTTTCGGAGCGAAGACACCGCACTATCTCAAAAAACCTCTTGACATTCCAGTTAGCCAGTACTAGTTTATAAGTATGAGACCACGAACTCCGACACTGACTGCGCAAGAACTCGAACTTATGAAAATCGTCTGGCAACGGGAGGCGGTCACCGTGCGCGACGTGTATGAAGAACTGCTGAAACGCCGCAAGATCGCCTACACAACCGTAATGACGGCGCTGAAGACGCTCGAGCAGAAAGGGTATCTGAAGACAACGGTGCACGAGCGCGCGTACGTCTACCAACCCACCCAGCCCAAGAATCAGGTGATCACCGGCATGGTGCGGGAATTTGTGCAACGTGTGTTCAACGGATCGGCCCAACCTCTGGTCGTCCACCTTTTGGAAGATAAACAGCTTACGGAGTCCGAGCTGCGCGATATTTCGCGCATGCTCGGCAAGAAAAAATGACATCCTCAATTTGGCTGAACGATCTTGCTTCCTATGCGCTGCAGGCGGCGCTTCTCGTCGGCGCCGGAGCCTTGCTGGCTCGGCTTTTTCGGCTGCGTGCTTGTACGGCGGTCCTGGCCTATTGGCAGGTATTGCTGGCGGCATGCTTGCTCCTGCCGATCTGTCAACCCTGGAAGACGCCCGCTTACACGGCCACGTTCAGCTCGCCCCGCGAGAATGCGGGCATTGAGAACGTGTCTTCTCCCGCGGCCGGCAGCGCACATCCTTCACGGCGGCCGGAACACTGGCCCGTGCAGGAAACGGTTCTATTGATTATCGCAGCCGGCGTTGTCATGCGCGGGTCGTGGCTGTTGGCCGGGTTCTGGAATCTCCGTGCGCTGCGCCGGCAATCCAGTGCGCTTCCTCCCGACCTTGATTCCGTTCTTGAACGCGCGCAGCAGCGGCTCGGAGTCCGCGCCGAGTTTCGCGCTTCGAACAGGACTGCCACGCCGATTACGTTTGGCGTGCGCAGGCCGGCCGTTCTTCTTCCGGAAAACATCTGCACGCTGGAACCGCAGGTGCAGGAGGCGATTGTCTGGCATGAACTCTTTCATGTACGGCGCCGTGATTGGATCTGGTGCATTTGCGAAGAGTTTGTGCGCATGGTGCTGTGGTTTCATCCTGCCATCTGGTGGGTGATCGCAAAAATCCATTTAACTCGAGAACAGGTAGTTGACCAGGCCGTGATCGAACTCACGGAATCCCGCGAAACCTATGTCAGGGCATTGTTAGCCGCGGCCCGCGCCAAGATGCAAACCCAGCTCGTTTTGGCGCCGCTTTTTTTGCGCAAAGGGCTTCTGAAGAAGCGGGTGGACGAGATATTCAAGGAGGTATCCATGTCTAAGAGACGTTTGATTTCATGTCTGGTGGCAAGCTCCCTTGCGCTTCTGATGGCGGCTGGAGTTGATGTCCGGATGTTCCCGTTGGAGGCTCGCGGACAGGCGCGGACGCTGAGCTCTGACCCAATCCAAGTGATACAGGGTGGCGAGAACCTGGTGCATCGGGCAGCGCTCGTATATCCGAGCCGGGCCATCGAAAGGGGAGTCGCAGGTGACGTTCTGCTCGAGGTCAGCCTGGATGAGAGCGGACAAGTTTCCGATGCCCGCGTCCTGAGCGGGCCCGCTGAACTGCGGAGCCCATGCTTGCGCTCCGTGCTGGAATGGCGCTATGGCTCACCCATGTCCGGGACGATCCAGGTGCTCATTCGCTTCCAGCTGCCCAAGGACGGCACGGCGTCAGAGGTCGTGCTGCCGGGTGTTCCGGAAGAGAAGGTAGCCTATTATACGGTGACTGGGCCTGCCGGCTTCTCAGTTACAGCGAATGGAGAGGTGCCGTCTGGGCAGCGCGTAGAACGTCAGATAAAGGAAATTCAGGCAGGGCTTGCGGACCCGAAGGCCACGCCTGAAGACAAAGCGAAGATGGAAAGGCAGCTCGTCGAGAGGCAGGCCGAGCTTGATAGAATCCACGCAGGGCAATCAGGTGAGCAGAGTACGGTCTTCGTCATGGCCGACACGCGGTCGGTCGAGACAATCAAGAAACAAATAACAGAACTTCGGGCAGGACTCGCCGATCCGAGCACCACCCAGGAGAATCGTCAGCGAATGATGAAGCAACTCGCCGAGGTAGAAGCTCAGCTGGCTCAGGTGACAAATGAACGAAACGCAGGTGCTGGATATATCTACCTCAATACGATTATTGATCAGCCGATCAACGGCAAGCTGGTAGCCATCCGGGCCGAACGGGTTCCGCAAGCGACCCAGGAAGTGTTGTTTCCACAACTCGGCGTTCATGTGGGAGACACGATCACGGAGCAGATCGCGCAGCAGGTGAGGCAAGTGGTCTCGAGCTTCGACGCGCAACTTCGCGCTCTGTTCCATGCCGACGAGAAGGGCAACGTGACCCTCGTGATCGTTGGCCGTTGAGCGCTTTTGGAGTGCGGCGGCATGCCCTGTACCTTATACGCATCTCAGGTTTGCTGTGCCGCACCTTCGGCGCTCGGTAATGAGGCGCGTCCTAGTCCCGGCCGTCAGGCCGGGACATTTACTGGCGGCCCTTCGGGCCTGATCAGGCATTGAATCAGGCTGGGGCTATCGCCGTGTCGTCTCCCAGAAGCTCAGGCTGAGCCGGATGTTTCGCAGTGAACGCTGATGGCCACAAACCCAGGCGCGAAGCGCCGGCAGTGAATAGCCCCGCGCGTCAGCGCGGGGCTAGGGAAGTGTTAGCAGCGAGGCCCAAAGGGCCGACACATTATCAGTGCCCCCATGTCTACGCCCACAGAAATGCGTACAAGGTTCAGGGCATGCCGCCGCATTCTGACTTCGAGATATCAAAGGGGGGCTCATGCCACCGCACTCGAGCCGTTGAAAATTGGGTGACGCGATTCGGCTGCTCCTGTAGACTCGTTGGGTCCAAATTAAAAAACACAATCGCCTGAAGCAGGAGGCCCAATGAGTTCCAAATCCTATCGCACCGTTGCATTCATTTTTCTGCTGGCCTGCACCGCATCTATCTCTGCGCAGGAACTGCAGACGATCAAGCTGCCGCAGCCAAAAAGAGATGGCGGCAAGCCGCTTTTGCAGGCATTGAATGAGCGCCAGTCTGCACGAGAGTTCAGTGCTGAAAAGATTCCCTTGCCTGTGCTTTCGAACCTCCTTTGGGCTGCCTGCGGCATCAACCGGCCCACAGGGCAGCGCACCGCACCGACAGCAAGCAACAAGCAGGAGATCGATGTCTATGTGGCGGCTCCCGATGGTCTCTTCCTCTACGAGCCGAAGGAACACCAGCTGAAGCAGATCCTCACAGAAGATGTCCGCGCTTTGACGGGAACGCAACCTTACCCTAAAGACGCTGCAATCAACCTGATCTATGTGGCGGATCTTGCGAAGGCCGGCAGAACCAGGTCCGAGGATATTGAGTTTTATTCAGGGGCGGATACAGCTTTCATTTCGCAGAATGTGTACCTGTTCTGCGCGTCGGAGGGATTGGCCACCGTGGTGCGAGCGAGCGTCGACAGAGCAGCGCTGGCAAAGACCATGAAACTCCGTCCGGACCAGAAAATCTGTTTGGCTCAGTCGATCGGGTATCCCAAGAAATAGCCAAACAGGCGACGGTGTCTCATCATTACTGGTAAAGATTGCCCCGAACAGATAGACTGATTGTCAATGAGATCAGCTTGGGTGCAAACCACGTTGTGCTTCTGTTGCCTTTGTGTCGCCGGCGTACTGACTGCCGGACCTGCGACATCGGCTTCCCTGCCGACAAGACCGCAGTTGGATACCGGTTTTCACCTGATGTACGAGCTCAAGTTCGTAGAGGCACGGGCAGAGATCGGCGCCTACGAAAAAATGCACCCGGACGACCCGGTCGGCGCAGCGGCCGAGGCTGCCACCTACCTCTTCGAAGAATTCAATTTTCAGGGCGTACTCACTTCAGAGTTCTTCCTGGATGATGCCAAGCTGCTCGGCGGCATTTCGGGCCCTTCGGACAAGAAGCTCGTTTCAGCCTTTATCGGCGCCAATAATCGGGCGCGCGCGCTGGCGCAGGCGCTTCTTCGAACAAAACCACGGGATCCGGAAGCGTTACTGGCAGCCACATGGGCCGATGGCATGCAGGCAGACTATGAATCTCTGATTAATAAGCGCCAGCTTGCTAGCCTGAGTCTGAGCCGCCGGGCAGAAAATGGGGCGAAGGAGCTCTTGAAGCTCGCGCCTGACGTGGGGGATGCGTATGTATCGATCGGCATCGCCAACTACATCACAGCGTGCCTGCCTCCTGTCAAGCGCTTCGTCCTTTGGTTCGGCGGCATCCATGGCGACCGGCAGCGCGGCATGGAGCAACTTCAAATGGCCGTGCAGCAAGGCCACTACCTGCAGACACTTGCCAAAGTGATGCTTGCGCTTGCCTCTGAACGCGAGCACCAGCCTGATCGGGCCCTCAGTTTGTTCAGCGACCTGAGTCGAACATATCCTCAAAACCCTAACTTCGCGCGCGAACTCGCGAAGCTCCAGACACGCTGACCTTTCCCCGGATCCGTGTATCTCTTCCGTTTTTCACTTGTTCCAGCAGCCGGTCCGGCCTGCGTAGCGCAGCACTCTTGGCCTGACAACGGGCGCCAGCATTCCCGGTGGGGCTTGATTGTGCCGGAAGGGACTCGGCGCGAAACCAGGAATCAGAAGCGGGTACGGCATCAATCCGGGAGCAGGCGAAATCCGTAGTGGATGAAATGGCGATCAAAGCCAAAGACTACGCGAATACTGAACGATGCCATCATTGAAAAGGAGATGCAGTCGATGAGATCGTAGTTTTTGTCTCGATGCTGCGAAAATAATCGCCACGCTTCCTCCCGCATTTCAGGGGTAGCCTCTTCGATTCGTACCTGCGAGGGGATTTTTTGACATTCCTGAGCTTTGCACCGCGGAGCGGGGCGCGATAATAGCCGGGGGTAAGCGCGCAGCGCGCCACCCCCGGAAACTGGTGGTGAGTGGTACGCACCCTGGAGGGGTGCGATCCATTTCCCCCGGTTAACCGGGGGCGGCGCGTCGCTGGAAAACGCGCCGCTTGCCCCCGGCTATTTTCCATGGCGCCTCCGGCGCGAATCGCATCTTGATGGCGGGAAGCTCATGAAGATGCCCGTGGGGAGCCGACATCGGCGTGCTACGTCCGCACAATGGCATTCGCACTGTCTGAATCACAGAGGAGAGTTAGGCATTCGTGATCTTAAGGGATACATTCTGTATAATCCGCCGTTCTACACACGGAGGTGCGTTATGCGCGATTTGAATCGTCGCGATCTGTTGAAAATATCGGGCGCGGCCGCGGCCGGCGCTGCGTTGCCATCCTTTGCGACTGACCAAAGCACTGCGCGGCCGGCTCCCGCTTCCTACCCGGAGATTCTCAGGGAGCCCGACTCGATTGTGGCGTTTACGGATGATCAGACGTTGCCCCTCACAAGACAAGGCCAGCGATGGAATTCGGGTTCGATAGCGGTAGAGCTGAAACCGCGTGGGGCCGGCGCGGCAACGGAAATTGCCGTCGCCATAGAGGCTCCTGGCGTGGCGCTCCAGCGCGTGCGGCTGCGCTGGCTTGCTCGGATGCCTGAAGGAACCCGCATCCTCGGCGATCAGTGGGAACGCAGCTATGGCGACCTTGAATGGCGCGGTTTGATGCCCGAGCGGGTTTTACCCTGGTACTTTCTTGCCGCCGGCGAGCGGGCGACTCACGCTTATGGAGTTCGCACCGGTGCCGCGGCGTTTTGTTTTTGGCAGGCCGATGCTGCCGGCATCTCGATGTGGCTTGACGTGCGGAACGGCGGCGCGGGCGTAGACTTGGGGTCCCGGCGTCTGGATGCCGCGGTGATTCGTTCCCGCCACGGCGCCGCCGGAGAAACGCCCTTTCAAGTGGCGCGGTTGTTCTGCCGCGAGTTGTGCGAAGCGCCGCGGCTGCCTGCCGCTCCAGTGTACGGCGGCAATAACTGGTATTACGCTTACGGCCGCAGCACGCGGGAAGACATCCTGCGCGATTCGGATTTGATGGCTGAACTTGCATCTTCAGTGCCCAACCGGCCATTCATGGTAATCGACGACGGATGGCAGCCGAACCGCACCGCCGGGCCGTGGGATCGTGGAAACGACAAGTTTCCGGACATGCCGCGCCTGGCGGGGGAAATGCGCAAGCGAGGCGTGAGGCCGGGCATCTGGATGCGGCCGCTCTACACTATGGCGCAGGTCGCCGATTCGTGGAGACAGCCACAACGGCGCGCGGGCAGCGCCGCACGGCCGAACGCGAACCTGCCACTCGATCCCACAGCTCCCGAAGTGCTCGACCTTGTGCGGCAAGACGTCCGCCGCCTGGCCGGGTGGGGATTCGAAATGATCAAGCACGATTACTCCACCTTCGATCTGTTCGGGCGATGGGGTTCATCGATGAACGCCGACATCACCGACAACGGCTGGCATTTCGCGGACCGCGGGAGGACCAATGCGGAGATCGTCCTGGTCTTGTATCGTGCCATCCGCGAGGCGGCCGGCTCGTCGCTGGTGATCGGATGCAATACTCTTAACCACCTCTCGGCCGGCATATTCGAGCTTCAGCGGATCGGGGACGATACCAGCGGGCAGGATTTTAACCGCACGCGGCGCATGGGGGTCAATACGATCGCTTTCCGGAGCCCGCAGCACGGGGCTTTTTTTGCCGTGGATGCCGACTGCGTGCCAATTACGCCGCAGATTCCCTGGGATCTCGGAAGTCAATGGCTGGACCTCATTGCCCGGAGTGGCACGCCACTGTTCGTCTCTGTGGACCCACGCGCGGCCGGGTCTGAACAGAAGCAGGCAGTCAAACGCGCGTTCGCCGATGCAGCCAGGCAGCAACCGTTGTGCGAACCGATCGACTGGTTGGAGACGACAGCCCCCAGACGCTGGCGGTTGCAGGACAAGACAGTGGAATACGATTGGTTGGGTCCCGAGGGCGCGACGCCATTCCCGCGGTAGATCAAAGGGACAGTCACCAGCGTCACCATTCCAAGGCTCTTTGTGCCAGGCCACCGGGGACTGTCCTAACTCTTAGTACAGAATTTTGGCGTTCATTTTTTCTCAACGATCGCAAGCTCGACTTGTCTCCAGGCCGGAGTCAGTTCCAGCCCCAATTGTTTGTTGACGGCTTCGATAATTGATCTGGGATTCTTGGCATCCCAAACGAGGTCCCAATCAAACTTGCCTTGAAGGCCGGTTTCATCTATAACCGGAACGGCATTCGGGAGAATGCAGTCATCGGGCGCTCGCCGGTCACCTCTTGGAACTCGCTACTTCCTAGTCTCGGCGGTCCTTGGAACCTATTTCCGTCGGACCATATCCTCGATCCTGTCAGTGGCCCCGCATCCCATTGGTGCGGTGGCCATGCCCGCCAAATCAGGCTCTGTGCCCTCCGGGCCGCCATCGTACAGCACCCAGAGCCCGGACCTCCCACCGCCTTCCAGGACCGGCTCGCTGCAGATCAACTCATAGTTGTGGCCTCTCCAAAGAAAACTGATTGAATTTCCGCCCACGAAACCAGCGTTGCGAAACTGGTAACCATCGTACGGTTGCGTAGACAATATGAAGCGCTGAGGGCCCTTTACCGTGAAATAGATGAGTTTCCCTGAACAGCCTCCGCCCATGCTCTTGACGAGCTTGCCGTCCACAACCACATCGAACCCGAAGGCCCACAGGGTCGAAGTATCCGGCAGCGCGCCGGCCTGCGACGGCCCGGCTTGGCCCGAGAGCATGATTCGATGAGACGAGGCTATCCTGATCACATCGGAGATCTTGACTCCCGTCCGCGGGTTGAAGAGAAGGTCGACAGAAACTGTGTCGCCATCTGCGATTAACTGCGGCGGCGGAAACTGGGGTGAAGAAATCGTAAGGTTCGTCGGGATAGGGGCAGAACTGCCCGCTGCAGGTATGCCTGCAATCATGCCCCCGACGCCTGAAGACTGCGAATTAATGGTTGTGCCCGCGGCCGCCTTTGCCTTTTCCACGGTTTTTCCTTGCATTCCGCCTGAGCCAGAGGCCTGCATCGAGGAAGTGTTGCTTGTAAGAAACTTCTCGAGGCCTTCCGCGCTGAGAGGTTTCATGGTCACCAGGAACTTTGAATCTGCCGCCGGTTCTACCACGAAGTCATAGCCAAAGTAGAGCGCTCCGTCGCTGTTGAATATCACCCGGTGGATTGCATCCTTGCCGACATACGTGCGGCTCTGGACGATTTGTCCCTCGGCTTCGGAACTGGTGAGCGGGGCGAAAGCTACGAGAATCTTATTGAAAGTGACGAGTGATCCGAATCGCTGTTGACCCCAGGCACTGCATGTAAGCATCACGATCAGAACCCCAATGGTACGGAACTTAGCGCCCATTGCGATTTCCTCCCTTGATCACTTGAATTTGAAAATCAGAGACCGGCTGAAAGCCGGTGAGATTCATGGGTTCTTTTTCATTCCCGAGGTTTGCCTGCACGTTGGAAATTCTCCTGCTTGAGTGTTTTGGAGCTTGTACCGGCAAGTACATTGTCCGGACCACAACCTTTTCTTTCACCACCGGAATTTCCACGATTCGCTCGGGCATCGACAAAGTCACCGGTGGCAACGTGCTTGTGTAAATATGGCTGTAGACAATCGTTGCCGCTGATACAAGCTGAACGAAAAGCAGAAGGACAAGTATGGGGACCGGCACTCGGACGAATCCTTTCCAGTTGAGGATTCCCCATGGCCGCCGGCGCCTGAGATATGTTTCCATGACTCGTTCGTCAAGTTGCTGCGACGGGTCCGGAATCTCCCATCTCTTCAAAACCTCTTTCAGGTCTTTCTCCATCATCGGTCCTCCACAAGCTGCGAATCGCGATCGCCGTTCAAATAAGGCGCCAAAATTCTTTTTAGGTTAGAACGAGCCCGGTGCAAGCGTGCCTTGACAGTTCCGAGATCGGCGTCCACGATCGCAGCGATTTCAGCCAGAGGCAGATCTTCGTACTCGCAGAGCACGAGCACCTCCCTCTGGAGCGGCGGCAGCCGTCCGATGGCCGTGCGTACGATGTCGCACAATTCGCTGTCCAGAAGCCGGTCGAGCGGACCGGCCTGGGTTGCGAGGTCTTCCGGGATCTCCTCCGACGACTCGTTATCGGGGTCCCGCAAGTGCTTTCGAATCAGGTTGCGAGCCATGGCGTAGAGATACGTCTTGAGCGACGCCCGATCAGGGTTGAATCTTTGAAAACTGGCGATCACCGCAGCGAAGCAATCATGCGTCACATCCTCGGCCGCCGCCTGCGATCCGAGCAACCGGTGCGCAAAACCGCAAATTCCTTTTCGATAACGCTGGTACAAAAGGAGAAACGCCGTGGCGTCACCGCTTTGTGCCTGACGTACCAGTTTGGCCTCAGTCAACATGGTTCCCGCGGATCGGAATTGTGCTCTCCGGGATGTGCATGAAACGGCAATTCCACATCTAAATCATTATTACCCTGAAGGTCGAAAAGGATATGCTGTATCGTAGGAAATAATTACGACCGTGCGGCCGAGCATCGCCGTCTGTCGAGAACGGGGGGACAATCACCAGTGTCCCCATTCTGATGCTGATTATGCCAGGGACCCTGGTGACTGTCCCTCTTGCGGCAGATCGACAATCCTGACTTGCTCGCGCACATCAATCGCGTTGGTGTGGTGTTTTACGAGCGTGGACAGCAAACGGAATCGTTATGACAATCGAAGATTATCGCCACTATTACGCTGAAGAACTCCGTTACATCGCGAACATTGATTCGCCTCTGGTAGAGGCATTTGCGCATGTGCCGCGCGAGAAGTTTCTCGGGCCGGGGCCGTGGCGGGTGGGGTCAGCCGAGCTAAGGGCGATGGCGGCGGCCGGGATGGGCCAGGCGTCTTACGTCACCATCGATGACCCGCGCCATCTGTACCACAACGTGGTCGCCGTGATTGATGCCGGCCGCGATCTCAACAACGGCCAGCCGGGCGCCCTGGCGCGATGGATCAGCGCACTCGATCTCAAACCGGGCGACCGCGTGTATCACCTGGGCAGCGGCGTGGGCTATTACACCGCGATCATGGCCACAGTGGTTGGACCGGGCGGCAGCGTGGTTGCCAGTGAAGTGAGCCCCGACCTGGTCGCGCGCGCGCGAGAAAATCTTGCGGCCTATGCGAATGTGGCGGTGCACGCCGTCGATGGCGCCGCGCTCGATCCGGGTGAATGTGATGCCATGCTGATCAACGCGGGAGTCACGCATCCGCATCCGATGTGGCTTGACCGGCTGCGCGAGGGCGGCCGCATGGTCGTGCCCATTACCATGTCGATGAACCAGACTCTGGGCGCGGGCCTGATGCTGAGAATCGTGCGCGAGCGTGCCGGCTTCTCCGTCCAGCCGATCTCGCCGGTGGGAATCTTTTCCTGTACCAGCGTGCGTGATCCGGAAATGGAAGCACTTGTGCGCAAAGCGGTCACGACACAGGCCCTGCTGAAAGTGAAGTCGCTCCGGCGCGATGCGCATGAGCAAACGGAGACATGCCTGGTGCACGGACCCGGCATGTGCCTGAGCCGGGCTGATTCAACGTCTGTCGCCACTCCGTAATCGCCGCCGACGTGATGGTGCGATTTGTGAGATGTCGGAGCGCATTCGCCAAACCTGGCGCGCTTACTTGTCGAACGGCTTCTCAGTCACCATCGCCTGCCAGGCGCGAGCGACGCGCTCGGTGGGCAACCAGGCGGTAGGAGAGTTCGGCGAGCCTGTGGCGCTGGCCGATTGGAATGTCTTCGCCTTGAGATCGCCAAGAAACCCGTCCTTTTCGGCGATGGGTCGGAGCGGTGTTCCAAGACGAAGCGGCAGTACATCCTCGAAGAATATCAAGGCCACGTCGCGCGACCGGCCGACGATGTGCGCGGCAGCGGGTTCCTCCGCGAGCGCCCAGAGCGCGCCGCCACGGCGATTGACCGCAAAGAGCCCCACGATCGTGTTCGTGCGGAACTCCAGATCTTTCCCGCCGACGAAGAGAATCCCGGGTACATTTCTCGCCGCATGCGAGGCGAGCGCCGTGTAGTAGATGCCGCCCTTGTTGACGACGAAGGCGATGACGCGCTCGGGTTTCCAGGCGACGAACTCGTAGTTGAACTCACCGCCGGCCGACATGCCCCAGAGCAGAAGCGGCGCGGTGGCGAGTTCGGGATGCTTGGAGCGCCCGGCGAATGCGGTGAGTGCATCGAGAAGCGCCTGCCCGCTGCCCTTGGATACGTTCACGTATTCCTCGATGAAATTCTGCTCGTGCGGTTTATCGGTGAGCCGGCAACCGACCAGCGCCAGTTTGTGCCGCGTCGCGAAGTCCTGCCAGACCGGATCGTCGACCTCGGCCCGTCCATCACCGTTCGAGCCAGGCACGAGCACGGCGACGGCTTGCAGCGGCCCGGCATCCGTCGGATACCACATCTTGAATTCGGCCTTATCGTAGTTGTTGCCCGGCGCAACCGTCTCTTCGAGCGTTGCACCCGCGGTTACCTGGGCTTTAGGCGCCTGAAATGCCGCGCCGGCGACTGCCAGCGCCGCGGTGGTAAGAACGATTTGACAGAAGCGGTTGAGTGTCATCGGAGCGCTCCTTCACATGTTTGATCACGTCCCGCACTTCCTGAAAGCAGGACAGTAGACTTACAGGCGTTTCTATCCGCCTGTGCCAGAACAAATGGCGACAGCATTGCAATCACGGATAGACGGGCGCTCTTACGACGCACGCCAAATCGGCTACGATCGCGTCAATCAAAGCTGTTTCCCGATCGATTGCCTTGGCCACAGGCGCGATCTCTGCCCCGGCGGCTGTATGCCGCTGTTAGAGTGCGTTACTTCTCTTTTCCAATTTCGGGAACGGACAAATTCCTACAGATCTAACGCACAAGCACATTTGAGATCTCGGAGTGGCGCGGGACTGCTTCGACGGCACCTGTATCTTGATTGCACCACAGCGAGTGGCCTCCACCTTCTCGCTTAAGGTGACAGCCGTGTTTTCTCAAGTGCTGGAGCAAAGTGCTTCGCTTCACTTGACCGTCACGATCTCAAGTTCGGCTTCCGGAGGAATTCCGCGGAGGGCATCTTGCCGCCTATCTTCCAGGATAAGGGAGATTGCCGCCGCCAGACTCGTGCGAGCTTCCTCCTTGGTCTTTCCCTGCCCGTTTGCCCCTGGTATCTCAGGGCAGTAGGCAATGTACCATTGCTCGTCGCGCTCGAAAACGGCGGTGAATTCGTTCGTCATCGATCCTCCTGGCAAGGGCGCTCATTTATGCTCATTATGCCGCAACACGATGGAGGGCAGCTACCTTCGCTCTCGAACGCCCGGCATCAGCCACGGCGCGCTCTTGACTCCGGCGGTTGGCTGCCGTCCGGCTGGCGGTCGGCTATGGCTTCCTTTTCCGAAACTGCACACCAGGAATATCTTTAAAATCCTCCTCCTGCGTCCATAAGGTGGCCTCGTAGGCCCAAGCCGTCGCCAGAATAATGCTGTCCGCCATGGGGAGTTTGTTCTTGAAGCTGATGCGCGCTGCGTCCAGGGCAATTCGTGCGTCAAGGTCGACAACCGTACCCTGCTGCATCACGGCCACCGCCTGTAAAGCGTGCCCTTCATCGGCCTGCTGGAGAATCCGCTTGAAGACCTCGTAGAGCGTCAAGGAAGGAACGAGAAGATCATCGATCTGTTCTATTGTCGGCGCAAAAAATGACGCATTGGGCCCATTCGCGAAGTACTCGAGCCATGCACTGGAGTCAGCGACTTTCATATCCGATCGCCCTCGCGCTCGATAGTGGTATCCATGCCTTTGAGAAAGCCGCGCATATCTTTGATTGGTCGGACCGGTATGAGCTCGATCCGATTGTTGTACAGGATCGCCTGGATCTTTTGTCCGGGTGAAAGACGGAGTTTGTCCCGGATCGGTTTGGGAATGACGACCTGAAATTTGGGCGAGATTGTCAGCGTACCCATGAAACCTCCATCGATACATAATCGGTATTACGATTATAATATCGATGGGAAGAGCCGGTGTCAAACTTTGAGATGGGTGTTGAAGTTGCTCTGGGGTCGGACCCAATGCCGTCAACTTAAGGCCGACGTTGTGCACCTGAGCGAAAAAGCTTGCCAGGGATTTCACAGATTCAAAATCCAAAAAGCCCAGGTGGTGAAAAAGAATATTCAGAAAAATCTGTGTGATCTGTGGCAAGTTCTTCAAATTGTGCTTAAGTTACCGGCATTAGGTCTGACCTCACTAACGGCGCCGCCTTCTGATAAGATGGGGGCGTCGAGGACGAGGGAATGCGGAGAACTTTCAGGTTTGGGTTTGTCTTATGTGCCGTACTCGCTGCCTATGGCGGGCAAGGGCCGGCGGCAGGCGAGCGTGCCGCGGCATTGCGCGACCCGAGAAATTCTCTATGGGGCCGGCCGGCGCCGGACGTCTATCGTGTCCAGCTCGACACCACCAAAGGGAAGATTATCCTCGAGGTTACACGCGTACTCGCGCCGCGTGGTGCGGATCGGTTTTATCACCTGGTGGAGACCGGATTCTATGATGACTCGCGCTTCTTTCGCGTGATCAAAGGACGGTTCGCCCAATTCGGGATTGCCGGTAACCCGAGGATTGCCGCCGTATGGCAGAACGAGCATTTCCCCGATGATCCGGTGCGCGCAAGCAACGTATGCGGCAGTTTCGCCTATGCGATGACCGGTCCGGATGCGCGCACGACGCAGATCTACATCAACACTGGCGACCAAACGCGCCAGGATGCCCAAGGGTTTGCTCCTTTCGGCACAGTGGTCGAAGGCATGGAGGTAGTTAACGACCTTTATTCCGAATACGGTGAGAACTCGGGTGGAGGCATGCGCGCGGGACGGCAGGCAAAGCTTTTCGAGGAGGGTAATACTTATTTGGATCGCGAATTTCCCCTCCTGGACAAGCTCATCAAGGCTTCGATTGTCATAGGGAATTTCAGGGACAAGCGCCATAACCCCGAAATTCTCGGTGGCTGATCTT
>Ga0187850_10002064_pt1 | contig 19385 bp, 13 predicted proteins | sample June2016WEW_4_15_FD_132436 | JGI IMG/M metagenome (GOLD analysis project Ga0187850, IMG submission 132436) | Peatland microbial communities from SPRUCE experiment site at the Marcell Experimental Forest, Minnesota, USA - June2016WEW_4_150 | ecosystem: Environmental > Terrestrial > Soil >... | reverse complement strand
TCATGCTGAACTCGCTCATCATGTCGGTCCTGTTCAAGGCGACGCCCGACGAGGTGCGGATGATTCTGGTGGATCCGAAGCGGCTGGAGATGGGGCTGTACGAAGGCATTCCGCACCTGCTCACGCCGGTGATCACCGACCCCAAGAAGGCCTCGAACGCCCTGCGCAACGCCGTGCTCGAGATGGAGCGCCGCCTGCGGCTGCTGGCCTCCCAGGGCGTGCGCAACATCGAACAGTTCAACCGCAAGGTGCGCCAGCTCCGCAACGAGCCGATCCCGCTGTTCGAGGAGGAAGAGGAGCCGCCCGAGGAGCTCCAGCCGCTGCCCTACATCCTGGTGGTGATCGACGAGCTGGCCGACCTGATGATGGTGGAGCGGCAGAACGTCGAGGAATCCGTGACGCGCCTGGCGCAAATGGCGCGCGCCGTCGGCATGCACCTGGCGCTGGCGACGCAGCGGCCCAGCGTGGACGTGATCACCGGCCTGATCAAGGCGAACTTCCCGGCGCGCCTCAGCTTCCGCGTGGCCACCCGCGTGGATTCGCGGACCGTGCTGGACGTGATGGGCGCCGAGCACCTGCTGGGCAAGGGCGATATGCTGTTCCTGCCGCCGGGCTCCTCGCGGCTGATCCGCGTGCACGGCGCTTTTGTCGCCGAGCCGGAGATCAACCGCGTGGTGGAGTTCTGGAAGTTGCAGGCCACGCCCGAATACGACCAGTCGTTCCTGATCGCGCCGCCTTCGGATGACGAAGCGCCCGGCGAGGGCGACGACTTCTCCGGCGAGGAGGACCCGCTCTACCGCGACGCCGTGCGCGTGGTGCTGGAGATGGGCAAGGCCTCGACCTCGACGCTCCAGCGGCGCCTGCGGCTGGGTTATGGCCGCGCCGCCCGCATCCTGGACACTATGCAGCGCGACGGCATCATCGGCCCGCCCGACGGCAGCAAGCCGCGCGAAGTCCTCAAAACCCCGGACTGGCTCGACCAGGTGGACAATTCGTAGCGCTGCGCGGCACTACTCGTCTTTCACCAGCGTCCAGCTCGGGTCGGGGTCGTACTCGGTCATGGCGGAGCCGATCTGCTCGGTAGTGGGGCCCAGGTTTTTCTGGTATATGCGGCCCTGCTGGTTGACGATGAACGTCATGATCCCGGAGCTGCCCCATTTGCTGGGATACGCCACCAGCGCGTAGCCGGCGATCATGTGGCCGTTCAGGACGTAGCTGAATTTGCCGCCAGGCGCATGCGCGCCTTGCTGCTTCAGGATCCTAAAGTAGTACCCGTGATAGGGGGTGCGCTGCCGCGCTGGAGCCGCGGCACCCTCGGTGCTGGCTGGAGTGCTCCGCGCACGGCCGGCCGCCACGTAACCAGCCGCGCGCCTCTCGGCGATGAGATCTCCCAGCGGACTCATGGGGGCGCCCTCGGGCGTGTCCCAGTACAACCCGTCGTGCTTGCCGGAGGTACTGGTGAACCGCTGCGCGTAGACCGCCAAGCCGTCTTCCGTCGTGTCCAGGGGCTGGGTGAAGTACTCCCACTGCGCCACCACGTACGCGCGGCAGGTCATGATCGCCGAAAGCTCGTTGCGTCCGATTCTCCGATTCAGAATCTCCTCGAGCCCCGCCGCGGTATCGAATCGCCATTGGCTCCCTGCCTGGACGATGGGGATCGGAAACGGGTGCTTGTCGTCGCCCACCAGGAGCGTGAACTTGTTGTCGCCCGCTTTCTCGAGTTCGGAGGATTTGCGGAGGGTCGCGGCGAAGTGCTCCAGCGAGCTGCTATCCTCGACGGGATCGCCCGAAAGCAGCTTCTCCCGCTCGGGGCCGAAGATCGCCATCATGGCCCCCTGATTTTTCGCCTCCGCGGCGGCCGCCAGTGCCTTCACGGCGTCTTCCGGAGTGGAAAACAGCGCCTGTTTCGGAGGCGTCGTTTGCGCTGGGTGCTGGGCGGCCAACGCCGCACCGGCGATGGACAGCAGCAGTGCCAACGCTAGCGCGAACCACGCGCAGCGCCGATGATCGAGTGGGTTCATTCGTGAGTTCATCGCTGCCTCCCGCCGCGGTCATGAGACTGCGGCTGATTCGAGGATTTCGAAGCAGGCGCGGGCCGGGACGTCTCCGTCCGGCTGGGTGCGGGCCGGGACATCTCCGTCCGGCTGGCTTGCCCGCGCTGGCTCTCCACGCGCGCACCGAACCCGCCCCGGTTCCCACCGAATGCAGGACTTTCGGCACGCTCCTGCCGCTGGGGCTGAAACGCGGGCCGGTTTGGCTCGGGCCGGACTTGTTGCCGCGGCGCTTCCCCACGCCCGCGGTAGGCATCGATCCTCGAATCGTTGGTATTGATGTTGCGCTGGATGATCTTGTTATTCACCACGGCTCGGTTGTTATTGACGAAGGTCTGGTTGCGGACCACTGTTCTGTTGACCCGGACGTTGTTGAAATTCCCCTCGCGGTGAACGCCGTTGTAGCGATTCAGGTTGTTGTAGTTCACCGTCCGGTTCATGACCGACCGGTTGATCGCAACGTTCCGAAAGTTGTTGTTCACGTATACGTTGCTGACGCGGACGAAGGGCCGGGATCGTCCCACCCAGCCTCCCCCGTAGTCCCAGCCGTTATAAAGGACACGGCGCCCGCGCCAGTCGAAGTCACGGTTCAGCCAGGCTCCGATCGCAAAGCCCCCTCCAAACGAAATGGCGGAGCCCCCAAAGAAGCCCCCGCGGCCGTAATACACGATCCCCGGGTCGTATATCGGCACATAGATGAACTGGGGCTGCGCGGGCCAGATCTGGATGTAGCCGCCGGTCTCTCTGATCTCCTGCTGCGGGGTCGAGATCAGATTGCCCGCGGAACGCGCCTGCGCGCGCAGCCGCTGAACCGAATCCGTCACGTCGGTGGACTGGCTGGCATAGGCCTGCCCGACTGATGTGGTCCAGTCCAGCTTGTCCGCCATCATGTAAAGAACCGTCGGGTAATGAGCGACGGACTTGACGCTGACGTCCCAGGGCTCGGAGTCGATAGAGTTGGGGTCGGAATTGGCGCGCAAGAAGCGCGCCGCCTCATCGATCTGATCCGGAAAGGTTGCGGCCAGCAGGACCTGGGCCAGCAGCGGGTCGGGATACAGAGCAATCGGCGCCAGCAAGTTGTCGAGCTGCTCTGGAGAGAAGAACCCGCTGGACGAATCGTCCTGACATTTGAGCAGCGGGGTGAACGCCATCAGGAAAGCGATGGCTGAGATGACTAGTGTCTTTCGCATGACGGGATGTCTCCTTCTGTCTCTTTGCCGTTGCCGGCACTCGCCGTACGGCACCCGGGCGGTCGAATACGTTTCACACGAACTAAGGGGTTGGGAACGATCGTCAGTTCCCAGCGGCGGCGAAACCGGGACTTCCGCATTGGGAGCCCTCCGCTGCTGACATTATACGCCGCGCGAGAGTCCCTCGGGCGCGCCATCCGCCGGAGGCGGACTGCCGCGCGGTTAGCGGCGGCCTTGACACGCCTGCTCTTCCGCCGGAGGCGGACTGCCGCGCGGTTAGCGCCTACTTCTTCGGGTAGCCGACGGTCTGGGCCAGGGTGATCTTCTGGTCCGGACGCAGCTTCATAGCTTTGGACAACGCCGTGCGGTCGACCATGGCGCGCACCACGGTCGTCAGGCCTTCCGAGGCGCAATACAGGTACACGTTCTGGGCGATGAATCCGGTCGCGGCGAAGGCCCACGAATCGTCCGCCCGGCCCTGTTTGACCTGGTCCGCCACGTAGACCAGGTTGAGCGGCGCCTGGCCGACGAACGGCTGTCCGCCGGTCGCGGCGCGGACATCCTCCTTCAACACGGGATCGAGCTGGTGGGCCTTGGCGTTGTATACGTACAGACCATCGGCCAGGGCCACGTAGACGTCGATTTCCTGCCGGTTCATCGCCGAGGGCGCCGTACGCTTGCCGTCCGGGCGGTTCACGCCCCAGGCCGCCCACAGCAAGTTCGACAACACCTGGGGCGTGAGCTTCTCGGGGCCGAACTCGCGCCCGGACTTCCGCTCTTTGAGCGCCTGCATCAGCGGCTTGCCGCCCTCGGTTTGCGGTTTCGGCAGTTGGATCGGTTTCAGTTCTTGCGCGGGCAGGCAGACTGCGACAAATAAGAGACCAGCAAAGGAACGCGACAGTAGTCTCATGGACTACAGTATAGGCGCATCCGCACCGGCTTGCGGTTCGCCTCGGAGCTCGAACCGGATGCCCTGGGCCAGCGGCAATTCGCCGGACCAGTTGATGGTGACGGTCTGGCGGCGCATGTAGGCTTTCCAGGCGTCGCTGCCGGCCTCGCGCCCGCCGCCGGTCTCCTTCTCGCCGCCGAAGGCGCCGCCGATCTCGGCCCCGCTGGTGCCGATGTTGACGTTGGCGATGCCGCAATCGCTGCCGCCGCCGCTCAGGAACGTCTCCGCCGAGATCAGGCTGGTGGTGAAGATGGCGGAAGAGAGTCCCTGCGGCACGGCGTTGTGCCATTCGATGGCCTGCTCGAGGCGGTCGAACTCGACCAGGTAGAGCACCGGCGCGAACAGTTCCTCCTTGAGCATGGGCAAGTCGGGCCGCGCCCGGACCAGGGTGGGCTCGACATAGCAGCCTCCAGGCAGCTCGAGTTGGCGGCCGCCGAACAGCACCTCTCCTCCCTGCTCGCGAACCCGCTCCAGGCCACGCGTCATGTCGCTGACCGCCGCGCGGTTAACCAGCGGGCCCATCACCGTAGCCTCCTCCAGCGCGTTGCCAATACGGATCTGGGCGTAAGCGGCGGCGAGCGTTTCGGTCATGCGCCGCGCGATGCCTTTTTGAAGAAACAACCGGCGGATGGTGGTGCAGCGCTGCCCGGAGGTGCCGCAGGCGCCGAACAGGATGGCGCGCAGCGCCAGGTCGAGGTTCGCATCCTCCATCACGATGACACCGTTGTTGCCTCCCAGCTCGAGAATGGTGCGCCCGAGGCGCCGCCCGACGATCTCCGCGACGCGGGTTCCCATCCGGCACGAGCCGGTGGCGCTGATGAGCGGCAGCCGGCGATCGGCGAGCAGGCGCTCGCCCACGTCCGAGCCCCGGCCAATCACCAGGTTGAATATTCCCTTCCAACCGTTGCGCTCGAGCACGCGATCGCAGATCTTCTGCACGGCGATGGCGGTAAGAGGCGTCTCCGAGGATGGCTTCCAGAGGACGCAATCACCGCACACGGCCGCGATCATCGCGTTCCACGACCAGACCGCCACCGGGAAATTGAACGCCGAGATGACGCCCGCCACTCCTAGGGGGTGCCACTGCTCGTACATACGGTGCGCGGGCCGCTCGCTCTGCATGGTGAGGCCGTAGAGCTGCCGCGAAAGCCCCACCGCGAAGTCGGCGATGTCGATCATCTCCTGCACCTCGCCCTTGCCTTCGGCGAGGATCTTGCCCATCTCCAGACTGACCAGCGCGCCGAGATCGTCCTTGCACCCGCGCAGTTCCTGACCGATCTCGCGCACGATCTCGCCGCGCTTTGGCGCGGGGCAGGCGCGCCAGCGCGGGAAGGTCTCGCAGGCGTGCCGCATCACCTCTTCGTAATCCTCCGCCCCCGCCATACGGACTGTGGCGATCGCCGAGCCATCGCTCGGATTGATGGAAACCAGTTCGCCGCCGCGGGGATTGTCGATCCACTCTCCCCAGCCGGCCCCGGAGTTGACCTCTTGGATCCCCAATCGTTCGAGCAGCCTCATGCCTCCATCCTAATCCCGGAACGGAATGCCGGAAACCCGTGACAGTCGGCGCTATGGCACAGTGCACCATCCCCGAGGATGAAAGTGTACTCGAGGGGCAACCGTCACGGGTTTCCTGTCACGAGCACGTCGAAGACGAGGCTGGGCGCCAGGCCGGCGCTTCCGATGGATTCATGGACGGATCCGGACGCGGCCCGCGATCAGCCGCTCATCGCGCCCAGGAACTCGGCGTTACTGCGGGTCTTGCTGAGTTTGTCCAGCAGCAGCTCCATGCACTCGACCTGGGAGAGCGGGGAAAGGACCTTGCGCAGGACCCAAACCCGGTTCAACTCCTCTTTGGGCTGGAGCAGCTCTTCCTTGCGCGTGCCGCTCTTGTTGATGTCGATGGCCGGAAAGACGCGCTTGTCGACCAGCTTGCGGTCGAGGTGGATTTCCATGTTGCCGGTGCCCTTGAACTCCTCGAAGATGACGTCGTCCATGCGGGAACCAGTGTCGATCAGGGAGGTGGCGATGATGGTGAGCGAGCCGCCTTCCTCGATGTTGCGGGCCGCGCCGAAGAAGCGCTTGGGGCGCTGGAGCGCGTTGGAATCGACGCCGCCCGAGAGCACCTTGCCGGAAGGCGGCACGATGGTGTTGTAGGCGCGCGCCAGCCGCGTGATCGAATCCAGCAGGATCACCACGTCGCGCTTGTGCTCGACCAGGCGCTTGGCTTTCTCGATGACCATCTCGGCCACCTGAACGTGGCGGGCGGCGGGCTCGTCGAAGGTCGAGCTGATGACCTCGCCCTTGACACTCCGCTGCATGTCGGTGACCTCCTCGGGCCGCTCGTCGATGAGCAGCACGATGAGAATGATCTCGGGGTGGTTGGCGGTGACCGAGTTGGCGATGGACTGCAACAGCATGGTCTTGCCGGTGCGCGGAGGGGAAACGATGAGGCCGCGCTGCCCCTTCCCGATGGGCGTCAGCAGGTCCATGATGCGGCCGGAGTAGTTCTCCTTGACAGTCTCCAGGCGAATACGCCCATGCGGGTAGAGCGGCGTGAGGTTGTCGAAGAAGATCTTGTTGCGGGCCTCTTCGGGGGGCTCGAAGTTGATGGCGTCCACCTTGATGAGGGCGAAATAGCGCTCTCCTTCCTTGGGAGGGCGGATCTGCCCCGAGATGGTGTCGCCGGTGCGGAGGTCGAATCGGCGGATCTGCGACGGCGATACGTAGACGTCATCCGGTCCCGGGAGGTAGTTGTACTCGGGCGCCCGGAGAAATCCGAAACCGTCGGGCAGACATTCCAGCACGCCCTCGGAGAAAATCAGGCCGCTCTTCTCGGCCTGGGCTTGCAGGATCTTGAAGATGAGCTCCTGCTTGCGCAGGCCGGAGGTGCCGCTCAGACCGAGATCCTTCGCGATCTGGTTGAGTTGCTGGATGCTCATGTCTTTGAGCGCGACCAGATCCAGGGTGATGGTAGCGGTGGGGGCGCCATTCTTGGTGGGAGGCGCCGGTCCCCGCCCCTTGCGAGCGCCAGGTTGGGGAGGAGCGGCCGCGGGGGTGGTCGGGGCCTGCGGTTTCTCCTCTTGCGCTTGGGTCGGGTTTACGGTTTCTTCTGGGTTTTCCATATCGCTTGCCAAGTCTCCCTCGCTCCCCGGCCGGAGGCGGCCGGGTTCGGCGCTGGCCGCTGGCCTGCCCAGCGGCGGATAGCAGCCAGCCCGCGAGTCAATTGGGGTCGGTTCTTTAGTTTGTCAGTCTTCGTGGCGTCCACCCGATGGGAGTGTATCCACTACGTGCAGCCGGGCTTTCTGCTGATCCCAGCCAGTCGAAGCGCGCCGAGCGGGCAATTCAGCAGGCTGGACTTGCCCACATCACGTCTCCCAGGAGGCGGTCTCCGGTACTTCTTCAGGGGAAAAACGCTCCCGGTGGGCTGCACCCATTATATACCGCGCTTTGACTCCCATGGCCGGCGCCCGGGCATCCAACGGCAGCTTGGCCCGGCGGCCGCTCCTAGTGCAACTGCTCTTCGCTCGGCTGGGCGGCAAATTCCACCGGCGTGGCGCCGGCGGCGAGCGGGAGCGCGGTGATTTCCCGCTCCAAAGCGATCTTGAGCACCTCGTCCATTGACTCGACGAAGTGCAGCTTCATCTCGTTTCGAACGTTTTCCGGAATATCGGGGAGGTCCTTCTCGTTGTCCTTCGGAATGATGACCTCGAAGATCCGGTGGCGCCTCGCGGCCAGCAGCTTCTCCTTCAACCCGCCGATCGGCAGGACCCTTCCCCGAAGAGTGATTTCGCCGGTCATGGCCACATCGCAGCGAACCGGAATTTTTGTCAGCGCACTGGTGATCGCCGTGGCGATGGTGATGCCGGCCGAGGGGCCGTCCTTGGGGATGGCGCCTTCGGGCACGTGCACGTGGATGTCGAGGTTCCGGTAAAAATCGCGCGGCAAGCCGAACTGGTGCGCCCGGGAGCGGATGTAGCTCATGGCTGCCTGAGCGGATTCCTGCATGACGTCACCGAGCTTGCCGGTGGCAGTCAGCTTGCCTTTCCCGTCCATGATGGTGGCTTCCGAGGCCAGGATCTGGCCGCCCACTTCCGTCCAGGCCAGGCCCACCGCCGCGCCGACCTCATTGGACTTGTCCTTCTCCAGGTCGCGGAACTTCGCCGGGCCGAGGTAATCGGAGACGTTCTCGGGGCGAATGAGGGCCAGCGGCGGCTCGGCTTTCTCCTTGCCGCTCTGGGCGTTCACCACCGAGCGCGCCACCTTGCGGCAGATGTTGCCGATCTCGCGCTCCAGGTTCCGGACGCCGGCCTCCCGGGTGTAGAACTGGACCAGCATCATCAGCCCCTCGTCGCTGAACTGCACGCGCTCGGCGGTCAGTCCGGTCTGCTGCGTCTGCTTCCGGACCAGGAAGCGCTTGGCAATCTCCAGTTTCTCCTGCTCGGTGTAGCCGGACATGCGGATGACTTCCATGCGGTCCTGGAGCGCCGGCGGCACGGTGTGGAGCACGTTGGCCGTGCAAATGAAGAAGACCTGGCTGAGGTCGTACTCCACGTCGAGGTAGTGGTCCATGAACATGTAGTTCTGTTCGGGGTCCAGGACCTCCAGCAGCGCGGCCGAGGGGTCGCCCCGGAAATCCATCGACATCTTGTCCACTTCATCGAGCATGAACACCGGGTTGCGCGTGCCCGCCTTGCGCATCATCTGGATGATCTGGCCGGGCAGGGCCCCAATGTAGGTGCGCCGGTGGCCGCGGATCTCGGCCTCGTCGCGCACTCCGCCCAGAGACAGCCGGATGAACTTGCGGCCGGTCGCCTTGGCGATCGACATGCCCAGCGAGGTCTTGCCGACACCGGGAGCGCCTACGAAACACAGGATCGAGCCGCGCGGGTTCTTCACCAGCCGGCGAACCGCCAGGAACTCCAGGATCCGCTCCTTGATCTTCTCCAGGCCGTAGTGGTCCGACTCCAGGATCTGCTCGGCGAATTTCAGATCGCGGATCTCCTTGGACTTCTGCTTCCAGGGGACGGCCAGCAGCCATTCCAGGTAGTTCCGGGAGACCGTCGACTCGGCCGACATAGGCGGCATGTTCTCCAGCCGCTTGAGCTCGGCCAGCGCCTTTTCCAGGGCGTCTTTGGTCATCCCGGCGGATTCGATTTTCTTCTTGAGCTCGTCGATTTCGCTCTTCTCGCCGCGGCCCAGTTCCTTCTGGATGGCCTTGATCTTCTCGTTGAGGTAGTACTCTTTCTGGGCCCGCTCCATCTGGCGTTTGACGCGGCCCTGGATGGTGCGGTCGACGCTGAGCTTCTCGATCTCGATGTCCAGCATCTCGGCGACGCGGGTGAGCCGGTCGATGGGATCGAATATCTCCAGCAGCTCCTGTTTCTCCTCGAGGGTGAGCTGGAGATTAGCGCCGACCGTGTCGGCCAGCTTGCCCGGATCGTCGACCCGGATGGCGGCGATCATGGTCTCGTAATTCAGGTTCTGGCTCAGCTTGATGTACTGCTCGAAGAGCGTGCTGACGCGCGCCACCAGGGCCTCCAACTGCGGGCCCGGCTCCACTTTGAAATGGAAGGTGCGAACCACGGCGCGAAAGAAGCCTTCCTCGTCGCTGACCGAGACGACCTTGCCGCGCTCGACCCCTTCCACCAGAACCTTGATGTTGCCGTCCGGCTGTCTCAGGCTCTGCACGATGCTCACGATCGCGCCGACGCTGTAAATCTCCTCGGGGCGCGGCTCGTCGATCGAGGCGTCGTGCTGCGTGGCCAGGAAGATCTTCTTGTCGCCCGCCAGGGCCTCTTCCAAGGCGCGAACGCTGGATTCGCGGCCCACCACGAACGGGGTCATCATGTGCGGGAAAATGACCACGTCGCGCACCGGCATCATCGGGAGACGTCTTGTATCCGACTTTTCCTTGGAGGTCAGCATCTCAGTTTTTCACGCGGCGGTGCGCTCTTCGAGAACGCGGGTAATTGTTGTCTTCCCAAAGACCCCAACTCGGCTCCCAGAGGCCGGGGTGGCTTTCGGGAAAGGGCTGGGAACCTGGCCCTCTACCCTGCCTTCTCCAACAGCGCCACATTGATCTTCTGGGCCATCACCATCTCCTTGGTGACCGCGAACTCCCGAACTTTCTTGTAGGAGGGGAGATAGTACATCAGGTCCAGCATCAAGTCTTCCAGAATCATGCGCAGGCCCCGCGCCCCAACCTTGCGCTCCATCGCCAGCACCGCGATGGCCTCCAGCGCATCATCGCTGAACTTCAGTCTAACATTTTCGAACTCGAAGAGTCTCTGGTACTGGCGCACGATGGCGTTCTTGGGCTTGGTGAGGATCTGGATGAGAGCCTCTTTGTCGAGGTCCGCGAGCAATCCCACGACGGGCAGGCGGCCGATGAACTCGGGAATGAAGCCGAATCGGATGAGGTCGACGGGCTGGAGCTTCTCCAGCAGATCCAGGTCGCGGCGGCCAGGCAGGGCAGGCTTGACGCCGTCTTGCGCCCGGTCCTCGGGGGTCAGGAAGCCGATCGCTTTCTTGCCTACCCGGCGGCCGATGACCTTCTCCAGACCAACGAACGCGCCGCCGCAGATGAACAAGATGTTGGTGGTGTCGACCGGGGTGAACTCCTGGTGCGGATGCTTGCGCCCGCCCTGAGGGGGCACGTTGGCGATGGTGCCCTCCAGGATCTTGAGCAACGCCTGCTGGACCCCTTCCCCCGAGACGTCGCGGGTGATCGAGGGATTCTCATCCTTGCGGCTGATCTTGTCGATCTCGTCGACATAGATGATGCCCTGCTGCGCCCGTTGCACATCCCAGTCGGCATTCTGAAGCAGCCGGAGGATGATGTTCTCGACATCTTCCCCGACGTAGCCGGCCTCGGTGAGGGTGGTGGCGTCGACGATGGCGAACGGCACGTCCAGAATGCGCGCAAGCGTCTGAGCCAGCAGGGTCTTGCCGGTTCCAGTCGGGCCGATCAGCAGGATGTTGGACTTGGCCACCTCCACCTCGCCGCCGCGCTGCTTGTTCATGTGGATGCGCTTGTAGTGGTTGTACACCGCTACCGCCAGCCGCTTCTTGGTGGAATCCTGGCCGATCACGTACTGGTCCAGGTACTCCTTCAATTCCAGAGGCTTAGGGAGTTTGTGCGGGGCCTGGTAAGGGGAATCGTGGCGGTCGTCTTCCAGAATGGAATTGCAGACCGCGATGCACTCGTCGCAAATGTAGGCTCGGGGATAATCGCTGGGTGAGGAGATCAGCTTCCCGACGACGTCCTGGCTCTTGTGGCAGAAGGAACAGCGCAAAGGCTCGTCGGAACCCACGCGCTTCATGAGAGTGCTCCCGAGCGATTCGAATTATGGCCCAACCGCATGTTCACCGGGATCTGCTCCTATTATCGCCCGAAGCGGGCGGGACGGCAACGAGGAAGTTGGCGCAGTGGAGGGTACTTGGTACTGGCTGGTACGGTTTGGGGGCGACTTTGAGCCTCCACCGGCCACTTGCCCGGGCCGGGCGGAGACGGGCGGGTTGGAAACCCGCGCCTACGCCTCCGCCTCTTTGCGGGCGTGCTCGAAGAGGAAGTTCAGGGTCTTTTCGGTGCGGATGCGGGAGGCGATGCGGCGCAGGCCGTCCTCCTTCTCGAGGCGCATGCGGACCGCCGCGACCGGCTCGCGGTCCTGTTTGGCGATGCGGTGCACCTCGCGGTCGACTTCCTCATTGGTGGCGTGGATGGCCTCGGCGTCGGCCACCTTCCCCAGCAGCAGCGAGCCTTTGACTTCGCGGATGGCCTTGTCGCGCTGCGACAGCTTCAGCTTTTCCCAGTCCAGCTTGAGCTTGCTGGGATCGACGCCCTCGCCGGCCAGCATCCGGAGCTGCTGTTCCACCTGGAATTCGATCTGGCGCTCGATATAGGCCTCGGGAACGGGGAAGTCGTGCATGTCGACCAAGATTTCGACCAGCTTGTTCTTGGCTTCCTGCTGGGCGAAGAACTGGCGCTCGGCGAAAATCGAGTTGCGGATGGCCCCGCGCACCTCCTCCATGTTCTGGTAGTCGCCCAGGTCGCGGGCAAAATCGTCGTTGAGCTCGGGCAGTTCCTTCCGGCGGATGCCCTTGAGGCGGGCGCGGAAGCGGACGGTCTTGCCAGCCAGCCGGGCCTGTCCGTAGTCCTCCGGATAGGCGACATCGAACTCCTTCTCCTCCCCGGGGGACATGCCCAGCAGGTTCACGCTGAACCCGGCGACCGTCTCCTCGCCGCCGATGTGCAGGGTGACCTCTTCCTGCTTGATCGGCGGGCCGGAAACGCCGGCGAGACTTTCCAGCGAGACCACGGCGTGGTCGCCTTGAGCCACCGGCCGGGGATCGACGTTGATGTACTCGGCCTTCTGATCGCGGATCTCCGCCAGGCGCTTGTCGACGTCCTCGTCGGTGACCTCCGGGTCCTGATAGGGAACGGTGAGGCCCTTGTACTCCTTCAGCTCGACCGACGGGACCACCTCGAATTCCGCTTTGAAACGGAGCGGCTCTCCCGCGGCCAAGTGCACATCGCGCACACTGGGACTTCCGACCACGTTGAGGCCCTCTTCCTCGGCGCGCTTGAAAAAGTGCTTGGGAAGGAGCTTCTCGAGGACGTCCTGGCGGATGTCTTGCGCGTACCGGCGGCGGATAATGTCCAGCGGCACCTTGCCGGGGCGGAACCCTGGCAGCCGGACCTTCTTCCGGATCGACTCGACCACCCGCTCGGTTTCCCGTTCGACTTCCGCGGCTGGGACAGCGATTTCGAGAGTCTGTTTGATGTTCTGGGGATCGGCCATGTGCCTCCGATTGAGGCGGCATGTAGCCTGTAGCTTGTAGCTTGTCGGCGGTTCGCGGCTAAGCTGCCAGGCTCCGTCGACAGGCTACAGGCCACAAGCCACAAGCCTCTTATGTTCCCTCCGACCAGCTCGCGAGGTAGCGTTCCTGCTCGGCCGTAAGCCGGTCGATCTTGACCCCCATGGATTCCAGCTTCATGCGGGCCACTTTCTTGTCCAGTTCCTCGGGGACCGGATAGACGCGCTTCTCGAGCGAAGCGTGGTTCTTGACCAGGTACTCGACGGCTTGCGCCTGGTTGGCGAAGCTCATGTCCATGACCGAGGCGGGGTGGCCCTCGGCGGCGGCCAGGTTGATCAGCCGGCCCTCCCCCAGCACGTAAATCCGGCGGCCGTCGCGAAGGGCGAACTCCTCGACATACTCGCGCACCTGGCGCCGCGTGGAGGCCATCCGGCCCAGAGTCTCCAGGTCGATCTCGACGTTGAAGTGGCCGGAGTTTGCCAGGACGGCGCCGCTTTTCAGTTTCTCGAAGTGCTCCTTGGCGATGACGCTCTTGTTGCCGGTGAGGGTGACGAACAGGTCGCCGATGGTGGCGGCCTCGGCCATCGACATGACCCGGAAACCGTCCATGAGCGCCTCAATCGCCTTAGTCGGGTCGATTTCGGTGACGATGACGTTGGCGCCCATGCCGCGGGCGCGCATGGCGAAGCCGCGGCCGCACCAGCCATAGCCGGCCACCACGACGCTCATGCCCGCCAGCAGAAGATTGGTGGAGCGGATGATCCCGTCCACGGTGCTCTGGCCGGTACCGTAGCGGTTGTCGAACAGGTGCTTGGTCAGGGCGTCGTTGATGGCGATGACCGGATAGCGGAGCACGCCGTCCCTGGACATCGCGCGGAGGCGGATGACGCCCGTGGTAGTCTCCTCGGTGCCCCCGAGGACTCCCTCCAGCGCGTCCTGGCGCTTGGTATGCAGCACCGTCACCAGGTCGCAGCCGTCATCCATGGTGATTTGCGGCTGGTGGTCGATGGCCGCCAGGATGTGGGAGTAGTAGACTTCGCTGCTCTCGCCCTTGATGGCGTAAACCGGAATGCCGTAGTCGTCGACCAGCGTGGCCGCCACATCGTCCTGGGTGGACAGCGGATTGGAGGCGCACACGACCGGGATAGCGCCGCCATCGCGCAGCGTGATCATGAGGTTGGCGGTTTCGGTGGTGACGTGCAGGCAGGCCGCGATGCGGATGCCAGCCAGCGGCTGCGTCTTGATGAACTGCTTACGGATGGTTTGAAGCACCGGCATGGACTGGAACGCCCATTCGGTGCGGCGCTTGCCGGCATCGGCCAGCGCCAGGTCCTTCACGTCGCAAGCGACCGAGGCCTGCGGATTGCCTGACATGAATCCTCCTTGGATGCTCGATGGAAGCGGGAGCGGAAACCCGCCCTATCCGACCGAAGCCGCCACCCGCGCGTCGTCGCGCAGCAGGCCCGCCCGGTCGGTGGCTTCCCACGTAAATGTCTCCTCGGTCCGGCCGAAGTGGCCGAACGCGGCGGTCCGGCGATACACCGGACGGCGCAGTCGCAGGTGCTCGATCATCCCCTTGGGAGTGAGCGGGAAATGAGCGCGGATCAGCTCGACAATGCGCTCTTCGTCGATGGCGGCGGTGCCGAAGGTGTCCACGGAGACCGAGACCGGCTCGGCGACGCCGATAGCGTAAGCGAGTTGGACCTCGCAGCGCGTGGCCAGCCCCGCGGCGACGATGTTCTTGGCGACGTAGCGGGCCATGTAGCAGGCCGAGCGGTCGACCTTGGTCGGGTCCTTGCCGGAGAAGCAGCCGCCCCCGTGGCGTCCCATGCCCCCGTAGGTGTCCACGATGATCTTGCGGCCCGTAAGCCCCGTGTCGCCGTGCGGCCCCCCGATCACAAACCGCCCGGTGGGGTTGATGTGGTACTTGGTCCCGGCGTCGACCATCTCGGCCGGAATTACGGCGTCGATAACCTGCTGCCTGACGCCGGCGCGTACCTCCTCGATGGGGATGTCGTCGTGCTGGGTGGAAACCACCACGGCATCGATGCGGCTGGGCCTGCCGTCCACGTATTCCACGCTGACCTGCGACTTGCCGTCGGGGCGGAGGAAATCCAGGATTCCCGCCCGGCGGACTTCGCTCAGGCGGCGCACCAGCTTGTGCGCCAGCATGATGGGCAGCGGCATCAGCTCGGGCGTCTCGTCGCAGGCGTAGCCGAACATCAGGCCCTGGTCCCCGGCCCCTCCCGTGTCCACGCCCATGGCGATATCGCCCGACTGCTGCTGGAGGACGTTCACGACGCCGCAGGTTTCGCCGTCAAAACCGTAGTCCGCGTTGTTGTACCCGATCTCATGGATGGTGTTGCGGGCGATCCCCTGAATGTCCAGCCGGCAGTTCGGCTGCGTCGTGATTTCCCCGGCCACGATGCAAAGCCCGGTAGTCACCAGGACCTCGCAGGCCACGCGACCCATCGGGTCGTCCTTCATCACGGCATCCAGAACCGCGTCCGAAACCTGGTCCGCGATCTTGTCCGGGTGCCCTTCGGTCACCGATTCAGAAGTGAAAATGAACTTGCGGGCGTCTGCCACCTGACCGTCCTCCTTTGACACAACCCAGCCTCGGTTCACCGGAACAGAGGTTTCCTGAGGGGAGTCGAAACCTCAAGTCTATCGGACCCAGGCTGAGGCGTCAAATCGCCCGCATCGCGTGTCATGATAAGTCTGTGGAGCGTTTGGTGTTCCTCTTGGCTGCGGTGGCGCTAGCCGCGCCCGGAGCGGACTCCGGGAGCGCGAAGCGGAAGATCCAGCTCATCCGGCAGGACCGCGTTCCTTCGGGGACCAAGGTGACGTTGAGTCATGACGAGCTGAATGCGTACGTGCGGGGGGAGGTGGCCGCGGTAGCGCCCGCCGGCGTGCGCGACACGCGGGTGGTCTTGGGCATCAACCGCGTCACCGGGTACGCCTACGTCGATTTCCCCAGGCTCCGCCAGGCGCAAGGCAAGCCCATGGGTCGGCTCCTGGCCTGGCTGGTGGGCGGCGAACGGCCGATCCGGGTGGATGCGCACATCCTCTCGGCCAGAGGCAAGGCGATGGTGAACATCGAGCGCCTGGAGATTTCGGGAATCGTTCTCAGCGGCGCCACCCTCGACTGGCTGATCCGCAATTTCCTGTGGTCCTACTATCCCGAGGCCAAGGTCGGCAAGCAGTTCGAGCTGGCCCACCGCATCGACCGGCTGGAGATCGACCCGGCCGAGGTGCGGGTGGTGATTGGGCGGTAGGCTACCGCCCGGATGCGATCCGCTCCGCAGCTTGCTTTCCCATCCGGACGCAATCCGGGATGCCGATGCCGGTGTAGGCGTTGCCCGCCAGGTGGAGGCCGGGCAGAGCGGCGACGCGGGCCTCGACTTGCGCGAGGCGATCGCGGTGACCCACCGTGTATTGGGCCATCGAGCGGGGCCAGCGGGCCAGGCGCGTGAACAGCGGCGTTTCCGTCACTCCCATGATGTCGCGGAGCTCGTCGAGCACCATGGCGATGAGGGTCTCGTCGGACTCCTCTCCGCCTCCCAGGAAGCAGCGCAGCACGGCTCGGTTTTCCGGCACACGGTAGGCGAATTTCGTTCCGACCCATGTGCAGGCGACCAGGCGGCGGCGCTCCCGCTTGGGAACCAGGAACCCGAAACCATTGAGTGGGTGCGAGAAGCCCGCTTTCTCGTAGCCCAGCGAGAGCGTGATCGACGAGGTGTACGGCACGGAGTCGAGCAGCGCGGCCAGCTCCGCTTCGACACCGGTCAGAAGCTCGCCCGCCTCGTAAGCCTGGCACGCCAGAACCACGTTTTCGCTTTCGATCCACTCTCCGGCGATCCGGACGCGCCAGCCCTCCGAAGTGCGTTCCACGGTCTCGGCAGTGCCGCGCAGCACCTCCGGTTTCGGACCGGTGGCGGCCGCGACGGCGGCGACCAGTTCTCCCAGGCCACCCTTGAGCGTCTGGAACAGCGGCTGTCCCCTGACCTCCCTGGCCGCCTTACGCCGCTCGTGCAGAACGCCCTTGGTCAGGCTGCCGTACCTCGCTTCCAGTTCCACGAAACGCGGCAGCACGCTGGTCACGCTGAGCTGGTTCGGGTCACCGCCGTAGACACCGGCCAGCAGCGGTTCGGCCAGGTAGTCCACCGCTTCGCTTCCGTAGTGCTCGACGACGAAGTCCGCGACCGACTGGTCCGCGCGCGGAACACTATTCGGGCGGCGGAACCATTCCAACCCCATCCGCAGCTTGGTGCGCCAACCGAGGAGCGAAGTCGCCACCAGCGGCCAGACCTTGGTGGGGATCATGAGCATCAACCCGTCGGGGAGCGGGACCAGGCGGCCGTTCTTGCGGACATAGGTGACGCGGCGATGGTCGTTGGAGCCGATGACCTCGCTGGCCAGGCCCAGCTCGCGAATCAGTTCCATGGCCCAGGGCTTGGCGGCGAGAAAGCTGTCGGGGCCCGCCTCGAGCACGCAGCCCTGAACGGTTTCCGTTTCGATGACGCCACCCAGGCGCGGCCGGCGCTCGATCAGCGTCGCGGGCGTGCCCGCTCGTGACAGGTAGTAGGCGGCGGAGAGGCCGGAAATCCCGCCCCCGACGATCATCACCCGGCGCATAGCTTCTGTTTGGCGACCTCGGCCAGGGCGGCGATAAAGGCCGTCGAGTCGTTCAGGGATTCGGGGCGGCGGAGGCCGATGCCGCGATCCCGGGCGTAATTGCGGAACAGGATATCGACGTCGTAGAGGATCTCGACGTGATCGCAGACAAACCCGATGGGCGCCGCCACTACATCTCGGACGCCCTCGGCGGCGTATTGATCGAGGCGCGATTCCACGGTGGGGCCGAGCCAGGTTTCCTCGGTGAAGCCCTGGCTCTGGTAAGCGAAATCCCAGGAGGCGAGCGAGGCGCGGGCGGCGACGGCGGCGGCGGTAGCCTGGGCCTCGGCGTCGTAGGGGTCGGCGCGCTCGAGCACGCGCGCGGGCAGGCTGTGGGCGGTGAACAGAACCCGCTCGGCGGGCAGGAGCGGCGCCAGCCGCTCGTGGAACGCCTCGATCAACAGCGGGGCGGCGTGAAAACTCTTCGCCCAGACGATTTCCGTCCGTAGGCCGAGCGCCTGCTTGGCTTCCTGGGTGCGGCGAAAGTAGAACCCGACGCTGGCCTTCGAATATTGCGGAGCGAGGCAGATGGCGACGATGCGCTCGACGCCGTCGGCCTGGATCCGCGCCAGGGTCTCCTTGAGGAAGGGATGCCAGTTGCGCATGCCGAAGTAAACCGGCACGTCGAGAAGCGCCTGGAGCGCCCGGGCTTGCTCGCGGGTGCGTGCCAGAAGCGGGGAGCCGCCGCCGATCTCCGCATAGCGCTGGCGGACTTCCTCGACGATTTTCGAGGGCGTGGGACGGCCGCCACGCACGTAGTTCAGGTACTCGGCGATGTCCTCCAGGCGTTCCGGGGCTCCGTGAGCCAGCAGCAGTACAGCCTGCTTCATGTGGCGCCCTCATGCGGACAAGGCTGGAGCCTTATCCTACTCACGGATGGAATTCCCGGACGAACTGCACCACCGCCTTGACGTGCTCGACCGGGGTCTCCGGCAGGACGCCGTGGCCCAGGTTGAAAATGTGCCCGGGGCGGGTTCCGGTGCGTTTCAGCAGTTCGTGTACGCGCAGTTTCAACTCGGGCAGCGGGGCAAACAGGACCGCCGGGTCGAGGTTGCCCTGGATGGCCGAGCGGTAGCTGATATCCATCCAGGCCTGATCGATGTTGACGCGCCAATCGACGGCCAGGACGTCGCCGCCGGCGGCGTGGAGTTCGCGGAAGAAGCCGCCCGCACCCGTGCCGAAGTGGATAACCGGTACGCCGGTGGAGCGGATGCGCTCGATCAGCGCGCGAGAATACGGGGCGACGTAGCGAACGTAATCGTCGGGGCCGAGCGCGCCGACCCAGCTATCGAAGACCTGAATGGCGCGGGCGCCCGCGGCCACCTGGAGAATGGCGAAGGGGCCGAGCACGTCCACCAGTTTCCCCATCAGCCGCCGCCACAGCGTCTCGTTGGAGTACATCATCCGCTTGGTCTTGAGGAAGGTGCGGGACGCCCCCCCCTCGATGATGTAGCTGGCCAGCGTAAACGGAGCTCCCACGAAGCCCAGCACCGGAACCTTCCCGGCCAGCGCTTTCACGACGATCTGGATCGATTCACCGACGTAACCGAGGTCGTCGGTGTTGGAGATCGACAGGGTGTCGATGTCCTCCGAGGTTCGCACCGGATTCTCGATCACCGGGCCCTCCCCGACGGAAAACCTCAGTTTCAGCCCCATGGGCTCGACCGGCAGCAGCAGGTCGGCGAAAACGATCGCGGC